>Ga0114950_10000113_pt1 | contig 44999 bp, 45 predicted proteins | sample N075metaG_FD_83503 | JGI IMG/M metagenome (GOLD analysis project Ga0114950, IMG submission 83503) | Deep subsurface microbial communities from Kermadec Trench to uncover new lineages of life (NeLLi) - N075 metaG | ecosystem: Environmental > Aquatic > Marine > Ocean trench > Sediment | place...
CCGTGGGGATGGTATTTGCCGATGACATCGCCGACCACGCGTGCGGATTTAACGTAAGCTCGGTTATACGTGTTGTTCAGCTCGTTCATCGCGAAGAGCACGCGGCGGTGCACGGGCTTCAATCCATCACGCACGTCGGGCAAAGCACGACCGACGATCACGCTCATAGCGTAATCTAGATAGGATTGGCGAAGCTCGTCTTCGATGTTGACCGGGACGATTTCCCGGCGCTGGTCGGACCCCAATTCAGACATAAAAAAGCGCTGTCAAAAGCGGTGCATTTTACCACGTGGGGGCGCCCGATGTACGTCAACATTCAGCCTAAATGCGTGTGGAATCGGTCCCGAGTGCTGCGCATTCGCGCGGTTGATGGCGACGCGATCGGCCAGAGTGTGTCGGCGAAAACATCTGCGCAAAGATCCAGGGTCGGAACCCGCCGCAATCGAACCGCTCCTACACCCGCGTCAGCCGCTATAATCGCGCGATGCTCTCAACCCCATGTGACCTGATCATCGACGCGGCGTGGATCCTACCGGTCGCCCCGGTGAATTCTGTGCTCCATTCGGCGAGCATTGCCGTGGCCGATGGGCGCATCCTCACGCTCGGTGATCGTGAACACGTACACGCCCACTACCAGGCAGGCGAAGTTCTAAGCCTGCCTCACCACGCCCTGCTTCCGGGTCTGGTGAACGCCCACGGTCACGCGGCCATGAGCCTGCTGCGCGGGTTTGCCGAGGATGCCCCGTTGGAAACCTGGTTGAGTGAGCAGATCTGGCCCACCGAAGCCCGGCTGGTGAGCGCGGATTTCGTCCGCGACGGCGTGCGCTTGGCGCTGGCGGAAATGATCCACACCGGCACGACCTGCTTTGCCGACATGTATTTCTTCCCTGAGGTAACCGCGCAGGAAGCCAACAACGCAGGCGTGCGCGCCCAGATCGCATTTCCGGTGATCGAATTTCCAAACGCCTGGAGTGCCAACGCGGCCGAAGGCTTCCACAAAGGCCTGGCATTGCACGACGCTTACCGCCAGGACCCACGCATCCAGATTGCGTTCGGACCCCACGCCAGCTACAGCGTTTCGGAGCAGGATCTGCAGAAGATCCTGATGTTCTCCGAGGAGCTGGATGCGAACATCCAGATTCACCTGCACGAAACCGCCCAGGAGGTTGCTGAAGCACGCGAACGGGTTGGGACCACCTGGGTGCATTTCCTGCACGAGCGCCAGCTGCTCGGCCCACGCCTGCAGGCGGTGCACGCGACTCACCTCGATCCCGAGGAGATTTCCCTGCTGGCGGAAAACAACGTTAAGGTTGTGCATTGCCCCTATTCGAACCTGAAGCTCGCCAGCGGGGTCTGCGCCACCACCGCGCTGCTCGACAGCGGGATTAATGTGGGGCTCGGCACGGACGGCGCGGCATCGAACAACGGCCTGGATATACTGCTCGAAGCACGTCTGGCAAGCCTGCTGGCCAAGCAGCAAAACGGCAACGCAGCGGCACTGCCCGCAACCCAGGCGCTGGAAATGGCGACGCTGGGTGGTGCCCGCGTGCTGGGGCTGGAAGCTGAAATTGGGTCCCTCGAGCCAGGCAAGGCTGCGGATATGGTGGCCATAAATCTGAGCGCGGCGAAATTCCAGCCGCTGTATAACCCCATTGCTCAGCTCATTCACACGACCGCTGGGACTTCGGTTTCGCATGTGTGGGTGGCCGGTGAATGTCTGCTGGATGACGGCCATCTCAACACCCTCGATGAAGACGGTATTCTGCGAGCGGCTCGCGAATGGCGCGATCGGATCCTGGCATGAACGTCGACGAACAGGAAATCAGCAAGTTCGACGCGCTGGCCGACCGCTGGTGGGATCCCGAAGGAGCCTTCAAAGCTCTGCACGACATCAATCCTCTGCGAGTGGACTACGTCAGGGAGAAGTCAGACATTCTGGCCGCCCCCGTGCTGGATGTGGGTTGCGGCGGTGGCATTCTCTCGGAGACCCTGGCTCGGACCGGGGCGCGGGTCACCGGCATCGATATGGCGCAAAGTCCCTTGGCCGTTGCCCGCCTTCACGCGTTGGAAACCCAGACCGAGATCGAATACCTGGCGACCACCGCCGAAGCGCTGGCAGCCGAGCGGCCCGGCGCGTTCGGAACTGTTACGTGTCTGGAGATGCTCGAGCACGTTCCCGATTACGGCTCCACCGTGCAGGCCTGCGCGGACCTTGCAGCGCCTGGTGGAAAGCTCGTGTTCTCAACAATCAATCGCAATCCCAAGGCTTACATCCTGGCCGTGCTCGGCGCGGAATACGTACTCGGGCTGTTGCCGCGCGGCACCCACGACTACTCAAAATTCATCCGGCCCGCCGAACTGGCGGCGGCAGTTCGTCAGGCCGGGCTCGACGTCCGTGAAATCATTGGCATGCGCTACAACCCATTCACAAGACAATGCTCGTTGAGTTCGGACGTGGATGTGAACTATCTGCTGTATGCCCACAAAACCTGACTATCCGGAGCTGGCCGCGGCTCTCCAGGGGTGGCGCTATCGACCCGAATGCGATTGCCTGCAAGACAAGGTGATCGTTGTTACCGGGGCCGGTGGCGGCATCGGCCGCGCGGCGGCAAAAACATTTGCCTGCTACGGCGCCAGCGTTGTGCTGCTGGGGCGTACCCGCAGCAAGCTCGAAGCCGTGTTCGACTGGATCGAGGCCCAGACCAACACCCGTCCGGTAATTGTTGCCTGCGACCTAGGTGCGCTGGACGACAGCAGTGCTGATGCATTGCACGATGCTATCGCCGAAGGTTACGGGCACCTCGACGGCCTGCTGCACAATGCTTCTACGCTGGGGCCAAAGCTGCCCGTCGCTAACTATCCGAGCCGCGAGTGGCAGCGTGTGATGCAGGTGAACGTGTTTGCCCCCTTTCTGCTGACGCGAACGCTGATACCGCTTTTGAACGCGGCGCCGGCGGCATCGGTGATCATGACTTCCTCGACCGTGGGCCGGAAGGGGCGAGCGTACTGGGGAGCATACGCGGTATCCAAGCGCGCCCTGGAGGGGTTAATGGAAGTGCTCGCCGATGAGCACGAGCATGCCGGCGTCGTGCGGATCAACAGCGTAAACCCCGGCGCTACGCGCACCGCCATGCGGGCAGCCGCGTATCCCGCAGAACGCCCCGAAACGGTACCGAGCCCCGAGGCGAAAATGGACATCCTCGTCTACCTGATGGCGGATGCGTCCAAGGCTGTCAGCGGGCAGGCCCTGGATGCCCGGGAGTGGAACCCGCGCGACGGCGGAAAGCCAACCGTTTGACACTGAGGCGCCATTCATGTTGGTCAACGTTGGCGCCTTCGCGCGCGAGCGTGACCTCGATCCGCAGAATGTGGCAAGCAAAAACAATCTAGTCGGCTATTCGCGCCGGACGCTCTCGAGTTTGTTGAGCGCCCAGTCGTAGTCATAAACGATTCGGCCGTTGTAAGTTCCGAGATCATTGTTGTGGAAGGACTGATGCTCGCTGAGGTAGTCCAGCAGACCCCGGCGATCGGTCGCAAAATCCAGCGCGTACCATTGGTAGATCCGCGAGACGACGAGCCGGCCCTGGTCATCAAACCGGACCCCGCGCGGATGATTGATGTAGGCAATCTCGTTGGCGGTGAGCAAGCGTTCGCTGTTGGCACGCGTATAGGCTTGCGGGTCGAGATTCGGACAGCTGAGGCTGGCGCAGTTCAGCGCATAGTGAATACGCCGGTCATTCCAGATGGGTCGCAATATGCGATGTTCAATGTCGTTCAAGGTTACGGGCTCGCCTGCAATCGTGATCATCTCGTCATTCCAGGGACCGATGGATAGCCACCGCCGACCCATTCTCAGGATGCTGGCCTTGCTCGGGTAGGAAAGGACAACCTTTACAGTGAGCGCGTTGTAGAGATTCACCCAGTAGGCCAGCTGCTCGGCTCGCGCGTAATCCCGCGGATCGAGTGCCGACAACATTTGCAGATACGACTGCAGACGCTGGCGATCTTCCACGTCGACCCGGCCATACTTCACGAGATTGACCCCGTCATCGCCGACGGCGAGATATAGATCGAGAAATCTTTGCCACTGGGCATGATCGATGCCAGCAGGGTTGGACTCTGCGCTTGCATCCCACAACTGCCAAAGTCGTGCTCCCGGGGCAGCGCCGGCCGACACCGATAGCAGGCTCGTGAGCACGAGCAGGGACAGCAGGGAAGTTTTGGGCATCGGATCGATCAGCCTCGGTGGTTCCGATTCTCTGACCCGCAACGAGGTAAGATAGTTCTCTTGAACGGATTAGCAGCAGGCCGGTCCAAGCTCAACATAGCAGGAGCACGACAAGGAGACGAAGGCTGAACCAAGCGTCCACCATAAAGTTCGTGAATCCCAGGCTAACCGCAGACGGCAGGGTCCGCGCGCGGGTGCCTCTAACTACGCTGCACACGCTGTGGGTCAACACCGGAACCCTGTGCAATTTGACCTGCGAACACTGCTATATCGAGTCGAGCCCCACGAACGACCGGCTCGCCTACATCAGCCGCGCAGAGCTGCGTAAATACCTCGACGAGATCACCACCGAGAAGCTGGCAACCCAGGAGATCAGCTTCACCGGCGGCGAGCCGTTCATGAATCCAGACATCATCCCCATGCTCAGCGATTGCCTCGGGGCCGGTTATCGGGTGCTGGTGCTCACCAACGCCATGCGGCCGATGATGAAGTGCGCCAAGAAGTTGCTCAGGCTGAACTCCCGGCACCCCGATACCCTGACGATCCGCGTGTCGGTGGACCACTTCGATCAACGTCTGCATGAAGAGGAGCGCGGCCCACATTCCTGGTCGCCCATGCTCAAAGGGTTGCGCTGGCTGAGTGACGCAGGGTTTCACATTCACATAGCCGGACGCACGATGTGGGGCGAGAGCGAAGACGAGCTGCGCGCTGGCTTTCAGAAACTGTTTCAAGCCGAGGGGATCAACGTGAACGCGGCTGACCCTGTCGAGCTGCTGCTGTTTCCGGAAATGGACGCGACGGCGGACGTTGCCGAGATCAGCGCCGAATGCTGGGACATTCTCGGCGTGCGGCCAGAGGATCAAATGTGCGCAAACTCGAGAATGGTGGTCAAACGTAGAGGCGAACCCACGACCCAGGTGGTTGCCTGCACGCTCATACCCTACGAAGAGGAGTTCACCTTCGGCCCGCTGCTGGCGGACAGCCTGCAGCCGGTGGCTCTCAATCACCCGCACTGCGCCAGGTTCTGCGTGCTGGGTGGGGGCAACTGCTCGGGCTAGCGCCGCAAGGAAACAGGCCTATTCGTCTTCCGCAACAACCCCGATCTTTTCGTGGATCACGTCGAGAAACAGATCACGCAAGGAGATCATGCCGATAGCCTTACCCTCTTCGACCACGGGCAAGTGGCGAGTATGGTGTTTCTTGGTCAACGCAATGCAGTGCACGACGGTGTCTTCGCGCGTGACCGTAACGACGTCTCTGGTCATTATCTCCGACACCTTGGTCTTTTTGCCTGCGTGAATATCTAGAATGACATTGCGAATGTAGTCACGCTCGGACAGGATGCCGACCAGATAGTCATCGATCTGCACGAGCACCGAGCCCACGTTTTTTTCGTTCATGAGCTTGAGCGCATCGAACACCGACTCCAAGGGCCCGATCCAGACCACTTCTTCGGATTTCTCGTCCAATATATCAGCGACATGCCGCATTCGTTGCCCCCCATTTCGCCGCGAACCAACAGTAGAACGCATGATCCAGGTAAGCAACTACCGCTGGGAAATTGCTGGTGGCGCAATCAGACCAGGCACGGGTAGGCGGAGGGCCAAAAACAAGCACCCCGTCACGGCTCTGGAACTCGCCCTGACTACCATCACGCATGAAAGTTGCAAACAAGGACATCTGCAGCATGGATCAGGAGCACCGGAATTCAGAAAAACTGCACGGCACGGCCGACCCTCGAATGGACTATGACGAAACCATCACCGAAGCCCACGCCGAGGCTTTTTACTTCGCCCTGAAACTGGCGCTGGCAAGGTTGAAGCACTACTCAGCCGCCATCACCGGCTAAGTGTCGAAGCGAATGCCTATCCGGGAAGCTCCGGATACGGCAGCAGAAACGACTTGGTTTTTCCGCGTTTCTCGCGCGGAGGCTGCTGCGCCTGCAACGTCAGCTTCAGCAGCTTGTACAGGGCAGCGAGGTCTTTGTCGTCGAACTCCGCGACCCGCCCACGTGCCAGGGTTGACGGCAGCACCACCGGACCAAAACGTACGCGTTTCAAGCGGCTTACTATGAGTCTTGCGCTTTCGAAAAGCCGTCTTACCTCGCGATTGCGACCCTCCATCAACACGACGTGGTACCAGTGATTGGTGCCGCGCCCGTTGTAGTAGCGCAGGTCACTGAATTTCAGCAGCTCATCGTCAATGCGCACGCCCCGAACCAGGCGCCGCTCTTCGGCTTCGTCGAGACGTCCGTTTACCCGCACGGCGTATTCGCGATCAAGCCCGGTCGCCGGCCGCATCATGCGATCTGCCAGCGCGCCGTCATTGGTCAGGATCAGTAGCCCGGCGCTCTGTACATCCAGACGCCCCACCGAAATCCAGCGACCCCGTTTGAGTTTCGGTAGATCATCGAACACCGTGGGGCGGCCTTCGGGATCATGTCGAGTACAGATGATCCCGGCGGGCTTGTTGTAGATCAGAATCCGGCTACGGTCGGTGGGTTTTCCAGTGACCCGTTTGCCGTCGACGCGGATCCTGTCACCCGGGCTCACGCGCTGACCCAGATGAGCCGGTTCACCGTTGACCTCGACCCTGCCCGCGGTAATCCACTTCTCCATCTCCCGCCGCGAACCATAGGCTAGCGCGGCCAGATGCTTCTGCAGCTTTTCGCTGTTGTTCTGGACCAATTTCTTGACGAGCCGCTATTGCGGCGCGGTTGGGAGCGGTACCACCTCGGCGCTGACTGGCTGCGTCGGTGGATCTTCGTCGGATGCTGCCAGTTCGCCCCCAGCTTCGGGTTCGAGCGCTTCGCCCAAACCCTCGACGCTGAGCTCAGGATGCAGCTGCTCCACGTTAGGCGCCCGTCCTCTTGATTCAGGCTCTTCTTCGAGAAGAACAGGCTCGATCAACGTCCTGATCTCTGCCAGCGGCGGCAACTGATCGAGGCTTTTCAGGTTGAAATAGTCTAGAAACGCACGGGTTGTGCCATACATCGAAGGCCGGCCCGGCACCTCGCGCTGCCCGACGACGCGAATCCAACCGCGCTCGAGCATTGTGCGCATGATACTCTGGCTAACGCTGACGCCGCGCACCTGTTCAATGTCGCCGCGAGTAACCGGTTGTTTGTATGCTACCAGCGCAAGTGTTTCCAGCAAGGCTCGGGAATACCGCGGCGGCTTTTCATCCCACAGCCGGCTCACCCAGTCACTGACCTCCTGGCGTACCTGGTAACGGTAGCCGCTGGCAACCCTCTTCAACTGGTAGCCTCGGCCCTGAGCCTGGGCGTCAAGCTCTTTCAAGCATTCACGGATCTGCGTGCGGCCTTCTTCCGAATCGAGTTCGCCGCGAACGAAAATCTTAACAAGTCGGTCTACGGATAGTGGCTCGCCGGCCGCGAGCAGCGCGCCATCGATGATGGCTCTGAGCTTATCGTTGTCGATCAATTCCGCCATTGGCTCGCTCTCCGGCTGCGCGTACGTAAATCGGCGCGTACGGTTCGTTCTGGACGAAGTCCAACATCGATTCGCGGATCAATTCCATCAGCGCGAGAAAACTCACGACCACTCCCTTGCGTCCTTCTTCCGCCGTAAACAACTCTACGAACGGGACGAACTCATCCGCTTCATTCACCCTAGCAAGGATATACGTCATACGCTCGCGCATCGACAATGGATCGAGCTCCACGGCGTGGTGCTGAAACATCTCTGCGCGCTGCAAAACCTGGGCAAACGCCATCAGCACGTCTTTAAGATCGACCTCCGGATCGGCGTGCTGCCTGACCAGCTCCGGACGCTCCGCATGCCCGGGCAAGAGGTCTCGTTCCATGCGCGGCAGCGAGTCCAAATTTTCCGCGGCGGTCTTGATCTGCTCGTATTCCTGCAAGCGACGGATCAGCTCCGCGCGTGGGTCGTCTTCGTCATCCTCAGCGCACACCGGACGCGGCAACAGCATGCGCGATTTGATCTCGGCGAGCATAGCGGCCATCAACAGATACTCGCCGGCAAGGTCGAGTTGCATGGCGCTCATCAGCTCGATGTAGCTCATGTACTGAGCTGTGACTTCAGCCACCTTGATGCTGAGGATGTCGAGATTTTCGCGGCGGATCAGGTAGAGCAGCAAATCCAGTGGCCCTTCGAAAGTCTCGAGAAAAACCTCCAGCGCATCGGGCGGAATGTACAGGTCGGTTGGCAGCTCGGTGACGGCCTCACCACGCACCAGCGCAAGCGTGGCGCTTTCCTTCTCGCGTAGCTGTACGAGCCCCGGGCCCGGGCCGCCTTCGATCTCAGTGCTCATCGGTGCGATATCCCAATAGCGGCTCGTACGTCGTCCAGAGTTTCCCGGGCAACGTCACGGGCTTTTTCAGAGCCCTCGACAAGAATGGAGTGGACCAGATCAGGATCATCCTCGAAGGGCCGCGCTCGTTCGCGCATGGTCTTCTGCTCCGCGTTGATGGCATCGATGAGCGGTTGTTTGCAATCGATACAGCCAATGCCCGCGCTGGTGCAGCCTTCGGTCACCCAGCTGCGCACATTGTCGTCGGAGTATATCTTGTGCAGCGTAAAGACGGGGCACTTTGCTGGATCTCCCGGATCGCTGCGCCGCACGCGGGCAGGATCGGTTCTCATGGTGCGTATTTTCTTCTCTACGCTCTCGGGCGCCTCACGCAGGGCGATGGTGTTGTGGTAAGACTTTGACATTTTCTCGCCGTCGAGGCCCGGCACCCTGGCGGCCTCGTTCAGCAATGCTTGGGGCTCCGGCAGGATGATTCGACCGCTGCCTTCGAGATAACCGAACAAACGCTCCCGGTCACCGATCGAAAGGTTCGCCTGCTCGCCCAGCAACGCCCGAGCCCGCTCCAGCGCTTCGGTATCGCCCCGTTCGACATAGCCTCGACGCAACTCCTTGTATAACCGCGCCACTTTCCGACCCATTTTCTCGATCGCCGCGATTGCCTGCTCTTCAAACCCCGGCTCGCGACCGTAGATATGGTTGAAGCGACGGGCGATCTCCCGGGTGAGCTCTACATGGGCGACCTGGTCGGCACCCACGGGCACGTTACCCGCCCGATACATGAGGATATCGGCGCACTGCAATACCGGATAGCCGAGAAAGCCGTATGTCGAAAGATCTTTGTCGTTGAGTCGCACCTGCTGATCCTTGTAACTCGGCACGCGTTCCAACCAGCTAACCGGCGTGATCATCGACAACAGCAGGTGCAGCTCGGCATGCTCCGGCATCCACGATTGCACGAACAATGTGGCCGCCCCGGGATTGACGCCAGCGGCCAGCCAGTCGACTACCATCTCGAAGGTGTTCTGCTCGATATCTTGCGCATGGTCGTAGTTGGTCGTTAGCGCATGCCAATCGGCAACGAAGAAGAAGCATTCATACTCGTGCTGAAGCCGGATCCAGTTCTTGACGACTCCATGATAGTGGCCAAGGTGCAAACGTCCGGTCGGACGCATCCCCGAGAGAACTCGGTGACTCGACTCGTTACTGCTCAATGCAGACTCTTACCCGCCATACAAGGTGGCATTATAGGGCTGACACCGCGCAAACACACCCGGCTCACTCGAATACACCCAACCCCTGACGCGTGACCTCCGGGAGCGCGCTGGTGAGGTCGACCACCGTGGTCGGTTCCACGGCGCCCGGGCCCCCATCGATGATGAGATCCACGGATTGCTCCAGCCGCGTGCGAATGTCCTGCGGATCCGAAAACGGCACCTCCTGATCGGGAAAGCGCATGGTGGTGGTCATCATCGGCTCTCCGAGTATCTCCAGAAGCTCGAGCGCAATCGTATTTTCCGGGATGCGCAGCCCGATGGTTTTGCGCTTAGGGTGCACCAGACGGCGAGGTACCTCCCGGGTCGCCGGCAGCACAAAAGTGAACGGGCCCGGTGTGAGGTGCTTGAGTATCCGGTAGTTGGCATCGTTGACGCGCGCATACAGCGAGATCTCGGACAAATCGCGACAGGTCAGCGTGAAATGATGCTGATCCCCAAGGCGACGGATCTGGCGAATTCGCTCAAGCGACTGTTTGTCGCCGATATGGCAACCCAGGGCATACGCTGTATCCGTCGGATACACCACCACCCCGCCGGTGGAGATTATCTCGGCCGCCCGGACCAGCAACCGCCGCTGGGGATGGGAGGGGTGAACGGAGAAGTACTGACTCATTTCCTCGTGGATTCCCAACGCTCGCCAAGAGGGGTTATCAAGAGTGGTTACCAAGCTCGGCCGGTTTCTTTTATTATCACACGCTTCGCTCCCAGCGGGGGCCGGCGGTTCCCCTGGGCGCACCCATGCAGCCAGAGCAACACCACAAGATGGATCAGCTGTTGGGCTTCGTGCCCATTGTATTTTTTGTCGCGGTCTTCTTTCTCGCCGACATTTATTACGCCACCGCTGCGCTGATGATTGCGGTCAGTGCGCAGGTGGTCATTTACCTGCTGCTGAAAAAGCGCGTCAGTCGTGAGCTAAAGCTCACGTTCTGGGTAAGCATCATCTTCGGCGGTCTCACCCTGATATTCCGCAATGAATTGTTTATTCAGTGGAAGCCAACGATCGTCAACTGGGCGCTGTGCGGTTCGCTGATCACGAGCCATTTCATCGGTAAACGTAATCTCATTGAGCACTTGTTCGCCAAGCAGCTGACTCTGGTAGAGGGTGTGTGGGCAAAGCTCAATTTTGGCTGGGCTTTCGGATTCTTTCTGGCCGGTGCCCTGAACCTGGTCGTAGCCTACAATTTCTCCATGGAGTTTTGGGTGGGCTATAAACTGATCGGTGGATTCGCACTCACCTTCATTTACATTTTGATCACCATGGCATACCTGGCCAAAAAGGGATTCCTGGCCGACAACACGGATGGACTCAAGGTTGAAAAGTAGACTCTGTGTTACCAACGCTCTCGCACTCACATTCGTTGTCAGCATCGGCTCGACCCTTCTTGCTGCGGAAACGGCCCCCGCGGATACCGTGTACATCTCCGACGCGTTGACGGTGCCATTGCGCAGCGGGCCCTCCAACGCCTATCGAATTCTGCACCGCGGGCTTCCCAGCGGCACGCAGATGCACGTGCTCAGCCGGGATGAGGAAAGCGGTTTCACCCAGATTCGCACCAGCCGCGGCACAGAAGGCTGGATTCCGACCCAGTACCTGGTGGATCAGCCCATTGCCCGCGAGCGCCTCCTCATCGCCAATCGAGAGATCGAAAGCCTGAACGCGCTGGTAAAAAAGCGGGACACGCAGCTCGGCAGCCTTAATCGCGAAAAGGGTCAGGCGCAGGAATCCTCCACCAGGCTGCAGCGCCAGCTGACCACGATGGAAAAGGAGCTCGCCGATATCAAGCAGATTTCCGCGGGTGCTATTGACGAACACGCCACAAATCAGCGCCTGGTGGAGCTGAACGAACGGCTGCGCAATGAGCTCGCGAGCGTTGCGCTCGAGCGCAACGCCGCGCAGGACAACGCACAGCAACGCTGGTTGCTCATTGGCGCGGGGCTGCTGCTATTAGGGCTTGTCCTGGGCGTTGTCATCAAGGCGCGGCCTCGACGCAGCGCCTGGAGTTAGCGTTCGATCCGATGTCCCGTCTGAGTGTGAACCTCAACAAAATTGCTCTCGTGCGCAATTCCCGGGACGGCGATCTACCGAGCGTCACCGGCGCTGCGCGCACGGTGCTCGCCGCCGGTGCGCACGGGATCACGGTGCACCCGCGACCCGACCAGCGCCACATTCGCCCCCGCGACGTTGGTGATCTAGCCGAGTTGCTCAACGAATACCCGGATATCGAGTACAACATCGAAGGCAACCCATACGCTGGCGCCCGCGGCAACGGCTACCCAGGATTCAGTGCGCTGATCGACTCCGCCCGGCCGCACCAGGCCACCCTTGTACCCGACGCGGACAGCCAGCTCACCTCGGATCACGGTTGGGACCTCAGCGGCGACAACACGCGCCTGATCGAATGCATCGCACGCTATCAAGCGTGTGGCGCCCGGGTGAGCCTCTTCGTGGATCCCGATGCGGAACAGATTGCGCGCGCACGCGATTGCGGGGCGGATCGCATCGAACTCTATACGGGGCCCTTCGCCGAAACCGTAGCACGCTGCGGCATCGACCACCCAGATAGCCTGGCAGCATTGGCGATCTACGCCGATGCGGCGCAGCACGCGGCGGGCCTGGGCCTGGGGGTGAACGCGGGTCACGATCTCGACACCACCAATCTGCAGTTGTTCCGGCAGATCACCGAGGTTGCCGAAGTGTCCATCGGCCATGCCCTGATTACCGATGCGCTTGAGCTCGGTCTGAGCGGCGCCGTACACGCCTATCTCGCCGCGCTCGCGGGTTGAGCACGCTCCCGCTAGAATGCGCCCGTCATGATGACACGCAGCATTTTTCTGTTCGCCATATCCGCTCTAGCGGGCCTACCCGATTGCGCATTCGCGGGGCAAGCCGAGGCGGCTGAAGCGCTCCCGCGCGTTCGCCTGCAGACCAGCCTCGGCAATATCGATCTCGAGCTCTATCCTGCATACGCACCGATCACTGTGGAGAATTTTCTGCGCCTGGTGGACGACCGATTTTACGAAGGCCTGATCTTTCATCGGGTCATTGCAAACTTCATGATCCAGGCCGGTGGCTTCGATTCCGAGATGAACCGTCGCGACGAACCAGGCACCATCGTCAACGAATCACGCAACGGGCTGCTCAACCGTAAGAAATACGTCGCCATGGCCCGCCTGAGCGACCCCGATTCCGCGGGTACGCAGTTTTTCATCAATGTCGCCCGAAATGAGAGCCTTGACGGCGGGCGTGGAACGCCGGGATACGCAGTATTCGGCAAGGTGATTGGCGGATGGAACGTTGTGACGGAAATCGAGTTGTCCGATACCGGCATGAAGGCCGGGATGGCCGACGTGCCGGAGACGCCCATCGTGATCAAGCAGGCCACGCGCTTAGACCCGATAGGCAGCACTTCTGAAGCCGAACCGCCGACGCAGCGGAAACCGGCCGGGTTCGCTGCGTCGACCGATTAGGGCCAGGAGTCCGCTTTTGCCATTCTCTTGGGTATCATTCAACGTTTTTTATCGGAACCCCTTTCATGAGAACCATTTTTATTGCCGCTGCCAGCGCCATCTTCATCGCCGCGGTGATCGTTGAACTCGCCGGCCGCTTGTGGCCAGGCAGCTATATGGCCCTCCTGCTCGTCGCATGCGTAGGTTTATTTTTCAACGGCTTGCTCAACGGCAGATTGGCTTCCGGCGCTGCGGCCGCTGCCCCCTACCGCACCAAATCCGCACGTTCGCGTAACCGCGGCGGGAATCGGCGACGTCCACAAGAGAAGTCCGAAACCCGGCGCGAGGCCAGATCAGGCGCGACGCGCGACTCCAGATCCAAAGCCAACGATGGACCACGCGAAGATGGCCAGGTGAAATGGTTCAATCGCAACAAGGGATTCGGCTTCATCATCCGTGAATCCGGCGAGGAGATCTTCGTGCATCAGCGTTCAATTCGCCTGGTCGGCGAAGGCGACAACCGCCGCAGACCCGCCTTGCGTGATGGCCAGGCGGTCAATTTCCAGGTTGCCGAACGCGACAAGGGTATCCAGGCGGAAGACGTCATCGCCTCCGATTAAGGGACCGGTGAGCAATTAGTGAACGTCCGCGCGCTCCTCAGCCACCGCATCGAAGTGGCGCTCACGAAAGCCAGCGGAAGCCCGTCCCCGGCTCTGGTGAAGCCAGCCAGCCGTCCGGATTTTGGTGACTACCAGTCCAACGGTGTGATGGGCGCAGCAAAACGCACGGGTAGCCGGCCCCGTGAGCTTGCAAACAAGGTCGCGGCCATTGCACAGCTGGACGACATCGCAGACAACGTGGAGATAGCCGGGCCAGGGTTTCTCAACATCACCTTGAGCAACAAATTTCTCAGCCGCGTGGTCTCGAGTTCAAATCTGGTCGAGCCGGCGCAGCGACCTGACACAGTGGTCGTCGACTACTCAAGCCCGAATCTCGCAAAGGAGATGCACGTCGGCCATCTGCGCAGCACCATCATTGGGGACGCGCTGGCAAGGGTGCTCCAGGCCCTGGGCCACACCGTGATCCGGCAGAACCACGTGGGAGACTGGGGCACGCAGTTCGGTATGCTGCTCACTCACATGGCGGACACCGGCGCGAACTCCCAGGAACTGGCGGATCTGGAGGAGTTTTATCGCGCCTCGAAAGCGCGCTTCGATCGGGAACCCGAGTTTGCCAAACGCAGCCGCCTGGCGGTGGTGAAGCTGCAGTCCGGTGATGCCGAGACACGCGCGCAATGGGAGAAGTTCATCGAAATTTCGCTTGCGCATTGCCAGGAAGTCTACGACCGTCTCGGCGTGAGCCTCGCCCGCAAGGACGTGGCCGCAGAAAGCAGCTACAACGATGCTTTGCCCGGTATCGTGGATGAGTTGCGCGACAAGGGCCTGCTCGAAGAGTCCGACGGGGCGCTGTGCGTGTTTCTCGAGCAATTCCAAGGCAAAGACGGTAAAAGACTACCCGTGATCGTGCGAAAATCGGACGGCGGCTATCTGTACGCCAGCACCGATCTCGCCGCCGTCCGTCACCGCTGGCATACCCTGGGCGCCGGCCGCGCGATGTATTTCACCGACGCCCGCCAGGCGCTCCACTTTCGCCAGATCTTTGCCGTCGCTCGAGCTGCAGGGCTTGTCGATCCGGGCATGCGACTCGAACACCACCCGTTCGGCACTATGCTCGGAAAAGACGGCAAGCCGTTTAGAACCCGTGAAGGCAGGGTGGTCCGACTCGCCGAGCTGCTCGACGAATCCGAAGCCCGGGCGTTCACGCTGGTAAGCGAAAAGAACCCGGATCTAGCTGAGAGCGAAAGGCGCGAGATTGCCCGGGTAGTGGGAATCGGCGCGGTCAAATATGCAGATCTCTCCAAGAACCGTACCAGCGACTACATTTTCGATTGGGATCAGATGTTGGCCTTCGAGGGCAACACCGCGCCCTATCTGCAGTACGCCTATTCGCGCACGAAAAGCGTCTTTCGCCGTGGCAAGGTCAATCCCGCGGCCCTGAGCGGAGATATCGCCATAGCTACTGCCCAGGAGCACGTCCTGGCCGTGACACTGGTACGTCTGCAGGAAGTTCTGGAACAGGTGGCGGCCGACGGCTACCCGCACTTTCTGTGCGCCTATCTGTATGAGCTTGCAAGCAAGTTCACCCGCTTTTACGAGGCTTGCCCGATCCTGAACGCGCAAGCGCCGGTTCGCAACTCGCGCCTGCTGCTCTGCCGCAGGACGGCAGAGACCCTGCGTTGCGGTCTGGGTCTACTGGGTATTGAAACTGTGGAGCGTATGTAGGCCATCCCGCCGCGGCGCTGCAAGCGGCGGCTCAGGCGTGCGCAAGCCGCGGAATCGAGTAGGACTTCAGCTCTCCAACAAAATCCCCTAGCGCCTGAATTCCCGTGGCTTCAGCGTCTATGCACCACTGCTTGAGTTCGCCGAGCAACGCCTCTGCACCGGCACCTCGCTTGGCCCAGACTGCCTGTAGCCGCAGGCGAAGCTCGTAGATGACTTTGATGTCCGGGCTGTGCCCGATCAACTCGGCAATCCGGCTCTTACCGGCGGCATCCACCAGAGAATCTTCCCGGCAAAGCGTCTTCTTCGCCTTCTTGAACAGATTGCGGGTAGCTTCGTCGGCGCGCCGATATTCCTGCTCCACCAGCGGCGCGACCACATCCTCGGCATATTTCGCCATGACCCGGAAACGATCGTTCAGCAATGCCCATGCAGTATCGACGTCTAGGATGGACTTGCCCTGGATTGTCTCTGCCAGGGGCCCTGTGCTGCGCGCCTTGGCCAGCCCACAGATTTCAAACGTACGAATCCAGAACCAGCCGATGTCGAACTCCCAGGGCTTCTGGGACAACTTGGCAGAGTTCGGATACGTGTGGTGGTTGTTGTGCAGTTCTTCGCCACCAATGAGGATGCCCCACGGCACGATGTTGGTGGACGCATCGGGGCACTCGAAGTTTCGATAACCCCAGTAGTGGCCGATGCCGTTGATGATGCCAGCGCCGAATATCGGAATCCACATCATCTGCAACGCCCATACGCTAACCCCGATGACCCCGAGCAAGGCGACATTTGTGATGAGCATCAGGGCGATGCCGAAAACGGTGTGGCGCTGATAGACGTTTCGCTCGATCCAGTCGTCCGGACAACCAGCGCCGTATCGTTCCATGATCTCGGGTTGCTTGGTGGCCGCCCGATAGACATCGGCCCCCTCCCATAAGATCTTCTTCAAGCCCATTGCTACCGGGCTGTGTGGATCTTCCTCGGTCTCACACATCGCGTGGTGCTTGCGGTGGATGGCCGCCCACTCTTTCGTCACCATGCCGGTGGTGAGCCACACCCAGAAACGGAAGAAATGCTGCAATACCGGATTCAGCTCCACCGCTCGGTGGGCGGAATGCCGGTGCAGATAGACGGTTATGGATATGATCGTGATGTGGGTGACAATCAAGCCGTATACCACCACGCCGACGACGGAAAGGTCCATTAATCCATGGCTGAGCCAGTCCAGAAAGACGGTCACGTCTATGAGGCCTCCTTCGTTGAAGCTCCCCCCGGAGCAAATCGCGCGGCATTGTGACAACACGAACCCTAAAATGCCACCTTGCCCGCCGCTTTTGTCTAGAGAGGTTCGAGTATAGGGATCGACAGCTTGGGAAAACCCTTCGCAGCCTACGACATGAGACCTTCAGCATGCTAAAAGGTGCTCCTTGAGAACCAGTTCACCCATTCAGAAGCGGGCCTTAAGCGCCATCGAGCGGCCATGTACAAGACCCTGATTTCCGCCTCGGAGCTGGCCGCAGGCCTTCAACGCGAAGCCATCTGCGTGCGGATTTTAGATTGTCGAGGTCGCCTGAGAGATCCCGATTTCGGCGCCGCAAGCTATGCGGAGCGCCACATTCCAGGTGCATTTCATGCCGACCTAGACAGGGATTTTGCCGGCGCACCCGGTGCCGGCGGCCGTCATCCCCTGCCAGAACCACAAGCGCTTGCCGCAAAGCTGCGCGCCTGGGGTGTCAACGACGACGATCAGGTAGTGGTCTATGACGATGCTGGAGGAGCCTATGCCGCCCGCGCCTGGTGGTGCCTGCGGTGGCTTGGGCATGAGGCCACCGCACTCCTCGACGGCGGCCTGAGCAGCTGGCCTGGACCGTGGTCAGACGCTGTCGCAAATTCCAACCCGGGCAACTTCAGCATCCGGCATTGCCTCACCCGAACGATCGACGCGCCCAAGCTGGTCGCGCAGCTGGTTGAACTCCAGCTGATCGATGCAAGAACCCGGCAACGCTTCGACGGCGAACAAGAACCCATCGATCCCGTCGACGGCCACATTCCAGGCGCGCGATGCCTGCCGTTCCAGGGAAACCTCGACGGCGATGGCCACTTCAAACCGCCCGAAATCCTCAAGTCCCGATTTTCCGGCGCTAAAGACGACGTCCCGGGTCGTAAAGCCGACGTTGTGTGCTACTGCGGCTCAGGGGTAACGGCCGCTCACAACGTGCTCGCGATGCGCATCGCCGGCCTCCCGGAGCCCGTTTTGTATCCAGGTTCCTGGAGCGAATGGATCGTCGACCCTGCGCGCCCGAGAGCACCATGAACACCTCTGGCGGCCCGAGCGAAGTCATTGCTCAGGCCTGCCTCGGCTGGCACGACCGGCAACCGTATGCCGAGGCGTATCAGGACATTTACCACGCCAAAGACGGCCCGCTGGAGGTACGTCGGGTGTTCATCGAGCCCTCGCGGCTGCCTGACAGAGCCCGCCGGCAACGCGAACTGTTGATCGGCGAGCTCGGCTTCGGGACCGGTCTGAACTTCGCGGTGGCGGCCGAGATATGCCTGAAAACGGGCACCCGCCTGCATTTCGTGAGCTTCGATGCGGCCCCAATTGGCGCCGCCGACTTCGCAGATCTTTGCACCACGCGCCAGCATGACCAGGCGATCTATTCGGAGCTGGGCGAGTTGTACCCACCGCTGATCAGCGGTTGGCACCGGCGCTACCTAGCCCAGGGACGCATCATCCTGTCGCTGTTCTGGGGTGATGCGGCAGACGGGCTGGAGGACATCGCCGAGCGCCAGCTACGCCCGTTCGATACGTGGTTCCTCGACGGTTTCGCACCGGACCGCAACCCTGATATGTGGACACCGGACCTGCTCGCGTGGGTAGGTCGCCTTTGCGCAGCCGGGTCTAGCGTCGCCACATTTACGGCAGCGGGCCGGGTACGCCGGGCGCTGGAGGCTGCAGGCTTCTCCATGCGCCGAGTGGATCAGCGGCCACACAAACGTGAAAGTCTGGCGGGCGTTCATCGCGGCAACGACCGAACGCCGTGGGCGACGCCGGCAGAGGTCCACGTGGTCGGCGCCGGGTTGGCCGGAGCCAGTGCCGCCCGGCACCTCGCTGAACGCGGCATCAGCGTGCGCGTTTTCGAGGCGCAGACTGCCGGCGCTTCCCGCATTCCCGCGATGGTGCTGCACCCGCGTCTGCTGGCAGATGGCAGCCCAGAAGCAGCCCTGCGCAGCCACGCCTATCTGTACAGCAGCGCGTACTGCGCCGGGCACGTGGATACCCCGGCAACGGGCGCCCTGCAGTTGCCAAGCAAAAATGCCAACCCGCAGCGTCTGGAGAAGATTGCCGAGCGCTACACGCCCAGCGGTGAGTGGCTCGCCCTGCTGCCAGCTGAGATTGCGAGCGCGAAAGCTCAGTGGAACATCCGTACACCGGCTTTATGGTTTCCGGACAGCCGCGTGATCGATACATCGGCATTGTGCAGGGCATTGCTCGAGCATCCCAACATCGAGGCGAGCTACGAAACTGCGCTGGTGAGCCTGACCCATCACCCCACAGTGCTGGCCTGCGGCATCGAATGCAGACGCTTTTCCGAGGCAAGTTACCTGGAAATCGCGCCGGTGCACGGCCAGGTCGAGGTGCTGCGGCTAACAAATCCGCCAACGTTGCCTTTGCTCGGCAACGGTTATCTGGTTCCTCGAGACAACGACCTGCTGGTCGGAACCACCTACGAGTACGAACCCTGGGACCCTGTCGCGGCAACCCTGGCAAACCTGGTCCAGCTCGAGGCCAGCGGCCGTGCCCGCCAATGGTTGTCTCGCGCCCGGGCTACCCGATGCGTAAGCTCAGATCGCACACCCATCGCTGGCAGGCTTTACGCTGCAGACCGGACTCCGGTTGCAAACGTTTATGTATCCACGGGTCACGGATCCATGGGCACCGTGTTCAGCCACTTCGCCGCCGCCCTGGTGGCAGGACAAATCTGTGGAGAGTTTGCGCCCATGACCCGAACCCTGGAATCAGCCATGTCGTCGGAGCGTTTTCGACTGCGCCAGGCCCGCCGCGGCTTTCGCCACAGCGCTGAGCCCTAAAATGCCCGCCGAGACTCAGACGATTTTGAAGTCGCGCACGTTCATCACGCTGTCGATGGCGCAGATATCGTCGATGAGAGCCTGCTCAGGCTCGTCCGCCACATCGATGAGGTTGTAGGCGACCTCACCGCGACTCTTGTTGAGCATGTCGACCACGTTGATGCTGCGCTCGGCGAGGACCGCCATCATCTGGCCCAACATGCCAGGCACGTTACGGTTGCTAACCGCTAGCCGATAGCCCCCGTTGGGCTCAAGGTTGACGTCTGGGAAATTCACCGAATTGCGAATATTGCCCGTTTCCAGGAAGTTCACCAACTGATCGGCCGCCATCACGGCACAGTTCTCTTCAGCCTCTTCGGTGCTCGCGCCTAGATGCGGGGTAAGCCGTACGCTTGGATGATCGACGAGACCCAGCACCGGAAAGTCGGCGATGTAACGCGCGACGCGACCATCATCGAGCGCGGCGCGAAGTGCGGTCGCATCAACGATCGGCTGTCGCGCAAAGTTGAGCAAGACGCTGCCCGCACGAAACAGGCGCAAGCTCTCCTCGTTGATCATGCCCTCGGTTTCAGGCAACAGCGGCACGTGCAACGTAACGTAATCCGCGCATGCGAACAGGCTCGGCAGATTCTCCATGCGCCGTACTTCGCTCGGCAATCGCCAGGCGGCGTCCACGGATATCGCCGGATCGTAGCCCAGCACGTCCATGCCGAGATCCAGAGCCGCCCGCGCCACCAGCGAGCCGATAGCCCCCAGGCCAACGACCCCGAGGGATTTCCCATACAGCTCCCGGCCTTTGAAGCGTTTCTTCTCGGCCTCCACCAAGCGGTTCAGCTCACCTGCGTCAGCCACTTTGCCGAGCGAACTCACGAATTCGATTCCGCCAACGACGTCGCGTGATGAAATCAACAATGCAGCCAGCACCAGTTCTTTGACCGAGTTGGCGTTCGCCCCGGGGGTATTGAACACCACGATGCCTTGAGCGGTACAGTCCGTCACGGGCACATTGTTCACGCCGGTCCCAGCCCGGGCCACGGCGCGCAAGCCGGGACTCAGATTCTTCGTCTCCAGCTCGTGGCTGCGTAGCAAAATAGCGTGGGGATCGGCGATCTCTGAACCCAACTCGTAGCGCTCGCGTGAAAACCGCTCGAGTCCACGCACGGCGATGTTGTTGAACGTTTTTATCTTGTACATGGGTTGTTGGAACCTACTGATAACTGACGATGCGCCCCGATTAGCAGGGTCGCGTATGGTATACAAAGGTTGAATCTCCGGGTAGGAGCGGTTTCAACAGCGAATTGATCGCCGAGCAGTTTGCGGACAGAGTTCGCGGACAGATCCGGTTGATCGGCGCGCCCTTGCTTTGCATGCATGCATGCTTCTACGGGAGGTAGCGATCAAGCTCCGCACAAATGAGCCCAACCGAATCCGGAATCACAAACGAAGCCAAGCGCTCCCGAGCTTCGACCAGTTCGCCATCCAACGCTCTGATCTGGGTCAGCAACGACTCACGATTCAGCGTTTCCTCAGCCAACACCCGGCTGTAGCCGAGCGCTGCGGCGAACGCCGCATTCTCAATCTGGTCGCCGCGACTGGCATGACGCGACAGCGGCACAAGGAGGTTGGGTTTGCCCAGCGCCAGCAACTCGTAGAGCGTATTTGCTCCGGCGCGAGACACCACGAGATCAGCGGCGGCGAGGATGTCGCCCCAACCGTCTGTGACGTATTCGAACTGCCGATATCGCCGGTTTTCTACCGCGGCGACCTTGCCCGGGCCACACACGTGCACGACCACGTAGTCGGCGGTCAGGTCCGGCAATGCTTCGCGGACCGCCTCGTTCAATACATCGGACCCCAGACTGCCGCCGGTGATCAGCAGGATTCGGTCGACGTCGGCGACCTCGAGCATCCGTCTGCCTGTTGCCGCATCTGCGTTGGTCAACGCATCACGCAGCGGCGTTCCGGTATGAACCACGCGACCGCGGAACCTTCCGGTCGGGGTCGCGGGAAAATTGATACACAGGGTTTTGACGAACGGCATCGCAAGCCGGTTGGCAAGCCCCGGAGTGAGATCTGATTCGTGTACAATCACGGGTATTGTGCGCAGCCAAGCCGCCAACACCACGGGAAAGCTCACGAAGCCGCCCTTGGAGAACACGACATCGGGTCGTAGTCGGCCCAACAGCCAGTACGCCTGCCAGATTGCACCAACCACTCGAAAACCATCCAGCAGATTGACGAACGACAGGTAACGGCGCAGCTTGCCCGAGGCGAGGCCGTAGTAGTCCACATCCAGTCCTGCCAGAAGCCCCTCCTCCAAGCCGCTGTTGCTGCCAACGAAGCTAATCCTGACTCCCCGCCTGCGCAGCACGTTGATCAATTCATAGGTCGGAACGACATGTCCGGCGCTGCCGCCGCCGGTAAACAACACGTGGCTCACAGACCCAGCACGTCTTTGAGCAGCGCAATGGTCACGCGACGTTGTGCGCTCATTGCCGCACTATCTATTTGTTCGAGCTGGTCGAGCAATCGGTCCACCGCACGATCACTGCGCGCAAGCCAGAAACTCAGCACCGCATCGCTCAGTTCGAGCCCTCGCTCGGCTGCGAGGTTTCGCAGCAATTGCACTTTTCCCTCGTCATCGAGCGATCCGACATGGTAGGTGGCAAGGCCGGCAAGGCGGGATACGAGATCTGCAAGCTCGAATGCCGACTCTGCGACGGTGGTCGCCGAGCCGACTAGCAGGTGCCTGCCGCGGACAAGCAGGCTCTGATATAGACCCACGAGCGCAGCTTCCAACGCGGGCTCCGCCGCCCAGGCCTGCACGTCGTCCACCGCCACCAGATCGCAGCCATCCATACCCTCCAGAATTTCTGGTTGGCGTCCGAGCCGTGCCAGAGGCAGGTAGGCAATGCGGCGCCCCCGCTCGGCGTAGAGCTGACAGCTCGCCTGAAGCAGATGGCTGACGCCGGAGCCGGCCGCACCCCACAGCATAAGCCCGGCAAACCCGGGCTGATCGGGCATGTCCCGCAGACGTTCGAACAACTCGCGGTTACCGCCAACCTGATAGTTGCCAAACACGCAATGTTGGTTGATGGGAAAGGGCAGCACCAGCTGCCAGCCGAGGCCGGGCATCAGGATCTCCGGTTCACGATGCGGGGTTTACGTTACGCCAGGCGCGCAAACCCCAGGTAACAACGTAGTCCAGGCCAGAACTCAACCCAAGCACCGCGAGAATCCAGAAACAGTAGGGATCTACCAGTGCGGCCGAGAGCGGACTGATGAACTCGACCTCACACAGTGCCAGCAGCAGTAACAGCAACATCACAATCTGCATAGCAGTGTTGGCCTTGCTCACGAAGGTGGGCGCAAACTCGATCTCGCCGAACAGCAGACGATATGCTCCGGCGCCACCGAGTATCACGACATCTCTGCCCAGGACGACAACGGCCACCCAGAGGGGAATGTGACCCTGCATGGTAAACACCACGAGCAGCGCGCCAACCAGCAGTTTATCGGCCACCGGGTCCATGAAAGCACCGAAGCGGCTCACCCATCCGTACTGTCGGGCCAACCAGCCATCCAATGCATCCGATGCGCTCGCGATCGCCATGACGACGAACGCATCGCGATAGGCGCCGTGCCAAAGCAGCCATGCGCTTGGTACCACCAGCACGATGCGGCCCACGGTAATAATGTTCGGTATCTGCGCAGGAGACATGGCTCAGCGACGTTGCCACACAAGCTCGATGTCCAACCCAATGGCCAGGCTGACGTCAATCTCAGAAAGATAACGGTCGAGGGCGAACATCTTCAACAACTGATCCGGCTCCGCGCGAGTAGTCACCACCAACCCCATACGATCCCCATACACGCGTGTGAGGTTCACTTCGTCCACGAACTCGAGCCCGCCGAGGTAGCGCAGCAAATTTCCGTAATCTGCCGGCGAGCGAATGCCTGTGATCCCCAGCCTGATGTCCTGGGGCGAACGGCCTAGCACCGCGTAGCGCTGCACGAGCTCATCCGCGAGAAAATCCACCCCGTAACTCGCCAACGCCACGACATCCATACTCTGGCCGGCAAACGGTTTCAACTCGCCATCTATCCAGAACTCCCAGCCAACCGCCCACGATCCACCTGATATCGCCTGCACCCGTCCGACCAGCACGATGTCCGCGTCGTAGCGCTCGGAAGCGGAATCCAGCACCGCTGAGAGCCGACCCCAAACCGCTGCTGGGTCCACCTGAAGCTGGTCTTGGAGGTCCAGCAATGGCAACACCAGCGACAGGCCGCGCTGCTTGGCACGCTGTTGCAGGGCCATGGCAAGATCCGAGCGGCTGTCCGCGCCAAGAATCTCACGCACCCCATTGGCCTCCACCACCACCCAGGCGATGACCTTGGGTCGATTGGAACGCCAGATGGGCAGAGCGGCCTCCTTGAGCAAGCGCAACACCGAGGCGCGCTCGAACTGGATGCGCAAACGTAGTGCTTGAACGCGGAGCCCATCTTCATCAAGAGTTTCAACCTCGACGAAGCGAAACTGATTGTAGTACAGGTCCGGGGCAGCGAGCGCGCCAGCAACGGCTTGCACCCGGGGAACATGGATGAGCCCCGTCAACCGGGTCAGAAGTTCCAACAGCGCAACTTTGGAGGCCGACAAGCGGGCCGCGGGGGTCTGATTAGCGACCGGCACCTCGACCTCGTAGAGCCATGGCACAACCTCCGCCAATGCGCTGGGCGCGCCGGCAAAATTCGTACTCGCGAAACAGATCAACGCTGACAACAACCTGCGCACGACCGTTAAGAATTGCTCCGAGATTTCGCTGGCGGTGAAGTTTACCCAATTCGTGTTGGGAGGTCTGGTAAACTCCGCCCCCAGCCAGTTTTGAGAACCGTTTAGGAAACTTCGTGAGCAAGGGCCTCACCTATCGAGGCGCAGGGGTTGATATCGACGCCGGCATCGAACTGGTCAAACGCATCGCTCCCGCCTGCAAAGCCACCCACCGCCCCGAGTTGCTGACCGGCCTTGGGGGGTTTGCAGCACTCGCCGTAATTCCCGACAAGTACGAGGAACCCGTGCTGGTTACCGGCACGGACGGCGTGGGCACCAAACTCAAACTAGCCATCGACCACGACTGGCATGACACCGTGGGCCAGGATCTGGTGGCGATGTGCGTCAACGATGTGCTGGTCACCGGTGCGGAGCCGTTTTTGTTTCTCGACTACTACGCCACGGGCAAACTGGATGTTGACGTCGCGGAGCGGGTCATCAAAGGCATCGCGCGGGGTTGCGAGCTCGCCGGATGCGCGTTGGTGGGCGGCGAAACCGCCGAGATGCCAGGATTTTACGCCGCCAGCAACTACGATCTGGCCGGCTTCTGCATCGGCGTCGTGGAGCGCGATCGGATCGTCAGCGGCCACGACATCGAGATTGGCGATGCGCTGATTTCACTTGCGAGCAGCGGCCCGCACTCCAACGGCTACTCGCTCATTCGACGGGTGCTCGAAGATAGTGGCGTCAATGTTCACGATGACCTGCTTGAGGAGCTCATGGCGCCGACTCGAATCTACGCCAGGAACATTCTCGAGCTCGGCGAAGCGCTGGCTATTCGTGGCATGGCCCATATCACCGGCGGCGGGTTGCTGGAAAATCTCCCGCGCATGTTCGCCGAGCGTGATTTGGCGGCGCTGATAGACCTCGACAGCTGGGTTCGGCCCGACATATTCAGCTGGCTGCAACAGGCCGGAAACATAAACGAGCTGGAGATGCTGCGCACATTCAACTGCGGCGTCGGCTACGTGGTCTGTGTTGCCGCAGAGAATGCCGATGCTACCTGCGGATTGCTCACGGAGCTCGGCGAATTACCCGTCCACATCGGCCGGATCGTCGCGCCAGGCACGCGCGCGGGTACCGGCCAGCTGTTGATCGCCGTCTAGCGCCAACACTCAGGGTTTAGGCAGTGTCACCCCTCGCTGGCCCTGGTATTTGCCACCGCGATCCTTGTATGTCACCTCGCAGCGCTCGTCGGATTGAAAGAACAGCATCTGGGCAACGCCCTCGTTGGCATAGATCTTCGCCGGCAGCGTCGTCGTGTTGGAGAACTCGAGAGTGACATGACCCTCCCACTCCGGTTCCAGGGGCGTGACGTTGACGATGATGCCGCAGCGCGCATAGGTCGATTTGCCGAGGCATATGGCGAGCACGTCCTCCGGAATCCTGAAATACTCAACGGTACTGGCCAGCGCAAACGAATTCGGCGGGATCACGCAGACATCGCCTGACACGTCCACGAAGCTACGCTCATCGAACGCTTTTGGATCCACCGTGGCCGAATAGGTGTTGGTGAAGATCTTGAAGTGAGGCCCGCAGCGCACATCGTAACCGTAGCTCGACGTGCCGTAGGAGATGACTTTCTCAGCACCGACGTAGCGCACCTGCTCGGGCTCGAACGGCTCGATCATGCCGTGGACGGCCATATCGCGTATCCAGCGATCGGACTTGATCGTCACAGTGATCCCTCTCAGGGTGCAAAAGGTTACAGGTCAACGAGCCACATTGGCGTTAGTCGTCGGCCATGTGGATCTCGGGAATGTCCGTGTCCGGCTGTGCTGCCAGGCGCCAGATTCGCGCCGCCAGGTGCCGTGCGGCATCGCGATAGATGTTGGCAATGTCGCCTTCGGGATCCTGCACCACCGTTGGCGTTCCACCGTCGGCCTGCTCGCGGATCTCGATCGCCAGCGGCAGCTCGGCGAGTACCGGTACGCCCATCTCAGCGGCAATTCGTACGCCCCCACCGCTGCCGAACACGGCGTTTTCAGCCCCGCAGTTCGGGCAGCGAAACCCGCTCATGTTCTCGATCACGCCGAGGACCGGGATATCGACCTTACGGAACATTTCGATACCTTTCTTTGCATCGAGCAGCGCAATGTCCTGAGGCGTCGTGACGATCACCGCACCCGAGACAGGCACTTTCTGTGAAAGCGTGAGCTGGATGTCGCCAGTTCCAGGGGGCATATCCACGATGAGATAGTCCAGATCGTCCCACAACGTCTGATTGAGCATCTGCTGCAACGCGCCGGAAACCATTGGCCCGCGCCAGACCATGGGTGTGTCCTCGGTAACCAGGAAGCTCATGGACATGGCCTGGATCCCGTGAGCCTTGATCGGCACGAAATACGCCCCGTCTTTCCCCTCCGGTCGCTGTCCCTCAGGCACGCCGAGCATCATGCCCTGGCTGGGACCGTAGATATCGGCCTCGAGCAACCCGATTCGCGCGCCTTCGGCGTCGAGCGCAAGCGCCAGGTTCACCGCTGGCGTGGATTTGCCCACCCCACCCTTGCACGAGGCCACCGCCACGATGTGTTTCACCCGGTTGAACCCGCGCCCGGCCGGTGGCTGGAATTGCAGATCCAGCTCGACGTTATCGGTACCCAGAAATTTCCCCAGCTCGGTTGCCAGCGAGTCGCGCATCCCTTGCGCCGGATATCCCAGCGTGATCGCGACCTGATTGCCCGAACTCAGGACCCGAGTACCCAGTTCAGCCCAGGGGACGCTCAGGTAAGGATCTGGAAACTGCTCGATTTTCATGACCATCCAAGGTGGTTTGAGTACCACGCATCTAGCCGAAGGCGCGCATTATAAGTGAGTTCCCGCTATAGTCGCGGTTTTTTCCTCCAGCCATCCGGAACACGCACCGGCCAGCGGAAACATGGTCATGACTCGTCGCATTCTGGTCACCAGCGCCTTGCCCAACGCCAACGGTGCCATCCACATCGGTCACCTGCTGGAGCACATCCAGACCGACATCTGGGTGCGCTTTCAACGCCTGCGCGGAAACCAGGTGATCTACGTTTGCGCAGACGATACCCACGGCACCGCGACGATGTTGAAAGCCGAAGAAGAAGGGCTGGACCCCGAGACGCTGATAGAACGAATCCGCTTGGAACATACCCGCGATTTCCGCGGCTTTCTGATTCAGCACGACAACTACTATTCCACCCATTCCGAAGAAAATCGCCACTTTGCAGAACTCATCTATACGCGACTGAAGGACGCAGAGCTGATCTTCACGAAACAAGTCGAGCAGCTCTATGATCCCGAGCGGGAGCTGTTTCTGGCTGATCGCTTCGTCAAAGGCCGCTGCCCGCGCTGCAACGCAGCAGATCAGTACGGCGACAACTGCCAGTCCTGTGGCGCCACCTACGATGCCACCGATCTCAAGGAGCCACACTCGTTGCTCTCCGGTGCCGCACCCGTGCTCAAGGTCTCCGAGCACTACTTTTTTGACCTGCCCCAGTACACGAACATGCTCAAGCAGTGGACGGCCAGCGGTGCGGTGCAGCCCGAGGTAAAGAACAAGCTCGCCGAATGGCTCGACACAGGCCTTAAGCCATGGGACATCTCACGCGACGCGCCCTACTTCGGCTTTCTCATTCCGGGCACCGACGACAAATACTTTTATGTGTGGATGGACGCGCCCATCGGCTACATGGCGAGCTTCAAGAACTACATCGATGGTCACAACGATCTGAGCTTCGATGAGTTCTGGGATCCCGACAACGATACCGAGTTACACCATTTCATCGGCAAGGACATCGTCAACTTCCACGCGCTGTTCTGGCCTGCGGTTCTGGAGGGCGCGGGGTTTCGCAAACCCACGCGCCTGCATACCCACGGCTTCATCACCGTGGAAGGCACCAAGATGTCGAAATCGCGAGGGACGTTCATCAACGCTGACACCTACCTCGAGTTTCTGAATCCGGAGTATCTACGCTACTACTACGCCACCAAGCTCAACGGCACGATCGACGATATGGACATCAATCTCGATGACTTCGTGCAGCGGGTGAATTCGGACCTCGTCGGAAAAGTGGCGAACATCGCTAGCCGCTGTGCGGGATTCATCAGCAAACAATTCGGCGGCCAACTTGCCGGCAACCTGCACGAACCCGACCTACAACAGACATTTGTCGACCGCGCCGACGCCATCGCTGCACTGTTCGAAGCAGACGACACCAGCAAGGCGGTACGCGAGATAACGGCCCTGGCAGACCAGGCAAACCAGTACATCGACCACCACGCGCCCTGGGCAATGATCAAAGACGCTGACAAGAAAGCAGACGTACAGGCTGTGTGCAGCCAGGGCATCAACCTCTTTCGAATTCTGATGATCTACCTAAAGCCCATCGTGCCGCGGATGGCCGAGAACGCGGAAGCGTTCCTGAAAGTGCGGCCGCTTGCTTGGAGCGATCTCGATTCGGCGTTGCTCGATCATCAAGTAGACGTCTTCAAGCCGTTGTTCACGCGCATGGAGAAAAAGGTCTTAGACGAACTCGTGGACGCCAGCAAGGAAGCGCAACCGCGACCGGATGAATCCGGCAGCGCGGATCCCGACCACATCAGCATCGACGACTTCGCCAAGGTGGACCTCAGGGTCGCGAAAATCATCGCTGCCGATCCCGTGGAGGGGGCCGACAAGCTCCTGCAGCTTACGCTCACCTTAGGCGATACGCAGCAGCGGCAGGTGTTCGCGGGTATCAAATCCGCCTACGAACCCACCACGCTGGTGGGCCGCTTGTGCGTGGTCGTCGCCAATCTCGCACCACGGAAAATGCGCTTCGGTGTCTCCGAAGGGATGGTACTCGCTGCCGGACCTGGCGACAAAAACATCTTCCTATTGAGCCCCGACTCGGGCGCAGAACCGGGAATGATCGTGCGCTGACGAGCCATGGAGGAGCTCGCTCTCATTCTCATCGGCGCGCTGCTGGTCAACAACTTCGTGCTGGCCCAGTTTCTGGGCCTGTGTCCGTTCATTGGCGTATCGGGAAACTACGACGCAGCAGTCGCGATGGGATTCGCCACCACCTTTGTGCTTACCCTGGCGGCGAGCCTGAGCCACCTGGCCTATCACTGGGTGTTAGTGCCGCTGGATCTTACCTACCTCAACGTCATCGTCTTCATCGTGATCATCGCGGCAGTTGTGCAGCTAACCGAGGCTTTTCTGCGCAATCTCAGCCCGCTCCTGCACCAGGTGCTCGGAATTTACCTGCCACTCATCACCACCAACTGCGCGGTGCTGGGGGTGGCGCTGCTGGCATTGAGCCAGTCGCTGACTTTCGTGCAAACGCTGGTTTACAGCATCGGCGCGGCACTCGGCTTCACGCTGGTTCTGGTCCTGTTTGCCGCACTCAGGGAACGACTCGAGCACGCACGCGTGCCGAGGCCGTTTCGCGGTGCACCCATCACCTTGATCAGCGCCGGCATCCTATCGCTTGCGTTCCTGGGCTTCGCGGGGCTGGGGGATTAGATGCTGACCGTGGCCGTGTTGATCGCGCTGGTCAGTGGATTCGGGCTGCTCCTCGCGTGGGCGGACAAACGCTATCGCCCCGATTCCCACACGCTGATCGACGCCATCGATGCGCTGTTGCCGCAGACGCAATGCGCCCAATGCGGGTATCCGGGTTGCCGCCCCTACGCCGAAGCCCTAGCCAGGGGTGCCGCCATCAACCTGTGCCCTCCGGGCGGCGCCGATACGCAACGGGCTCTGGCGCGCCTCCTCGGCACCCAGGGGCAACACTCGACCAAACCACCTCACACAGACTCGCCCGGCAAAGCGCTGATCGATGAGCACAGGTGCATCGGCTGCTATCTGTGTGTGCAGGCGTGCCCGGTGGACGCCATTGTCGGCGCGCCCGAACTCATGCACACCGTGCTCGAGTCCGCCTGTACCGGCTGCGAGCTGTGCGTGCCCCAGTGCCCGGTGGATTGCATCGAGCTCGTCGCGAACCCAGCCGCGCCGACCGCGCAGCCCCCGAACCGGCGCCGGTGGTCAGACCAGCCAGCCATGGCCTGTATTCGCTGCGGCGTTTGCCAGGACGCATGTCCAGTAGACCTGCAACCCCAGGAAATGCTTTGGTTCAGCCGCGGCGGCCATGCACCACACGATGCAACGGCCCGCGCACTTTCGCAGTGTATCGAGTGCGGTCTGTGCAACCAGGTGTGTCCGAGCAACATCGACCTTGTCGAACACTTCAAGAGCGGCCGGCAAAAGCTCGCCGAGCGCGCAATAGCCGACCGCGAAGCCGCCACCGCCAGACATAGGTTCCTCGAGCGCCAAACGCGCCTCGAGACCCGCTCTAGCGCCCGAACCGGGCGACGAAAGGATCGCATTGCCACGCGCGCGCAACGTAACTGGCAACCATGAATTCTCGCCGCATCATGCTGCTGGTGCTGCTGGCGCTGTTGCCCGGCGCCGCGATTGCCGTGTATTTCTATGGAACCGGCTATCTTGCAAACATCGTGGCGGCAACGATCCTCGGGCTTGGAATGGAAGCCCTATGCCTCGGTCTGCAACGGCGCGCTGTACTCGAAGCAATCACCGACGGCAGCACGCTCGTGACCTGTGTGCTGTTGGCTCTCGCGCTGCCGCCCCAGGTACCCTGGCCGGTACTCGGCGTCGCGGTTGCAGCCGCAGTGATCATCGCCAAGCACCTCTACGGAGGTCTCGGCAACAATTTGTTCAATCCGGCCGTGGTCGGTTACACCGTGGTATTGGTGTCGTTTCCGGCTGTCATGGCCGACTGGCCGATTCCGGTGGACGGCCTCACCAACGCCACCGCGCTGGTCGCCCTGAAGTATCGCGAGGGCGCAACCGTGGCCGAAGCGTGGACGGCCAGCCGCGGCTTTGGAAACCTCGGCGGTTACGCATGGGAATGGATAAATCTCGGTTACCTGATCGGCGGCGTGGCATTGCTGGTAGGGCGACTGGCTGCGTGGCGCATTCCTGCGACCATTCTCGTGACCATCGGCGTGCTGGCCATAGCCGGTTACGATAACGGCAGCGCAGCCAGCTGGGGCTCGCCCGTCTACCACTGGTTCAGTGGCGGCACGATGCTTACGGCTTTCTTCTTTGCCACCGATCCTGTTACTCACCCGGCATCGGCAAAGGGTCAGTTTGTGTACGCAATCCTGATAGGCACCGTGATCTTCGTTGTGCGCAGCCTTGGCAATTACCCCGATGGCGCTGCGTTCGCTGTGCTGTTGGGGAACGCTGTGTCTCCATATCTCGACAGAAGACTCACGACGGCGGATGTGACCGCGGATGCTTAACTCGTCGCTGTCCCTCGCCGTGATTGCGGGTACTTGCGCGAGTTTATTGGCGCTGACGCAACTGCTGACCGACGAACGGATCGAACACAATATACGCGCTCGAGACGCGCGGCTTATCACCGAACTCGCCGGTACCACTGCGCCAGCTTCGAGCACGTGGTCGGGTGATGTGTGGAATCTGTGCAACGACACGGTGCTCGCGCGCACCAAGGTCGCCGGCTACGGCGGTCGAATATCGCTGCTGATCGCCATGACCGTCAAGCCGAAGAAACACAGCCTGCGCGGCCTGCGCGTCGTCAGCCACAGCGAAACACCCGGACTTGCGGACTTTCTCCAGCAACCCGATCGTGGTTGGCTGAGTGAGCTCTCCGGCCGCAACCACGCCCAAATTCGCGCAGCGGACGGCGTCACCGGCGCGACGATAACCAGCAAAGCCGTGCTCACAGGGGTGCTCAAGGCTTTTGCCTATACACAGGATCGAGGCGCGATCCCTGGAGATTGCAGTCCATGAGCCATGCCACAACGTTCAGCCACGCCGTGATCGAACGCAATCCTGCCTGGGCGCAGTTGCTGGGGCTGTGCCCGCTGCTCGCAGTAAGCACGAGTGTGGTCAACGCTGTCGCGCTCGCCCTGGCCAGCGCCTTCGTGTTGCTTGGCGCCAACGTCTGTATCAGCAGCATCCGCCGATGGATTCCGGGCTACGCCCGCCTCCCCTGCTTCGTGCTCATTATCGCCACATTCACCACCTGCTCGGTGTTGCTGATGCAGGCATACGCTTTCGAGATGTACCTGCGTATTGCTTTGTTCGTTCAGATCATCGTAACGAACTGCATGATCCTCGGCCGGATCGAGGCATTCGCCAGCAAACAGTCCCCAGGTCGCGCGCTGGTGGATGCGGCAGGCACCGCCGTCGGTTTCGCCATCGCCTTGATCGTTATGGGTGCGGTACGTGAGCTCATTGGCAGGGGAACGCTATTTGCAGGCATGGAACTTCTGTTTCCGGGCACCCACGGCTGGCAGTTGAGCGTATCGTCGAACAACCAGGGGTTGTTGCTCGCAAGCCTGCCGCCGGGCGCTTTCATCATCGCGGGTCTGCTGCTCGGTTCCGCCAACGCCCTTTTCAGGCGCCCAATACCCGATGCCAACCATCGCCCTCGCGCCGGGACGATCAATTGAACGCGACCAAGCGCCATGAGATTTTCACCCGTTTGCATGCCAGCAACCCGAAGCCGAAGACGGAACTCGAGTATCAAACCCCGTTCGAGCTCTTGATCTCGGTGATCCTTTCAGCGCAGGCGACCGACGTCAGCGTGAACAAGGCAACCGGACCGCTATTCAAGGTCGCAAATACTCCCGAAGCAATCAAAGCGTTAGGTCTGACCCGGCTGAAGACATTCATCCAGAGCATCGGTCTGTACAACACCAAGGCCGTGAACATTATGAAGACATGCGTCATCTTGTTAGAACAACACGCCCAGGTTGTCCCGCAAGATCGGGCCGCTTTGGAGGCGCTCCCAGGAGTGGGCCGTAAAACCGCTAACGTGGTGCTCAACACCGCGTTCGGCCACCCGACGATTGCGGTGGATACGCATATCTTCCGGCTCAGCAACCGAACTGGCATCGCGCGAGGCAAGAACGTTCGGCAAGTTGAAGAAAGGCTGCTGAAGTTCGTTCCCGACGAGTTCAAAAAGAACGCGCACCACTGGTTGATCCTACACGGGCGCTACACCTGCATCGCGCGCAGGCCTCGTTGCGGATCATGCGTCATCGAGGATCTGTGCGAATACAAGCACAAAACGGAGGATTAGTAGAACGGATTTCCGGATCGCGAAACGTTATCGGATCAGGAAGTCTTCTTGAACCATCCCATTACCCCGCCGCGCTTTGGCGGTTCCCCTTTGGTTTGGGCTCCAAAGGTAATCTTCCCGGGTTTCTTGGTCGAAACAGTTTTCGGCGAACGTAGCTCGCGAATCTTCCTTTCGATGATCAGATCCTCTTTGTGCTGCTGCCGCCTTGCGGCCCCGATGTCCACTCCACAGCGTGCACAGTGGCTGGCCTCAAGCTGCATATGCCCGCAACGCGGACACTCACTGTGCGCGGCCGTAATATCGCGAAGGGTGTCCTGGGCCACCTGTTCGGATGCGTTGTAGACGCGAAAGTCGGCAACGTTGGTGTTCTTCGGGGTGAGGTCTTTGACCCGGCTAATGGCGCCACACTCGCCGAGAAGTTGCTGCAAATCCAATGCTTCTTCGTGGCTTAGTTGACTCTTGATGACTACAGTACGACCACTGAACAGCTGCTTGGCTTTTCGTCCGTCAATACCAAGTTCGCGCGCTACGGCGTCACGCACTGCATCTTCGCTGGCCTGTTGGGAAACTTCGCCGCTAAACAGCACTTGGTAGTTACCCATCGCTTACTCCAAAAGCTTACGTCCTTTCTTAGCGCCGAGCCGCAGCCTGAGCGCATTCAAGCGGATGAATCCTGTCGCATCGGCCTGATGATACGCACCCCCGTCGTCGCTGAACGTGACGACCTTCGCATCGTACAAGCTGTCCTCCGGCGACGTGCGTCCTACGACGGATACGCTGCCCTTATAGAGCTTAAGCCTAACCCGCCCGTTGACAGGTTTCTGTGACTCGTCTATCAGTGCCTGCATGACCTTGCGTTCAGGAGACCACCAAAAGCCATTGTAAATTAAGTTGGCGTACCGCGGCATGATCTCGTCTTTCAGGTGCATGACTTCGCGATCCAGAGTGATCGACTCCATGGCACGATGAGCCTTGAGCAGAATCGTACCCCCCGGGGTCTCATAGCAACCGCGGGCTTTCATTCCGACAAAACGATTCTCTACGATGTCGTTGCGCCCGATCCCATGGGCACCGCCAACCTCGTTCAGTCGGGCCAGCAGTCGTGCCGGGGACAACCGCACCCCATCGACTCCGTTTGGATCGCCAGCAGCGAATTCGACTTCCACCTTTGCAGGTACGTCCGGCGCGTCTTCGGGCGCCACGGTCCAGCGCCACATATCCGGATCTGCTTCTACCCAGGGATCTTCCAGATTGTCGCCCTCATAGGAGATGTGCAGCAGGTTGGCGTCCATGGAATAGGGCGACTTGTCGCCGCGCCGATAGTCGACGGGTATCTGGTGATCCTCGCAGAAGTCCATGAGCGATTCCCGGGAGGTGAGATCCCATTCGCGCCACGGTGCAATGATTTTGATGTCCGGGCTCAAGGCATACGCGCCGAGTTCAAAACGCACCTGATCATTGCCTTTGCCGGTCGCGCCGTGGGAAATAGTCTCGGCCCCGGTTTCATGCGCGATCTCGACCAGCCGCTTGGCGATGAGGGGCCGCGCGATACTGGTACCGAGCAGGTACTCGCCCTCATAGATCGTATTGGCCCGGAACATCGGGAAAACGAAATCGCGAACGAATTCCTCGCGAAGATCCTCGATGAAGATTTCCTTCACGCCCATGGCGTGGGCCTTGGCTCTGGCCAGTTCCACTTCCTCACCCTGTCCGATATCGGCGGTGAAGGTCACCACCTCGGCCTGATAGGTCTCCTGCAGCCAGCGACAGATCACCGACGTATCCAGACCCCCGGAATAAGCGAGTACGATTTTGTTCGTCACGATTGCACCCCCAAGAACATGCTGATGTGGGTAAGGAAAGCAAAAAGGGCCGCAATCTTAAGGAAGTTACCCGAGCGCCGCCAGCGGTCGGTCTATCGGGCCGGTTATTGCGCATCCCATCGTTGCATTACGCCGATTCGTTGCACCAACTCTCAAAGCCCAGATCAGCCAAAGCCAAGCCCTCGCTATCAGGTTAGCGCCGAAACCTGCAAAATCTTTCCGTGGTAAGGTGCCCCGGATGAACATGGCAGCCAGATTCCGGGGCTTCCTGCCGGTTGTGCTGGATATAGAAACCGGTGGCTTCGACCCGACGACCCACGCGATTCTGGAACTCGCAGCCGTTCAGGTTTGCTTTGATGAGGAGCGCATGGTGCTCGGCGCCAGCTGGCACCAAGCCGTGGAACCGTATTCCGGTGGCGCGATCGATAGCGCCTCGCTCAAGGTCACCGGAATCGATCCCACCGATCCGAACCGCGAGGCCGTCCCGGAGCAGGACGCCCTCAATGACCTGTTCCGCCGAGTTCGCCACGCCATGAAGCATGAGGGCTGCCAACGCGCGATAATCGTGGCGCATAACGCCGCATTCGATCAGCAGTTCCTGAACAACGCGGTTCAGCGCCACGAACTCAAGCGCAATCCCTTTCACCCGTTCAGCGTCATCGATACCGCGTCGCTTGCAGCGGTCGCCTATGGGCACACGGTGCTGAGCGAGGCATGCGCCCGCGCCCGGATACCGTTTGATCCCAGCAAGGCACACAATGCGCTCTACGATGCCGAACGTACGGCAGAGCTTTTTTGCGCAGTGGTCAACGAATGGGGCCAGCGGCCCGAAGACAGGTAGGCTGTACTACGACACCTCAGCCTGGCCGGCTTGCTTGATGAGCGGCTCGAGTTCTCCGCTTCGATACATCTCGGTGATGATGTCGCACCCGCCGATCAGTTCACCATCGATATACAGTTGCGGAAACGTCGGCCAGTTTGCATAGCCCGGCAACGTCTCGCGAATCTCGGGATTGGTGAGAATGTCTACATAGGCAAACCGCTCGCCACAGGCGACCAGACATTGCACGGTCTGCGCGGAAAACCCACACCCGGGCGCGTCCGGGGAACCCTTCATGTACAGAATGATGGGATTGCCCTCGATCTGCTCTTTGATCGTGGTGATGACTTCATCACTCATGGAACAAACCTCCATTGGTTGTCCAACTCATCACCTATCGCTCGCTTCACAGCATTGGCGCTGAGACTATTTCAGGCTACATTCTACTACCCAGCCCATACCAAGCCCAGAGATTACGCGTGCCCGAATCGCAGCTCACACCATTCGATCATGAAATCGACCGAAGCGACACCAATAGCGCTAAATGGGACCGATACAAGGGTCGCGACATACTGCCGTTCTGGGTGGCCGATATGGATTTTCCGGTTCCGGACGCAGTCCTCGACGCCATTGCCGAGCGCCTCAAGCACCCGATCCTCGGATACACCCGTACGCCGAGGGCGGCGGTGGACGCATTTCAGAGCTGGCTGCAACGCAGCCATGCCTGGACCGTGCTGGAGGAATGGCTGGTGTGGATTCCCGGCGTGGTCACCGGCTTCAACCTGGCGGCCCGGGCAGTCGCCGAGCCCGGCGGTTCGCTGCTCATTCCTACCCCCGTTTACTATCCATTTCTGTCCGCCCCGCGGCACGCCGAACAAGCCTCCATCGAGGTACCCATGGTCAAGGACGGCGCCCGTTGGATCATGGATTTCGATGCACTGCGCAACGCCCGACAGGCTGGAACCCGGCTATTGATGTTGAGCAACCCACAGAATCCCACCGGCCGTTCATACACCCAATCCGAACTCGTCACCCTGGCGGATTTCTGCCTGCGCTTCGATATGTATCTGTGCTCGGACGAAATCCACAGCAGCCTGATCCTCGACGAAGGTTCTCGCCACATCCCGGTGGCAAACCTTTCACCCGAGATCGCCGATCGCACGATTTCGCTTTACGCCGCGACCAAATCCTACAACATACCTGGCCTGGGCTGCGCGGTCGCAGTGATCCCGAACCCCGAGCTGCGCAAAGTATTCCGCCAGGCCACATCGGGCCTGGTGCCAGACATCGGGCCGTTGGCCTATGCAGCTTCGACCGCCGCCTTCGCTGACACCAGTGACTGGTTGCCGAGTCTGCTCGACTATCTGCGTGCGAATCATCAACGCATGAGCGAAGTCATGGGAGAGCGCATGACGCCCGTGGAGGCCACCTACCTTGCCTGGATCGACCTCGGCGACCTCGGCCTGCAGAACCCCGGGGCATATCTCGAATCGCACGGTCTTGGCCTTTCCGACGGTGCGCCGTTCGGCGGGCCGGGCTTTGTGCGCTTCAACTTCGCCTGCCCGCGCGCGTTGCTGGAACGCGGTCTCGCCCGGTTCGAAGAAGCGATGCAAACGCTGCATAGGCGTTGAACTCGCAACATCGGTGCAGTACGATTGCCGGTTTTCCGCGGGCAGCAACAGCTGCCTGCCGCGGTTTTGGAGGCCTCAAAAGCCCGCAAGTTGCTACGCATATGACGCACATAATGGACACCTACGCTCGCCTGCCCGTCGCGTTCACTCGCGGCGATGGCGCCTATCTGCAGGACGCATCCGGCAAGCGCTACCTCGATGGCCTCTGCGGCCTGGCGGTGTGCGGGTTGGGTCATGCCCATCCACGGGTGGCTCAAGCGATCGCTGAACAAGCGAGCGTTCTGATGCATACCTCAAATTTGTACGAAATTCCGCTGCAGACCCGGCTTGCCGACAGGCTGTGCGAGCTATCGAGTATGCAGCGGGTATTTTTCGCCAACTCCGGTGCCGAAGCCAACGAGGCTGCAATCAAGATTGCCCGGCTCTACGGCAACAAACGCGACGTCAAGCGTCCTTCAATCGTCGTCCTGGATGACAGTTTTCACGGCCGCACCATGGCGACCCTGACCGCGACGGGCAACAGGAAAGTTCACGCGGGCTTCGAACCTTTGTTGTCGGGATTCGTGCGGGCGCCATACAACGACGTCGAGGCGGTGCAGAAAATCGCTAACAACAACCACGACGTTGTTGCCGTGATGGCAGAGCCCATCCTTGGCGAAGGCGGCGTTGTGATTGCGGATGACGATTATCTTCCTGGCCTGCGCGAGATTTGCGATGAACACGACTGGCTGTTGATACTTGACGAAGTTCAGACCGGCAATGGCCGAACCGGTAAATTTTTCGCGTACCAGCACACCAACATCCTGCCCGACGTGGTCACAACTGCCAAAGGACTCGGCAACGGCATGCCCATAGGCGCCTGCCTGGCGCGAGGCAAGGCGGCTGAGATCTTGCAACCCGGCAACCATGGCTCCACCTTCGGCGGCAATCCGCTGGCCTGCGCTGCGGCACACGCGGTTCTCGACAGCCTAATCGATGACAATCTTTTCGAGCGGGCCGAAGAACTCGGTGTCCGCATCGTGGACGGTCTGCGAACCGCTCTGAAAGGCAATAACCACGTGGTCGACATCCGCGGCAAGGGGCTCATGATCGCGGTGGAGTTGGGCCAACCCTGCACGGGCTTGGTCGCCCGCGGGCTGGAAGCCGGCGTGCTCATCAACGTGATCAAGGACAACACCATCCGCCTGCTGCCACCGCTCACCCTCACGGACGAAGAAGCCGATACGCTTGTTGCTCTCGTTAGTGGTGTCGTTAGCGGATTTGTTAGCAACCTTGACGACGATTGCGCGTCGGCGCCTCCTCCTTCGTAGAGGTGCATACGGTACAAAGTGGCATGAAAAAGCGCGACTTTTTAAGCCTGCTGGATTGTTCCCCCGAAGAGCTCGGCCATCTGGTTGCACGCGGACGTGAGTTCAAAAAAAATCGCGACGACCGCGACTACCGTCCCCTGTTGGGCACCACGGCCGCGTTGATACTGGCATTGAACTCGACTCGAACGCGAGTGGCGTTCGAGGCTGGCATGAGCCAGTTGGGCGGGTACACGATCGTTTTGAACCCACAAGATACCCAACTTGGGCGCGGTGAGCCGATCGAGGACATGGCTCGTGTGCTTTCAGAGATGGTCGACGTGATCATCATCCGAACGCTGGCACAGGCAGACATGGAGACATTCGCTACCGCATCGAGGGTCCCCGTGATCAATGCAATGAGTGCGCGCTTTCACCCATGCCAGCTGCTGGCCGACGTACAGACCTTCGAAGAGTTGCGCGGGCCGATCCTCGGCAAGACGGTGGCGTTCGTAGGCGACGGCCACAACATGTGCAACTCGTACATCAATGCCGCTCGACAATGGGGGTTCAATCTGAAGATCGCCTGTCCGGAGGGCTACCGACCCGATCCTGGCATTCTCGGCTCCACCAACAACGCCGTTGTGGTGGAGTCTCCCATAGAAGCGGTAGAAAACGCAGATCTGGTGGTAACCGACGTGTGGTCGTCAATGGGTCAGGAGGCGGAGACCGAGGACCGCCGCAAGAAGTTCGAGCCGTTTCAGGTCAACGAAGCGCTGCTGGACCACGCCCCTTCGCAAACTCTGTTCATGCACTGTCTACCGGCACATCGCGGCGAAGAGATCAGCCCGGGACTGTTGGATGACCCACGTTCAGTGGTCTGGCAGGAAGCCGGCAATCGACTGCACAGCCAGAAGGCGTTGCTTGAGTTGCTGCTGCTCGGGTAGGAACAGCTCCCGCTAGATCCGCAGATCTTCCAGCGGGCCAGGTTTCTCGATGCGATATCCCTGCGCGTAATCCACGCCGATCTCTCTCAAGCGCTCGAGCACATCGTCGTCTTCAACGAACTCGGCGATCGTCTTCTTGCCCATGTAGTGGCCAATCTCGTTGATGGAACGCACCACAGCATAGTCGCCCGGGTTGTTTGCGATATCTCTGACGAACACACCGTCGATCTTCACGAAGTCCACCGGCAGGTTCCGCAGATAGGAATACGAAGACAGTCCGGTGCCGAAATCGTCCAGCGAGAATTGGCAGCCGATGATCTTCATTCGGTTCATGAAGTCCACTGCATTGTCGAGATTCGCGATCGCCGCAGTTTCGGTAATCTCGAAACATACCTTGCTTGTGGGCGCTTGTGACCGGGAAAACTGTTCCAGCACGAAGTCTGGGAACGTTTCGTCATTCACCGAGTGGCCCGAGACGTTGATCGCAAAGCCGGCAAAGCGATCCAAATCACTTTTGTGCTCGGACATCCATTGAAACACTCGTTCGATCACCCAGCGATCGATGACGGTCATGCGGTTATAAGTCTCGGCCGCCATGATGAAATCGACCGGCGGCATGATGTCGCCCAGCTCATCGAGCATGGTCAGCAGAATCTCGTAGTGCGTGTCCAACCCGTTGCGTACGATATCGCCCGATCCGTCGCCTGCCCCATTGATAGGAGCGATACGCTGACAGTTCAGGATCAATCGATCATCGTCGAGCGCCTTGTCAAGCTGCGTGACCCATTCCATGACTCCGTGACGTCGCATCATCGCCGCGTCGCCGAGCTCGTATTCCTGCAGCCGGTTGCGGCCGGCTTCTTTCGCCGTATAACACGCTTCGTCGGCAAACTGCATCGCCGAGTCCGCGCTCTCGGTGGTCTGATCCAGGAATACCAAGCCCATGCTTGCCGATAACGTGTAGTGGCGACCGTCCCAATCGAAACGTTGGCCGCGCACGGCGTTCAAGATCTGCTCAGCCATCTCCCGGGCATCCTGGGTCTCGATGTCTTCAACGAGGATACCGAACTCATCACCACCAAGCCGCGCAATCTGCGCGTCGCGCTCTGCGAGCGTTTTGCTCAAGGTATCGGCGATGAGCTTGAGCAGTTCATCGCCGGCCGTGTGGCCGCTGGTGTTGTTGATGATCTTGAACTGATCCATATCCAGATACAGCAACGCATGCTGCAGGTCCCGCGCCTTGGCGCTTTGTATGGCTTCCCCAACCAAGCGATCGAACTCACGGCGATTGATCAACTGCGTGAGGTCGTCGTGGCTTGCCTGATAGGCCAGCTGTTTGTGCATGTTTTCCAGCATGCGCTGCGATGCCCGTTCCATGAGCGGCAGGTCGTAATCGTCCAACAACGTAATGTCGCCTTCGTGCAAACCGTCGCCCATCTCCTTGAGCGTCAGTTCCCGGGTCTTGATCCCTTTGCGGTTCACCAGAACGAAACCGCTGGAATCGTCGGCGATGAACGCCACCGTGAGAATCAGCGGACGACCCTTGGGATCGCTGGTCGCAAGCCACTCTCCAACCTGAATTCTGCGCGCCCGATCCACCGCCTTGGCCCAACTCTGGCGCACCTCTTCGTCCGTCGCTTCGCTAGCGGGTTCGGTTTCCGGCAACAAGCCTTCGAGGCCCAGCGCAGCAGCAACGCCGCTGGGTTCTACGGGGCTCGAGGTCACGGTCGATTTCTTACCCGTGGTATCACCCACCAGCGCCGAGGAAAGATTCATGATCAGCGGCGTGCGCTTGCTGGGATCGAACGAGATGCTGTTCAAGCCGTCAACTACGCGCTTGAGCAACAGGTCAGGATCTACGTACGCATCGTTGTCAGGATCGATTCTATCTTCCAGCTGCGCCCAGAGCTGATCCACCAGCGCGAGCTGATCGTGCCACTCGTTGCTGTCCACGCCTTGCCGCAGGTGGGTGTGCACCAGCAGATTTCGCCAACCTGGATTGAGCAGCTGCAGCAGCAGATCGGGCACCTGTTTGCCGGAGATGCGCTTGTCCATCTCATCGACCACGGCCCTGCGTGCCCGGGCAAGCTTCTGCTGCCCTTCACTTGTACGGATAGTACGCTCGATGTTGCCGCGGTAGGCTCGCGTCTGCTTGTCGACCAGAGGGTTCAACTCAGTCACGACTTCGTCGAACACCGCAGGATTCTCGTCGTACTCGTCGATGACCCGGCGTAACAGCTCGTCCACCCGCCGCCCGACCTCATGGTCGATGCCTTCTCGCGCATCATTGCTATTGCCCAATCGAGCCAGCTGATTGAGCATCTGCACGGCGCTGTGAGGACGGTCTGTTTCCTGGACGAGAAACTCTGGTTCCCGAGCGGCCAACTTGTTCAAGGTGATTTCCAGACGCTGGATCCAATCACGGATACCTTCGGTGAGAAAGTCGTCTTGACGCAACGAACTGACCAGGTTCTCCATCACGTCCAACGTATCGTAGTCTTCCTCGGAAAAGGATTTGCGATGGCCATGACGGGTGCGCAGGATCTCGATCAGGCGCGGTTTCAGACGCACATCGCTCAACGGAGCATCGCCCAGCTCCTGCTCGACTTCTCGGAGCGCCTGCAGAATGTCTGCGCTACCGAAGGTTTCGCTTGCTGGCGCGTCGGGCGCCGCCAGAATCTCATCGCGTTTGTGGCCCAGCAGCTCTTTCGTGCGGCGTTCGAGGCTGAGAATGTTGCGCGCAGTGGAGTAGAGGCCCTGGGTGCCGCCGATCGGCTGAAGGAACGGGTTGTGTCCAACTCGGGTCGCGGTCGGCCCGATGCCGTCCGCCGCCATTGCGGCTTCCCGCACCGCCGCGTCCATCTCTTGGTACGCCTCGGGCTCCATTCTCACTCCCGAATGCGTGCGCCTGATCGAACCGCGTTGTAACGTGTCGCGCAGTTCCTCAACAGAGGGGAACACTTTGCTATCCGACAATATTTTGCCGAGCGCACTATAGAGATTGCCCAACATGGGCACCAACGCGCTCTCGAAGCATCCGTAGATGTCCTGCTTTACCTGACGTCGAAACTCCATCGGCTTTAACGCATCGTCGAACGCCCAGGTGACTGCAGAAGGGCCCACCGGGACAACGTCCTTGTGTGTCCACGGCCTGGAGATGAGTCCGAGCTGGGCGCGAAGGTCGAGCAGGTCATCTGCGTAGCGGTTCTCTGCCTTGGAGATAATTTCGGCCACCGCAAGCCATTGCTCGAACTGGTCGTTGTCTATGACTTCGAGCTTGGTGGAGTTACCGCCCTCACGACGTCGACGTCGCTCCAGTACGTCTTCGAGGTCCGAGACCTGGTCGATCTGGCGTAACACTTCGCCAATGAAATCGTTGCGAATCTGGTCTCGATTCTTCTCCAGAACGTCCAGCGCTTCGAAATACATCATCTGCATGGCGTTGGTGCCGGCATCACGAGCCTTAACCAGCAGTTCGCTGTCAACAATTCCGAAAAAATGTTTGCAAACGCGGTCCAGAGCCCGTTGGACAATCCGACTCATCTTTTGGCGGATCTGGTCGGCATCCGCTGGGTCGATGCGGTGATCCCGCAGCAGTTCATCGGGAAATTCGGCGTCGGCAACATCGTGGTCCGGGCCTGCAACGACGGTCGCGCCATCAGCAGCGGTCCCGGTATCATCAGAATCGCCGCTGCTTAGAACCGATCGCGACAACATGCCTGAGGCGATGGCAAATTCGATAAGAGTCTGGAATGCTTCCTCGGGCAAGCCGTCGTCGAATTGCACCCCCATGCCGTTGCCCGAATCTAAAATGCGCGCGATTTTTGCCTGGGTGCGGAAGTGCTTCTGGCCATCGGGTGATGCCACGGAGAAATGCAAGGCAACCTGGTCGCCCTCCTTGGCTTCAGCGCCCGTTGCCGCCAACGACCGTGAACCTCCGGCGCCAGTGAGCAACATACCTTCCTGGCAGAAGTCTCTGATCGAGCACAACCACGAACGCCCCTGAGCCGGATGGACCAGAGCAGACAGAGAGATCGGTTGTCTGGAAAAACGTCGTCGGTTCAAACTTGCAGCGTCCATCTGCGAGAACCGCCGGACATTACCCGATATCCTGGATGAGGTGAAGTGCACCGCCCCTGCTAGCGACGATGATTTGGTCATGCCCTCCTCATTTTGCTTTGCGAAGAGCTAATCTGTGCGTTGATTCACATTTTCAAGCCGGTCTCCGCGGCGAAAGTTGCTCCGGCCGAGGAGACCGTGGGCCCACAATCCAGCTCACCGGGGGGCGACGTTAGGATGCTGTGGCTAGCGCACAGGCGTCAGACAGAACTGGCCAACGCACCCCGCTCACTACCATCGACGACGCGATCCGGTTCATCATTGATTGGCTAGAGAAGCGCGCGGGCAACCGCCTGGCGCCACCCAAGCAGCAGTTCTTCGCGAACACACGCGTGCATATCGGGCTGAAACTCTCGCTCGAGATTCCACAGCTGGGCGGCCGCGTCGAGATCTTTCACCAATCCCGCGCCCAGAGCTGCCAGCGTCGCCGCGCCAAGGGCCGTGGTTTCCGTGATCTCGGGGCGCTCCACCGGTAGGTTGAGAATATCGGCAAGAAACTGGCAAAGCCAGTCGTTGACCACCATACCGCCGTCCACCCGCAGCTTGTTGATGCGCGCTCCATCCTCTGCCATCGCGGCAATCAGCTCCTGGCTCTGAAACGCAACGCTCTGCAGTGTTGCGGTGATCAGCTGATCGCGATTGGTCGCCAGCGTCAATCCCGAGATCAAACCTCGGGCATCGGGCGACCAGTGCGGCGCACCCAGGCCCGTAAATGCAGGCACGAGATATACGCCCCCGCTATTTCCTCCGCATCGATGCGCGGCTTCTTCGGTATCTGCCGCG
>Ga0114950_10000116_pt1 | contig 44865 bp, 44 predicted proteins | sample N075metaG_FD_83503 | JGI IMG/M metagenome (GOLD analysis project Ga0114950, IMG submission 83503) | Deep subsurface microbial communities from Kermadec Trench to uncover new lineages of life (NeLLi) - N075 metaG | ecosystem: Environmental > Aquatic > Marine > Ocean trench > Sediment | place...
ATTCCGAACAATTGCAGACGCTTGGCGTGGCTGCCAAGGAACTCGGGGGTCTGGATATCTGGGTCAGCAATGCCGGCGGTCTGCCCGACGCGACCCCCCGCTACCTCACCCGGACGCCGGAGGATCGCTGGGATGCGCAAATGGATCTGAACCTGAAGGCCGTCTGGATGGGCGCGGTGATTGCCGCCGAGCACATCGACAGCGGCTCGATCATCAACATCTCCTCGAGGGCCGCCCAGGGTGCTTCGATCAAGAATGGCCCGTATGGAGCTTCCAAGGCCGCAGTCAACAATCTCACCCAGACGCTGTCGGTGGAGCTGGCCCCAAAAATAAGGGTTAACGCCGTGGCGCCGGGACCTATTCCCACGGAGAACTTCAAACAGTCCACGAACTTCCCGGACGACAAACCCATCGAACAGATCATCGGCGTACCGCTTGGTCGTCTCGGCACGCCGGAAGACATCGGACACGCGGTGGTGTTCATGGCCTCTCCCGCGGCGAGTTGGATTACGGGCCAGTGTTTATATGTGACCGGAGGTATCTAGCATGAGTGCCGCGCTTGAACCGGTGAGGGTGGAGGATCTGGGCACCGCCGAGGTGCGCGAGCAATATGGCCGTGACGGAGTACTGTTCCTTCCCCAGGCCCTGCACCCGGAGTGGTTGATGCTCATTGAGCTGGGGTTGCAACGCGTGCTCATGAACACCGGCCAGATGAAACACAAGTTCTTCGAAGATACCCCCGGGGAGTTTCTCGAGACCGTGCGCAACTTTGACGTCACTCCCGAGATTCAACGGCTCGCCTACGATTCACCTGTGGCAGACATGATCTCCGCCCTGGTCGATTCGGAGCGCATATGGCTGTACTCAGAAGAGTTCTTCATCAAAGAAGGCCGCGGTTGTGAGCGAACACCGTGGCATCAGGATTTGCCGTACTGGCCGCTGAACGGTCGCCAGATCGGTTCGATGTGGATCTCGCTCGATCCGCTGCCCCAGAGCGAGTGCCTGGAATTCGTCCGCGGCTCCCATCTCGGTACGATGTACGACGGCTTCGATCCAGGCCAGGTAAACGCCGACCCGACGGCCCCTTACTACGACGCTGATCTGCCGCCCTTGCCGGATATTCAGGCTGAGCGTGATCGATGGGATATTGTGGCGGCCCAGATCACCCCGGGGGATGTGGTGATCTTTCACCCGGGTGTCCTCCACGGTGGTGGCCAAACCAAAAAGGTAGACCGCCGCCGCACCATCACCATGCGTTGCTACGGTGATGATGTGGTGTACGCGAAGCGGCCGGATTCGCGGCCCACCGTGCCGCTGACGCCGGGTTTGTCGTTAGCGCTCAATCCTGGGGATCCGCTGCGCCATCCGTATTTCCCGCAGTTGCGCCCGCTGCCGGAGCATCAACGGGTGTAACTCTAGCCGGGACGCGTTGCGCCGCGCTGCGCAAACCCGGGCGGACGTTTGCCGTTCTCGTCGAGGATGTCGAATTCCTCGCCGAGATCTTCCACCCACTGAATGGTTCCGGTTCGCGACATCAACTCGTCGCTCGCGAGCAGAGCCACAGCGCAACGCCCGACGAACAAAGGTGTCTGCGACTTCGACAGATCCATCCCCTGAGCTTTCGCCGCGTCCTGAATGAACTCGGTTGAAACCGAACCGGGATAAAGCACGATCGCGGGAATTTCTTTGGCTTTCAGTTCGATTGCCATGTCTGCCGTGAGCCGGTCAAGGCCCGCCTTGCCGGCGCCGTATGAGCATGAATAAGCGTAGGCCTGGCCGCCCGGCGAGGAGACGTTGAGCATCGCAGCCCCCGCGCCAGCGGCGAACATCAGCGGTGCCGCATACCAGCTGGCAACGTAGTGGGCGCGCAGCCCGATCCCCACCTGGTCATCCCAGATCTGGATTGGATGATCCCAGAAGCCGCCGCCCCACGCCGGCGGATCGGGGATCTTGTAGACGTTGTTGACCAGCAGGTCGATGTGGCCGGCCTCGTCTTTGATCTTTTCGAACAGGCGTGCAATGTCTTCATCGTCGCCATGATCACACCGAATTGCGCGACCTTCGCCACCCGCTTCGGTGACCAGGCGTGCTGTGGTATCGATGGTGCGTTCGCCGTCACCGGTTGTTCGGCCGGTCACGTAGACCGTGCAGGCCTGTTCGCCTAGGGCGATGGCGATGCCTTTGCCGATGCCGCGGCTGGCGCCGGTGACGACCGCTATTTTTCCGTTCAAGGATCCCATGGATGCTCCCGTTTCATGCTCACGAAGCCCCCCAGAATACCAGATGCGACGGCCAACACGGTATGCGCGCTGAAATGCGCTACACGCGAATTGCAACGCGCGTGGTTCGAGATCGGCGCTGGTGGGCCACGCCAATCTGGTGGAATCAAACTGAATCGGCTAGATTTGCGCTCTTGAATTATTTGTGGGAGCGAGGGATGAGCGATCAATATGTAGCCGATCGCATCGCGTGTCAGGACGTGATGCTCAAATACGCCGCCGGCGTGGATAACCGCGATTTCGAACTGTATCGGTCATGTTTTGCCGATGATGTTGAGGTTCTGGGCTTCGGGGCGGAAACCATCAACGGCGGTGACGAGTGGCTTGCCTACGTGAAAGAAGCGCTGGAGGCCTATGGACCTACCCAGCATATGCTTGGGCCACAGCTTGCCACCATCGATGGTGACGCTGCCCAATGCCGCACCGATGTGCAGGCCCTTCACTACATGAAGGACGCTGAAAACACCACGCTCACGCTGTGGGCAACCTACGAAACCGATATGCAACGCATCAACGGCGAGTGGAAAATCAAACGTCACCGTTTGGTGCCCAGGGGCACCAGAGTCCAATCGGACTAGACCAACCGAGTAGAACCACATGCACGAGCAGGTGACCGGCATTGGCCGGGTCTGCTCCGAGGATCCCAGGGTTACGGGATATGGCGTGCCTGCTTTCCCACCCGCCAGTTACGGTTGGGCGATTCGCATTCGGCCGACGCATAATGTGACGAAATCGCCCGACGAAAATCGTCGCTGAGGTTGCGCCCCGATCCGTGAATCAGCAGCGGATGAAACAGCAGCGTATCGCCGCGGTGCATTTCGAGATGCTCTCGGTCCGACCCGTCGATGTTTTGGATTCCGAAGAAACCGGCGTTTAGAAACTCCCAACCCGGCTCCTCATGGTCTAGAAGATCGCCCTTGTGGCTACCGGGTATCGCGGCCAGGCAACCGGATTCGCGCGTGGTGTCGGCAAACGGTGTCCAGGTGCCGACGATCTTGTCGGCCGGGCGTATTCGGAAATAACGCAGGTCCTGATGCAGCGGGTGCCGGCCGTCGACCCCGGGTGGTTTGTTGAATATGTTGGTCGACACGCTGTATATGTCGGGCCCGACAAGGTCGCGGATTGCCGAGGTGAGCGCGGGCTCCAGGGTGTAGCCGTAGAGCACGGGATCATCTTCGAAGTTGATCATCTTGTTGATCGCGTGCAGCGGCGATTCAGGCTCGACCGCGCCACGCACGACCATTATGTCGCGCATCGTCTTCATCTGGAGCGTCGGCTCGACCTCGCCGCTGACCAACGCGATGAAATGTTGCTCGTAGATTTGCAGGGACGCTTCGGGTATCAGGCCTGGCACCACGATGAAGCCGCGATTCTCGTACTCGTCTAGCTGCTGTTTCGAAATCACGACGCGACCCCCTGTCGTGGGCATCATAGCCCGGAGTTGACGAGGAGGTGCATGGGCAATATCCTCAAAAACAATCCAAACGGCTTTTTTTGTAGCTCCTTTACCGTGGATTAGGGGGGGATCGCATGGCTGACAAGCAACAAAGCGGTGCGCGGGTGTTACGTATCGCAAATTGCAGTGGCTTTTATGGCGACCGACTCTCCGCAGCCCGGGAAATGGTGGAGGGCGGCCCCATCGATGTGCTCACCGGTGACTACCTGGCAGAGTTGACCATGGCCATTCTCTACAACCAGAGGCTTCAGCGCGGTGAAAAGTTTGGATATGTCGGCACGTTTCTAAAGCAATTGCGCGATGTCATCGCGCTGTGCCTGCAGCAGAATATCAAGATCGTCAGCAATGCCGGCGGGTTGAACCCAGCGGGCATGGCCGTGGAGGTCGAGGCCATCGTTGCTGAGTTGGCGTTGTCCGCCACCATTGCCTACATCGACGGCGACGATCTCATCCCTCGACTGGGTGAGTTGACCGAGCAGGGCGAGCGTTTCGAAAATGTCGACAAGGGTATCGCGCTGGCCGAGTCGGGCAACGAAGCCTTGACCGCCAACGCCTACCTTGGCGGCTGGGGGATCAAGGAGGCGTTGGATCAGGGTGCGGATGTGGTCATATGTCCGCGGGTGACTGACGCGGCGTTGGTACTCGGACCCGCGGCGTGGAAATTCGGCTGGTCACGGGCCGATTACGATGCCCTGGCCGGGTCGCTCGCGGCAGGCCACGTCATTGAGTGTGGGGCTCAGGCCACCGGTGGCAACTATTCGTTTTTCCAGGAGGTGCCGAGTTTCCGGAATTTAGGCTATCCCATCGCTGAGATTGAGGCCGATGGCAGCTTCACGATCACCAAGCATCCGGATACTGGGGGGTTGGTATCCGTCGGAACCGTGACGGCTCAGCTTTTATACGAAATTTCCACGCCAGCGTATGTGAATCCGGACGTTGTCGCGCATTTCGACACGCTGAAGATCGAGCAGGTGGGAGTGGATCGCGTACGGGTCAGCGGTTGTCGTGGCTCCAGCCCGCCGCCCACCCACAAGGTCTGTATCAACACCGCCGGCGGCTATCGCAACGGCACCGAAGTGATCCTCACGGGCCTGGATATCGAGGCCAAAGCGGAAATCTTTCTGGATGCACTGTTCGATTCCCTGGGTGGTCGGGAGAAGTTCGATGAGGTGGAAACTCAGCTCATTCGCAGCGACAAGGAAGATCCCGCTACCAACGAGGAAGCCTTTGCGAGCTTAAAGATCGACGTGCGATCCAAGGATCCGAATGTGGTGGGACGGCTTTTTTCGGCCAAGGTTGTGGAGTTGGCCCTGGCAAATTTTCCAGGATTCACCGGCCGCTCCATGACCGGTTCCGGATCTCCTGTGCTCATATACTGGCCGGCACTGGTGGACAGCCGACACATTGTCGAGCATGTGCACTGCAAGGGAAAAACGACCGATGTTGTGCCTACCAGCCAGTTGCAACTGGACGAGATTTACTATCAACGCGAGCCGGTGCACATTGCCCCGAGCCCGGGGGGCGATACCGTCCGAATACCGTTTGGGCGCTTGTTTGGGACCCGTTCCGGGGACAAGGGTGGATGCGCCAATCTCGGCGTGTGGGCGCGCACCGATGCCGCGTACGCCTTTCTATATGATTACCTGACCGTCGACGAACTCAAGCGGCTGCTGCCAGACACCGCGTCCTACGATATCGATCGATACGATCTTCCGAACCTGAAAGCGATGAACTTTTACGTCCATGGAATTCTGCGCGATGGTGTTTCGTCAAACTCGCGCATCGACGGTCAGGCCAAATCTCTTGGCGAGTACCTGCGCAGCAAGTACATCCAGGCGCCGGACGTGCTTGCCGATGAAGCGGCGGCATGAACAGCGAAAACTTGTCGTTGCAGGGGCTGGTGTTCGAAGCCATCGAGATCGCTCGGGACGGTCACGTGCTGACTATTACCCTGAACCGTCCAGAGCGCAAAAACGCCATCAACGCGGCCATGACCAACGAGTTGATCTATGCGCTGGACTATGCGCGCCAGGAGCGTGGCATTCGGGTCGTCGTGTTGGCGGCCAACGGTGATGTGTTTTGCGCGGGCGGTGATCTGCGCTCCATGATCGGGGCGACGGACAAGCTCCGATCCAACGTGCCCAAGCGCGGTGAGTCCGACGATATCAGCCTGCGCATTCGTCACCTGTACAAACCGGTGATCGCAAAGATACAAGGTGGCGTGTACGCAGGTGCGCTGTTGCTGGTTTGCAATGCCAGCCATGCGGTAGCCGCCGACCACGCAATGTTTTCCGCGCCCGAGATCAAACGCGGCATCTGGCCGTTTATGGTCATGGCCGGCCTGTTTCGATTGATGCCCAAGCGTGCGGGTCTCGATTTCATCATGCGCGGTGAACCCATGACTGCAGCGCTGGCCGAGAAGTACGGTTTGATCAACGAGGCCGTTCCAGCGGCGCAACTCGACGCGCGGGTTGCCGAGATGGCGCAGGGGTTGGTGAACCTGGCCCCGGGAACCATGCAGATGGGTCTGCGAGCGTTTGTAGCGCAGGAAGACATGGCGTTCGACTCCGCGCTGCCCTACCTGCGCACGCAGATTGAGGCCTGCCTGAAGAGCGCGGACGCCAAAGAAGGCATTAGCGCATTCCTCGAAAAACGCGAACCTGACTGGGCCTGAACCTGGTGTTCAACAACGTGCTCATTGCCAACCGGGGTGAGATAGCTGTACGAGTCGCGCGCAGCGTGCGCGATGCGGGTCTGCAGAGCATTGCCGTATTCAGCGATGTGGATCGCCATGCCCGGCACGTGTCGGTTGCTGATCGGGCAGTCGCGTTGGGCGGTTCAAGTGCGGCGGAGTCGTATCTGAATATCGACAGGGTACTCGACGCCGCACGTCGGGTTGGCGCCGAGGCGATTCATCCCGGTTATGGATTTTTATCCGAGAACGCCGATTTCGCACGCGCTTGCAGTGCCGCGGGGATCTTGTTCATCGGTCCTTCGGCCGAGGTGATCGAGCTCATGGGTAACAAGCGCGCGGCCAAGGTCGCAGCTCAGCAAGCAGGGGTGGCGTGCATTCCCGGTTACCAGGGATCGCAGCAGAGCGACGCGGACTTAATTGCCGCGGCGCAGTCCATTGGCTGTCCGCTGATGGTGAAAGCGGCGGCCGGCGGCGGCGGTCGCGGTATGCGCCGAGTGGATAACATGAAAGATCTCCCCGCAGCGATGGCATCGGCGCGTCGTGAAGCGATGGGCGCGTTTGGCAACGACGAGCTGATTCTTGAAAAGCTCATCGCTCACGCCAGGCACATTGAATTCCAGATTGCCGCGGATGCACTGGGCAACACGGTTCACCTCGGTGAGCGCGACTGTTCCCTGCAGCGTCGCTTTCAAAAAGTGATCGAAGAGGCCCCATCACCGTTTGTGGACGAAGCCATGCGATCCGCCATGGGCGAAGCGGCGGTGAAAGTGGCGAGGGCTTGCGGCTACGTCGGTGTGGGTACCGTGGAGTTTCTGGTCGACAGCGATGGCGGTTACAGCTTTCTGGAGATGAACACCCGCCTGCAGGTGGAGCACCCCGTAACCGAACTGGTCACCGGCATCGACCTGGTCGACTGGCAGTTGCTCATCGCAGCCGGCGAGCCGCTACCAGTGGCTCAAGAAGACATTCGATTTCAGGGGCACGCCATTGAGGCGCGTCTGTACACGGAAGATCCCAGCGCAGGATTCATGCCGCAGACGGGCAAGATTGTTGTATGGCTTCCCGCCACGGGCTCTGGAATCCGCATCGATCACGGTGTGCTGGAAGGGGATGAGGTGGGTTCGTTCTACGACCCGATGGTGGCAAAGATCATTGCCTGCGGCACCACGCGGGAACAAGCCCGGCAGCGCTTGATTCAAGCGTTAGAGACAACCACGTTGCTCGGGGTGGTCACCAACCAGTTGTTTCTTCGGCAGCTTTTGGTCGATCCGGTGTTTGTCGAAGGAGCGGCCACTACCGGCTACATTGATGAGGCGCTGCTGGACACGCTGAGCCAGGCAGCCGCACCGGACGGTGCTGAGATTGCGCTTGCGAGCGCTTTGCTGATCAGGTTGATTGATCCTCAACCGGCCCAGTGGCAGCACTGGTCCAATTCCGCGGGCATGCTCAAGCGGCGCGTGCTGAGCATTGCCGATACAGATGTGCCCGTGGCGATCGAGGCTGACGGTTCGGGCTACCGGATAACCGTTGCCGAAGTGGAGCATTGCATTGAGGGACTGCTCCTCAACGACGGAATTGCGGATTGTACGATAGACGGTGTGCGTTGCCGGGTGCCTTATGCATTTCGCGGCGGCGATCTGTTTGTCCAGCTCGGTGCTCGGCAATTGGTGGCTACCGACGTGACCTACCGCCCATTGTCGGCGGTCGATACCGCAGCAAGCGGAAAGATCGTAGCCGCGACAGAAGGGCAAGTCATTGGCCTCACGGTCGCTCTGGGCGATAGCGTGACAAAGGGGCAGACGCTGGTCGTGGTTGAAGCCATGAAAATGGAGCACCGCCACGTTGCCGATGGCGACGGTTTGGTAACAGCCCTACATACGGTCCTCGACGTCCAGGTGAAAAAAGGACAGTTGCTCGTTGAGCTTGAACTGGAGGCAGAAGCAACGTGAGTCAGATCAAATCCAATCTCGATGTCGATGGCCAGGTGTACAAGAAGAACCTTCAGTTTATGGAGGACTACCTCGCGCGTATCCGTGACGTTGAGAACAACATTCGCAAAAGCGAAGAGCGTTATCGAGAGCGGGCGGCGAAGCGTGGCAAACTTCTGCCGCGCGAGCGCCTGGCGCACCTGTTGGATCCGGGTGCACCGTTTCTAGAGCTGTCCTCGATTGCCGGTTACGGCATGGACGGCGACACGGACGGATCCACGGCGGGGGGCAACATCGTCGTCGGCATCGGCTATGTCTGCGCTCGGCGGGTGCTGGTCATTGTCTGGAACTACGCCATCCGCGGGGGCACGATCAGCAGCGTTACCACGCGCAAGAACCTGCGCATGCAGGAGATCGCTTTCGCCTTGCGGCTGCCGGTGGTTTCCTTGAGCGAAAGTGGCGGAGGTAATCTGGCCGGCGGCAGTGATCCGGATCCCTGGGGCGTGCATGGGTTTCTCGATGGAGGCCGGGTCTACTGCCAGCAGGCGGAATTGTCCGCGGCAGGCATCCCGCAGATTACCGTGGCCCACGGCAACGCGACTGCGGGGGGCGCCTATCAGGTTGCGCTGTCCGATTATGTGATTCTGGTTCGCAACCAGACGCATCTGTATCTAGCGGGTCCGCCGCTGTTGAAGGCCGCTACCGGGGAAGAAGCGGACCATGAAACCCTGGGCGGCGCCGAGATGCATGCGACCGTTTCCCAGACCGGCGAATACCTGGCTGAAAATGATACCGAGGCAATTCGCATCGCCAGGTCGGTCGTGGACCAACTTCCACCCGATGCGGGTCGCGCTTTATCCCGCGACGCGCAACCCGCACCATCGCTGTACTCCGCCGCAGAGTTGCGCGGTATTGTCTCGGAGGACAAACGCATTCCCTATGATATGCGCGAGGTGATTGCCCGGATAGTGGACGGCTCCCGGTTCCTGGAATTCGAGCTCGATATCGACGACCACACGTTGTGCGGCCATGCCCATATCGACGGCTGGCGGGTCGGGATCATCACCAACAACGGACCCATTACGCCCGAAGGTGCCAAAAAAGCCAGCCAATTTCTGCAGCTCTGCGACCAGAGCAATACGCCGATGGTGTTCCTGCAGAACACCACGGGTTTTTTGGTTGGCGTGGAAGCGGAAGTTACCGGTCAGGTCAAACACGGCTCGAAGATGATCCAGGCCGTGGCAAACTTTCGGCCGCCTAAGCTCACCATCATCGTCGGCAATTCCTATGGTGCCGGTAACTACGCCATGTGTTCGAAATCGTTGCGTCCGGCCTTCGTGTTCTCGTGGCCTACGGCCCGGCAGGCGGTGATGGGCGGCGCTCAGGCCGCCAAGGTGATGGCCATCGTTGCTGAGGACCGCGCACAACGGGAGGGTACGGAGCTCAGCGCGGAACAACGCGAAGCGTTGGAGGCCCAGAGCGCGCGAATCATTGAGAGCATGGAGTTGAGCAGCGAGTCGATGCACTGCTCTTCGCGCATGATGGACGATGGCATCATCGACCCGGCCGATACGCGCAAGGTCCTCGCGTTCTGCCTGAACACCGTGCTGGAGACGCCCCACCGCGGCACCCAGGGCAACACCTTCGGCGTCGCTCGTTTCTAGCAAGGAGATTTGGATGAGTGAGCTTGCCCAATTCAGAGAAGAGGTATCTGCCTGGCTGAAGGAAAACCGGCCACCTGAGCCAGACTTCCTGTTGCCCGAGACGTTCATGGAAGTGGGTACCGATTCCCAGTTCCATTTTCTCCAGGACTGGCAGCAGCAGGTATACGAGGCAGGCTATCTGGGCATGGCGTGGCCAAAGGAGTACGGCGGTGGCGGCATGCCCCAGGCGTATCAGGATATCGCCACGGCGGAGATGGCACGTCTGCGGGTACCGTTCATGACCAATACCATCGGTTTGAACTGGGCGGGTCCTCTGATCCTGCAGATCGGTACAGAGGAAGAAAAGCAACGCTATATTCGCGGCATCTTGAGCGCCCAAGACATCTGGTGCCAGGGCTTCTCGGAACCCGATCATGGTTCCGATCTGGGAAGTGCTCAGTGCCGTGCCGTGAAGGATGGCGACGAGTACGTTATCAACGGCAGCAAGATCTGGACCAGCCTTGGCTCCTACGCGAAATACATGATTCTGCTCGCGCGCACCGATCCAGATACCGAAAGTAAATATGCGGGATTGAGCTTCTTCCTGGCACCAATGACCGTATCTGGCGTAGAAGCCCGGCCCATCCAGAAAATGACCGGCGAGTATGGGTTCACCCAGACCTTCTTCAACGATGCGCGCATTCCTGCCAGTTGTCTCATGGGATCGGAAGGTCAGGGATGGCAGATTGCCATGTCCACACTGACCTTCGAGCGCGGGGTAACGGGCGGACAAGCGGGTGGTTTAAGCATGCTGGCCGTGCAGGTGGAGGACGTTGTCGAGCTTGCTCGACGAGTGCTGCGAGATGGCGCGCCGGCCATAGAGGACCCGCTGGTCAGGGATGCGCTGGTGAAATTTCTCATCGAAGAGCACGGCGATCGACTCTGCACGGCTCGCAGCGCGCTGCCGGCGCTGTGCTCCGAACGGCCAGCCGCTATCGCTTTGTCCGGCAAGCTTCGCAGCACCGAACATCGGCGCCGTGTGTGTCAGTTCGCCGTTTCCCTGCAGGCAGCAAACGCTGTTCTGTGGGCGGGAGACGCCAACGCCATCGAAGCTGGCAAATGGCAGCGTTCCTACTTTAATGCGTTCTCGGCCACCATCGGAGGTGGCACCAGTCAAGTGCAGGCCAACATCGTAGGCGAGCGCGTACTCGGCCTGCCCAAGAGCTGAGCTGACAAGATGAATCACGCACTTAGCACACACATGACGTTGAGCGAGGAGCAATCGATGTTGCTCGACACGGCTACGGACTTTTTTCGCGATAAATCAACCGTGAACGACGTTCGTGCCCAGATCGAGACCGAGACCGGATTCGATGCCGGCATCTGGCAGGAGATTGTCGATCTTGGCTGGGTGGGGCTCGCTATTCCCGAACAATTCGGTGGTAGCGGACTTGGTCTGGCTGGCGCGGTGTGCATAGCGGAGCCTATGGGCAGACGCCTGTTTGCCTCGCCGTTTCTATCCACCCAGCTTGCCGTGCAGGCGTTGCTGGCCGGCACCGACGCGCAATGCGCACAGTGGCTGGTGCAACTCGCGGGAAATGGAGTTGGCACGGTGGCGATGGTTGAACGCGCGGGCGACTGGAATCTGCAGAACTGCGAAACGTCGATATCGGTTCGCGGAGAGACGGCGACGCTCGCAGGCACCAAGATGTTTGTGCTGAATGCCCACGTGGCCGACGTTTTCGTCATTTCCGGGCTGTGTGACGGTACGCCTGCGTTGGTCATTGTTCCGGTGAGTTGCATTCCCGATGGCGCACTCACGCGCCAGACCGTCATTGACGAAACCCGGCGCAGTTCGGAGTTGCTGCTCGATGGCATCGAGGTTCCTGCCGCCAACCTCATCGTTGGTAGGGCTGCGAGCGTCGCGCTGGAGTCGATTCGCAATGCAGCACTCCTGCTTAACAGTGCCGAAGCCTGTGGCGGAATTGCCGGTGCGCTGGACCTGATTGTTGAGTATCTGAATAGTCGTACCCAATTCGGTCGTCAGATTGGCAGCTACCAGGCGCTCAAGCACCCCAGCGTGGATATTCTCATCGGTCTGGAACGTTCACGCTCTCATCTTTACCACGCCGCGTCTCTGCTTCACGCTGACCGTAACGCTGAGGTCGCGTTGAGAATGGCCAAGGCCGAGTCCAGCGAGTCGTTCGCTTTTGCCGGGGATCGTGCTGTGCAGTTTCACGGTGGATTCGGGTTTACCTATGAATGCGATGCGCAGCTGTACCTGCGTCGGGCGATGTGGTGTCAATACCAGTTCGGGGACGCAGCGCATCATCGTAAGTGCCTGGCGGAACTGCTGCTGTGAGCGGAAAACCGACAGGTTCGAACCTGCTGCCTTCCAAGCAGGGAGCAAAGAGTCAGCGGGCGCGTGAAGCGATTTGTTGTGCGACCGTGGATTGCTTGTATGAGCTCGGCTACTCGGAGACCTCGATCAACCGGGTGGCAGCCAGGGCCGGCATGTCCAAGGGAGCCTTGCAGCACCACTTTCCCATCAAGGAAGATCTGATGGCCGCCGCAGCCGATCATCTGTTGCGTCAGACCCAACGGTTCTCCGACACAATTCGTGAGGGGCGCGCCGAAGGTGATTCGGTGGCACGAGAATTGATGCTCAACTGGTCAAAGATGATCGACACTCGGGAGTACCGTGCCTTGCTGGAAATATTGCTGGCGACCCGAACGGATCGCAAGTTGGCGGGCCGGATACAGCCGACGCTACATCAGTGGAGCCGGGACATCGATGCGTCGCAGCTGGTGCTCTACGAAGCTGCGAGCGGCGACGAAGATGAAGTGATCCTGCTGATGCACATGTATCGTGCACTCATGAGCGGGCTCTTGATTCAGGAAAGCTATTACGATGGGCCCACTCATTTCAACAAAGTGCTCGCCAGATGGGCCGAGCTGATGGCACCATTGCTGAAGCGTCGGCGCCCTAGTTGAAGACCACGGTGCGGTGGCCGCTCAGCAAAATGCGATGCTCGGCCTGATAACGAACGGCCTTTGCGAGTCCGATGCGTTCAATATCCCGGCCCACGGCCGCCGGTTGTTTGGGGCCGATGCCGCGCAACGGGCAAGACACCGGCCCAGAAGCTGATTCACTCTTATCCGTCGCTCACGTGCCGGCCCGATGAGAGATTGCGGCGTCGGTCACGGCGGTCGAACGCGGCACGAATCTTCAGCAATCTCGAAGACGTGATGGGATAGCGCCAGATCACCACCACTGCCAGGGCATAGAGCAGCCAGGGTGGAATGACGTACAGGAGGGAAAGCGCGCGAATCTGCTCGGCGTTGTTGTTGCCGGCAGAATCGAAGCCAAGATACTGCAGAAGCGGCAGAGCCAGGCCCAGGGCCAGCGCACCAACGAGCTTCTGGCCCAGCGACCATACCGCAATATAAGACCCGGCGATGTTTTCTCCTTGGCGCCGAGAGGCGATTTCGATGACGTCTGCCTTCATGGACATGGACAGCGCCGCGAAATTGCCACCCGCGACGCCGTACAGGGCGAGCACGATGAAAAACATCCACAAATCACCCGCACCGACTAGCAGGAAGCACGGGGTGACCACCACGAACAGTCCACCACCGATGACCCAGGTGGTCTTCTTGCCGATACGCTGAGCAATGGCTACCCACAGGGGTAGCGCAAGAATGTTGGCGCCGAAGTAACCCAGCAAAATGGCTTGGGTCTGACCTTCGGCTTCCACCACGTAAGACGCGAACAACATGAACAGAGCCCCGCCCCAGCCAGTTCCGAGGGACATCAGCATGAAGCCGAGGAACAACAGCATGAACGAGCCGTTTTTGAACATGACCTTTGCGTTCTTGAGCATCGACGATTTCGCCCGCGGGTAGGCTTGCCGTTCTGGTACCCGCCACAGCGTCACGGCAACCAACGTTGGCAAAGCCACCAGGGCCATTGAGCCGATGATGGTCAGGCCTTCTCTGGGCAGGCTGCCGTAACCCGTGATCTCGCCGGCCATGACCGGCACCGCCAGCACGCTCACATTGCCGAGGAAGCCGAACGCCTGGCGCCAGCCGGTGATTCGCGTGCGCTCGTTGTAGTCGCCCGACAGCTCCGCGCCCCAGGCGTAGTAGGGGATGTTGATCAAGGTCCAGCCCAGCCACAACCCCACCGCCCAGGTGAGCAGGTACCAGTTGTCGACGCTCGCGGAGGACAGAACCCCGGGATTGAACAGCTGAAACGCGGAGAACATCATTACCGCAGCACCCCCGGCGAGCCACGGTTTACGACGGCCGAAGCGGGTCTGGGTACGATCGCTCAAGTACCCGATCAACGGGTCGGTGACCACATCGGAGATGCGTGCGAGCATCAGGATCAAACCAACGTCGGCAAGCTCCAACCCGAAGTCTTTGGCGTAAACGAACGGGATATACAGGCCCACTGGAATGGAGGCGAGATACACGGCATATTCGGGCAAACCGAACAGCATCAACGTGGATTTTTTGAGCGGCTTCTCCCCGCCTGATTTTGCCATGGTTCGGCGGTGCAGCCTTGGATCTGGTCATGAACTCGAACGCCAAGGCTAGGGGCTTGTCTGCGGCGCAGTCAACAGCTTTCTGGTGCGGACTACAGATTTGGACTAGATTACGACGCTCCCGTAGGACTTTGACGCAAGGTAAGACAACTATGGAAAAAATACCAATGCAGCCGGTTGTGCCGCAATCGACCGACGAGATCAATTTGCTCGATGTGGACCTGCAGAACTGCCCGTATCCCGCCTACAAGTTGTTACGCGACGAAGCTCCGGTGTGGAAGGACCCGCTAACGGGTTTTTATGTGGTCACCCAGTTCGCCGACATTCGCAAACTGTTGCTGGATACCGAGCACTTTTCCAACGGTGCCAACAGCAATGCGCGGGCCGAGGTAGATTCGGGGCGCGCGCAACGAATGCGCGAGTTATACGAAGCCGAGGGTTGGCTACCGGCCCCGACCCTTGCGGGCAGAGACGATCCCAACCACAAGCAGATGCGCGCCATGTTCGACGAGGCGTTTCGCCCGCGCAGGATAAAATCGATGGAGCCACTAGTGGAAGGCACCGCGCGCAAACTCATCGACGCGTTCATCGACGACGGTCACTGCGACTGGGTCAAACAGTTTTCGGTGCCTATGCCCCTGATCATCATAGGCCAGCAAATGGGTGCCAAGGAAGAAGATATCTGGCGCATCAAGGCCTGGACGGATGCCTGGGTGCAGCGTCTGGGGATGATGCAGACGGAGGAAGAGGAGCGGTGGTCGGTGGAGATGGAGATCGAAGCCCAGAACTACTTCCAGCCGATCTTCGAGAAGCTGCGCAAGCAGCCGGACGATACCCTGATTTCAGAACTGGTCAACCGTGAGATTCCGGAGTGGGGGCGGCCGTTGAACGACAACGAGCTGCACTCGGAGATGATGGCCGACACGTTCGTGGGCGGCTCGGAAACCTCCACCAACGCGTTGTCCTACGGGGTGAAGCTGCTGGTCGAAAACCCCAACGTGTGGGATCGGTTGAAGTCGGATCCCGAAAAGCACCTCAAGACCTTCGGCGAAGAGGTGCTGCGGCTGGAAAGCCCCGTGCAGGGACTGTTCCGAACCGCCGTCAAAGACATCGAGCTGCACGGCGTGAAGATACCGGCCGGCTCTATGATCAACGTTCGCTATGCTGCGGCAAATCGCGATGAGCGCGAATTCGAAAACGCCGATACTCTGGACCTCGACCGCAAGAAACCTGGCAGGCACCTGGCTTTCGGCTCCGGCGTGCACCATTGTTTGGGCGCGCCGCTGGCACGCCGCGAGCTGTACTGGGGTTTCAAGGTGCTGGTAGAGACGATCGACGAGATGTGGTTTGCCGCTGGTAAAAACGATTTCACGGTCGCCCCGAATTTCGCATTGCGGGCTTTGAAAGAGCTGCACATCGAGTTCAAAAAAGCCTGATCCTAGTTTTTTACAGCGGGATAAAACATGAAGATTCAAACATGAACATGCACGACAGATTCCGTCTCGATGGCAAAGTCGCGGTCGTCACCGGCGGTGGCCGCGGCATCGGCAGAGGTATTGCGCTTGCCTTTGCCGATTGCGGCGCCGATGTGATTGTGGTTGCCCGCCGCCAGGCGGACGTCGACGCGGTTGCGGCCGAGATCGAAGAGCGCGGTCGTCGCGGGCTGGGTGTCTCGGCAGACGTGATGGATTTCACCGCCATCCCCAAGGTGCTCGATCGGGTGGTGGAAGACTTCGGTGGGCTCGACATCATGGTCAACAACGCCGGCGGTAATCTGGATCGAAAGATGTACGCGTTGCCGGATATCTCCATCGAGAAGTTCGATGAGCAGCTTGCATTGAACATGAAGACGAAGTTCTGGGGGTCTCAGCAGGCGGCTAAACGCATGAGGGACGGTGGGCGCATAATCAACATCATTTCCACGGCCGCGCACCAGGCCTCGCCCGGGTTTGGCGTATATTCGGCCGCCAACATGGGCATGATCAGCATGACCCGAACCCTGGCGACGGAGCTGGCGCCGAAGCGAATCACTGTGAACTGTCTTGCACCCGGCGTCATCGTCACCGATATGCTGGTGGAAACCTTGCATATCTCTAGGGAAGAGGCGCACGAGACGTTCGCTGCGCAGATTCCCCTGGGAAGAACGGGCACACCGGAGGACTGCGGCGCGGCAGCGGTGTTTTTTGCTTCCCCGGCGGCAGAGTGGACCACCGGCCAGTTCATCAATGTCGCGGGGGGGCCGTAACTCGCGAAGGACTATGCCAGGCCGTTGAGCGCGTCGTAGCGTTTCTCCAGATCGCGTCGGGTTCGGCCCTGGGTGGCCGCAATGAGCACCGATAGATAGCTGCTGAGCTGAGCGCGTTCAAGGCCCGCAAGCTCCAACAAGCCCTTGTCCCACAACAGAAAAACCGACCAGAACGAGCCGACCAGGGCCGTCGCCAGCTCGCAGAGTTCGGCATCGGGTTTCAGCTCTTGAGCGTCCTTCATCGCGGCAAGAGACTCAATGGCGTCCCGGCGTAAGCCGCTCAGCGGAACCTCAGCCAACGGATCTCCCGGCGAAGCGCGGAAAAGTGCCTGGGTGATCGCGTTTACGTAGGCCGGTGACTTGCAGGTCTTTTTGCAGACGTTGCTGACGTGAGCGAGCAGGTACGCGCAGCCGGGCCGTTGCATTCGCGGACGGCCTGCGTGGTGGCGTTGGTAATTCGTTCTCGGAGCGCTTCCAGCAAAAGCTCGTCTTTGCTGTTGTACAGGTTGTACAGGGTGGTTGCCGATACTCCGGCCAGGGCGGCCACGTTGCGCATGATCATACCGTCGTAGCCGTGCCTGGTGACCAGACCCCGGGTCGCATCGAGGATCCGCGCGCGGCGGCGTTGTTGATTGGCGGTTAGCGGGCGCGTCGTTGTCGGCCTTGCCGGCCCGGGAATTTTAGGTGATGGAGGTATTGTGCTCGGCAAAAGCTTGCACCTCGGCTCGGGCCGCGTCTTTGTCTTTGAACCACAGCAGATTGATCCGGGTAAATTCCGCCGCTTCTTTCGGGACATTGTCGTCTTTGAATATGGCCCCTACCGGGCATGCGGATTCGCAGACTGCGCAATCAATACATTCGTCGGGGTGCACGTAGCAAATGCGGTCGTCGGCTTCGACATAGATACAATCGACCGGGCAGACTTCGACGCACGATTGGTCCTTCACGTCGATACAGGCATTGGAGATTACGAACGTCATGTCGGGCCTCGGTTCTCAAACAGAATATCCGCTACGGGTCCGAGCCGGTCGTTGCCAAAGGCGGCCGTAGCGAGTAACTTTTAATTATTGAACCTTACTACAACTAATACTTCAAATTCTCGAGTAATGGGGGAGCCATGAATTCAGTTGCGAGTATCGTCGATGCGCTGGCCGAAGAGCAAGATGGCGGCCTGGGGGCCCAGAAAAGCTTTCCGTTGATGCCCGAAGGTGAGGCCGTGGATATGGGTCACGCGGCCGATGGAACCCCGTTGCTCGACCCGCGGATCTTCGACGCGCCGGAGTTCTTCCGCAATCCGTACCCCTACTACCGGATCATGCGCGATCACTATCCTGTATTTCACGACAAGCTGCACAACTGCTACTGGGTGACGCGCTACGACGACATCACCGAATGCTATTTCGATGATGAAGGGTTCAACACGATTCCCAAGGGCAGTTCCAGCGGTGTGCTGGGCAACACCCAGCTGGAACTCAGCGGCATCGAACACCGTCGCCGGCGCAACCTGTATGGTCAGCACCTGGTCGGCGAATCACTGAAGCTGCGTATACCGGCCATCGAGCGGCTGGCCGAAGAGAAGATCGACAGCTGGGATGACGCAACCGACTCCGAATGGGTGTCAGATTCCAACGGCGTGCGCACGGTGGAGCTCGGCAGGATGTTCGCCAACGAATTCCCGATCCGGGTGGTTTGTGAGGTGCTCGGCTTCCCCAAGGAAGCGCAGGCGGATTTCTACTACTGGTACAACTCGATGATGTCCGGGCTGGGTGGCTCGGAGACCCACAAACAGGGCCTGGAGGCGCGTCAGCACCTGGAGGACTATGTTGAAGGACTAGTTGAGGAACGTCGCGTAACTCCCACATTTTTATACGATAATGACGGCAACCCTCTGGGTAAGGACATCATCACCAAGCTCTGCGAGACGCGGGTAGATGGTGATTACCTGTCCACCGAGGAGATCACTTCCAACATCGCGCTGGTGGTCGGTGGGGGTGGCGAAACCACTCGTGGCGCAATCCTGAACATGTGGTATCTGCTGCTGCGCCATCCCGATCAATTCGCGGCAGTCAGTGCGGACGAGTCGCTGTGGAATAAGGCCTTCCATGAGACGCTGCGTCATTCCACCCCGATCGGAGGCCAGCCGCGCCACACCACGTTCGATATTGAAATGCACGGGGTGACGATTCCGGCCGGGTCGCTGGTGAATATGGTGGACTTCTCCGCCAATCACGATGAACGCATTTTCGCCGATCCCGAAACCTACAATATTTTCCGTGAGGATCTGTACGCCGGCAAGCTTTTGCGCAGCGGTTACCGTAAGGACGGCAAGTGCAGCCACATGGCCTTTGGCGTCGGTCCACACCTGTGCCCGGGCGCGTGGATCTCCCACCAGGAAGCCGTTGTGGGCTCGCGGATTCTCAGGCGGCGTCTGAACAATCCGCGCATCAACGTCGACAAGATGCCCAAAGACATAGACGGGAAAAGTCTCGCGCCGACGGGTCTCGTGTCGGTGCGCGAGCTATGGCTTGACTATGACCTTCAATAGAAAAAGTGCATAGAACCGGGTAGAGGTAAAAGTGGCTACGGTGGTAAAAGATGGGTTGATCGCCGGCCGTAACGGGGTGGTCATTACCCACCGCCCCAACAGCGGTGGTACAGGATATCGCACTTACGAGATTCACCAGCGCGAGCGCGTCGGTCAATCCACGGAAAAGATCAAGCCCACCGATCTCATCTCCGAGGCCTATCTTCGCGATCCTTATACGCCATTGGAGATCCTCCGAGAGAATTACCCCTGCTATCGGAATTGGCTGACCAACAGTTACTGGATCACGCGCTACAACGATGTGACATCCATCTTAGCGGACGAAGCGAACTTCGAGACCCGGCCTAAAACCTGGCACTACGGCCTCGAAGGTTTTGCTCGCGACCTGCGTGGTGAGTTGCCGCTGCTGGAAACTCATGCACGTCTGCTGGACGACAACGTGGAACGCATCGCGCGACGGGTCGTGAACGAATTTGCGGGCCGTGGCGAGGCCGATCTGGCCACCGAGTTTGCCGGCCGGTTGCCATTGGAGCTGTTGGTCAAGTTGCTCGATCTGCCAGAGGCAGATGCGGGGACCTTCGTAGAACGATACTGGCGCATGCAACGCGGAACCTCCTGGGAGCCGATGGCGCAGCAGGCTGGTATCGCCGCGCTTCATGAGCTTGTCGCCTATTTCAAACCCCTGCTTGCCGCCCGGCGCGCGCACCCCGGAGACGACATGATCTCTGCCGTTGCCGGTCTGGAGCTCGAAGCGGGCCCGGCAACGGCGGCCGACCTGGTCGTTACGTTGCTCGAAGCTGATCATCAGACGCTGCATGGCGCACTGGCCAACCTGTGGTTCCTGCTGCTGACCAACGCAGATCAGTTCGAGGCGGCACGCAGCGACATCCGCCTGTTGAAGCTGGCTTATCTGGAAACCTTGCGTCATTCGGCGCCGATCCTTTGCGCACAGCGTTTTGCCCGTCATGAGGTCGAACGTTTCGGCAAGCTGCTGCCCGAAGGTGCTCAGCTGATTTGCTCGGCGGCGGCCGCCAACCGTGATCCGAGGATTTTCAAGGATCCGCAAACGTTCATCGTCGACCGTAAGGATATGTGCCAGCGTGAATCGCGCGGGCAGTACCGGGCCGATGGTCTGGCGACCGGCATCGCCTTGGGCCTCGGCCCACCGTCCAAGCACCCGGCCATACCCGAAGATCGGCCTCGATCCCTCTATGCGATTACGCGCGATACTGCAGTGACGGCGTCGCGGGTGCTGCTGGAGAGCGTCTCGGAGATCGCGCTGCAATCGGGAGCGCAACCGCATCTTTCCAGCCTGCGGCTGGGTGAGATGCACGCCTGTTGGAAGCTGCCGGTCAGCTTCACGAAAATTTAGTGTGCTGGTGATGCCCTTAATGGTGCATCTATTTAGTTAGAAGGAGGCAACGATGTCTGCTACCGCTGAAGCATTAGCGGATCTGGACCCCAGGGAATTTGATTCCGAGGAGTTCCAGCGCGATCCGTTTCCAATTTATAAGCGTTTGCGCGATTTTCATCCGATCTATCACGATCGCTTTCATAACCGCTGGATCATCTCGCGCTATTGGGATGTCGATGCTGTATTTCAGGATTCTGATGGTTTCGACCGGGCGGTCTACAAGCCCGACGGCCCCTACGAATTCGGCTCGAGGCACGTTTTCGGACCGAACATTCTTGAGTACGGCAACAGCGGCGAGCACCGGCGCCTGCGCAACATGGTCGCCGGCCAGTTCGTCGGTCAGAAGCTGGTCGACTTCCTGCCGATGGTCGATCAGATCTCCCAGGAGGTGATCGCGAAGTTCATCGATGCGGGCGAATGTGAGCTCGTCACCCAGTTTTCCAGCCAGGTACCCATCCGTGTGATTTCCAACATGCTGGGCCTACCGCGCGAAGACGAAGATACCTTCGTGGAGTGGTACAAGCTGCTGATTGCCGGGCTCGGGTTTGGTGGTGAGCACATGGCCCGGGGTATCGAGGCCCGCAACGAAATGTGGGATTACATCGATCCCATGATCAAGGAACGCTCGAAGAATCCGGGTGAAGATCTGCTGTCGCGCATCTGCGTGGCCGAATTCGACGGCAAGCGCATGACGCCCGAAGAGGTCAAAGGGTTCGTCGCCCTGCTGCTTGCGGCGGGCGGCGATACCACCGACAAGGCTATCGCCAACATGTGGTATCACATGCTCTACACGCGTCCCGACCAGCGAGAAGATGTGGTGCAGAATCCGGCGTTGTGGGACGACGTGTTCACCGAGATGATGCGCTTCGACCCCGTGGTGCACACGCAGTTCCGGCATACGACCCGGGAGATCGAAATGCATGACCACGTCATTCCGGAACGGGCAGGGATCATTCTTTATCTCGCGGCTGGCAATCGCGACGATCGGGTGTTCAAGAATCCGGATACATTCGACATTTTTCGCGACGACCTGCACATGGGTCGCGAGAATCGTTCGGGTCGTTACAAAGACGGCAAGCCGGGACATCTGGGTTTCGGTATCGGTCAGCATTTTTGCATGGGATATGCCATGGCGCGGCAGGAATCGGCGATCGCTTGCACCCGGCTGATGGAAGCGGTCAAGAACGTGCGACCCAAGATCGCCGATCACCCGGGAATCACCTCGCCCTCGATCGACTCGGGGGGCTTCCGCTCGCCCGCGGAGCTGTGGCTGGAGTTCGATCGGCCCTGAAGGAAATAAAATGAAGATCAAGATCGACTACGAGAAATGCTTCAAGTCCGGTGAGTGCTACTACAACCATCCGGAACTGTTCCGCATGGGCGACGATGGTTTTCCGGTGGCCGTGGTCGACGAGGTCGATGCCGAGATCGATGCCGAAATGCTACGCCATGCCAGGCAGGCCTTGGAGGTCTGCCCGTCTGAGGCGATATCACTGGAGGAGTAGCGCGAGCGCCAATAGCAATTGGCGTTCGCGCCAATTGCTATTGGTTGCTGACCGAATGCCAGTGTTCGGCAATGCCGTAGCCTGTTCGGTTGCCCATGGTGAACTCCGCCAGCCCTTCGTTCACGAACGTTGCACCGCCCGGCATGGGAATTTTTGTCGGGCAGACCGTCAGTATTCTGCCTTGAATATCGAGGCGCTTTCCATGCCCCGTTTCGGCGCTGAGACGAACGTGCGTGTGCCAGATCGTGCCGGGTTTGTACTTGGTTGTGATCTGTACGTTGTTGAGCTCGGTAGACGTGCCGTCTTCGAGGTACCAACCCTGCCCACGCATCTGGCCGTCGTGCGTGCGTGTGCAGGATCCTCCGAGCGCAATGTCTGCTCCGAAGTTCATGGAAAACCAGTTTACGAACGGAGCGGGTGCCGTCGCTGACGCCTGTGGTTGGGTGGGTTGTGAGGGTTCACCACTGGCGCGATTCGATGCGCCCCAATCGCGTGGACCCCAACTCTTGTCGCGAACGCCGAACCCCGAAACCTGCCAGGTGTTGCCGCCTAATGTGATGCTTCCGGTGACGGTCCCGCTCTGTTCGAAATGCCCGCGTTCGCTGGCGGCGGCCTCTCCCCGGGCGGAATAGTGGGGTTTGGTCAGGGCGTTGAACTCGAGGTGCAACTCCAGGTGGGCGGGCTCGAACCATCCCTCGGGTCGCTGCTTGCGCCGTTCAAGGAGGATGGCGGCGTCAGGTATGTCCTGGGCGGTACCCTCATACTGAATCTGCCAGCGTTCAAACGCTTCATCGCATACGAAGCGGAGATCGCCAGCGCGTAGGTCAGCATTGTAAAGGGTCAGGTCCTTCTCGATTTCCCTGCGTCCGTAGCTAAAGGCGACCCGATCGCCGCCGAGATATACGACGTGCAGGCCGTCGGCCCAGCCGTTGTTGGGACGAAACCCCATGCGGGCGAACATCGCAATCTTGGAATCTGGATCCACGAAATTGAAGTAGTAGCTTTCGCTCCAGGCCGGATCATCGCCCACCGGATGCATCCACTCGTCTTGCTTGTTCATGATTCTTTGGCGACCTCGAACACCATCAGGAGATTTCCCGGCATGTGCAGGTAAATGCCGTAGCCGGAACTCAATACCAGCAGTCCGTCCTGCAGAATCGGCGCCGAGCCGCCACCAAAGGAACCGCCAAACGCTTCGGCCCCGGACACGGTGGGTATGGTTTTCGTCGAGTCCATTTGCCACAGAACCTCGCCGCTTTCGCTGTCATGAATGCGCAGCACACCATCCATCCCGCCCGCAATCACCATGCCCGACGTGGTGGTAATCGCCTGCGACACGCCGGGATGGCAGAAGTTGCGGCCCTCGCACACATCGGGAGCCACCGACCACCATAGTTCTTCGCCGGTATTCGGATCCAGCGCGTGAATCCCTGGTCGGTCAGGATCGGGGTAGCTGCGCCCATCTGCCATATCGGTGATCGGCACGTACAAGCGTTCGGCATCCGCCGCCATGCCGAAGTGCACGCCTCCCTGAATGCCGCCGCGGCCGACCCGCGTTTGCCAGACCAGCTCACCGGTATCCGGGTTCAGGGCGTGCACCTTCCCGGATTTCTGTCCACCCACAACAAGATCGCCCACGGTACTGGCCGTGAGCAGCATGGTTCCCGCACCGAAGTCGAAATCGGGACCGTCCTCCTCCGGGCAGCTGTCCGGTCGGTTGGTGCCGCAAGCGGTATTCCAGGCGTCGTTCACAGTGGCCTGGAAAACCCAGTTTACCTTTCCGGTATCCAGGTCCATGGCAAAAATCGCGTCGCTGGTCAGGGTGGCCGGCGAGGACATGTTCTCGCCGGTGCCGATGTAGAGCTGGTTACGTTTCGCATCGATCGTGGGAGTGTTCCAGACCATGGCGCCGGAGGGTCCCATCATGTTCGTTTCGCTGCGGTTCTGGCTCTGCACCACGGGTGTTTCTTCCACCGTGTAGGTTTTCCAAAGCGTATCTCCGCTGGCGGCATCCAGGGCCAGGACGGCGCCACGACCGGTGCAGCACTCGTAGGTTGGGTCGGCGGCCAGGCTTACCTCCAATGACGAGACCGGTACATACAAGCGCCCCTCGTGCAGGGAAGGCGAGCCGGTAATGGTCGCGTTTGGATGCTCATCGGCGCGAATTCGCCAGATGCCGATTCCGCTTTTCGCATTGATGGCATAGACATTGCCCAGCACGTCGCCGAAGAATGCTTTTGGCTGTGCATCGGCGTCGCCCGCCTCCCAGGCTTCCACGATGATGCCGGTGCGTACTTCGGCCGCCGACTCGTAGGCCCAGCGCACGCAACCGGTTTCCTGGTCGAGGGCGTACACGAGGCCATTGTGGCTACCCACGTAGATCGCGCCGCCGGCAAGCGTCGGTTGGGAGCGGGCGCGGTTGGCCCCGGGAAAGGCGAAAGCCCATTTTAGCGTCAGATTGGCGACGTCGGCCTTGCTCAGGCCGGCAACCGATTCGGGCAGCACGCGTGTGTTGGTCGGTTGCAAACCCCAGCCGCTGACCCTGGGAGGCCGACCGACATCGAAACCGGCGGCGTCGGGGGCGCAGGCGAACATGGCCGGGGGTTCAACGCCCAGGGGTTCGCCAGCGAGGTACTCGGCGACCATCACCCGCTCGGCCTGAGTCAGGAACGCTCCCTGGTCTGCCATTAGGCCCCGGGTGAGCGTCGTGATAATTGCCTCGGGCGTCATCAGCCCGATCATCAGCCGGTGTGGTGCTTTCTTGACGGTCCCGTTGTGGCAGGTTGCGCAATGGCTGTCGTAGACGGTTCTGCCCGGTAGAGTTTCGCGCGCGGCAAGCGCATCGTTGATCGCCTGGACGCCGACTGCGGTGGGCGCAGCATCCGCCCCTTCTTGCACAGCCGTCTGAGTATCTTCTGCAGTCGCCGAAGTGTCGGGTTCGGCACAGCCGAGCAGTCCGATGACGGCAAAGTAAACCATCGCGTGGGCAACGCGTCTCACGTGAACTATCTCCCGGATGAATTTTACAGCGCTATGCGTAGCACACGAACGCCGACAATGGTAGTTCTCCGGCCGATTCCCACAGGTTAAAGGGGCCGATACAACGCGTGGCCCGACTCTGCGATGTTCAGGATGTGCAGGGCGAAATCTTCCCCGGTGGAGGCTTCGAGCTGGTTCGGAAACTGCTGGCTCCAGTCGAGGATGTACATCCGCTTGGAGATACGCCATTCGCCGCCGCGCTTTTCCAACTCGTCGAGATAGCGTCCTCCGTAGAGGGAATCCATGAGCTTGCCGTCGACCTCGCTGCTGCCGGCGGCGATGCCGTAACACTCTGCTTTGGCCGTGTTGCCGTCGATCTGGATCATGACGCTGGTGCTCATGTGCCAGCGACGGATCGCCGCACGCTCGTGCTCCATGACCGTTCGCACCCAGTCCTCGCCATTGCCCTTGAAGAAGCCGAAGTCCACATCGGCGTCTGGCCAGAAACAGGTTCCTTGGCCCGGTTCGTCCAACCAGTCCTGGGTGCGGCCGTAGCGCATCAACACCTCTTCGCACGCCTTCTTGTCGAGCAGTTCCTGCAGTTGCGGATCCATATGTCGTTCTCCTTTGAAAGGCCTTATAAGTCCCGGGGTCCGTGGTATTCGCGCTTAGGCCACAGGAAGTCGATGCGGGTACGCTCGATCAGCCAGCGGCCGTCCACCTTCTTGTAGACGTCGTCGTATATGCCGAAAAGAATCAATGGATTTTCCGTCCCTTCGGCGGTACGCAGATCCAGCAGATACCAGCGCCCGTTAGCGGTGGTGTCGTCGATGAAGCGGATCCACGGATTGGTGACCGCGTGCATGACTTCGTGTACGTCGCCTTCAGCTTCGGTGTAGGTGGCGTAGTTGGCCCGGATCTGCTCCTTGCCGACCCAGTCACCCCCGTACATGGGGCCGAATTCGCAAACCGCGTCATCGGTGAAGAGATCGGCCAGCTTGTCCACCTGTTGGCCGTCGAAGTAGTGGCAGTAAAGGTAGCGGACGTTCTTGATCGCTTCGAGTTCAACAAGCTCCTCGATGGGGCTCATGACGGTCTCCCTTTCAGAATTTATTGTGTTCATACATTGCTGGCAGGCACCCTTTCGCGTCAAGCCGTTGCGATCTATCAAAGCGGAATGTAACGTCTGCCCAGCAAATCATCTCAACGGGGAGAGCCATGGCCAAGGTATCGGTGCTGCTGGTGACCAAGGGGCACGCGTTCAACCATGATGCGTTCCTGGAGCTTTTCGAAGCCGACGACGAGCTAGACGTCACCATGGTGGAGCAGCCGGCTGCCCAGGTGATTCTGCGACCAGAGAATATTGACGCTTACGATTCCGTGCTGTTCTACGACATGTCGGGCATACCGGGTATCGGGCTGCTGCATGACGGCGCCAACGACACCGGCGTGCCGCCAGATGACTATCGGCGCAGCATCGAAGCAATGCTGGAGCGCGGAACAGGCATCGTTTTGCTCAACCACGCAACGGTGTCCTGGCCGTTGTGGCCGCTGTGGCGAAAGATTCACGGTTCGTCGTTCATGCTGAGCAGCGGCGAGCTGAACGGTGAGCAGGTTCCCGGATCCGGTTATCGCGGGGGTCACGGACCTCACCCCAATCCGACCATCAATCTTATCCCGGCGGATTCTGAGCACCCGGTTCTGGCTGGGCTGGAGGAGGGATTTTCCCTCACCGATGAGATCTATCTGAAAACCTCGGTTTTCGAAGCTGACGTCACGCCCCTGCTGCGCAGCGATTATGATTTCGTTGCCGAAAACTTCACGCCGCCGCCGCTGGCGTCGGAGGAGGAACAAGCGAGCTGGGATCATCCCCAGGGCAGCAATTTGATCGTGTGGGCGAATGCGGCCCGGAACAGCCCCGTGGTGGCGTCCGACGTAGGTGACAGCCCGGCCGCGTTCGGCAACCCGAACTTTCGGCGTTTGCTTCACAATGCGCTCGTGTGGGTGGCCTCCGAAGAGGCGCGCGCCTGGGCGCGGGCAACGGCTTAGTGCTCCAACAACTTAGTACTAAGCCTTTGGAACACTAGGTGCAATCGAACGTCATCCAGACCCGTGACCTGCGCATGCACTATCTGCAGGCAGGCGTTGGCGAGCCGCTGCTTTTCATCCACGGCTTTCCCGAGACATCCTTCGAGTGGCGCCATCAGCTAGCGCACTTCGCCGGGCGCTATGCCTGTTTTGCGCCGGATACGAGGGGCTACGGCCAGACAGACAAGCCCGGCATCCGCTGCACCCGAGCGCTGTTGGCCCAGGACATCGTCGACTTTATGGATGCCTTAGGGCTCGAGGAGGCCACGGTGGTGGCTCATGACTGGGGCGGAATCATCGCCTTCAAACTCGCCATCGACTGGCCGGAGCGCGTGACGCGATTGGCCTTGTTCGACACCTTGTGCACGGTGTGGGCTCCCATGGGCGTGCATGGATACTGGTTCAAGGCTGCACCGTTTCCCGAAGAACTGTTCGCCACGCACCACCAAGGCTTCATCGAAACCATCTTCACCGGCAGCACCAATCCACCGTTGCCAGGGCGGCCGCATTCCCCCTGGCAAGAGCGTGGTGGCGCGCGCTGGGCATCCGATGAAGTAGTCGATGAATACAAGCGCGCCTTCGCCGACCCGTCGAGCCACTTCCACGCCATCTCCTACTACCGCGACGCGTTGCCGTTCCACCTCGTGACAGCTGACGCGAATGGGATGCATGGGGAGCGCTTCGAGTTTCTCGGTGCACCGGCAGTCGCCGCGATGTGGCTGCACCCCGAAAGCCTGGAAAAACATCCTCTGCACTGCCACTACATGGACTACGGCCCGGAGGACCGACACAAACGCTTTATCAAGCCGGTGCTGTGGGGCTACGGCAGCGGCGCAGCGGTCGGTGACGCAACCCGACCAAGCATTCCAAGTGGTAATCCCTTCCTGGATCAGTTCAGCCGTTACTTTCCGGACCTGCGCGGCCGAGCCATTGCAGGCGGCCACTTCTTCCCGGAGGAAAATCCGCAGGCAACGAACGCTGCGCTCGATGCATTCTTTACCGGCTGATTTCAGCGGGCCGCCGGTAGTCGCACCAGCATCTTGCCCCTGTTCCGGCCTTCGTAGAGCTGACGGAACGCATCAGGGAAGTCGCCGACGTCGCCATCAATGATGTGCTCGACGAGCTTGAGCTCGCCATCTTTGATCCATTTCGCCAGGCGCGCGCGGGCTTCGGCGTAGCGATCCGCATAGTCGAAGATGACGAATCCCTGCATTCGGGCACGCATGGTGCCAAGCCAGATGTAGTTGTTGGGCCCGGTGATGGTTGCGGCCGAGTACTGTGACGTGGAACCGCACAACAGCACTACGCCGCGCATGGCAATCAATCGCAGGCTCTCATCCAGCACTTCGCCGCCGACGTTATCGAAGATGACGTCGATGCGCTCGGGTGCTGCGGCTGCGAGCTTTTCGTACAGATCGCCCTGGCGGTAGTTGATGGCAATGTCGTAACCCAGTTCATCGGTGAGCCAGCGGCATTTCTCGTCGCTGCTCGTGATGCCGATGGTGCGGGCTCCCGCCAGCTTTGCGATCTGGCCGGCGATGGAACCCACGGCGCCTGCGGCGCCGTTGATTAGTACCGTTTGACCCGGTTGCGGTTTGCACTCTTCGGTGATTGCGAAATATGCGGTGAGGCCCGATATGCCGAAGCCGCCGAGCCAGGAAGGCAGCGGCGCCTGGGATACATCGCAGCGTTCCAGATCGCTGCCATCGCTCACGGCGTAATTCTGCATCCCGATCGATGCAAGGACGAGGTCACCCACTGAATAGTCGGGGTGGTTGGATTCGATTACCTCGCCGGCCACGGTGCCGCGAACCAGATCCCCAGGCTGCACGCGAAACAGAAAGTCCTTGCTGTCGCGCACGATGAGGCGCAGGGCCGCATCCACCCCCAGGTAGTGGGAGCGCACGAGCACCTCGCCGGCGCCGATCTCGGGTATCGGCGTTTCGCGCACTTCGAAATCGTCCGGACCGGCAATACCTTGGGGGACCTGCTTGAGATAGAGCTGCAGGTTGACGCCTTCGTTGCTTGAGCGGGTGGCCATGCTGATTCGACCTCAGGGTGCGAGAGCGGCGATGGCCGCGAGGCTGTCCTGGCGCGGTGTGCCCGACGTGCCGAACAGCCAGGTTTCGCCGCTCGGGCCATCGTCACCGTGGGATATCACGTTGATAACGGCCTGACCCAGATCCTCGATTTTCATGGCAACGTCAGCCAGGTCGGGAGCGACCCCGCGCAGCATCGGCGTGTCTGTGGCGCCGAAGCACAACCCGTTGACGCGTATGTTTTTCTCCTTGAGTTCCGTAGCCCAGGTCTCTACCTGGCGCCACATCGAAAACTTGGCGCAGTCGTAGCCCAGCGCCGGTCGCCCGGTAAGGTAGTGGCCTTCTTTGATGTGCTCGGTGATGATGTTCACGATGTTGCCGGCGCCCACCTCCAGCATCGCGGGCACCGCTGCCCGCGCGCAGTAGTATGCGCCCATTGCGCACGCGCCCATGGCGCGATCGTACGCGTCGGTTTGGCTTTCGTAGCTGCCGCCGAGCAGGGATGAGTCCTCCCAGAGCGCGGCGTTGTTGATCAGAACGTCGATTCGACCGAACGATTGCACGGCCGCATTGATGGCGTGGCGAACCTGGATCTTGTCGGCTACGTCGCAGTCGATGGCGATGCATTCGCCGCCCGCTACACGCACGAGCTCCGCAGTCTGACGATTGTTCACCACGTCGATGTCGAGGCACACGACGTTCGCCCCTTGCTGGGAAAGCGCAACCGATATGCCACGGCCGATACCCACCGCGGAACCGGTGACCACAGCGACTTTTCCCCCCAGGATCATGCTTACCCCCCCTTCCCCGAAAATCTGTATCCTACTCCAGTTTGTGCGACTGGTGGATGCCGAGCGCGGATATGGGAGGGGAGATGGCAGTTGCAGATTGGTTGGTGGTTGTGGGGCTCGGTGCGCTCTGGCACGGATTTCAGATCATCTGGGTGGGAGGGCTGCCCAGGCAGTTGCGCCGTGCGGAGGTTGCAACGGCTGAACCGGGCACTCCGGAGGCGTTCGGGCTGTTCTGGCTCGATCAATACGGATACATCGGCGTGGCGCTTGCCGTCGTCGGAGGCCTTGCGGTCATCGCCGGGCTGACGCAGACATGATGCCGGTTACAATTCTCTATGCGGGTGTTCTCGGGCTGATGAGCGTGGTGCTAGCAAACCTGGTGTTGTATGCGCGCGTTCGCCCGGGCCAGCCGGAATGGCGCGGCGACGCGACCATGCGGGTGCAGGCGAACTTCGTTGAGAACGTTCCGTTGGCGCTGATTGTCATGTTCGCTGTGGAGCAGACGGGCGTTGGAGGTTTGGTCATTCACCTTTTTGGCAGCACGCTCGTCGTGCTGCGCGTTCTGCACGTCTGGGGCCTTGACCGCGCTCCGGGTGCGAATGTCAACTATCCACGGCTCATCGGTGCCCAAGGTACTTTTTTGTTAATGTCCGTGATGAGCGTGACGGCCGTGTATCAGTTTCTGAAATCAGGTTAGCCTGAAAGCGGGTTACAAAGCAGGGAAAGTAGGTGAACATCGGAAACATTACCGCTAAATGGGCCAGTCTCGATCCAGCACGACCCGCAATTGTGGATATTTCCAGCGGGCGCCGGGTGTCGTTCGGCGAACTGGACAGGCGGGTTCGGCGTCTCGCCAACGGGCTGTGCAGCCGGAACCTGGAAAAGGGTGCGCGTGTCGCGGTGCTGGCGAAAAACTCCATTGAGTACTTCGAAGTCTACTACGCGTGTGCCCGTGCGGGGCTGATCGCGCAACCGCTGAACTGGCGCCTGGGCGTGCCGGAGCTGGCGCGCATTCTTGAGGATGGAGGCCCCAGTGTTCTGGTCACGTCGGACGAATTCCGTACCGAGCAGCAGGCGCTGCAGAACCAGATCGACATCCCGCACTGGCTCGAGTTCGGCGCTGACAGCGATGGCTCGTTCGACGATCTCGTCAACGCGGCAGCCGACGATGAACCGACGCGATCGGCGACCACCGGCGACGACGATCCGGTGCTGATTCTCTACACCGGCGGAACCACCGGACTGTCCAAGGGCGCGTTGCACTCGCACAAAACGCTGTTCATGGGCATGATGAACCAGACCGTCGCCGAGCGCATCGTGCCAAACGACGTGTACATGCTCACCGGGCAGATGTTCCACATTCCGGTTGCGCTCGCCATGAACTACATGGCCCATGGATGCCCGGTGGTGCTCATGAACTTCGAGGCGCGCCAAGCCCTGGAGATCATCCAGGCGGAACGCGTTTCGGCCTTTCTCGGCATCACCACGATGCTCAACTGGATGATGGCGGTGGACGGGTTCGCAAGCTACGACCTTTCCAGCCTGCGCAACATTCAGTACGGTGGTGGCCCGATGCCGGCCACGGTGGTCAAGGCCGCGTTGGAGTCGTTTCCCTGCACGCTGATCCAGGGTTACGGTCAGACCGAAGGCATGACCATGACGTTCCTGTCCCAGGAAGACCATCGTGACGCGGTGGCGGGCATCCATGCGGAGCGCTTGAACTCGTGTGGCCGGGAAGGGCTCGTCACCCGGGTACAGGTCGTTGATCCAGAGGGACGCCCCCTTCCCAAAGATAGCAACGCTGCGGGCGAGATCGTGATCCAGTCGGATGCAAACATGCTCGGCTATTGGGGTCAGCCGGAGTTGACGGCTCAAACGATCAGGAACGGCTGGATGTGGACCGGCGACATCGCAACCTGGGATGAAGAGGGTTATGTGTTCATCGTTGATCGTGCCAAGGACATGATCATCTCCGGCGGCGAGAACATCTACTCGACGCAGGTGGAAGCGGCGATCTACAAACATCCTGCCGTGCTCGAAGCGGCGGTGATCGGCGTGCCCGATGACGTGTGGGGCGAAGCGGTGAAGGCGGTAGTGGTGTTGCAACCCGGGCAAACAGCGACCGAGCAGGAGATCATCGATACCGCGCGCGAGCATCTGGCGTCGTATCAGAAACCGAAATCGGTGGATTTTGTCGACAGCCTACCGAAGGCGCCAACCGGCAAGATACTCAAGCGCGAACTCAAGGAACCGTACTGGAAGGACCAGGACCGTAACGTTTAGGAGCCCTCTCAGAGGGGTAGCCGGGTTCCCGGCGCGGGGGGCTCGGCAGGGTCACCCGCGAAACATTGAGCTATTGCCATCCACCCCGTTGCGGATTCGCCAATCACTTCCAGCTCGGTGTCGGCGATATTTCTCACCTGGGTGACCACCTGGCAGAACTCAACACTGTCTCCGATGACGCGGTTGGTTGTCTGACTATCGTTGAACTCCCATATCGCGCCGGAGGGCGCGGTGAGCCGTACGTAGGGAACATCCGCTGGAACGTCGAGTTTACGATTGACGAATGTCCAGCTGAAAGTGCGGACTCCGATCGTGGCAATGTTCTTGATGCGGTCCGTATGTTGCCGTGTGATTCCGAGAAGGTCGTATATCTCCCATCCGTGTGCCCAGGTTTCCATCTGCCGGGCAGTGGTGAACATGCGTGGTTTCATGCCAGGCCCCGCCCAGGTCAGGCGTTCCTCCGGATCTGCAGATGCCAGGCGGTCACACATGTCGGCGAACGCCTCGCGCCATCTCGCTAGCAGTTGCGCCGCCGAGACATCCCCCAGCCAGCGCCGCGTGTAGTCGACCATCGGCAGCCCGGATGCACCGACGTCGGCCATCAGATCGTTGAACGCGTCGCCGCTGCGCATGGTTGTCACGCCCATATGATCGGAAAAGTGCAGATGCGCAACCACATCGTAAACGGTCCAGTCCTTGAAGGCCGTGGCGCGGTCCCAATCGGGCGCATCGAGCGTGCCGAGCAGTTTTGCCAGCTCCTCTCCCTCGGTACGCAGGTCGTTGACTTGTTGCGACAGGCTTGCGTGCGCCTCCCCCAAAGGCTCGGTGCGGTCGGTCGTAGTCATATTGCGGGTCGGTTGCCTTCGTGACGGATCGTTGATGGATCATATACCCGCCTGACTGCCGAGGTCGCGGCCCGGTTTTGTCTGCCGGAATTGGCTGATGGACCTCAATCCGCTCTCCATCTACCATCGCGCTAATAGGAGTTTTGTTAGAGGCGAAGACATGAGTCAACCTGTGCACGCGGCCGCCGAGATTCCCGACCCGTATTCCCTTGCGCTGGATCAGCTCAACGTCGCCCAGCCGGTGCTGTTTCAGAACGATGCCCACTGGGCCTACTTTGAGCGCATGCGCAAGGAAGACCCCGTGCACTACTGTGCGCAGAGCGACTTCGGGCCGTTCTGGTCGGTGACCAAATTCAACGACATCCTCTACGTCGACCGTCACCACGAAATCTTTTCGTCGGAAGGTGGCATCACGCTGGGCCCACCGGTAAACCAGGTCGAGCCCGAAGGTGGCTTTCGCCCGAGGATGTTCATTGCCATGGATCCACCCAAGCACGGACTGCAGCGAGCGACCGTGACCCCCGTGGTGGCGCCGCGCAACCTGGTAAAGCTCGAATCTACGATTCGCGGACGCGTCGCAACGATCCTCGATTCGCTGCCGCGCGGTGAAACCTTCGACTGGGTCGACACCGTGTCGGTGGAACTCACCACTCAGATGCTGGCGACGCTGTTTGACTTTCCGTTCGAGGATCGGCGCAAGCTCACCCGGTGGTCCGACGTAGCGACGGCGATACCCGGGGCGGGCGTCATCGAAACCAATCAGCAGCGCCGTGATGAGTTGCTGGAGTGTCTTGAGTACTTCACCCGCTTGTGGAACGAGCGAGTAAATGCCGAACCCGGCAACGACCTGATTTCCATGCTTGCCCACGGCGAAGAGACCCGGCACATGCAGCCCATGGAATTTCTCGGCAACCTGATTCTGCTGATCGTGGGTGGCAACGATACGACGCGCAATTCCATCACGGGCGGAGTACTGGCGTTGAACCAGAACCCGGCCGAGTATCAGAAGCTGCGCGACAATCCTGACCTGATCGAAAAGCTGGTGCCGGAGATCATTCGCTGGCAGACGCCGCTCGCCTATATGCGCAGGACCGCGGTGGTGGACACGGAACTGCGCGGCAAACACATCAAGGCCGGCGACAAGGTGATCATGTGGTATGTATCGGGCAATCGTGACGAGGAGGTCATCGACAACGCCGACGAGTTCATCATCGACCGACCAAACCCACGCCACCACCTTTCATTTGGCTTCGGCATACATCGGTGCATGGGCAACCGGCTGGCAGAGATGCAGCTACGGATTGTGTGGGAAGAGATCTTGAAGCGTTTTCACAGGGTTGAAGTGGTGGGCGAGCCGCAGCGAACCTACTCGTCGTTCGTAAAAGGTTATACCCGCCTACCGGTGCAGGTGCACGAACACTAGCAGCCGACAGAATTTTAAGGGGGCTTCATGGCAGGTGTAGACCTGGATCCTGATCAGGTAAAACGATTTTCGTTTGCAGTATGGAGCTACAAACAGGGCGAGATGGTATCGCTCATGATTCACATCGGCGACCGTCTGGGTCTGTATGCGGTGCTGGACGGCATGGGCCCCGTCACTGCGACCGAACTCGCCGAGCGTACCGGTCTCAAGGAGCGCTGGCTGCTGGAGTGGCTGCGCGGCCAGGCAGCGGCCCGGCTGCTGGACTACCACGATGGCGATCGTTTTGAACTCACCCCGGTGGGCGCAGCGGTGCTGGCCGACGAGGAAGGCAGCCTGGCGTTTGCCACCGGTGCCTTTTCCGGCCAGACGCCACCGGAAACGGTTGACAAGCTGGTGGACGCGTTTCGAACCGGCATTGGTCTGAGCTACGAGGACCTGGGCCCAGATGCGGCCCACCGCACCGAGCGCATGCTCGGGCCCTGGGTTCGCCAGGCACTCGTGCCGCAGATTATTCCTGCGCTCGATGGCATTAGCGATAAGCTTGAGCGTGGGGCGACGGTAGCCGATGTGGGTTGCGGCGGCGGCCTCGCCGTGGCAGCCATGGCCCAGGCGTTCCCAAATTCTGAGTTTCACGGCTTCGATCCAAGTGCGCACGCGATTCAACGTCTTGAGGAGAAGATCGCTGACCAGGGACTTTCAAACCTGAAGGCGTTCGTCGCCAGCGGCGAGGAACTACCGCGGGCGCCGACCTACGATTTCGTAATCACCTTCGACTGCATTCACGACATGACGCATCCTGCGGACGTCATCGCATCGATTCGGCAATCGCTGCAGCCCGATGGCACCTGGTTGATCAAGGACATTCGCAGCCATGCGGATTTCAAGGACAACATGCGCAATCCGTTGCTCGCGATGTTCTATGGTTTCTCGGTGTCGGCGTGCATGTCCTCGGCCCTGTCGGAGCCTGATGGCGCCGGGCTCGGAACCTTGGGGTTCAACCCCGAGGTGGCAGAATCCATGGTCAGGGAGGCCGGCTTCACCCGCTTTCAGGTGCACGATTTCGATGACCCGGGCAATCTCTACTACGAGGTTCGACCCTAGAGACTGACAGGCGTCTACTCGATGAAGATGGTGGCTGGTTCTTCGAGGTATGCTTTCAGGCACTGAATCATGGAAGCGGCGTCGAAGCCGTCGACAAACCTGTGATCGAAGCAGGATGACAGGTTCATCATCAACCGCACGGTTACGAGGTCATCGATGACCATCGGCCGCTTCACAGCTTTATTCACCGCGATGATTCCGACCTCTGGGGCGTTGATGACCGGCGTCGTGACGATCCCGCCGATTCGGCCAAGGCTGGTGATGGTGAATGTGGATCCGGTGAGTTCGTAGTGGCTTGCCGTGTTGTCCCGCGCCGCTTCGGCGATGCGGGCGATTTCCGCGGCAAGCTCCCAGAGGTTACGTGCGCTCGCATTGTGCACCACGGCAACCTTGAGACCATCGGCGGTCTGCGTGGCGATACCCAGATGCACACGTTCATAGCGCTTGAGCACGCCGTTTTCGGGATCGAAGTGCGCGTTGCATTGGGGAAACTCGGCAAGCGCGCGAATCAGCGCGAGCGCGATGAAAGGCAGGTAGGTGAGGCTGGGCTGGTGGGCGCCGCGATTGTCGTTCAAACGTACCCGCAGGGATTCCAGCGCGGTGATGTCGATTTCCTCCACGTAGGCGAAGTGGGGAATCTCGCGTTTGCTTGCCTGCATGCGTTTGGCGATGATCCGGCGTACGCCGATCACCTTAATTTCTTCGATATGGCCGACACCGGTGCTGGTCGGGGCGGCATGGGGCTTTCCGGCGATGGCGGCATCCAGGTCGGTGCGCAGGATCCGCCCACGGGGGCCGGTACCCACCATTTTGCTCAGATCTATGCCCGCTTCCTTGGCGAGTCGACGTATGGCTGGTGACGTGACGACCTTCGTGCCGGGAGCGGACGTTTGCCCGGGGAGCGGCGCGGACTTTGCTTGGACGGAGAGTGGGCGCGGGGGCAGGGGTGCCGCGTCTGTCTGAATGGGTTCTGCAGCCGTTGGTTGACTTGTCTCAAATGCGATGAGTTCAGCGCCTACCGCGACGAGGTCGCCGGGTTCACCGCTGGTACGTAATACGGTTCCGGAAACCGGGGCCGGAACTTCTACATTGGCTTTGTCTGTCATCACGTCAGCGATGGGATCGCCTTCGGCCACGATGTCACCGGGTTTAACGTGCCACTCCACGATCTCAACTTCTACCATTCCCTCGCCGAGGTCGGGCAGCTTGAAAACAAATTCGCTCATGCGGCTTCCAGCACGCGCTCGAGCGCTGCGGCCACGCGGGTCTGACCCGGAAAGTATTCCCATTCGAACGCGTGAGGATAGGGTGTGTCCCATCCGGTAACCCGTTGAATCGGTGCTTCCAGGTGATAAAAGCATTCCTCCTGGACCGTTGCGGCAAGTTCGGCGCCATAGCCGCTGAAGCGGGTGGCTTCGTGGGCAATCACGCACCGGCCGGTCTTCTTCACCGACGTTTTGAGGGTTTCAACGTCCAGCGGAGCCATGGTTCGAACATCGATGATCTCGGCGTCCACTTCGACAAGTTCCGCGGCGGCCACGCACACGTGGACCATGGTGCCATAGCACAGCATGGTCACGTCCTGACCTTCGCGTACGATCTCGGCACGGCCGATGGGCACGGTGTAGTACTCCTGCGGCACCTCGCCCTTGGGATGCGAACTCCACGGCACCGCGGGTTTATCGGGGTCGCCGTCGAACGGCCCGTTGTAGATGCGCTTGGGCTCGAAGAAGATCACCGGATCGTCGTCCTCGATCGCGCTGATCAACAGGCCTTTGGCGTCGTAGGGCGTGGACGGCATCATCACCTTCAAGCCGCACACGTGGGTGAAAATCCCTTCCGGGCTCTGAGAATGCGTTTGGCCGCCGCGGATTCCGCCCCCGCACGGAGCGCGAATGGTCATGGGCGCGAAGAAATCCCCGGCGGTACGGTAGCGCAGTCGGGCAAGCTCACTGATGATCTGATCACAGCCGGGGTAAATATAGTCGGCGAATTGAATCTCGGCGACGGGGCGCAAGCCGTTTACCCCCATCCCGATCGCGCTGCCGACGATGCCGCCCTCGGCGATGGGTGCGTCGATGACTCGGTGCTCGCCGTATTCGCGTTGCAAGCCGTCGGTCGCCCTGAACACGCCGCCGAAATAGCCGATGTCCTGGCCGATGATCACGACGTTCGGATCGCGCCCGAGCATGATGTCCATGGCCGAGTTCAGGGCTTGAACCATGTTCATCTGCGCCATGGCGTGCTTCTCCGGTTAGTCGCTCAATCCGCGCAGCTGCTCGCGCTGGGCGATGAGGTGAGCGGGCATGTCCTTGAACACGTCTTCAAACAGCTCGTTCTTGTCGAGCCAGGGTCCATCGGTCATGGATCCATAGGTCAGAGCCTCCTGCCACGAGGTCTCCACCAGCGTCTGAAGTTCGCCGAGCAACGCTTCGTGCTGGGATTCGGACCAGCAGCCCTCATTAAACATGTGTTGCTTTAGGCGCTCCACCGGGTCGCCCAGGGGCCATGCCCGTTCTTCGTGGAGCGGCCGGTAGCGGGAGGGCTCATCGCTGGTGGAGTGAGCGCCCGCCCGATAGGTGACGTGCTCGATCAACGTTGGACCCACTCCCCGTCGGGCCCGCTCGGCCGCCCATCGCGTGACCGCGTAAACCGCGAGGAAATCGTTGCCGTCGACGCGGATGCCGGGAATTCCGTAGCCCGGCCCTCGCGCCGAGAACGGCCGCCGCTCACCCCCGGCAAGTCCCTGAAACGTCGAGATCGCCCATTGATTGTTGACGATGTTCAGTACCACCGGAGCCAGGTAAACCGAAGCAAAGGTAATGGCGTGATGAAAATCTGCTTCCGCGCTCGAGCCTTCACCGATCCAGGCTGCGGCAATGTCGTCTTCGCCCTTTATGGCCGCCGCCATCGCCCAGCCCACCGCCTGGGGAAACTGGGTGGTCAGGTTGCCAGACACGGAAAAAATGTTACCGCGGGCCCAATGATACATGACCGGCATCTGTCGGCCTTTGCACATGTCTTTGCTGTTTGACAGACATTGACACATGAGGTCGACGAGGTTGCGACCGCGAGCAATCTGTAAGCCCTGGGTGCGATAAGAAGGGAACAACATATCGCCGGGTTCCAGCGCCATGGCCTGGGCGATCGAGACGGCTTCTTCGCCCGTGGACTTCATGTAAAACGAGATCCTGCCCTGACGTTGCATCTGCACCATGCGATCGTCATAGAGCCGCGTCAGCAACATGTGCCGCAAGCCCACCTGCAGTTCGTTGGCGTCGAGCTGGGGACGCCAGGGTCCAATGGCGGCGTGGTCTTCATCCAGCACCCTGACCATCTCGAAGGCCAGACTGTCCTCGATGTCACGCAGCCGTGCATTGCAGTCCGGTCGTGGAACCGCGCCCGCCGGTGAGATGTCGAGGTAGCTGAAATCGGGATCGTCGCCCGGTCTGGCCGGCGGTTGAGGGATGTGCAGCCGCGGTTTGCGGGTCATTGTGTGGAGCCTCTGCGCAAGGTCCTGCCGGCTCGTGCGCCCGTATGTTTCATGCCGTCGACCGTAAGCGTGCCGTTGACCCAGACTTTGTGGATTCCCACCGGATACTGATTGGGATCTTTGAACGTGCCTTTATCGAGAATAGTACACGGGTCGAACAGCACCAGGTCGGCCATTGCGCCATCCCGGATAACCCCGCGGTCTTTGAAATCAAACTTGGCGGCCGGAAATCCGGTCATCCGATACACCGCTTCTGCGAGCGAAAACAGACCCAGCTCACGACTGTAGTGCCCCAGGACACGGGCGAATGTTCCGTACAGGCGCGGATGGGGTCGGCCGTCCAGGGTGGGTATTCCATCCGAGCCGATCATGGTGCTCGGATGACGCATCACGGTCTGCACGTCCTCTTCGTTCATGCTGTGCAGAATGACGGTAGCTCCCGGGCAACTTTCCAGCACTCGCGCTGCGGCGCAGTCGGGATCGGTGGAGAACTCTCTGGCAAGCTCGGCTATGGACTTGCCTTCCCAATCGGCGAATCCGCTGGCTGCGGCGATCACGACGTCATCGGCGCTGAGGACGTCGCTGGCGGTGCCAAAGCGTCCCTGACGAAAAATGGCCGAGAGGATCGTGCTGCCCGCGGTATACGGATACTGGTCAGCGTGCACATCGGCACCAGCCTGCTGCGCCGCATCGATGAGTTGCAATGATCGCCTCACCAGGCCCCACGCAGCGCGCCCGGAAGCTTTGTGATGGCTGATCTGGACCGCCACACCGGCGCCGGCGCCGATCGCGATCGCTTCTTCAACGGATTGAAGCAGGTTCATACCTTCGTCGCGCATATGCGTTGCATACACGCCGCCCATTGGCCGCATCACGCCGGCAAGCGCGATGAGTTCGTCGGTCTGTGCATGGCGTCCGGGATCGTAGATGAGCCCGCTCGACATGCCCACCGCGCCGGCTTCCAGACCTTCGGCGAGCAGGTCCTGCATGCGCTCGAGCTCGCCGTCTTCGGGGGCGCGTGCGGAGTTACCGAGTACCGCCATGCGCAGGGTCCCGTGACCCACCAGCACAGCGATGTTCACCCCCGGGGGATTCGCATCCAGCAGATCCATGTAGCCCGCGTACCCGTCCCACTCGGGCAACTGTGCCTGGGGATGAAACGCGCGGGCCATGACGGAGGCCTGGGGAAACGGTGCGGCACCCATACCGCAGTTGCCCACCACACAGGTGGTTACGCCGCCGCGCACCTTGAAGGCCATGTCAGGGTGTAGCACTGCCGCGAAGTCGTCGTGGGTGTGCACATCGATGAATCCGGGAGATGCCGCCAGCCCGCGCCCGTCAAGCTCGATCGCGGCGTGGGCGTTGTCAGGGTTCAGGAGCAGCCGATCCCCGTCGATGCCAATATCGCCGACGATGGGTTCGGCTCCGGTACCATCGTAAATGTCCACTTCACGAATGATGGTCTCGGCCACGGGTTTAACACTCCCGGTTTCTCCCTGGTGAGGAGGCAATTCTACTACTGTTGCGCGGCCGCCGGATTACCTATGCTAGGGCGGCGCAGAGGAGGAACGATGGTAGGTGACCCAGAGACAACGGGACTGCTTGGGCGGCCCTGGTACCGGCGGTATGCGCTCGGCGTTCTGGTGGCCGTCTTCACCTCCAGTCAAGCCTTCGTAGGGTTCTACGCGACGTTAGGAATGCCCATTGCGATGTTGGCCGATCGCAGTAATCGTCGCAATGTCATCCATGGCTGACGAATCGCTCAGCGCCGCGGCGCCCAGGATCTTTCACGGCTGGTGGATCGTGGCCGTGTCGTTTTTTGCCCAGTTTCTAGCGTTGGGTTGTTCCGTGGCAACGTACGGTCTGTTCATTCCCGTGCTCACCGATGAGTTTGGGGCATCGTTCATGACCGCCAATCTCGGCTTGTCCATTCTAGGTGTAATGATGGCGCTTGCCGGGGCCGTAATCGGTCCCATCCTCGACCGCCACTCAATCCGCGCGATCATGGTGGTCGGTGCGCTTGTTAGCGCCGGCGCGTTCGTCTTAATGTCGTACGCCGATGAGTTGTGGCAGCTGGGCGTACTGTTCGGACTGGGTGTCGCCGTTGGCGGCGCAATGTTCGGGCCGCTCGCCGCAAACACGGTGGTGGCCAAGTGGTTCGAACGTTATCGCGGTCGGGCGGTGGGGATTGCGAGCATGGGAGCCCCGGCCGGCGGTCTGTTGCTATCGCCTCTGGTCGGTGCCCTCATCGGCTCTTATGGATGGCGCGAGACCCTTCTGGTGTTTGCGGCTCTGCATGTCTTTCTGATTCCCCTGTTGTGGATGACCATCCGCAATCGACCCGAAGATTTGAACCTCAACGCCGACGGGGCGCACGGTCCAGCGCCCGCGCAGGTTGCTGTTGGCAAGACCTGGGCGACAGCGGAAGTGCTACGGTCCGTCAACTTCTGGGTGCTGGCACTCGCCTTCGGTGCGGTGGGAGCCATCGCCGGAGCTTTCAATGCCAACGTGATTCCGTACGCCCGTGATCTGGGCATTGGCCTGGTGGAGGCATCTTTGTTCATTTCGGCCATTGGCGGCATGGCGATCCTCGGCACGGTGCTGTTCGGTACCCTGGCCGATCGCATGAGCATACGTAGCCTGCTTTGGTGTTCGTTTGCGTTGCAAGCGGTGGCTTTCCTGATGCTGCGATCCGTTGTGCCAGGTTATGCCATGCTCATGACAACGGTGTTGATCTTTGGTCTGGCCGCTGGCGGCCTGATGCCGCTCATGGCTGCCGCCATTGGGCGTGGGTTCGGAGCGATCTCGTTCGGCCGCGTGATGGGTTTCATCGGGCCCGTCACGGTGCCGTTTGCGTTCATTGGCCCGCCGTTGACCGGCTGGATCCGGCAAACGACCGACTCCTATCTGCTGGCATTCGATGTCTTCGTCGGTGTGCTTGTCGTGGCCAGCATCATTATAGTCGGATTGAAACTTCCCCGGGCGGAGGAGGCCACATGACTGAGTTACTTCAAAGCTTGCAGGATCGGGTTCAAATCATCGATGTGATGTCCGCATACGCCACCGGGCTCGACGCCCGGGACTGGAAGCTCTGGCGCAGCATCTTTCTTGACGAGGTAGTGTTTGATCTCAGTTCCTGGACCGGCCAGGAACCACGCTTGCTTGATACCGACCGTGTGGTTGCGGCCCAGGCGCGGCTGTTCGCGGAGCTGTCCGCAACGCAACACTTCATGACCAACCATCGGGTGACTGTGATTGATGACAACGCCCGATTGCTTGCACATATGCGGGCCGAACATTGGATTGATGGCGCCGAAGATGGAAAAGGTCGCTACACCATGTTCGGCTATTACGATGACAAGCTGGTGAAAACGGGCAGCGGCTGGAAGATCGCCGAGATGCAGCTCAACGTGACCCGCACCGAAGGCGATCGCTGGGTAATGGATGAGGCTCGGCGACGTATGCAGGCAAAACGCAGCTAGCGACCAGCAACCAGCGACCAGCAACCAGCAACCAGCAACCAGCAACCAGTACAACTAGGGCAGGGTGTCGCCGAAGAACCGCGTAAGCCAGGATTGTGAAGCGAGTATCCAATGCGGTGTCGAAACACCGGTTCCGGCTAGCTGCGCGCGTGGGTGGGCCTCGACGACGCGGCGGAAGATGGCAACCTGATTGGCTTGCAGATCACAGAAGAATACGTGTTTGCCGCCTTCAAGCGTAGACTTGAACTTCTTGAAATGGTGGTTCAGGGTTTGCACTCCGAACAGGCCCCCCTCCCAGGTACAAAAGCCAAGAGCGACGATTGCGAGGAAGACGAACGGCATCCAACCCGCCGCCGAATGGTGCCAACCGAACAGCGCGGTCGCGCCGAGCACTGATGCACTGATGACCACGCCGATAATGGCCCCGATGATCAACGAGTGCACAACGTCGCGTTTCATGAGCGACTGCACGTCGTGCAAATGGACGTGCTTTTCGGCCCCTGTGTCGTCCAGGGTGAAGACATGGATCTGCGGTGTAGGTACGCCCTGGGATTCGAGTTCCTCTTCCAAATGTTCGAGATCGTCGAGATCATCGCTGATCACGAAGTGGCGCTGCATTTTCATAGGGCTACTCCGGTTGCGTTCCGATCAGGCTCCTCCAAAGAAGACAATGCGTGTAAGGAACGTGTGGTCGGCTTCGATGACCATCAGGCTGATCAGGACCAGCAAGGCCAGTGGAGGTACCAGTATCGCGGTGATCAACGCCAGACGTTCCCATGCCATGTGCATGAAGATTGCTACGATCAAGCCTGCTTTAAGGAACATGAAAGTGAGAATCAATGTCCATCGCAGGTAGCCTTCAAAACCGATGTAGTCGACCAGGTAGGAAAACGCGCTGAGAATGAAGAGCAGCAGCCAGATCCACAGATACAGCTTGATGGGATGCTGCTGGCCCTCGGCGTGAGCATCGGATCCTGCGTCTAATTCCGCTTGCGCCATATCAGTGCCTCACCAAAGGTAGAAGAATGCAAAGATGAACACCCACACCAGGTCGACAAAGTGCCAGTACAGGCCGGCTATCTCGACCATGTCGTAGTTACCCTTTTTGTCGTAGAAGCCGGTTCGAACACGGTTTGCGACGACGCTCAGATAGATCACGCCAGCCGATACGTGCAGGCCGTGGAAGCCGGTGATCATAAAAAACGCCGAGCCGAACTGCGGCGCCCCCCATGGGTTACCCCAGGGACGCACACCTTCCTGGATCAGCTTGGTCCACTCGAACGCCTGCATGCTCACAAACATCGCACCAAAAGCGGCGGTGGCAAGCATGAGTGCTGCCGTCTTCTTCTTGTCGCGTCGGTACCCGAAATTCACGGCCATCGCCATGGTCCCGCTGCTGCTGATCAGCACGAAGGTCATGATGGCAATGAGCAGCAGTGGCACGCTGGTGCCGCCGACGTGTAGCGCAAACACTTCACTGGGATTGGGCCATGGCACGGTGGTGGATATCCGCACCTTCATGTAGCTGGTGAGGAAACAGCTGAAAATGAAGGTGTCGCTGAGCAGGAAGATCCACATCATCGCCTTGCCCCAGGGCACCCCGAAGGTCTGCTTGTCGGCGGACCAGTCCCCAACGATACCCTCCCAGCCTTCGCTTTCTGCGAACGCTGAAACGCTTGCAGGCGCCACGTCGTTTGCCATATTTATACTTGTCTCAAGTTGATAGCAGTAGCCAGAGAATCACCAACCAAACGAGCGTCAACAGGTGCCAGTAGGTCGTGCAAAGTTCCACACTGAGTCTTATCTGATAGGGTTCCGCACCATTCCAGACCTTGAGCGCGGTGCGGATCCATACCGCCAGCCCACCAATCAAGTGCAGGCCGTGCACGGCAGTCAACAGATAGAAGAAAGCGTTTGCCGGGTTGGTCGCGGCATAGTATCCGGCGGCGCGGAGTTCCTGCCATGCGACGAATTGCCCGACGAGAAAACCCACCGTAAGCAGGCTGCCCGCCACCAGGCCCGCGTTCATTTGCGATACATTGCCTTTGTGTACGGCATAACGCGTGTATTGAAGAGCGACG
>Ga0114950_10000118_pt1 | contig 44764 bp, 54 predicted proteins | sample N075metaG_FD_83503 | JGI IMG/M metagenome (GOLD analysis project Ga0114950, IMG submission 83503) | Deep subsurface microbial communities from Kermadec Trench to uncover new lineages of life (NeLLi) - N075 metaG | ecosystem: Environmental > Aquatic > Marine > Ocean trench > Sediment | place...
CGCTGCGCCGGCTCGCCGGCCGCGGCCACAACCAGGCCCTCAGCCTTGCCACGGTCGTGGGCAGGCACGTACGTCGACCCGTCAACCGTACTCGAACGACGCGCGTACGCCACGGTCCCGCCCAGCGGGCATTGTCCCGTGGAGCACGCCAGAGCAACATTATTGGCGCGTTCGCCTCTCGCCCCTGGCAAGGCGAGCGCGTGGCGGTGATCGACGACGTCATGACCACCGGCGCAACGATGGCCGCGCTCGCAACCACGTTGCTGGCCGCCGGTGCAAGCGAAGTGCATGCCTGGTGCGCGACGCGCACACCGGGCGTGCGACTGGTATTGCAGGCCCGCGATAGCGCGCACCCCTGTTAGACTGCCGGCTCATGACGACCGCAGATGCCACCCCGTACGCCGGGCTGACCCCCGATCTGATTCTGGACGCTCTCGAAGCAATGGGTTTCGCGTCCACCGGGAGCCTGCTCGAGCTAAACAGCTACGAAAATCGCGTCCTTCAGATCGAACTCGAGGACGGCTCTTTTGTCGTGAGCAAGTTTTACCGGCCTGAGCGATGGTCGAACGAGCAGATTCTGGAAGAGCATCAGTTCACCCAGGAACTCATCGATCATGAACTGTCCGCCGTGGGGCCCCTGGTACGCGATGGAACCACGCTGTTCGAGCACGAGGGATTTCGCTTCGCGGTATTTCCGCGCCAGGGCGGACACCCTCCCAACATCGAAATCCACGAGGATCTGAAGGTGCTCTCACGCACTCTGGGACGCATACACTCGGTTGGCAGAATCGCGCCATTTGCTACCCGGCCGAGCCTGAGCGTCGAGCGCCTGGGTACCAAAAGTCGCGAGTTTCTGCTTGAGAACCAGTTCATTCCCCGGGAACTGGAGCCCGCCTATGCCAGCATCACCGAGCACCTGCTGGCGCGGCTCGCGCCAAATTTCGACGACGCCGGGCAATGGCGGCGCATTCACGGCGATTGTCATCTTGGAAATCTACTGTGGCGCGACGACGTACCGCACTTCGTCGATTTCGACGACTGCGTAAACGGGCCGCCGATTCAGGATCTGTGGATGCTGCTCTCGGGCGAGCGCGAAGAACGCGAAGCGCAGCTGGGCATGATCCTGGGTGCGTACGAGCAATTCGCCAGCTTTGATCGGGCAAGCTTGCAGCTGATCGAGCCGCTGCGCACCTTGCGCATCATGCACCACGCTGCGTGGATCGGCCGGCGCTGGAACGATCCTGCCTTCCCCCGCGCATTTCCCTGGTTCAACACGCAAAGGTACTGGTCGGAGCATATCCTGAGCCTGCGCGAGCAGCAGGCCGCACTGGAGGAGCCTACGTTGATGGTGAGCTGAGCTCGGCGCGATTGCGCAACAAGTTGGCGTAACTCGCCAGCAGGTAGGGCTGCTCAGGGGCCGGGCAGCTTTCGAGCCTGGCCTGGAACGCCGCATCCACAGAAGCGATGGCGTCTACCGACGACGTCGCCTCCAGGCCAAGACGCTCCGCGGCACTGACCTGGGTCGGGTAAACCTTGAGCCCGGCGACAATCAAGCGATCGATTTCCCGCGCAAGCGCTTCGACATCCCCGAACTCACCGTGAACCGGTGGGGAAAAATGCAGATGCACGCGACCTTTGAAACCGATCATGCCCTCTACGATGCTGTGCAGATCTTCATCAGGCGGTTTGGTGTAGGACCCAAACTGTTCGGTGAGGTAGAGCTCGTGAGCCTTGCGCAGATCGCAAGGGTCGAGTTCGTAGGAAATGGCTACCGGCACGATGCGGATCCTGCATACCAGTTCGGTAAAATCCTTTACCTCTGCGCGGTATGCCAACCCGAGCATTTTCAACAATGCCGGATCGGTTCGATCGAAGCCATCCTTGGAGCGTCCTTCGCGCTGGGCGATCCACACCGACGCACCTTCCTCCAGCGAATAGCGGATGTAGCGCGACGTTTGCGATAACGCCTCATAGACAGCGCGCTTACCGGTAACGCTTCGCTCCACCACAAAACTCTTGTTCAATCGCATCAGGTCCGCCGCATACGGCTCGCTCAGGAGATTGTCGCCCACGGCGCTGCGCGATGTGTCGTATCCGGCGTGATAAATCACGTAGTTGAGCAGGCACGAATCCATAACGATGTCGCGATGGTTCGAAATGAACAGGTACGCCTGGTCGGTAGGCAGTTCTTCCAGCCCGCTCACACTGAGCTCAACGATCGTCTTATCGATGAGACGCTCCATATAGTCCGAAAAAAACAACTGCACATCGTACACCGTGGCAAGGTTACGGGTCTTGTAGGTCAGATAGGTTCTGATCAGCCCGCGTGCGAAGCTCGGAAACCTATGCGCCATCCACGGCAACAGAAACACGCACACCGCGCGATTGAGATCCTCATCGGCGACCAGCCGCTTCATCACGGCCGGAACTTCGGCATCCTGGTAGGGGCGAATCGCATCGAATTCCTGCATGCCCGCACGTTAGCCCCAATTGACCAGAAAACAAGACGCGCTCTATGAATATTTTTCTACTACCATGTTGGGCCTATCACGATCGGGGGAAGTTGATGGGGCTGGGTATTCGACCTTTCGAGCGAGGATTACACGACCTGGGCAACGGCGGTTTCGCATGGCTACAACCCGATGGAAGCTGGGGCTGGTCCAACGCGGGCCTGGTGGTCGACGGTGACCAATCGCTGTTGGTCGACACGTTGTTCGACAAGTCTCTCACGCGGGAAATGCTCGCGGCTATGCGCGACGCGGCTCCGGGCGCCACAGACCAGTTCGACACGCTCATAAACACCCACGCCAACGGCGACCACTGCAACGGCAATGAGCTCGTAACCGGAGCTGAGATCATTGCATCCAAAGCGTGCGCTCGAGAGCTGGCAAACGAAGACCCCGCCATGATGCTCAAGATGATGGAGCGGGCGCCGGAAATGGGAGACGTTGGTGAGTTTTTTCTGCACTGCTTCGGCGCTTTCGATTTCGCCGATATCCATCAGACTTTGCCCACCCGAACCTTCGAAGGCGAGTTAGACATCAAGGTAGGTGACAAAGACGTGGTGCTCAAACAGGTAGGACCGGCGCACACCGCCGGCGATATCCTGGCCTACGTTCCCACAGACCGGCTCATCTTCACGGGCGACATCCTGTTCATCGAGGGCCATCCAATTTTGTGGGCAGGACCCGTCGCCAACTGGATTGACGCCTGCGACTACATTCTGGGCCTGGAGCTCGAAAACGTGGTTCCCGGTCACGGGCCAATCACGGACAAACGCGGCGTACGGGCGGTGCGCGATTACCTCACCTACGTTCGCGACGAAGCCCGCCGGCGATTCGACGCCGACATGCCAGCCGAAGAGGCAGCGCTGGATATCTCGCTCGCGGATTTTGACTCCTGGGGTGACGCTGAACGCATCGCCGTCAACGTGACAGTGCTGTACAAGGAGTTCGCCGGCGACCCCGAGCCCGCCAACGTGACGGAACTCTTTGCGCTCATGGCCAAGATGCACAAGGCACGGCGCCGTTGATGGATGTTCACCGGAGATCTGACAACAGACAAAGGTGCAGACGCCGTCATCAACGCCGTTTCCGAAACCCTTATCGGAAGGTCTGTTGACATACTTGTCAACAGCTATGGCACCGCAGACGCTGGCAGGAAAGCGATAGCGACGACTGGCTGGATGGCGGCGCGCTGGACATTCTATCGTGACGCAAGTGCCCTGACCGATCGGCGCTGACGAGCCTTCCATGACCAACCTACCCGGACGCATCGCGGGGGTTGTGCTGCTCGGCCTGGCCGTGTTGCTGTACGACTCGGCCAGTGACTCGCCGATACACCGGCTCGTTGTGCCGCTAGCGATGGCGGTCGCGACCTGGCTGATGGTGCAGAATGCCGCCGCTGTCCTGCTGGGCGTTGTCTTGTTGACCGCGATTCACTCAGATCCTGCAGACTCGGACTGGATCAACAGCCATGCTTATCCGGCGCTGGCGATTCTCAGCGGCGGCGCGCTGGGATACATCGGGTTACAACGCTTCCGTCGACGCATCGCGGCGACCCGGGAGGCGCGATGGCGACATCGACATCACTGAGCAGCACCTGTCTCATCACGGGCACCACGCACGGAATTGGCCTTGCCACGGTTCGCTCCATCGCGCGCGCCGGTTATACCGTTGTCATGGCTAACCGCAATCGGCAACTTACGCAACTCGTCGAACAGCATCTGCGCAAGACCACGGGCAACGAAAACGTGTCCAGCCTGCATTGTGATCTTGCCTCGATGGCCTCGGTCAGGGCTTGTGCGAGCGAATTTCTCGCCCGCCACCGGAGCCTGGACCTGCTGATCAACAATGCCGGAATGATTACCGCAAAACCGGAGCTATCGGTTGATGGCATTGAACTGACGTTCGCAACCAATCACCTCGGACCCTTTCTGCTCACTCAGTTGCTGCTCGCAACCCTGCGCGCGGCCGCAGGCGCGCGCATCGTCAACCTCGCCTCCAATGTGCACAGCTCCGCGAGACTCGATCTCGATCACCTGACACCCGGCAAACGCTATAGCTGGCCAAAAGCCTACTCGCGCTCGAAACTCGCCAACGTGATGACCACACTGTCTCTGGCGCGACGCCTGCAAGGCACTGGCATTACAGCAAACTGCCTGCATCCGGGCATCGTCGCGTCCAACATCGTGCCCCGGAACAGCCCGATCCTGTACTGGGGGGGCAAACTGGTGAAGGGCTTGATGCGCACCCCGGAGCAGGGTGCTGCAACCGTGATCTATCTCGCCCTCTCGCCCGAGGTGAACGGCATCACCGGCAAGTACTTCGATGCGCACCAGAACATTGCTGATCCTTCACCTTTTGCCCGAGATCTGAGCGCTCAGAACCGCCTGTGGCAGAAGAGCCTGGAACTGGTCGGCATCGAGCAACCCGAAACACGATCGTGAGGGGAGATTTCGGCAACCCGGTGTACTGCACAAGCGCGCTTCTGACGCCCGGCTCCACGTTCAGCACCGCGTATTCACCTTGGTCGGCCGAAAGCCACTTTAACTCGCCGGCAGAGCAAGTCACAAGCTTCTGTACGATCCAGAGTAACCGGCTGTATGCTTGGGCTTTAGAGTCGGTGAGAAGGGCGCGAAACAACGATCATGAACGATGACGACGACAATAGACTTACCAACCACGAAATCACCGTTTGCCTGCAGGGCGGTGCGATACTGGGCCCATTCAGGGCAACCTGGAGCACCGACATCGTGAGCGATGTGCGCGAACTGAGCAGAGACTACGATGCGTTCATGCACGGCGATAAACAGAAACGCTTCAAGTATCACCTGCACGACCCGAACCAGCACGTTTCCCATTCGCTGATCATCAATTTCAATCAGGTCACCGCCATCTACGACAAGGTCGATCTGCAACAGGATTGAACGCTGTTGACAAACTGTCCCGGGCGCAGTGGTTCATCTTCGATTTCGATGGCACGCTAGCGCCCAATCTCGATCTTCCGGACATGCGCCGCCAGGTGATCGCGCTCACCGCAGCACGCGGCGTTCCCGGAGACGAATTCGAACATCTGTTCATTGTCGAGATCATCGAAGCCGCAGCCGCATGGCTGGCCGATCGCGATTCGGGCGCAGCAAGCGCCTATCACGAAACCGCTCACCGTCTCATCACAGATTTCGAACTCGCAGCTGCAGCGAGTACCCGACCATTTCCCGGCGTTCGCGAGGCGCTCAGCGACTTAAAAAACCTCGGCAAACGGCTTGGGGTTGTCACCCGCAACTGCCAGCTGGCGCTGCGAACCGTATTTCACGATATCGACGAATACTGCGAGACGGTGCTGGCACGCGACGACGCCGAGTTCCTCAAGCCTGACGTGCGTCACGTCACTCAGGCGCTCAACGCATTGGACGCGGCACCCGAACGATCAGTGATGATCGGCGACGGCCAGATGGACATGCGGGTAGGCAGGCAGCTGGGCATGCTCTGCGTTGGCGTTCTATCCGGAAGCAGCAACGCCGCACGACTGAATGAGGCGGGAGCCGACCTCATCCTGGACAGCGTTCGGGAGCTAACTTGTTACGTCACCTGATGGATTCCCACAACCGTTGTATGCTTCAATCGGTCGTCCATATGGGAGGGGAGGAACCATGCTGTTTCCAATAACCGCGCTCTATGCAGGGATCTTGTTCATCATTCTCGCGGTGCTGGGGTATCACGTCGGCAGAATGCGAACGAAACTGGGAATCTCGATCAACTACGGCGACAACCTGGAGCTGGCTACGGCAATGAGGCGGCACGCAAATTTTACGGAGAACGTGCCGTTCGCGCTGATCCTGATGGCCATTATTGAAGCCAATGGTGCGGGTAGCACCTTGTTACACGTGCTGGGTATCGGGCTGGTTGTCGCCAGAATCGCCCATCCGCTCGGGCTGCACCACGACAACATGCAGCATCCGCTCCGGCAGGTGGGTGCCGGCGGCACTATTCTGATTCAGCTGGTGCTGGCGGGCACGGCGATCTGGCAGGTGGTGCCCATGGCCACGCCCTAGTTTATAGAGCGCCTGGCCTTCCGCCGTGAGAAGCGTCAAAATTACATCCGGGCGTGGGCGGTTGTCGTAACTGGAGACGATGATGCAGCGAACCACAGAGGCGAGAAATGTGATCGGACCGCTGCTCGATCAGCTGATCGTGCAGCTGGACGCGGAGGGTTGCGCCACCCAGCGTGCGTATTTCGCGCGAATCCGCCGCTCGCTGTACCATGCGCGCCACGATATGGAGCTGGCCACCCCAATCCTGGAGCTCTCCACCTCCGCAGCCGTCGGATTTCACTTCTCCAGCGACGCAGACGTGCTGATTTCACGAATTCTCGAAAAGGCCGAGCAGCTCGCTGGCGAGCTCGAATACGCCCGGCCCACGCTACATTGATCTAATCTCGAGAGACCCCGGCATGCCCGCCGTCCTGCAGAGCATCTACCGCTATCCCGTAAAAAGTATGGGCGGCCAGACCCTTACCACCACCACCGTAACCGCCAAAGGCATCCCGGGCGACCGCGCCTGGGCAGTCAGGGACCAAGAGCGCGGCGGTATTCGTGGAGGAAAACGCTTCCCCGAGCTCATGAGCTGCGCCACACGGATGCTCGGCGATCCCTCCGTCGACCAGCCATCACCGCCTGTGGAGATCCGGTGCCCCGACGGCACCATCATCCAATCCGACGGCAGCCAGGCCAACGCAGTGCTTTCAGAACTGGTGGGAAGCGCCGTGAGGTTGTGGCCGCTGGTGCCCGAAGATCAACTCGATCACTACCGCCGGCTCCCGGCGGAACCAGGCACCGACCCCGAGGCGGCATTGCGCGAGGTTTTCGCGCGAACAGCCGATGAGCCGCTACCGGATCTCAGCCAGTTTCCGCCAGAGCTGTTCGAGTACGAGTCCCCACCTGGCACATATTTCGATGCGTACCCATTGCTGCTGCTCACCACGAACGCCCTGGCCGACATGCAACGCGCCGCTCCGGATTCGCAGATCGACGTGCGCCGGTTCCGGCCAAATCTACTGTTCGATTTGAGTTTCGACGGCAGATTCCCGGAAAGCGCTTTTCCTGAGGGGCAATGGTGTGGGAAAACGCTCCGGCTCGGCAGCGCGATGCTGCAGGTAGAGATGGAGTGTCCGCGCTGCATCATGACAACTCACGGTTTTTCCGAGCTACCACGAGACCCGAGCATCATGCGGGCGCTCGTTCAAGAAAACGGCGGCAATCTGGGCGTTTACGCATCGGTGCTGGAACCCGGGACGGTCTCCGTGGGGGACGAGGTGGAGATCTTCTAGGCGCCGGTGGGTATCTCGTTGAACGGGATGCCCTTGTCCATCCGAGGTTCCTGCGGCATGCCCAGGACCCGCTCGGCAATGATATTGGCCATGATCTCATCCGTGCCACCGGCAATGCGTAAGCCCGGTATACCCATGTAGGCAGCCTGGAACATCCCGGCCTCTGCGGAAAACTCCGGATCCCAGATCGCCCCGCTCATCTCCATCAAATCAATGGCGAACGAGGCCATATCCTGGGTCTTGGGCGCGCCCACCAGCTTGCCGATGGAGTTCTCGGGACCGGGAGTTGCGCCCTTGGAAAGCGCAGTCATGGACCGATAGCCGGTAAACCGCAGACCCGATTCCTGGCAGTACCAGGTCGCGAGCTTGGCCCGCACTGCTGCGTCCTCGATGGCAGGCTTGTCGTCGATGTTGACCCGCTGAGCCAGTTTGAACACCGAATCGAAACCAACCGCAGACCCACCGCTGCCGATTGAGGCGCGCTCGCTCATCAGGGTGGTCAGGGCGACCTGCCAACCCTGGCCGACCGCACCGAGCCGCTGGCTGTCCGGAATTCGCACGTCTGTGAAGTACACCTCGTTAAAGTTGGAATCCCCCGAGATCTGCTTGATCGGCCTGATCTCAATGCCCGGCGACTTCATGTCCAGGTAGAAGTAGCTCAGGCCTTTGTGCTTAGCCACGGTGGGGTCGGTGCGCACCACCAGAATTCCGTAATCGCAGTAGTGCGCGCCGGATGTCCAAATCTTCTGGCCGTTGACCACCCAGTCATCGCCATCGCGCTCTGCCTTGGTGCGCAGCGCCGCAAGGTCAGAGCCAGCGGCGGGTTCGCTGAAAAGCTGGCACCAGATATGCTCACCACTGGCGAGCTTGGGCAGAAGCTCCGCCTTGGACGCGTCATCCGCCCAGGTCATCAACGTCGGCGCCGCCATTCCCTGGCCGATGCCGAAGACGCCCTGGGGTAGATTTTTGAAGCGCGCCTCCTCCTGATTCCAGATCACCTGTTCGATGGCGCTGGCATCGCGACCGCCGTATTGCTTGGGCCAGCGAATGCAGGCCATTCCTGCGTCGTACTTGCGTTTCTGCCAGAGCTTGGACCGCTCAACATAGTTGAGGCCACCAAGCTCCGATTCGGTGGGAACGTTGTCGGCCAACCAGGCACGGGCTTGTTCCCTGAACGTCGCTTCTTCTGCTGTGTCATTGAAATCCATTGCTCGTGCTCCTTAGGCGGCGTTGCTTTGCTCAACCGCGGTTATCAGCCGGTCCTGCCAGAATCCTTCGCTGCCGATATTCACCGACAGCAGCTTTGCGCGGCGGTAGTACAACTGGCAGTCGAACTCCCACGTGAAGCCCATGCCGCCATGGGTCTGAATGTTCTCCTTGGAAGCGAAATAGTACGCCTGGGTTGCCGACACCCGCGCTGTCGCAGCCGCCAGACCCAACTCTGGCGCGCCGGTATTGAGCGCCCATGCGCCGTAGTAACAGTTGGACTTCGCGAGGGTGTTTTTTACGTACATATTGGCAAGCTTGTGCTTGATTGCCTGGTAGGAGGCAATGGGACGACCAAACGCATAGCGCCCCAGAGCGTACTCCTTGGCCATCTCCAGCGACGCCTCGGAGCCGCCCACCTGTTCCCACGCAAACAGCACCGCGGCGCGGTCCAGAATCTTCTGGGTCAACGCCCAGCCTTCGCCGGGATCGCCCAGCGCCTCGGCCTTCGCCCCGGCAAACTCGATCCGGCTGTGCCCGCGCGAGGGATCCAGTGTGGGCACGTCGCGGCGGGTCACCCCATCCTGATCCAGCTCGACCAGATACAGGCCGTTGTTGGCCACCACCACCGCGATTCCTGCAGCATCCCCATCGGCAACGGGCAGTTTGGTGCCCGTCAGCTTGCCGTCACTCACGCTTGAGGTGAGGCTGGAGGGGCTCGGTCGGCCGTGGCCTTCGGCAAACGCGAAGGTGCCAATGACCTCACCCGCGGCGAGCCGTGGCAGCCAGGTCTCTTTCTGCTGCGTGGAACCGGCAAGCAGGAGCGCTTCGGTTGCGAGGTACACAGAAGACGAAAACGGCACGGGTGCGGCAACCCTGCCGAGCTCTTCGGCAATCACCGACAGTTCCAGATACGACAATCCCAGGCCGCCGAATTCCTCCGGAATGACCGTGGCCGTGTAGCCCATATCGACGATTTTCTGCCACAGCTCGGCGTCGTAGGCCGCATCCCCCTCCAAGATGCCTCGCACGACCGCGGGCGAACAGTTGTCTTTCAGAAAACCCTGTGCCTGGTCCCGGAGCAGGTTCTGGTCCTCATCGAATTCGAAATTCATGCACTTTCCCAAAATCGGTCCGAACCAGTAATTCTCTACACTTTAGGTATAAAAGGCGAGCCCAGTTAGAATCCGGGCCTATGAAAGCACAGAAGAAAGACGCACAGAACTACGCGGAACTCGGCTTCGTCAGGGTGGCGGCCGTCGCGCCCGAACTGGCCCTGGCCGATCCCCTGAGCAACGCCGAACGCATCGTGGCGCACATCGACGCGCTCAGCACGGATGACGTGAGCATTGCGCTGTTCCCGGAGCTCGCCGTGACCGGGTACTCGTGTGAGGATCTATTTTTCAGCCAGGATCTACAGCGGGCGAGCGTCGAGGCTCTGCAGCGAATCGCCGCCGCCAGCAGCAACCTCGTGAGCGTGGTGGGCGCGCCGTATCTGCTGGATGATGGGCGGATGCTGGACTGCGCGGTGATCGCCTCCCAAGGGATCATTCGGGCCATGATTCCGAAGGTCACGCTGCCAAACTACGGCGAATTCTACGAACGCCGCTGGTTCGTCACCGGGGACACGGTAGATGTGGTCGTCGACGACGCGGTGCTCGGAGAGTTCCGAATTGCCACCGATCAGCTGCTGCGCGTGGGCGGATTCCGCTTTGCCGTGGAGATCTGCGAAGATCTGTGGGCACCAGAACCACCAGGCATCCGGCATAGCCTGGCTGGCGCGGAGCTGATCCTGAACCTCTCTGCCAGCAACGAACTGGTCGCCAAGGCCGATTACCGTCGCGACCTCGTGCACATGGCGAGCGCACGCGGTATCTGCGGCTACGTCTATGCCAGCAGCGGCCCGTTCGAGTCCAGCAAAGACGTCGTGTTCGGCGGTCACCTCATCGCCTGCGAAAACGGTCAATCCCTCGGCGAAAGCGAACGTTTCCAGCTGAGCGCGACAACGCTGATCGTCGATCTGGATATCGACAAGCTGCGCCACGATCGTCTGCAAAACACCACGTTCACCAACGCAGCCAGACCACCTGCTTATCATCTGGTGGACACGATGCCCAGGACACGGCCGATTTCCCGGTTGGCACGGCAGTACCCACGACATCCATTCGTGCCCGCCGATGAAGCTCAGCTCGACGCCCGGGCCCAGGAAATTCTGAACATTCAGACCACGGGCCTGGCCCGCCGCACCCTGGCGGCGAACATCGACACCCTCGTCATCGGATTGTCCGGGGGCCTCGATTCGACGTGTGCGTTTCTGGTCTGTCTGGACACCTTGACGAAACTCGACCTTGCGCGGGAGAACGTTCATGCCCTCACCCTGCCGGGTCCCGGCACGACGACGCACACTTTAGAATCCGTACGCATGCTGTGCACCGCAACCAGTGTTGCTTTGAAAGAAATTCCTATCAATGCAGCCGTCGACCAGCACCTGGCGGATCTCGATCACGCCCAGCGCGATGACGTGGTGTTCGAAAACGCCCAGGCCCGGGAGCGCACACAGATCCTGTTCGACTACGCCAACAAGGTTTCCGGTATCGTCGTCGGTACGGGCGATCTGTCTGAGCTGGCGCTGGGTTGGTGCACTTACAACGCCGATCACATGGCCGGCTACAACGTCAACGCCAGCGTGCCGAAAACGATGATGGCGTACCTCGTGCGCTGGTACGCTAGCCATCGAGCTGATTCTGCCCTGGTCGAGGTGCTCGAGCGCGTGCTCGACACGCCGATCTCCCCCGAGCTGATCGCACCCGATCCCGGGGGCGGGATCACTCAGGAAACCGAAGCCATCATCGGCCCTTACGAGCTCCACGACTTTTTTCTCTACCATTTTCTACGCAACGGCGCAGGAGCCGGCAAAATCTTTCATCTCGCCCTGCTGACGTGCGCCGACAGCTACAGCGCCGCCGAGCTGAAACGCTGGCTGAAGGTATTTTATCAACGCTTCTTCGCTCAGCAGTTCAAACGCACTACGCTGCCCCCGGGACCGAAGGTCGGCTCGGTGAGCCTCTCGCCGCGCGGCGACTGGCGCATGCCGGACGAGGTGGGAGTGCAGCGAATACTTGCCGACATCGACAATCTCCAAGGAGGATCCTGACGATGAGCAACGTCTGCGCGGTGCTGTTCCTGACGCTGAGCGTGATCGCAAATTCGACGTGGGCTGCCAGCGAAGGCCCGTACTGTGGAACCCAAGGCGTATGGCTGCAGATCCTCGGCGGTGGCGGGCCGGAGCTCGACGATGGTCAAGCCGGCGCCAGCTATCTGGTCTGGCTCGACAATCATGCGCGCCTGCTAGTAGATACCGCACCGGGATCAGCGGCCAATTTTGACCTGGCCGGCGCAGATTTCGCAGATCTCGACGCCATCGCGTTCACGCATCTGCACGCCGACCACACCTCCGACTTTCCAGCCTACGTGAAGGGCTCCTACTTTGCCGAACGCGACCGGCCGCTCACTGTACTCGGCCCCAACGGCAACGACGACTTTCCCGACACCGAGACATTTGTGGAGCGCATGATCGGCCGCGAGGGAGCGTATCCGTATCTCGCCGACATCCTCACCTACCGCTCCGAGGCCGGCTACAAGATCAATGCCCGTAACGTTCCGGCCACCGGCCAACGACGCTGGTCAAAATTCGGAACTCAACACCTGCGGCTGTCCGCGATGCCGGTGCACCACGGGAACGTGCCCGCCGTGGCGTGGCGGGTCGAGGTGGGCGGTCAGATCATCGTCTTCACTGGCGATTTCAACAACCAGAAAAACGTTGTGGCTCGATTCGCCGAGAACGCAGATGCGCTGGTGGTCACCCATGCCATACCCGAACATACACGCGGCGCGGCCAGAGATCTCCACGCAACCCCCAGCCAGCTGGGATCGGTCGCAAGACAAGCCAAAGCACGCATCCTCATACTGGGTCACCGTATGAATCGAACCCGGGGGCGTGAAACCCAGAGCCGCGAAGCCATCGAGAAGCACTACGACGGAGCGCTGATTTTCGCCAACGACATGGAGTGCTGGGGACTGTAACGGCGCTCAGGGTACGGTTCTTCGCCGTTGCCCGACATAGACCAACGTATCAGGATGAAACGCATACCAGGCAAACCAGAACATTCGCACCGCAGGTAGCAGATTGCCCTGCGCATCCTCCGCCCAGGCCGTACCATCCATAAACGTGATCGTCACGCGCCGTCCGGCCAGCAGATCCTCCACCGGGGTTGGCAGCTCTTCAAGAACGGAAAACGGGTAGGCCTTGAACACACCGCCGAGCTCGAGCCCGAGCACCCACGCCTTGGGGTGAAAGCGACGGTCGCGATGCGACACCGGCTGCCATAGCGAGCGGGAACGCTCGTAGGCAACGTATTCGGCGCTGCGTCGATAGTTGGCACCGCGGCGATTTGCAGAGGGACGATAGCCGGTGTCGGTCGACAAAGCCCAGCTGTCCGGGTGTCGGCTGAGCCACTGTGCCCAGCTGGTATGCACCAGCGGTATCTGGGTAAGCACGGCGCCCATCCGTGCGCCGGTGATGGCCTTACCCATGATCTGGGACCACAGCGACTCGGTGGCCACGTCGTAGAGCAGGACGCCGCTGTTGTAGAGCAGCCCGGATACCCCGAACATGTCATCATCGACTCGAAACGCCATGCCGGATCCGCACAGCGGACAGTAGGTGACCAACACCCGAGAGGGCTGGGTCCAGTCGTTCACCACCTCATGCCAGTCGAGGATCTTCACGGCGTATGCCCTGGGCACCCGGTCAAGATCCAAGCCGAGCACTCGATCTTCCGGCGCCAGGAAATCTACGGCATTGGCCTTGACGAATTGCGGTCGAACAATGGCGGGGATGCCATCTTTTGGCGGACCGCCACGGCGAATCTCAGCCGGCTTCACCAAGCTCGGCTGCAGCTGGAAGCCATTTTTGGTAACAGCAGCCGCGCCAGCTATCCACAACAAGAAAACCAACAGAATCGTAATCGGTGCTCGCATGAAGATACGACTATACCCGGTAGCGAATGTTTCACTAGAATCGGTACCTGTCCGACAACCCACGCGCGCATGACACGATTCGATTCATTGCTCAACTACTGGTTCGGTGAGCTGACCGACGGGTTATCCGACGCTGCTCATCGCGCACGCTGGTTCAATGGTGGAAACACATTCGACGCCGAGCTGCGTGAGGAATTCGGCCACCTGGTCGAGGCAGCCCAAACCGGCAAGCTGCAGCCTTGGCTGAATTCGCCACAGGGCCGCCTGGCCTACGTCCTGGTGTGCGATCAGCTGCCACGTAACATATTCCGCGGCGATCGCCGCGCGTACGCGACCGACCAACTAGCGCTGGCGGCCGCGCGAGAGGGCGTTGAAACGGGAACGGATCTCCACCTCGAAATTGATGAACGGAACTTTCTATACATGCCGTTCGAACACTCCGAAAGCCTCATCGATCAGCACACGTGCGTGGGCTTGTTCATGGAGTTGCGAGATGCAACGCCGATGGGTAAGCGCGAGCTGCCCGGTGGCTCTTTGCGCTATGCCCAGCAGCATCGAGACATCATTCGCCGATTCGGCCGCTTTCCGCATCGAAACGCCGCGCTCAACCGAACCTCGACGCCGCAAGAAGCGGCATTCGTCGCCCAAGGGGACGGCTTTGGTCAGTCCCGCGACAGTTGGCCCGGCAATGAGTAAGCTCCCCACAGGCAAAGGCTCGGCTCTAGGAAAGTATCCCCTCGACCCCTACAAAGCGCCGCTTGGGCGTGAGCCCGGATCTGCACTTCATGGAAGCCTCCATTGTGGAGTCGTTCGATCAGATTGTGCTCGAGGGTGCACGCGAGCCGATTGGCATGGGGGCATTTAGGGAGTGGCCGAGGGAGCGCGTAGCCAGGACGCCGGGTCAATTCTGATTCAGATAATCCACCGCCAACTGACTCATAACTTCAACCCCGAGCACCAGCGCGGCTTCGTCGACGTAGAAAAACGGTGAATGGTTAGGAATCGCCTGGTCTGCGGGAACGTTTTCCGGTCGACCGCCGATGAAGAAAAAGAACCCTGGCACCTCTTGCTGATAGAACGCGAAGTCCTCCGCACCGGTGATCAATTCGGCGAATCGCACGCCGTCGCCGCCGTAGACCTTGTGCAAGGTCGGCAGCATTGCCTCTGCCAAACCGGGGTCGTTGTAAGTCATGGGTACCCCAGGATCGATCTCCACCTCCGCGGTGGCGCCCATTGACTCGGCAATCGATTCTACAATCCGTCGGAGTTTGCTGTGAATATCAAGGCGCATGTCCGCATCGAAAGTGCGAATGGTGCCTTCCATGCGTACGCTGTCGGGCACGATGTTGTTCCGGACCCCGCCGTGAAAAGTACTCACGGTGACCACAGCCGGCGCATGGGTGATGTCCACCTGGCGGCTCACGATGGTCTGCAATGCGGTGACGATGTGCGCGCCCACCACCACCGGATCTACACCTGCCCACGGCATTGCGGCATGGGTCTGTCGACCGTTGACGGTGATCTGGAAGCGCTGGGCACTGGCCAGGGCAACTTTGGTTCGATAGCTCGCATGGCCTACGGCATCGCTCTGGCTGATGTGCAGGCCGAAGATGGCGTCTACATCCGGATTCTTCAGCACGCCCTGTTGTATCATCAATTTGGCGCCACCCTCTTCGCCCTTTGGCGCACCTTCTTCGGCCGGCTGGAACACGAACTTCACCGTGCCCGCAAGCTCATCGCGCATATCGCTCAGCAGAGAAGCAGCGCCCATCAAGATGGCCACATGATTGTCGTGCCCACAGGCATGCATTACGCCGACATCCAGCCCGTTGTAGCTGGCGCGTTCGGTGGACGCGTAGTCGAGGCCGGTGCGCTCAGCGACGGGCAGGCCATCCATATCCGCCCGAAGCGCCACCACCGGACCCGGCTTGCCACCTTTCAGCACGCCCACTACACCCGTATGGGCAACCCCACGGTCACTTCCAGGCCCAGGCTCTGAAGATGTTCGGCGACGAGCTTGGAGGTCCGAAACTCGCGGTTCGACAGCTCGGGGTGCTGATGAATGTCACGGCGCCAGGCGATGACCCTGGCTTGTATTGCTTCGGCTCCAGCACGAATCTGCGCCGAAACATCCGCTGCCAAAGCAACGTTCGTGATCAGCATCAGCCCGATGGCAATCGCTGGTGATTTCATCGTTGCCTTTCTAGCGCTTCTGGATTTCGATCCGAAGCTTACTGCGCGCTCGGCATGCTGGCCACTGGGCAAAGTGCGATACACTTGAGCAACGCGCCTACCATCTAAAAAAAGGGGAAACCAATGGAATTCGACATCGCCATGACCGACGAACTGCTCGCGACGACGCGGGCTGTGCGCAAACGCCTGGATCTCTCCAAACCGGTGCCGCGGGAAGTGATCAACGCGTGTCTGGAGTTGGCGGTGCAGGCGCCCACGGGCTCCAATTCCCAAGGGTGGCGCTGGATGGTCGTGGACGATGCGGACAAACGCCAAGCCCTGGCGGACCTCTACCGCAAGGGCGCAGACACCTACCTGAGCGCGGCGAGTGCCGATGCGGATGCAGGTGGCGATGCGCAAACCCAGCGTGTTTTCAGCTCCGCCATCTATCTTGCCGATCACCTGCACGAGGTGCCCATACACGTGATCCCCTGCCTGGCGGGTCGCCCTCCGGCGGATACGCCGCCCGCAATGTACGCGGGGTTGTACGGATCCATCTTCCCGGCCATCTGGAGCTTTCAACTGGCACTGCGTGCCCGCGGGCTGGGCTCGGCGCTGACCACGTTGCACCTAATCCACGAAAAGGAGGCCGCGGAAGTTCTCGGCCTCCCGGACGATGTTCTACAGGTGGCTTTGCTACCCGTGGCGTACACCCTGGGAACCGATTTCAAACACGCTAAGCGACCGCCGGTTGCAGGGATCACTCACTGGAACACCTGGTCCGACTGAGCCGTCGAAGACGCGGACCATGACCGGGAATTGGGTCATGGTCCGGCACGATCGCGCCGGTGAAGCAAGGTTGTCTACACAAGAACGGCTACGCGCCGTATGTGTCGCTCGGCGGCGAATTAGTCACGCCATGTCGCCGACTCAATAGTCGGAATATTCATCGCCGCTTCCCAGCTTGAAGGTGACGGTGCTCTCGCGCCCCACCTCAGGCTGCGGCGCGCCATCTACGAGGGACGGATTGAATACCCAGCTGCGTATCGCGGTCAGCGCCGCGGCATCGAAAACACCCTCGGGCTCGGCGTGCACCACCTCAGCGTTGCTGACCCGACCCTGACGCGTAACGTTGTAGCGTACCACTACGAAACCTTCGACGGCGTCGGCCCGAGCCGCTACCGGATATCTGGGGCCATCGCCGGAAATCAGCTGCAGTGGTCGATTCGACGCACCCAGGCAACCGGCCAGCAGCAAAGCAACGCCCGTAACCGCAACGGTTCGATTGAGCATCAAACGCGAGATGTGCTGTGCAAAATCCAATATTGCCACTCCCTGGTACCAGCGATGTGATCGCGTGGTGGTAGGCTATTACACTGGCTGTGGAAAACCAAAAAGGCCGGCGGCTCCCATGAACGAGCACCCCACCGAGACAACGCTGCAAGACGATACCGAATCGGATTCACTAAGCGTTTGGAAAATTGTCAAAAGCGTACTCGCAGCGGGCTTCGGCGTGCAATCCAGCCACAACCGCAACCGCGATTTTTCCAAAGGCAAACCCCGCCATTTTATCGCCGTTGGCATCATTCTCACCATTGCGTTTGTGATCGCAATCATCGTGTTGGTCAACCTGGTGCTCGCAAACGTCGGGGCTCATTCGTAGGCGCTCACCAGAAGCAGCATCTCCTGCTCTGCCGCCTCCATTTCTTCCAACAGCCGGAAATGCCGCTCCGCACGTTCTAGATTTTCACCTGGCGCCGAGACCTTGAAATAACGATCTCCGCGCAGATGGTCGGTGAGAAACCGTACGCCGAGCATGAAGCAGACATAACGTGGTGCGATGACCAGATCCCGGGCGCCAACTCGCCCGCGCTTTTCCCTGACAAACCCGTCTGCCAGTGCCGCAAACAGATCCAGGGACAAGCCATGGTCGTGCGTTGCCCCAGAACGCACGAGATCCCCAAAATCCCAAGCCCAATGGCCGCGCATGGTGGTATCCAGATCCACAACACAACCCACCTCGTCGCTGCCATCGATGAACAGCAGGTTGTTGACCTTGCAGTCACCGTGAATGTAGTCATCGGTTTGCTGCAGCAGATGCTGCAGCGAGGCGCGCTCGGTAACAAAGTCGCGCCAGGCATCGTCTGATACCGCGACCTCGTCATAATCGGCCAGATAACGATGCAGCCTCATGAACCCGGCAATGTGATCATTCAGCCCGGGTTGCGGCAGATCTGCGAGCAGGTTCTGATAGCGAGCAAAGGCCCGCCCGGCGGCTCTAGCCTGACCAGCATTTTCCAGACTCTGCAACGTGTGGGTATCCGCGACGAACCCCGACAGCCGCCAGCAGTCACCACCTTCTGCGATGTGAAACGATGTTCCGGCAGAAGTCGTTTTGAGCTCCGGCACAAAACCCGGCGCACGATTCGAAATGTGCCTAACAACACGCTCCACGTTGGCCATCAGACCGCGAGGATCTAAAAAAACCTGACTGTTGATCCGCTGCAATACCCAGCGGTTCATGCCGTCAACAACAAGAAAAGTGTCGTTGATGTGACCGGCTCCCAGATCTGATACTTCCCCACTCAAACCCCAGCCAGCCTGCAGGATCAAAGCCACGTCCGTCACGGTGCGCCCGCTTCGACCCACGATCGCAAGGCCGGCACCACGGCTATGAGATATTCACCCTGGGGCTGGGCTGCTCGGTCGAGAATCTGAATCGAAGATTCGCGACCCATCGCGCCATTTAGAACACCGATCACCATTGTTCCCAGCGCCTCGAGCAGGCGTGCCGAAGCAGCAAGCTCCGGCAGACAATCAGATTGCCCGCCTAGCGCCTGCCAGCTCTGAGCGTAGCGCGCAAGCTCGCGCCCCGCCGCTTTGTCGCCCGCAATCTGGTCACGGCACAACGCAGCCACCCTCCGCGCGGCAAAGCTCTCCGGTAGCAACCCGTCGACTACACGATTCAACGGGGTATCGGCATCGTATGGACGAGCCTGGGGCATCTCGGTATCCGCGATCCGCGCCGATAGAGCCTCTTGACCGAGCAAACGCCCATACCACTTCAGCGGCTCCAACACCTCTACCATCGGCCACCAGGCGTCGCGAACGCCTGCGTTTTCAAGCAGGCGCCTACTGGTGCCCATGATATCGATATCGCTCACCGCCGCGAGGTGTCGAAGGCAGGCGCTCAAACGCACATACAGATCGTCGACATCGGTAACGCTGGCCGGAGACCAGAACCGCTCGGCAAGCGCAGGTAGGCGCGACCATAGCCGCACGTCCAGGAGCGGATCGGCAACCAGCTCGCTCCAAAGGCACGCCTCAGCGCCGACTATCCGCCCGGCCGGGGCGCTTCGCCCGGCCGAGGCCGGGACCCCGGCCGGGGCCCCGGCCGGGGATTTCCGCCAGTGATGGGTCGAGCGCATACCCTGGGCGACATGGGCAAACCTCGGATCGTCGAGCAGCTCGTCTTCCAACGCCATGAGCGTCGCTTGATCTGCCTCGGGATCGAAGCGGTAGTGAACCTCGGCCGGGTAGAACAAGTCGAGGTAGTAGTTCGAGGACACCACGCAATCGTTGCCTCGCGCGAGCGCACGATCCCGCGCCGTGGCGCCACGCCAGCATTGCACGAGCACCGAGGCGGGAAGGTTCTCGTGCACAACCTCGTCCCAACCCACCGCCGTTCGGCCGAGCCCGGTGGTGATCTCCACTACACGGCCAACGAAGTACGCGTGCAGTGCCGCAATGTCTGGAATGGCTCGATCCGCCATGAATTTCTGCACGCTGGCGCTCGCCGACCACCAGGCCGGATTTACCTCGTCGCCACCGATGTGCAAGTGGCGGTCCGGAAACACCGCCGCTACTTCGGACAGCAGCGCGGCGAGCGCGACGTAGACCAAATCGTTGCTGGGATCCAGACACGCTTCGTGGACGCCAAAACGCCGGGTTGTCCGAGTTTGGTTCGTGGTCCAATCAGGGTAAGCAACGAGCCAGCAATTGGTGTGCCCGGGCATGTCGATCTCCGGCACGATACGCACGCCGCGGTCGGCCGCGTACGCCACCAGGTCCACAAGCTCGCTGCGGGTAAAATGTTCATCGCTCGTAACGGCCGGAAATCGAGTGCTTGGAAAGCGAAACGCCTGGTCGTCGGTAAGGTGCAGATGCAGAACGTTGAGCTTGCACAAGGCCATGCCGTCCAGGGTACGTTGCAACCCCTCCACGCCGATGAAGTGGCGCGCCACATCGATGAGCACGCCGCGCCAGGCAAACCGGGGCTCATCTTCGATCTCGCAAAAAGGGATCTTAAAAAATGCCTTCTCGCCCGGGGCTATAACCAGCTGGATAAGCGTGTTGAGCGCGTGCAACACGCCCCACTCGCATGGCGCGGTCACCACCACCCCATGGGCTCCAACGGATAACCGGTAAGCTTCGGCATCGCCAAGCTGAGGATGTTCGGCACCCGTGGCGTTGCAGGCGATCTGCAACCGCCACACTGCGTCATCGCCCGCGTCGCCCTTGACCCCAATGCGCCGCAACCCTGCTTCGAAACGCTCTACCGCTCGATCGAGGCGATCGCTGCGCGCAGCGCTGAAATCAACCTGCGGCTTTCCCCCACAGCGAAGCGATCTGTTGCCCGCCGTGATTCGGGCGGGATAGGGCAATAGCGCCGGCTGAGGGCTGTCTGTGAGCGAATCGATCGGCAACTGTGCATCCAAAAAACCGCGCAGCCCGACTCTGGAAGAGCCGACCTACGCTGTCAATGCATGTTGTTTCTGGCGCTTCGCTTGAGCGCATCGAATCCCCATGACACCATGGTGTCTGGAAGCCAACACGTTGTGGTGATGATGAACATACCCGATCGCATGCGCGCCGTGCTGCGCGCAGAAGCAGACGCCATCGCGGCCATCGAGATCGATGAAACCTTCGAGCAAGCGGTTATAGCGCTGCAATCATGTCGCGGTAAGGTGCTGGTTACCGGCATCGGCAAGGCCGGCCACATAGCCCGAAAATTTGCCGCCACGCTTTGCTCCGGAGCGACGCCTGCAAACTTCATTCACCCCGCCGAGGCCGCGCACGGCGACCTGGGCCTGATAGGCAAGGAAGATGTGATCGTCGCTTTTTCCACCAGCGGCAAGAGCCGCGAGGTGCTCGAGCTTCTGGACCTCGCCCGTCACCTGGACGTGGCCATGGTCATCGGCATCACTTCGCACCCGGATTCCGAGCTGCGCGAGCTGTCGGACCTGGTGCTGGATATGGGCGAGATTGAAGAGCCTTGCCCGCTCGGCATGACCCCGAGCGCGAGCACGGCCGTGATGCTCGCGATCGGCGACGCCATTGCGCTGGCCCTGATGGAAGCCAAGGGCGTGACCCTGGAAGACTATGGCCTGCGCCACCACGGCGGCTATCTGGGCAGAGCGGCTCGCGCCGACAACGTACCTCACCCCGGTTCTTAACAAATTGGAGCACGCAAATATGCAAAATGCCAATGCACTGGAGACCACCCTTCGAACACGCTTTGGGGAAATAGAAAACGTCAACGGCAACCTGATCGAATGGCAGGAAGTCGATGGGCAACCGGGCAACTACATCAAGGTCCTGGTGCTTGACGAGAAGCGAAACCGCGTGGATTTCCTTTTCAAGCAGGATCCGCATTGCGAGTTCGCCAAGCACACCCACTTGTGCACCGCCGTGGCGTACACGCTGGATGGGTTGTGGGGCTATCGTGAAGGCGACGAGCAGCACTTCCCTGGGACGTATTCCTACGAACCACCCGGCAGCACCCACACCCCCTACGCGACGGACAAGGGCATGATCGTGTACGCCAGCTTCCAGGGTGACAGCCCGGACATGCTGGCGATACTCGATGAGCACGACAACGTCATCGACACGCTGACGCTCGATTTCTTCAAGCAATACTACGTAGGTTGAGCTGAAAAACGACGCTGGCAGATTGCCAGGAAGCGCTTGGCGCCTTCCGACAATGCCTTGTGTTTCTTGTAGAACAGTCCCACCACCCGATCGATGGTCGAGATGCGCAGATTTGCAATCCGATGGAAGCCGTCCAGATCATCGATCAACCGGTCGGAAAGATAGGTAATGCCCATCCCCGCTTCAGCCAGCATCAACCTCAGCTCCAGATTGCTCACCTCCCAGACGCTGGCAAACTGATTGCGCAAACGTTCGCTGCCCGGGCGTTTGGTGGCGTCGTCGAGGTACGAAGTCAGCAGGGTCAGCTGCGCAATCTCGCTCGATGGCGCCCGCATCAATGCGTCGAACCGGGGGTGTTTTTCATGTGCAACCAGCTGGCGTTTCTCATCGAAGAACGGCGTGGTCACGAAATGCCCCGGCATCTGGGTCTGGAACGGACCGATGCCGAGCTCCCAGCGATCCTCATCGACTCCGTAGATCAGCTCGCGACTCGGCGCGAGGTCGAGCTTCAGGCGGGTGAGCGGGTTGCGCTCGCAGAACTCCAGCAGCATCTCCTTGCCGTAGAACCGGTTGAACATGCTGCTCATGCCTAGATTCAACGTGGATAGCGCACCGGACTTGATCTGGTGAATGTCGTCGAGTGCGTGCAGCTCCTCCTTGATGACCGTCTGCGTGAAACTGAACAGGCGTTTGCCGGCTTCGGTGAGCTCCGGCTTGTTCTTGCGCAGCAACAGCTGAGTGTCGAGCTTGTGTTCGAGGTTGGCCACCGCCTGGCTGACGGCGGACTGAGTGATGTTCAAGCGATCGGCGGCGCGGCTAAAGCCGCCTTCCTCCACCACCGCGCTGAATATGCGGATCTCGTGGCGCTCAATCTGCATCCTGCCAGCCTACCAGGCTGCCCGCGCAGCCTCCACTTATAGCTCGATTACCCGGGCTAATGGATAAGCGTGACTGTATTTCGGAGAAGCGAAAGCCAATAGCGCCGGGGCCAGAGCGGATCGTAAGCTTGCGGATCCGCACTTGGAGCACACGGACGATGACGGCAGCAGCCATAACAAAAGGATTGGAGGGCGTGGAAGTAGACGAAACATCGATCTCCCTGGTGGACGGCGCAAAGGGGGAGCTGAGTTATCGTGGCATCAACATCGACGCGCTGGTGGAGCAACCGTTCGATGCGGTGGCGGCGCTGGTGGCGACGGGTAGGTCGGATCCCGCCTTCGCTGCGCGCCTGGCCGCATCTGCTGAACTGTCACAACGCGAAGCGACGATGATCTTGTCATTGCCGCGCGAGCTGCATCCCATGCACGTGTTGCAGGGCGTGACGCCGATGCTCGATCGCAACGACGCGTTCGCGGACTTTGGCGACGCTGCCCAGGGGTTCAACATTGCGGCCAAGCTGCCGGCGATCATCGCAACTCATATGCTAGCCCGCGTTCCGACGTCCTATCCGAACCTGGGCCACACCGATCGCTTCCTGGCGCAGATCGACGCGCCACAAACACCGATCGCGCGACACGCCTTCGAGGTCACGCAGATTCTGCAGATCGAGCACAGCTTCAACGCCAGCTCATTCGCCGCGCGAGTCACGGCGAGCACACTGGCTCCTGTGGAGAACGCCCTGTCGGCGGGCTTCGGCACCCTGCACGGGAAGCTACACGGTGGAGCGGATCAAGCTGCTTTGGAAGTCGCCGAAAGCGTGGCCACACCGACCAACGCCAACGCGTTCGTGGATCGCTGCATCGACGAACGGACCAAGGTCATGGGCATGGGCCATCGTGAGTACAAGGTGCTCGATCCCCGGGCACGGCACATCAAGGCGCTTGCCGCCGAACTCTGTAAGGGCACGCCTCATGAGGTGACCTTCCACACCCTGGTAGCGATTGAAAATCGTTTCCGCGAGCGCATGGCGGATAAAGGCAAATCACTGCACGCAAACGTGGAGTTCTACAAAGGCGTGGTCTATCGGGTTCTCGGTATGACGCCGGCGTTCTTCACCACTGGCTTTTCCATGGCGCGCGTGTTCGGCTACGTTGCGCATTTCATCGAAAGCCGTCAGGACAATCGGCTGATTCGACCCAAGGCGCGCTATGTGGGACCGCCGGTGGAAGACGCTGGGCGTGCGCGGACGCCGCCTACTCCGGCGTGAGAATGAGCTTGAGGTCGGGGCCGTCTTCTGTAAAGCCAACGGAGGCAAAGAAACGGCGCCTGGACTGACCCTGCACCAGAATCTCCCGGGCCCCCTTGGATTCCGCCACGCCGATGGCATGACCCAGCAGCCACCGACCCAGGCCATGGTTGCGGTAGCCCGGAGCGACCGCCAGATCGAGCACACGATAACGCAACGTATCCACCGGCTCGATGACATAGACACCGATGACCTCTCCGTCGAGCTTGGCGATTCGCATCTGGGCGCCTTGTGGATGTCCGGTTTCCACGCAATCGACGTGATGCAACAGATCCCAGGGAATCTCGTCCGGGTAAGGGCGGAAAATCCGCGCGTCTCGTGGCCGGAAGCCGCTCACTCGCTCACCATGCTTCGCTGCCTGGTTCGCCTTTGATGGGGCCTTTCAGGCGCTCGGTTACCCAGCCGCCATAATAGCCACCGGGCTGGGGTTGCACTTGCTCTTCTCCGATAAAACAAGCCAGCACACCAGGATAGAACGCGAACCAGCCCTGGATCGAGGCAAACTCGGGAAAGGTCACGTCGTAGCGCCAGCCTACCGGCCGCAAATCGCCCGGCTGGTCACCCAGACAGAAAACGGTTGCGAGCCCCTTCCATTCGCACAAGGATTGATCGGAAAGGTCCACCAGCATTGTAGATTCCACATCCTCCGGCGGGAAGTAGTACGTGGGCGCGCCCGCGGTCTCCAGTAGCCGAACGCCGCGCCGGGTGGCGGCCAACACATGCATCCCGTAGGCAACCCGAAGCGCCCCGGCTACCGGTTCCTGCCGCGGCGGCCGCGGAAAGTCCCACACCGACTCTTCGCCCGGGGCGCTTGCTTCGGCAAATGCAGGTCGCTCATCGCCACGGTAACGCCACTTATCCCGAGCGCGCCGGACACACGCAGTCAGCTCCAGAACTTCCACCATTTCCTGCCCCGTCCATGCCTTTGCGCTGCGGCGTGCATGTAGCGCTTTGTGAGCACCACGGCAATCCGATCGTAGTGGGCCCAATCGTCCTTCACATCGTATACGTCGCCTCCAAATACCGACTCAAAGTCTGCGAGGTATTGCGGATAGTACGCGTCGGTAAATCGACGACCGTCTTCGCTCAACCAGCGGCTGTGCAGCTCACCGGCACATCCAGCGACCAGCAACTCGCTGCCGGTGACCTCACGATAGCGAACGCGAAGCAGCAGCTGCTCTGCTTCCTCTACCAGCCGCCGGCTCACGAGCTGCAGATTCGTGCACCAGGCCAGATACATGCCCATGGGCACCGCGGCACGATCCATGGACCCGGCTGCGGCGAGATGTCTGTCCAGATCGTCGTAGATCTTTCCCGGCAATCTGGGGGCGATGTCGCTCAACCCGCTAAATCGCCGCAAGCGCCGAGCGCAGATCATCCAGCAGATCCGCCTCCGACTCGATGCCTACGCTCAAGCGGATCAACCCATCGCCGATACCCATTGCCGCGAGGTGTTCAGGGGGGAGGCTCGCGTGGGTCATGAGCGCAGGATGCTCGATCAGTGACTCCACCCCGCCCAGGCTCTCAGCCAGAGTGTGGACGGTCACGGCTCCCAGCATCCGGCGGGCCTCGGTCAGCCCACCCTTGATGACGAACGACAACATGCCGCCAAAACCCGACGCCTGGGTCGACGCCAGCTGGTGTTGCGGATGACTCGCGAGCCCCGGATACGCCACTCGCTCGACCTTCGGATGCGCTTGCAGCATGGCGGCAACGGCCATGGCATTGCGCTCGTGAGCCTGCATGCGCACCGCCAGCGTTTTCACGCTGCGCAGACAAAGATAGCTGTCAAATATGCTCTGAATGCCACCCATGGTTTTGTTCAGAAAGTCGAGCCGCTGCGCCAGCTCATCGTCATCGGTGATCACGAGCCCACCGATCAGATCGCTGTGGCCGTTGATGTACTTGGTGGTGGAATGCAGCACCAGGTCTGCTCCCAACTCGATCGGGCGCTGAAAATAGGGGCTCATGAAGGTGTTGTCGACCATGAGCGTAGCACCCCGGTCGTGCGCGATGTTCGCCACGGCCGCGATGTCCACCAGCTTCAGCAACGGGTTGGTAGGCGACTCGATCCACACCATGCGCGTGTTGGGCTGCATCGCGCTTTCCAGCGCTTGCGGATCGCTCAGATCCAGGTAGCTGAAATCGATGCCCTGCTTGCGGAATACCTCCTCGAACAGGCGGTAGGTGCCACCGTACATGTCGTCGCAGGCGACCACGTGGTCGCCCTGACGGAGGAGGTGGATCACCGTGGTGGCGCCGATGCACCCCGATGCGAAGGCGAAACCGAACCGCGCGCCTTCGAGATTGGCAACACAGTCCTCATAAGCCTTGCGCGTCGGGTTGCCGGCTCGCGAGTAATCATAGCCGGGAAACTCGCCCGGCTCGGTATGCTCGAAGGTCGAGGTCATGTACAGCGGCGTGACCACGGCACCGGTGGCTGCATCCGATGCCTGGCCGGCGTGTATGGCCCTGGTTTCGAATCCGAATTTGTCTTTGGACCAACTCATCACGACGCCCTCAGGGCGCAAAGCTCGATCGCACCCGAACACCCCAACGACCGCCGATATTCTCGACGACATACAAGGAGCGGTAGGTCGAGATTATTTCGCCGTCAGCATTGAAGCGCGAAAAAGTCACAGCGATGTGTACTTTGTTGGGCGACGCCTGGACAACGTTCATCTCATCCCAGGTGCTGTGATCCCAGGTTGTGGTTTGTGCAAACCGATCCAGATCCATGGCGGCGACGAATTCCGACTTCGTCGCATACACCTTAACCTCGCCGCTGGCCACGCGGACGTGGGGAAAGTGCAGGGTTTCGGCCCAGGCGGCTTCGTCACGGGCGTTGAAGGCCGCAAGGAAGGCGTGCATGACTGCGATGGCGCCCGAAGGATCGGGTGGGGCGGTTGCGCCGTCGGCATGAGCAACGCTGCACGACAGCACCAATGCGAGGAAAATCTTGGTCATGATTTCTACGCTACAAACCCGGGATCTCGCAGGCCTGATCGAGCTCCACCTTAACGCTGATCGCCGGATTGCGGTGCGCGCCTGCGCTCCAGGATGGCATGACCATGGAATACAGCCCGCTGCCGCCCGCCATGAGCACTAGAATCTGCTCGGGCGAGGCAAAGCAGTGAAACATGTCCCCGTCCTTCGACCAACCCATGAAATCGCGTCCATAGCGCTCGATGTCTGCACGTGGGTGGGCGGCAAGCTCGCTGAGTTTCTTTGCCACATCCTCGCGACTCAACCCCGCGGCTGCCAGGGCCGCGGCGTGATCCGGGTTCAACACGACAACGGCACACCCGTTGCGCAGGATCGCGTTGTTGGTCGCGAGGTTAGCCAGGCCAATGGCCAGCAGCTCCAGCAGCCGCAGATGATTCTCGGGGTTGTCGGCGTCGACGCTGTAGAGCACCGAATGCGGCGCCTCGGCGCCGATGACCGTAACCACGCTCTCGCCGGATTCAAAGCCACGTGCGACATGCAACGGCGGGAAGGGGCTGTGCTCTTCATCCTCGGCCAGACAATAGGTGAACTTGCCCGGATGGCCCAGCAGCGCCATATCAGACACTCCCGGCCGGGCCCCACCGATGTTGATCATGGCCAGGCGTAAAGCGCGACCAATGGACGCATTGGCACGATGCCCGGGCCCCAGCGCACCAAAACCGCTGGCAATGGGGCCACACCATTGGCGCGCCGGACCGTTCACGATGATCAGCGGCGCCGTGCAGTGGGTCGTGCTCTGCATCTCGGTCAGGTCGAAGGCGGGATCAATGACCGCCCGGACGGCCGCCACGACAACGGGCATGTAGTCGGGCAGACAGCCGGCCATTACGCCCGCCACTGCGACCTTTTCGATCGTCGCGATGCCTTTGCCTGGACCCATCTCGCCGAGCACGAGCTCCCGGTCCATGCCTGAAGCGAGCGCCATCCGATCCACCCGCGCAGGCGTGGGGACCACGACGGGCAGACCATCGGTGCAGCCGAGCTCATGGAGTTGCTCGACGGCATCCGCTTCGTCGCCCGCGCTGAACAGCTGAGCCAACTACCCGGCCGCCAACGCCGCGAATACTTTGGGCGCTATCTCTTCGGCCACCTTGCGCAGGTTCGCCGCCCCGGTTCCTGCAACCGGATGCGGCAGGCGAACACGAGGGATGTCAGGCATGCCCATGGAGTTGGCGATGAAATCACCCTGGGGCCAGAAATCTTCGGTCACGAGGGCCACGACGGGAATTCCCAACCTTGCTATGTTGATGCCGTCACGCACGGTGCCGGTGGTGCAGCTGCCTCAATGCCCGTATGCGGCCACCGCCGCCACGCACCCCGCTTGGATTTCTTCGAGCATGTCCTCGGGTGCGGCGATGGAGGCATTGCCTTTGTTGAAGTGTTCGGCGCGCATGCTGGTGAGTTGCTCGCCCATGGCTTTGGCAAGCTGGATGAGAAAGTTCTCCGAGTCGGGAAACCCGTTAGCCAGAAACGCCACTCGAGGATCGTTGCTCGCGCGCAGATCGACGTTCAGCAGATAAGGCTCCACAGGCGTTGCAATTTCTCCTCTAGGATCGTGATATTCAATCATCGAGCAGCTCCTCTATTCGCCCAGATTCAATCTGAGCGCTGATTAAAACGCTCGCCGAGCGTTTCGACAACCAGATCTGCGACTAACGCATGTCCGACCGCACTCAGATGGCCCATGGAACCGTTCGCGTGATGCACGTAGTAGCGCTCAAAGGCGGTCCTCGCCGATCCACGCGCGACGAACTCGGCTGGCCGCCTGCTGGCGTTTGCGAGACCAGCCGGGACCCGCGAATTCGATCCTGAGCAGCATCGAAATCCCATCCGAGCAACAGGTCATGACCGCTGGACAGCGGCCGTTCGCGATTGTGGTATTTTTCCCAGAACTTCACTTCCTGCTTCCACTGGTTGAGTGCGGGTACGGTATGAAAGCTGCCATAGAGCCGCGAACGCTCGAGCAGAACGCGCAACAACCCTTCCAACGCAACGAGCGTCAAAACGACAGCGATCACCGCAACAGTGTGTTCCTGAACATTTCGATCCGCATTTCGGATACCCGAGACGCCTTAATCCTGTCTCTTACGTGGTTTGAAGTCTATGCTCGCCATCTCGCAGGAAACACAAGACGACCGAGTGACAATTGACGCAACACAATCGGCCATTGTGGGCCTGTCCGCCTACTACCACGACAGCGCTGCGGCGCTGCTGATCGATGGCCGGATCATTGCGGCCGCGCAGGAAGAACGCTTCACCCGCAAGAAGCACGATGCCGGGTTTCCGCGCCAAGCGCTGGAATACTGTCTGAGCGAGGCCAATCTGAGCCTCGCCGACGTCACCAGCGTCGTGTTCTACGACAAGCCGCTGGTAAAGTTCGAGCGCCTGCTCGAAACCTATCTCACCTACGCCCCGCAAGGATTTCGCTCGTTTGCCGCAGCCATGCCGATCTGGCTCAAAGACAAGCTGTTCCTGAAGACCACGCTGAGGAGGGAGCTTGCCAACGTGATGGGCGGGCAGGATGAGCCTCTGCCCGAGCTGCTGTTCGCCGAGCACCATGAGTCCCATGCCGCGTCAGCGTTCTACCCGAGTTCGTTCGAACGAGCCGCGGTGCTGTGCCTGGACGGCGTCGGAGAATGGGCCACCACCTCGGCCTGGCTCGGATCCGGTCGGGAGCTGACCCGGCTGTGGGAGATTCGGTTTCCTCACTCCCTGGGATTGCTCTATTCCGCATTCACCTACTTCGCCGGTTTCAAGGTGAACTCCGGGGAATACAAGTTGATGGGCCTGGCGCCCTACGGGGAGCCTAAGTACGCAGACACGATCCGCACCCATCTCGTGGACATAAAGGACGACGGCTCGTTCCGCCTGCACATGCGTTACTTCAACTACTGCACCGGGTTGACCATGACGAGCCGGCATTTCGATGACCTGTTCGATGGCCCTCGGAGGCAACCGGAATCCGCGCTGACTCAGCGCGAGATGGACATCGCCGCATCGATTCAAACCGTGACCGAAGAGATCCTTCTGAAGCTCGCCGCATCGCTGCACCGCGAAACCGGCGAAGACAATCTTTGCCTGGCCGGCGGCGTAGCACTGAACTGCGTAGGCAACGGCCGTCTGCTGCGCGAGTCCCCGTTCAAGAACATCTGGATCCAACCCGCCGCAGGAGACGCCGGTGGCGCACTAGGTTGCGCCCAGGTCGCCTGGTATGCGGACCGCTCCCATGGCAGAACCGTCGATAGCCCTGACAGCATGCGTGGAAGCTTTCTGGGCCCGCACTTTTCGAATGATCAGATTGAGGCCCAGCTCAATGACCTGAACGCGGAATTCCAACGCCTGAGTGAGGACCCGCTCATCGAGGAAGTCGCCCGTCTGCTCGAGGCAGGCAACGTTGTCGGCTGGTTTCAGGGCCGCATGGAGTTCGGCCCGCGGGCTCTGGGCGGCCGATCGATCCTCGGCGACCCTCGGGACCCGCAAATGCAGGAAACGATGAACCTGAAGATCAAGTACCGGGAGTCGTTCCGCCCTTTCGCTCCGTCGGTTCTCGCCGAGCGGGTCTCCGACTACTTCGACCTAGACCATAAAAGCCCGTATATGTTGATCGTCGCTCCGGTGACCAAAGAACAGCGCGTGCCGATGACTCTCGAGCAAGATCGCCTGTTCGGGATCGAGAAATTGAACGTCGCCCGTTCAAACCTGCCTGCAATCACTCACGTGGACTACTCCGCCAGAGTACAAACCGTTCACAGCGATACCAACCCGCGTTACCACGCCTTGCTGAAGGCGTTCGAGGCGCGAACCGGTTGCGGCGTGCTGATCAACACCTCCTTCAACGTGCGCGGTGAACCCATCGTGGGCACCCCGACGGACGCCTATCGTTGTTTCATGCGCACCCAGATGGACTATCTGGTGGTCGAAAACTGCCTGCTATCGAAATCTGACCAGCCTCAGTGGACGGATGACACCGACTGGCAGAGCGAGTTCGAGCTCGACTGATGGCCACTGACATCCCCCAGCTTGATCCCAAGGGTTTGCGCAAATTCGGCCTGCAGTTCGCGGCGATCATCAGCGTTCTCTTCGGCCTGCTGCTGCCCTGGCTGTTGGCGGTCAACTTTCCCGTCTGGCCATGGGTCATCGCGCTGGTGGTGGCGCTATGGGCACTGGCGGCCCCGGCAAGCCTTCGCGTTGGCTATAGGGCGTGGATGCGCCTGGGCCTGTTGCTGAATAGGGTCACGAGCCCTATTCTGCTGGGCTTTATTTACTTCGCCGTCTTCACACCGGTGGCCGTTTGCCTCAAACTTATGCGTCGGGACCTGCTTAGCCGATCGGTGGATGCGAGCGCAACCAGCTACCGGGTCGAGGCAGGAAAAGACGACATCCACAGTGACTTGAAGAATCCGTACTAATGCTGGAACTTTTGTCAGACCTCTGGGGCTTCATGCGGCAGCGGAAGAAATTCTGGCTGGCCCCAATCATCATCATCATGCTGTTGCTCGGTGCGCTTCTGATTCTCGCCGAGGGCTCCGCCGTCGCGCCATTTATCTACACGTTATTTTGACCGTACACCCACGGGCTTGTCGCCTTTAACGATGACCCGATGCATCACCCGCCGTTCGCCGGGGTAGTCGTTGAGCGGGTAGTGCTGCACACAGCGGTTGTCCCACACGGTAAGCGTTCCCGGCCGCCACTTCAGGCGCGTGCAGTTCTCCGCCGCAGTCGTTGCGGCCTGCAGATACTCGAGCAATGCGATGCTTTCCGGGCAGGTCATGCCAACAAAGCACTGCGTGTGGATGAGGCTCGTAAACAGGGATTTGCGGCCGGTTTCCGGATGTACCCGCACAACCGGGTGCTCGGCCGTGGTGACGCGATCACTCCTTCGAGCCTTCACACCCTGCCCGATCACCGATGCATACGTACCAGTGCTCGAGTGCACCAGGTCGGCCGTGTACACCGCTCGCAGGCTTTCCAGACACGCCTGTAGCCCCGCTGACAGGCCCGCAAACGCTTGATATGTGTCCGCAAACATGGTGTCGCCGCGCGCGTCAGGCACCTCCACCGCATAGAGCATCGTGATCTTGGGTGGCTGCAACATATAGGAAGTGTCGGTATGCCAGGCGCCGCCGAAGTTGCTGGTATCTTGCGGATTTTTAACAACGGCGACCACGTGGGGCGTTTCAGGAAGCGGTTCTGCGAGCGGATAGATATCGAGCTCGCCAAATTGTGCGGCGAAGTCCGCAAGCTCGAGCGGAGAGAGCGATTGGTCCCGGAATACGAGCACCTGGTGTTGGTTCAACGCCCGTGTCAACTCGTTGACATCCATGTTTCGAACGTCACCCGCGCGCGCGGTAGCGCCCAGTGCACCCAACATCTCGCGCCACCGATCAGGTGCTGCTCTTTCCATACCCAACGTGGCATCCTTAGCATCCGCGAACCCCAAGGATTTTACACCAGTGGCCGCGCAAGAGGGTGTCATCAACTTTGCCTACGACCTGCAACGGCTCGATGCAGGCATCGCCGAAGTTGAGCTTACCGCGCCTCTGGGAAGCTGGCGCACTATATTCAAGCGTCTGGGTCTGATTGGCCAGGATGCGGGGCTTTATGACGGTTACGGATTCGGCAACCTCAGCGCTCGGGATGTGGAAAGACCTGAGGAATTCGTCATTTCGGCCAGCCAGACCGGGGCGCTTGCTACCTTGAAAGACAAGCATCTGGTGCGGATCACCGGCTACAACCTGGAGCGTTTCTGGGTCGACGCAATGGGCAGCCAACCACCGTCATCGGAGACGCTGACCCACGCCATGATCTATTCGGCCGACCCACGAATCTGTTGGGTTTTTCACGGCCACAGCCCGGAAATCTGGCAGCAGGCCGAAGCGCTTGCCATTCCCTGCACCGGGGCGGACGTCGCCTACGGTTCCCGGGATATGGTGGGGGCTGTTGCCGAGCTGTTGGAAAAATACCAATCACGCCCGCTGTTGTTTGCCACTTTGGGACATGAAGACGGTGTTTTTTCCTGTGGCCCGACCGCTCGTGACACCGGCGGACTGCTGGTGAGCTATCTCTCCAAAGCGCTCGCCTTGGCCGGCACCGCGTGAACTCGAGCACCACTGTGCCCAGCGCCATACAGTGGCACAAGGCGCGCTTGCGACTTCTCGATCAACGACAACTTCCTCATGTCGTTACCTACCTGGAAATCACAAACATCGGCCAGGCCTGGGAAGCCATTAATACGCTTGCGGTGCGCGGAGCCCCCGCCATTGGTATTGCCGCCGCATACGCGTTGGTCGTAGCGGCCGCTGCACAACCGCAAACCGATCCGCGCAATTTCGTTGCTGCGCTAACCAAAAACGCGGAGCACCTTTGCAGCGCACGACCCACAGCGGTCAATCTCAAGTGGGCCACCGGTCGAATCTGCAACGCCGCCGAACGCTCACCGAGCTTGCAGACGATTTGCGCCGAAGCAGAAGCCATTCACGCAGAAGATCGAGCCATCTGCCAGGCCATCGGCGCGCACGGCAAGCACCTGATCGTGCCTGGTGCCGGGGTGCTTACCCATTGCAACGCCGGTGCGCTGGCCGTGTCGGAACTCGGAACAGCAACCGCGCCCATGTACTTGAGCCATGCCGAAGGTAAACCGTTCCGCGTGTTCGTCGACGAAACCAGGCCGTTGCTGCAGGGCGCGCGCCTGACCGCCTGGGAGCTATCCGTGGCGGGAATCGACGTGCGGTTGATTTGCGACAACGCGGCCGCGAGCGTCATGGCTGCCGGAAACATTGACCTGGCACTGGTGGGCACAGACCGGGTCACACGTAACGGCGATGTGGTCAACAAAATCGGTACGCTCAACGTGGCCGTGTTGTGCAAGCACTTCGGCGTGCCATTGTATGTTGCCTTGCCCTCGACCAGCTATGACCGGCACAGCTGCACGGGAGCCGACGTGATCATCGAGCAGCGCCCGCCCGGCGAGGTACTTGGAGATCGCGCCGCAAGCGTGGCCGTGCATAACCCGGCCTTCGACGTGACTCCGGCGGAGCTCGTCACCGCCTTCATCACCGAGCACGGCATCATCAAACCCCCGTTCGACGAATCATTGCCGGAAATGTCAAACGCTACCGATTGAGGTCGGTGTCAATCGCATCATGCCGATGGCGTGAGCGTCCGCGAACCCTTCTCGGGAGCTTAGCCCGGAACCTTCAGCATTGTTATCATCACGCCACCCCACCGATCATCGGGTCGCAAAGCGAATGCAGATCACCCCACTGGCCGCTCCCTTGGGCGCGCGAATCACCGACCTGGATCTCAACCTGGCCATGGACGACGCATGCTTTGAACGCGTTTACTCAGCCTGGCTGCAATATTCCATCTTATTGTTTCCAAATCGGTCCCTGAGCGAAGATGGGCTGGTCGAGTTCAGCCGCAGGTTTGGCGAACTCGAGGCGCCGCCAGCGAGCGAAAATCGAACGCGGGGCGAGGGTGGTGGCGCAATACGTCCGGAAATCTGGAACATCTCCAACGTTACGGTCGACGGCATCGCCATCGGCAGCCTGGGCAATCTGGAAGCTGACTGGCACACCGACATGTCCTACCTCGAGCATCCGCCATCAGCCAGCATTCTGTACGCACGGGAGCTTCCGGCCGCCGGCGGGAACACTTATTTTGCCAGCATGTACCGGGCATTCGAGGCGCTGCCAGACGACTTGCGTGCGCGACTCAGCTCGCAACGGTTACGCCATGATTCTGCCTATACAAGCGTCGGGGAACTGCGCAAAGGAGCGCGCGAGGTAACCGATGTCACCCAGGCCGAGGGGGCGGTACATCCGGCAATTCGCGCGCATCCCGAAAGCGGTCGCCACGCGCTCTACCTCGGCCGGCGACTCAACGCATCGTTCGTAAATCTGCCACTGGAGGACAGCGATGCCCTGCTGGACGAGGTCTGGGAGTTCTGTACCCAAACTCAGTTTGTCTACGAGCACACCTGGAAGGTCGGCGATCTGCTGGTCTGGGACAATCGCTGCACCATCCACCGCCGCGATCCGTTCGACGAGACCGAGCGCAGAGTCATGTGGCGCACGCAAGTCAGACAGAGTGCGTAAAGCTGTGAGCAAGTACATCCTCGCTGAGCCATACCTGTTGGTGTTCACTCTGGCTCTTACGGCGTGCACCGAGCCGGGCCAGACGTCGCCCGAGTTGATCGCCGACAGGCTCTTCGTCGGCGACAACATCCTCACAATGGATGACAAATTCCCCAACGCAAACGCGGTGGCGATTCGAGATGACAAGATCGTCTGGGTAGGAGATGTCTCGCAATGGTCGGGAACGGCTGCCGAGACCGTCGAGCTTGGCCGCCATGCGCTCGTGCCCGGCTTCATCGACGCCCATGGTCATCTCGCTTTTTTCGCTCGTAGGGTGAATCTCGCCAATGTTGCCTCACCCCCGGTGGGTTCGGTGGGGACCATTGCTTCGTTGCAGGAGATCATGCGCACCTACATCCGCCATCGCGAGATTGCGCCGGGCCAATGGGTGATAGGCATGGGCTACGATGACTCCCTCATCGAGGAGCAGCGACATCCCGATCGTGACGACTTGGATGCGATATCTACCCAACACCCGATAGCGCTCATTCACGTGTCGGGTCACCTGACCACCGCAAATTCCCTGGCCCTGGAACGGGCGGGCATCAGCGCCGAGACTCCGGATCCACCCGGCGGCGTCATCCGTCGGTGGCCCGACAGCAAAGTACCTAACGGTGTGCTCGAAGAGGCCGCGAGCGCGCCTCTGCGCGGACTTTATATGGGCACCAACCCCATTCCCGTCGAGGACATCGAAAGGGCCCTACGCACCTACGCAAGCCACGGCATTACAACGGTTCAAGACGGTGCCGCGTCGTGGGAGATCTACGAAATGCTCACGAAATTAGCCGCAGGAAGCGGGCTGAGCCTCGACGTCGTCGTGTATCTACAAGGCATGGCGGAGTCATTCACGATACCCGATGGGGTTACTCTGGGCGCGTATCACAATCGTCTGAAGTTCGGCGGCGTCAAGCTCATTCTCGACGGCTCACCGCAGGGCAAGACCGCCTATCTCTCAAGCCCATACGAAGTGGTTCCAGAAGGATTGTCCGAAGACTACCGTGGCTACCCCGCGATCCCCCAGGCAACCGTGAACCAGCGAGTCGCACGCTACATTGCCGAACGAATCCCGATGCTCGTGCACTGCAACGGCGACGCGGCGGCCGAAATGATGATTGATGCGCTGGCACTGGCGAGCGAGCATTCGCCGCTCGGCGATCATCGCAGCGTCATGATCCATGCGCAGACGGTACGAGAAGATCAACTCGACCGCATGCAGCAGCTGGGGATCGTGCCCTCGTACTTCTCCGCTCACACGTTTTTCTGGGGAGACTGGCATCGAGACTCGGTGCTGGGCATTGAGCGTGCATCGCGGATCAGTCCCGCTGCGTCCACGCTGCGGCGGGGAATGCCGTTTACCGTACACAACGACGCACCCATTGTCCCGCCAGACATGATTCGTCTGTTGTGGGCGACGGTGAATCGGATCACGCGCAGCGGCGCGACTCTGGGAGAAGCGCAGCGGATTTCGCCGCTGGAAGCCATCCGGGCCGTGACGGCAAATGCTGCCTATCAATATTTCGAAGAGGACACGAAGGGCTCCATCACGCCAGGCAAGCAGGCCGACCTGGTCGTTCTTTCAGAAAACCCATTGAAGGTTCCGCCCGAGACGATTCTCGAGATCCGCGTCCTCGAGACCATCTCCCGAGGCAAGCGGGTCTTCCCACTATAGCTGCAGGTCTTCTATAGAATCCCCGGATGAGCACCGAAGAACAGCTACTGGAGGAGGCGACCAAACGGCAACGCAAACCCGTCAGCCGCTCACGCCTGGTGGACGAGTTTACCGCCCTGGGGCTCAAGCCCGGCATGACCGTAATCGTGCATTCGGCGTTGTCGAAAATCGGCTGGGTACCGGGTGGCGCGCAGGGCGTGATCGCCGCTCTGCTCGATGTGCTGGGCGAGTCCGGAACCCTGGTGATGCCCGCCCACAGCGGCAATCTTTCCGACCCGGCCAACTGGCAGGCACCGGCCGTGCCGAAAGACTGGTGGGACCCGATCCGGGCGGAAATGCCTGCCTACGATCGCGCGCGCACACCCACCCGCAACATGGGCGCTGTCGCCGAGTCGTTCCGCAAGTACCCAGGAGTGCTGCGCAGCGGCCATCCGCACGCATCGTTTACCGCGCTCGGTCCTAACGCAAAACGCATCGTCGATGAACATCCCGTGGGCTGCATGTTCGGTGAGCGATCACCGCTGGCCCGTCTGTATGAGCTGCACGCCTACGTGCTCCTGCTGGGGGTAGATCACCGCAACAACACGGCGATCCACTTAGGTGAAGATCGCGCCGAGTTTCCGCACAAGCGCTACCAAACCGATGGCGCACCGATGATGGTCGAAGGTGAGCGACACTGGGTGAGTTTCGAAGAGCTGAGCGTATCTGATGACGACTTCGCGAAGCTCGGCCGGGATTTCGCGCGAGAAACCGAGTTCGAACGCCGAGCGCCCGTTGGCTGGGGAGAGGCACGCCTCCTGCAGGTATGCGCGATTGTCGACTACGCACAAGGCTGGCTCTCGGCACACAGATGAGTAAATGAATGACCCGCTATCGCCCGCCGGCCGCAAAATCCTCCGCGTACATTACCCCAGAGGGTCATGAGATATTGCAGAGCGAGCTCAAACAGCTGTGGAAGGTCACACGCCCGGAAGTAACCCGAAAAGTCTCCGAGGCCGCGGCGTTGGGCGATCGCTCCGAGAATGCCGAATACATCTACGGCAAAAAACAGCTCCGGGAGATCGACGGCCGCATTCGTTATCTGGCCAAACGCCTCGACAAGCTGATGGTCGTGGACCGGACGCCGCCCAACACCGAAAAGGTCTATTTCGGAGCCTGGGTCACGTTAGCCAGAAAAAATGCGAGCGGGGTTCGCTACCGGCTGGTGGGGCCAGACGAGTTCGACCGGGAACCGGAGTTCATCAGCATCGACTCCCCGGTTGCCCGGCTTTTGCTGGGCAAATCGCTTGGCGACGAGGTATTGCTGCGCAACGACGGCCACGAGTTAGCGCACGAAATCATAGCCATTGACTATCGAAAGACGGATGAACCGACGGATTGAGCCGCCACCTGCGTATAACCGGTATCTGCAAATGAGCCGCCCGGTCGGCAGAAACGGAGCTAAGACATGAATGCACTGAAATTATCCCTCGCCGCGGCAACCGCCACCGGCCTCATTGTTGCGGGCGTATCTTGGTCCGAGCCCGACGACTCTCGCCACCGGGGTCCTCACCACTGGGGCGCCCATCACCGGGATTCTCACCCCGGACAGATGGAGTTCCCCATTTCCATCGCCGACGCCGAAGCAAAGGCGGCCGACCTCTTTGCCCGGGTGGATACCAATGGCAACGGTGAGATCACCAGCGCAGAATTTGCGGCGGCCGAGATGCCGAAAGACCACAAACAACCTTGGGCCCTAGGCCACTTCAGACATGCAGCCAAGCGCCGCGCCATGCACGATCATCACGACGACGCCGCTCGAGGCGAGCGTCGAGCGGAGCACGAAGCTGCGTTTTTCGAGGCACTCGATACCGATGGCAATGGTCAGCTATCAGCCGCCGAGTTCGATCGCGATCATCAACGCGAGGTCCGCAAGTCGCTGATGAAAGCCCGAATATTTCAACATCTGGACACAGACGCAAACGGCGTGCTCAACAAAGGCGAATTCTCCCCTCACAGCGCACGACTGAGAGAGTTGGACGTTGACGACGACGGCGAGGTATCTCGTGACGAGCTACGCGACGGCGTACGTGCCAGACACCACCAGGCGGGTTGAGGCGGTTCACTCACACGCAAGCGAGCTGAGCGATGAACAGCTCATGGCGCAGATCTGCAAACACGACGAGGAGGCATTTACCTGCCTTCTGGGCCGCCACCTGAACCCCGTGCACGCCTACCTCTACCGTCTGACCGGCTCACGCGCCGACGCCGAGGATCTGGCACAAGACACGTTTCTTCGGGTATGGCGAAAAGCCTCTTCCTTCAGACCTGGGGGAGTGAAGCTCGCCACCTGGCTGCACCGCATCGCGCACAACCTCTGCGTGGATGAGTTTCGCAAGCGTCGAGCGCGCGTTGTCCTGAATCTCGACGAGCTCTCAGAAGAGCCCAACCATCCGGCACCCCGAGAAGAAGAATGCGAGAACCTCGAGCTTCTGAACGTTGCATTGATGGGGCTTCCTGAAAGTCAGCGCTCAGCGTTGGTGCTATGTCAGATTCAGGATTTTTCCAATCAGGAAGCCGCCGACATTCTGGGAGTCAGCGTCAGCGCGTTGGAGTCTTTGTTAGCTCGAGCGCGACGTCGACTGAAAAGGGAACTTCCCGAACACCTACGAACGTGAATGAACGACTAGCGATGAACACTCAAGCGTTTGCCGAATGTCTGGACCGATGGGGCAGCGATCTCGACAGCTGGCCGTCGGTACACCAAACCGCTGCGAGAGAGCTGCTGATCACTTCCAAACGTGCTGCCGAGCTGCTGGGCCAGGCCCACGCCATGGACCGTTGGATGGGGAGCGCAACGGACCACCAGGCACCGATGGGTCTGGCGCGCAAGATCATCGATCGGATTCCCGCGCAGGACCCCTGGCAGCGCGCTGTGGATTGGTTTTCCGCAGCGCTGTGGCGTCCGGCGCTGGCGGCCGCGTGCATGTTGTTTGTGGGGTTCGCCATCGGGCTGGCACTGCCGTTCGATGATGACGTAATGCTCGACGACGTGAGCATGCTGGCTTTCAATCTCACCTACGAGACCACCTACGAGGGGTTCGAAGATGAGCAGCAGTAAATGGCTGATAATCGCGCTCGTCGTCTCGCTGGGGGCGAACATCGCCCTGGTCGGCTTTCTCGCGGGGCGCGCCAGCAGTATTGATCTGCGGCCTGGCACCCTGGACCCCATACTGGGATTTGCCCGGATACTCCCGGAGTTGCCTCAGGCGCGCCACGATATTCTGCGGCCTTTGATTCGTGAACACATGCGTAGTGTAAGGCCCAGCATCCGGGAGATCCGGCGTGCGCAACGAGATCTCGGCGCCGCGCTGCTGGCCGAGCCGTTCGAGAGCGCAGAGGTAGAAGCCGCCCTCGCCGGGTTCCGCGAGCACCTGGCCCAGAGCCAGGTAGCCAGCCACGCCGCTTTCGTGACGTTGGTGGGACAGCTCACGCAACTTGAGCGCAAGCTTTTAGTTGATGTGCTGCGGCGCAATCCACGCCAGCGACGATTTTCGCCACGGGGTCGCAACCCGATGGGCGATAACGGCGAACACAACCGGCCCTGATACAATGAAAGATGTCGCGATAAATGTAACGGAAATCGGCGGTGTCGGTTCAAAGCGCGCTGGAGCATTTTGTCTCCCGCTATCAACATACCTACCCCGAGCTTACCGAGATCTATGATCCCCAGTGGCGCTCGGCGTGTGAATCCGCGCAACCCTTCACGGACGACGCGGGTATTGCCCGAATTCCCTGGCAACCTCTGAAGCGCGGTCTGGACACCATGATCACTCACGATTTCGACGGCCTGGAAAACGCATTGAAAGTCACGGTACATCCAGACGTCAAGGCGTACTACGGCAGCTACTGGTCTGGCGGGCTGGAAGCCGAAGCCCCCCAGGGTCACGTGAGTTTGATTCTGCTGTGGAACCAGCAGGATGCCGAGCGCCTGATCGCCAACCTGATCGGTCACGCAATGGCCAAACAGCGCAACCGCGTACCAATGAGCGTGTTCTTCGCCTGCACCGAGGTCGATTCGGAGTTGTTCCTATCGGTGGAGAACACGACCGGTCAGGTGCTGCTCGAAAAACCCGGACATAAGCCCGTGGAGGTGGTCGCGGACGATCTCGCCACGTTCATCGACACGCTGGTACCTGCCGCCCCGGAGCTGCATCCGGAACGGCGTCAGTTGGTCTAGCCGATTTTTTTGCCGTTTAATCAACCGCCATGCAATCCCTGACCCTGCAACCCGTTGCTGCGCTCACCGGCGAGATCCATCTGCCGGGTTCCAAGAGCATCTCCAATCGCGTGCTCTTGCTAGCGTCCATGGCCGCAGGCACTACCCGGCTGATCAATCTGCTCGAGAGCGACGACACGCATTACATGTTGCAGGCGCTGAGGCAGCTCGACATCCATATCGAGCGCGATGGCAACGATTACCTGGTCGAGGGGGTCGCAGGCCCACTGGTCACTCAAGCACGAACGGAATCGTTGAATCTAGGTCTCGCCGGCACCGCGCTCAGGCCGCTGACGGCGGCTTTGACCCTGGGCCAGGGCACCTTCCGGATCGACGGCAATGCACGGATGCGCAAACGTCCTATCGCTCATCTGGTCGATGGGCTGCGCCAGCTCGGCGCACAAATCGAGTATCTGGCCGAACAAGGCTATCCGCCCATCAAAGTCACCGGCACCGGCCTGCGCGGAGGCAGGGTGCAGATGCAGGGGAACATTTCCAGCCAGTTTCTCACTTCGCTGCTGCTCGCTGCTGGACTGGCCGACGGCCCGGTAAGCGTCGACATCGCTGGCGAACAGGTTTCCAGGCCTTACCTCGACATCACGGTGGACATGATGCGCCGATTTGGCGTTGACGCCAGTCACTACCGCTACCAGAGCTTCACGGTGGAACCCGGCCGCTACGAATCACCCGGCAGCTTTCTAGTGGAGGGTGATGCTTCGACGGCGACCTACTTCCTCGCGGCCGGCGCGATCGCGGGAGACGGAATCAGCGTGTATGGCATCGGTAGGGGCTCTGTGCAAGGCGATGTGGCATTCATCGAGGTGCTGCGCGCAATGGGCGCCCAAGTGACGGTTGCGGCGGAGTTCGTGCGGGTTGAGCCGGGAAGGCATCAGAAACTAAGAGGCGTGGACCTGGATCTGAACCACATACCCGATGCCGCCATGACAGTCGCGGTGCTTGCGCTGTTTGCCAGCGGCACCACGAAGATCCGCAACATTGCTAACTGGCGGGTGAAGGAGACCGACCGACTCGACGCCATGGCAAGGGAGCTCGGCAAGGTCGGCGCAACGGTTGTGGAGGGAGACGATTTTCTCGAAATCACCCCGCCAACCCGATGGCAATCGGCCAGCATAGACACCTACGACGATCACCGGATGGCAATGTGCTTCGCGCTCTGCGCGCTGGGGGGCGTCCCCGTCACCATCAATGACCCGGATTGTGTGAGCAAGACATTCCCTGAGTATTTTCGTGAGTTCGAGAGCCTGGCCAGCCGCTGACCGAGATCAGCGACGGCGCACCACCGGCATCATCCGCACCCTCGGGCGATTGCCCCGGCGCCCGGTCTTCCCACCCACCTGCGCAGGCACCAGGAGATTTCGTAGCTGCGACCATGGCGCGCCATCGCCCGCAACGATCGAGCGGGCATACCCACCCAGCAGATCCGGCAATGCGGACACCGCAAACAGGACCAGAGCGATCAGCCCCGGGTCCACGTCATCGCGCAACCGCCCTGCGTTCTGCTCCTCAACCAGTTCTGCTATCAGACGCTGCCAGCCGCGGGCGTGCTCGTCCCCCAGTTCGACCCCAGCGATCGCCGCCCAGACCATGAGCCTCAGATCCGCCACGTCCATGGGTACGCCGTCTGCCAGAGCCTGCGCGGCGCCGGGCAGTATCAGGTCGTTACCGAGCCGGTCATCAACGACGGCTTTAAACAGCGCCTGCTTGGCGCCGAAGTAATGATAGAGCATGCGTTTGTTCACCCCGGCCTCAGCCGCAATGGCATCGACGCGGGCACCGGTGGGGCCCCACGTCGCAAACGCCCTTGCGGCGGCATCCAGGATCCGGCGCCGAACGGCAGGAGGGTCGCGCTTAGTAACCATTTAGTTATTTAATTCTAAACCCTATCCGATAAGTAACTATTCAGTTACGTTATAGCCAAATGCAAAACTCTGCAGCGGCCCGCAAATAACACATCAATGCTGAATGGTAACTGAACAGTTATGAAATTTCCTGGCTCGACGTAGAGCCGGCCCGGTGCTATAAACGCGCCACCCATTCCCCTGCCCCAAACGAGAATAGAATTATGCCCCGACTCAATGTATACCCGCTGTTAGCTTTGCTCGTTCTCGGCCTTGCAGGCTCCGCCTGGTCAGCTTCCAAGATCGAGATCGATGCCCGCGTCAAATCCGCCATCACCGCACTTTATGCCGAGGAGCCCGCCGCTCGCGAACTCGCTGGCAAGGCGTCCGGCCTGCTGGTATTTCCTCGGGTTTACAAACTCGGAGCGGGGCTTGGAGGCGAATACGGTGAAGGGGCGTTGATGGTCAATCAGCAACCGGTGCAGTACTACAGGGTCACCTCTGCGTCGTTCGGTTTCCAACTGGGGGCACAGGCCAAGACCGAGATTGTGATGTTCATGACCGACAATGCCCTGAAGGAGTTTCGCCAGAGTGACGGCTGGGAGGCCGGGTTGGATGGCTCGGTGGCCATCGTGCAGTTCGGTGTGGGCAAGAAAATCGACACCCACACCATACAGGATCCGATTATCGGGTTCGTGTTTGGCAACAAAGGCCTGATGTACGATCTTTCACTGGAAGGTTCTAAATTCTGGAAGATTCAGAAGTAGCCGCCAGCTGCGCGCCAGGCGTGAGCAGCCCGCAGTGGCTGCGTTCGAGATCCAGCAGATAGCGCTTGGTATCGATCCCTCCACCAAAGCCCGTCAACGTGCCGTCGCGGCCAATGACTCGATGACACGGAATGATGATGGGTATCGGGTTGTTAGCGTTTGCCCCACCAACCGCGCGCACCGCCTTGGGGTTGCCGATGGCCACGGCGACATCCCGATAGGTCCGGGTCTCACCGTATGGAATGCTCCGCAGATACTCGAGAACCTGGTCCTGGAAGAACGTCGCTTTCGGCGCGAGGTCCAGTTCGAACTCATGCCGCGTACCGTCGAAATACTCTGCGAGCTGACGTTTGACCAGGCGAAACGGCGCATCCAAGCGTTCCCAACCGGCATCGGCCCCACGGGCCTTAGCACCACTGGAAAATCCGACCACCTCGAGTCGTTGCCCATCACCGGCCAGAAGCAGCTGCCCGATGCGGGTGTCCATATAGGAGTAGTACATAGTCGTCCCCTGGGTCTTAAGAATTCATTGTTCCGGCCGCGGGCGCTGTTCGGGCCGCGGGCGCTGTTCGGGCCGCGGGCGCTGTTCCGGCCGCGGGCGCTGTTCCGGCCGCGGGCGCTGTTCCGGCCGCGGGCGCTGTTCCGGCCGCGGGCGCTGTTCCGGCCGCCCACCACAGATACATCACCGCATATGCACGCCACGGCCGCC
>Ga0114950_10000119_pt1 | contig 44744 bp, 44 predicted proteins | sample N075metaG_FD_83503 | JGI IMG/M metagenome (GOLD analysis project Ga0114950, IMG submission 83503) | Deep subsurface microbial communities from Kermadec Trench to uncover new lineages of life (NeLLi) - N075 metaG | ecosystem: Environmental > Aquatic > Marine > Ocean trench > Sediment | place...
CTCATGATCGGGAGCATTAGGCGTCTCCGCCGGGGCCGCGACGAATCACGTACAGAGCGTTCAACACGACGACGGCGACCATGGCGGCGGCGATCACTACGATGCCCATGCCCACGCCTAGCATGCTGTCGTCGTGCCGCCTTGCATCAGGCCTCTTGTCGTCGCAACCAGCCCGCATATCTCAACGCCCTTCGTTGCGAGGGCGCGGAGAAGGGCGTGGATACAAGGCGCGCGCCGGGAGGGTACCGGAGGCGTATTGGACAATACGTCGAGGTGCCCGACCAAGCGCAACGCCGTAGACGCGCGCTTCTCCGCGCCCGCAGCAGGAGGACGTTGAGATGTGCGGGCCAGACCCCCAACACGTTCACCACGGTACGCTCGCATGGGCGCAGGTTACCCCCGCGGGCGGGCATGTTCCAGCAAACTTCGATAGCATGGGCGCCCTTATGGTCCCGCACCCGATCATCGTCGACTTCGCCGTCGCCCTGCTCTTTGTCTCGGTGGGATTCGACCTCCTCGCCTCGGTGGTCGCGGAACGCGACCTCCGAGTCGTCGCTTGGTGGACGCTGATGATCGGCACCGTGGCGGCGGCGCTTTCGGTAGTCTCGGGCTACGCGGCTGCTCCCGAAGATGCTGTCGCAGTGGTAACCGACACCGTCAGCCTCCATCGCAATCTCGGGATCGCTACTCTGGTGTGCTTCGCGGCGTGCTCCGCCTGGCGGATACGCGATCCCGGCGGCTTCCCGGAGCGCTACCGGGACGCCTATTGGACACTGACCACGATCGGCTTCGGCACCCTGCTCGTGACCGCATATTTCGGTGGGATCCTGGTATTCAAATTCGGTGTCGGGCTGCTGCCTCCGTCCTGACTCCGAGCCCCTGATCGGGGCGTTCCGACGCCGAGCCGATCACCCGTAAAGCGGCCTCAATCAGGGTCTTTGGGGGATGCTCGCAGCAAAGTTGACACTCGCGAACAGACTTGTTAAAAGTTCGCTCGGAGTTCAAGCAACTCCACCGGTTGCAATGACAGGCTGTAAACCTTCGGGCATGGGCAGGCGTTTTCCCCCGCCAACGCCACCTGTCCTGGGGGGACGACGGCCTGTTCTCGTGGCTCACGGGTCTCGCAAACGTGGCTCGTGAGCCACTTTTTTGTGTTGAGAGGCCGCCGCGGAAGGGCTCTTGGAGCAAGAGTTGACCCTTTCGCCGCCTCGACGCTCAGCGGGCGGCGATGTTACGCTTGGCCTGCTGCCGCGCAGCCCCCGGTGTTTTCTCTTTGCGGCGGCCTCGCGGGTCTAGGCAGTTCGTTCTGTCCACAGATTGCGGAGAGGGATAACCGTGTTCGCTGATAGGTTGCAGCGGCTTGGCACCGAGAACGCCTTCAAGCTCGCCGACCACATCGCCCGCGTCCAGGCGAACGGGCAGACTGTAGTCAAGCTGAACCTCGGCGAGCCCGATTTTAACGCTCCGGCGCACGTCGCCGCCGAGGCAAAGAAGCAGATCGATGCCGGCAACGGCCACTACTGTCATCCCTCCGGGCTCGAGAGTTTGCGCAAGGCCGTGGCCCGGCAGGTAAGCGAAACGCGCGGCCTCGACATCGATTTTCGCCGCGTTGTCGTTCATCCGGGCGGCAAGCCATCGATCGCCTACACCATGATGGCCTACGTGAACCCCGGTGAGGAGGTCATTTACCCGAGCCCGGGCTTCCCGATCTACGAGTCCTGGGTGACGTTCGTCAGGGCGAAGCCTGTACCGATGCGGCTGCGGGAATCCGAGGGCTTCGCGATGACGGCGAACGACCTGGCCGAGCTGATCACCGATCGGACCAAGGTGATCATCCTGAACTCGCCGGCGAACCCGACAGGCGGCCTCATCGAGGCCGACGCCCTGGCCGAGATGGCCGAAGTGATCCGCGAAAAGGCGCCCGTCGACGTCCGCGTCTACTCCGATGAGATCTACGAAAACATCATCTTCGACGGCCTGGTGCACGCCAGCATCGCCAGCCTTCCCGAGATGGAGGGAAAAACGCTGATCGCTTCCGGCCATTCCAAGTCCTTCGCCATGACCGGGTGGCGACTTGGTTATGTCGTCCTGCCGACGGTCGAAGAGGCGGAGGTCTTCAAGAACTTCAACATCAACCTCATTTCGTGTACCCCACCGTTCGTACAGGAAGCCGGGCGGGTCGCTCTCGAGAGCCCGGAGAGCGCCGCTGCCATCGCCAAGATGGTTCACGCCTTCGACGAGCGTCGTAGCGTCGTTGTCGAGACGCTCAACGGAATCCCGGGGATCTCCTGTGTCATGCCCAAGGGCGCCTTTTACGTCTTCCCCAACGTCGCCGAAGCATGCCAGTCAGTCGGCGCCGTCGAAGCATTCGACAATCTGTCCGCAGAGGAACAGAAAAAGTCGAGCCCATCCACGCTCTTGCAAATGTTCGCGCTCTACCGCTACGCCGTCGCCACCATGGACCGGCCCTCGTTTTGCCGCATCGGCAGCGAAGGCGAACACTACCTGCGGCTGAGCACTGCCGCCGACCTGGAACAACTCCGCGAGGGCCTGTCGCGACTGGAAGCCGCGGTCAATGACGACGCCGGATTCGCAGATTTCGTCGCCGAAGGCATCCCCGCCTGAGCTGCGGGGACCGAGTCGGGTGCCCTCCGGCGCGCCGGAGGATTTGAAGGGAGGCATCCTTGAGCCTTGGAAAAGTGTTCGTTACCCGCCGCATCCGCGACGCGGGACTCGACCTGCTGACGGAAGCCGGCGCCGAAGTGCGGGTGTGGCCGGGCGGCGAGGACGAGGGACCGAGCCGGGAAGAGGTCATCGACGGCTCTCGCTGGGCCGATGTGCTGCTGTCGCTACTGACCGAGCCGATCAACCGCGCCGTCATGGAGGCCAACCCCTCATTGCGTGGGATCGCCCAGTTCGCGGTCGGCTACGACAACATCGACGTTGGCGTGGCGACCGAGCTCGGGATTCCGGTAAGCAACACGCCCGGTGTGCTCACCGACACGACCGCCGACCTGACCTGGGCCCTCTTGCTGTCCGTGTCGCGTAATATCGCGACCGGTGACCAGTACATGCGGGGCGGCAACTACAAGCTGTGGGGGCCGAACCTGTTGCTCGGCGAAGACACTTCACGGGGTGGCGATGGTCGCCGGAAGGTCCTCGGCGTGATCGGTTTCGGCCGCATCGGTCAGGCGGTGGCGCGCCGTGCCATGGGCTTCGACATGCGCGTTCTCGCCCATGATCCCTACGCCCGAGAGGTGATTGAAGCCGACGACCAAGCGGAGTGGGCCGACCTCAACATGCTGCTGGACGAAAGCGACTTCGTCACCGTCCACACGCTTCTCACCGACGAGACCCGGCACCTGATCAGCACCGCGGAATTCGAGAGGATGAAACCCACCGCGTACATCCTGAACGCGGCGCGCGGCCCGATCATCGACGAGACAGCGCTCGTTGTCGCCTTGAACGAAGGTCAGATTGCCGGCGCGGGTCTCGATGTGTACGAGTGCGAACCGGAGATGGCAAAAGGGCTCGCGCAGTGCGAAAACGCCGTGTTGCTACCCCACCTCGGCAGCGCCAGCCGCGGCACCCGCGACAAGATGGCCACGGTGGCGGCCACCAACGCCATCGCCATGTTGCGGGGCGACCGAGCGCCGAACTGCGTCAACGCCGATGTGTACAACTCGTCGGCGTACGCCGGGCGAAGTCGAAACTGAACAGGTAGACTTTTCGAAGACCCTAGCGGGACACCCTGACAACGTCTCAGAGGACAGTGTGCGTTTTAGCGAATCCGAAATAGACGCCGCGATGCATCTGCGCGCCGCTGGGCTGGTCTGGGGACCTGAGCCCGGTCACTACGTATTCGACATCAACGGCATCGTGCGCGCTGGATCGCCGTTTCAGGCCGGGATCTTCCTGATCCACAGCCCCAACACATTCGAGATATTGGCCGGGGGACAGGACGAGATGCTCGAAAACTTCGTCTGGCTGCCGACGTGGGAAGACTGCCGCACCTGGCTGACCGAAAAGCAGGTCGCCGACGATCGGGTCCACAGCGCCTGGCAGAGCGGCAGGGCCCAAGGACTCACCGATCGCCAAGTCCTTTACGGACTCATCCTCGAGGTCTTGGAAAGGAGCGCCGCTGCCGAATGAGGCGGAGCTTTCCGATCATCTTGTTGCTCCTGATGGTGCTGCCGGCGTGTGGGCAGACACCGTCGGAGTTTCGCCCGTTGCCGGCGGCGCTGGGCGATCTTCGCGGCGTGGCGCTGGGATTCGAGGGGCTCCGGCCCTTGGACGGGGGCGCCCTCTACTCGGCGTTTCTCAGCCTCGACAACGGCGACATCGTTCGTCTCGGTGGCTTCAACGTCAACGACGCCGGGCGACCCATCGACCCGCAAGGCGACGTCATCGATCGCTTCTCGGCCAGTGAGAACCTGTTCAGCTCGGTGAGCCTGGTGGTGGCGGTCGAACCACTGGGAGTCGTCGGTGAGACACCGGGGCCGGCGGTCATCATGCAGGGACCCTTCATCGATGGAATCGCGTCGCTGTCGGTTCCGGCGCCGCTATTCATCGCCGACTCCGTGGGGAGCTATCGCGTCTTCACGCCCACCGACGGTCCGGGCACGAACGAAGGATCGGGTGCCTGGGCGATCAGCGTCGGTGGCGAAGGGACGCTGACCCTGCCGCCGCTAAACAACCTGTACCTCTACGAGCACTTCATGGTGATCGACGGCATGCCGATCACGATGGGGCGATTCGTGAGGGCTGACGTCGCTGATTTCGCAAACCCGTGGAGCGGCCCCTTGGAGGCGCCGGCGTTCCCCGGCGAGGACTTCCTCGAGAACGACCCGGCAGGATTCACCTTTCCCGCCAATCTGTCCGGCGCCCAACTACTCGTCACTCTCGAGCCGATCCTCAACGACACGGAGCTTCCGTTCCAGCTCGTCATTCTCCAAGGAACCCTGCCGGTGGGCGTCACCGGCGGCGAGGTCATCGAGTTGACCAACGTGAGCGCAAATTTCCCCACCGGAACCGCCATTATCTACTGATGCTTGCTCACCAACATCCCTCGATCACTACCATGATCCGCCTGGCCGCGCTGGCGGCTACATTGGCGTTGTCTCTTTCGATGATCGCGCAGGCCGAAGCATCGACGCCCACCCTGACCGGGTTCGCTCGCATGGCGGCACCGTTGATCGCTCACCTGGAAAACGGCGAAAGCCCGCAACAGGAACAGGAACCGGAACGGCGCGACCCGCCGCCGGTGATCGACCCCGCATCCGGAGCGGTTTTCTCTGTCTTCGGCGGGTCGGTATTCTCGGGCTCGAGTGCCTTCCAAACCGGGGCGACGTTCGCCTACTTCTTCGGACCCAAGGCAAGCATCGGCTTCGAGGTCGAAGGCAACTTGACGATCGGCCCCGGAGGGCGCGTCACCCAGTTCATGGGCAGCCTCGTCATGCAAACCGGGGCTCGCACCTCCAAGTTCGTGCCCTACATCGCCTTGGGCGGCGGCTTCTTGCGCGCATCAACCAGATTCCCGCAGGACAAGACCGATGCCCTCGCGGCCCTTGGCATCACCTTGCAGCCGACGACCGAGAGCGCCCCGTTTCTTCAGTTCGGTGGCGGCCTACGCTACTACTTGAAGCCCGGGCTGGCTTTCCGTATCGACGGGCGGTTCGCCCAAGTGGCGCTCGACCTGGAGGGCGTCAGCCTCGGCAACAGCCTCTTCGCGATGCGCCGCGTCGCCGGGATGATTAGCTGGGACTTTTAGCACGGTGGCTAATCGCGGCTAACGGACGCCCGCGGCTTTCGAAGCGGACGAGCGATCCCGCGATTCGAACGGCGCACGAATTCGACCAACTCGCTGACCTCGGGGATGTCCCGCCGCGAGTCTTCCTCGAGCTCGGCGAGTCGCCGGTCAAGCGTGGCGCCACGGCCGAACAGCACTCGGTAGGCCCGCTTCAGATCCCGCACCCGATCCGCTGACATTCCAGCGCGACGCAAGCCGACGAAGTTCAGACCCTTTGGCCGCGCAGGATGACCGTCGGCGACGCAGAACGGGACGATGTCCTGCCGTACGGTGCTGGCGCCGCTCACCATTGCGAGCCGGCCGACGCGGGCGAACTGGTGCACGACGACATAGCCCGACAGAAAGGCACCGTCGCCGACCGCGGCATGCCCGGCCATCATCACGCCATTGACGAGAATGACGCCATCACCCAGGACGCACTCGTGAGCAACATGCGAGGTCGCCATCAACAGGCAGTCGCTGCCGACGATGGTGCTCTTCCCCGGCTCGACACAACGGTGGATGGTGACGTATTCGCGAACGACGGTGCGATCACCGATCGTCACGCCGCTGGCCCCGCCGCGAAAGTTAAGATCCTGTGGGGTACCGCCGAGGACCGCCCCCGGACCCACCTTGACCTCCTCACCCACCTTGGTCCCGGAGTACAGGAGGGCGTTGGGCCCGATCTCCGAGCCGTCACCGACGACAACGTCGGCCTCGATGATCGCCCCCATCGCCACCGTAACACCCGCCCCGAGCGTGGCGTCGGGGTGCACACGAGCCGCGGAATCGACTCTCGGGGCTATTTGCTCGTCGGCCATCGTCACTCGCGAGGAGGGGTATGGATCGCGTGACGGCCTATTCTAGCCCGCATTTCTCGACGGGTGCGGCGCGGAGGGGGCGAAAGGGGGTGCGAAGACAAGGCGCGCGACCGAAGGGCCCGCGCAAGGAGACGAGCGCCCGCCGGGCCGGCCACCGGTCTGGGACTCGAGCGAGGGGTCCCCTGGTTTTCTCCCCTTCCGTCCAACGGTCGTCCCAGATGGCGAGCCGACCCGACGGGCGCTCGTCTCTCGCTCCCGTATAGGAGCAAGGACGGTGCCAACTACGCTCCCGCCGCGGACAGAACCGGCAAAAACGTCAATGGATCAGCGATATTTCCCTCGATCAAGGGCCTCAGCGCTCTGCTAGGGGCCGGTAAGGAAAATCTCGGCCAGCGTGGCACCGACATGGCTTCGGGTACCGCGGCGTACCGATGTGTCGATATATCGACGTCCGCCCCGCGTCAATCGACGTAAGAATGACCTCATGACGTCATGTCTGCGGATTTTCAGCCTCGATGCCGTACTTCCGCAGCTTGTGATACAGCGAGGTCCGCGGGATCCCCAGCAACTCGGCGGCGCGGGACTTATTTCCTCGAGCCATCCTCAGAACCCGTCGAATGTGCTCCTCGATGAGGGCATCGAGCTCCAGCGACTCGATCCCAGCATCCTCGGGGAGTGCGACCGTCGTTTCGTCGCCGATCGCAGCCAAATCGACGCGGGCTGCACCTTCAGCTTCGAGCAATGAGGGCAAATCAAGCGCGCGCACGGTGGTGCCCTCGGCAAGAACAGAGGCACGGTGCACGACGTTGCGCAGCTCGCGAACGTTTCCCGGCCAGGTGTATTGCTGCAGCCGCTTCAGCGCCCTAGCGGAGAACTTCTCCGGACCGCCGCCGTTCGCGACCCGACAAGCACGCATGAAATGGTCAGCAAGCAGCGGGATATCCTCTACCCGATCGCGGAGCGGCGGGACGCGGATATCGAATACGTTCAAGCGAAAGAGCAGGTCCTCGCGAAAGCTGCCCTCGCCAACCAACTGCGGAAGGTCCTGATTGCTGGCCGCGATGATGCGCACGTCGATGCGCCGCGTGCCTCGGTCTTCTCCGACTTTCTGGACCTCTCCTTGCTCGCGTACCCGCAGCAACATGACCTGCAGCCGCGGGCTCATCGACTCGACCTCGTCGAGAAACAGGGTGCCGCCGTCGGCGAGCTCGAACTTCCCCGCCCTGTCGCGGTGGGCACCTGTGAAGGCGCCGCGCACGTGGCCAAACAGCTCCGAGGCGAGCAAGTCCTCGGCAAACGCGCCACAGTTGACGATCAGCAGCTCATGGTCGCGGCGCTTCGAAAAATAGTGGATAGCGTGCGCCAGGAGATCCTTGCCGACGCCACTCTCACCGGTCAAAAGGACTGGCTCCCGGGTCGGGGCGACTCGCTTGACGAGCGCCTCGATGCGACGGATCGGGTCGGAGATGCCGACGATCTCGACGTTGTAGCCTCGCCGGCGCGAATACTCCGACAGCCACTGGCGCGAGACGAACACCGAAACCGCCTCGGCGAGGTCCTCGAGGCCACTCTGGTGATCAGCATTGTAGTGGCCCCGGTGCAACGACTCGACCGAGAGAACCCCGATCGGATTCCCTTGCAACCTGATCGGCACTACCAGGTTTGCCTGAGACCCCTTGAAGGCCGGGAAGTAGTACGGGTCCTTGTCGACGTCGTTGCTCAGATACGGCTCGTTGTTTTGGTAGACCCAGGTGATAATCCCCGGCGATTCGGTGTCCCGTGCGAGCAAGTTGGGCAGGTCATCGAGCAGTTCGCCCTCTTCGTGACCGGAGATGACACGAAGCTCGTCGTCTTCCTGTTCGAGCACGTAGATGCTCCCGTACTCGCTGTCGGTAAGGCGGCGGGCGACGTCGAGGAAATCGGCCATGATCGCCTTGATCGTCTGATCGCGGGGCCAACCGTCGATGACGATCTTGTGGAGAAGCTCCTGCGAAAGCGCGCTCGACCGGTTCATGAGGTCATCCTAGCAGGCTGCTGAGAAACTCCCGGAGGTGCCGCGCATGGGTCTTGTGGGGCAGAGGCAAGGAACGAAGAGGCAGGCGATGCGTGAGGCATCGTCGACGATGAGAGACGCTGCATATGCCCCACAACCCCCATGCGCCCAAAGGGTTACGGGCAGCGCGGCGGCATCTGCAACCTGCTACCGGCCCGAAGACGGGGGTGCGTCAATGCGGAACTACTCCATCGCCGGATACCAGTGCAGCGACCAAGCATCGAGGAGGTTGGCTCCGATCACCGCTGTCGGAGCGACGCCGCCATCGATCGCCCAACCGGCAAGCGAGGCTAGGCGCCACACCACCTCTTCGCGCCATCCGCCCAGAGTGAGCTCGGCCGGCGCTGTCCCGCGACCCGGCACGGCGGGAAGGAGATCGGAATCCAGCCTTGAGACCCCTTCGAGATCGAGACCGGCGGCGACGACCGTGTTCTCGACGCGTGGGAAAAGGAACATCTGTGCAACGAGTCCCTCGCGTACAACACGAGCGCTCAGCCATGCGATGGTGCGTCCTTCGAAGCTACGTGCGAGCACGTCGGCGGCCGAAGCTCGCGCCGGCGGTGACAGGACCATCTCGGCGCGCGCCAGGCTCACACTCCAACGGGCGGCGCTCAGCAGGTCCGCAGAGAGAACTCCGTCGATACCGGCGGGCAGGTCACCGACCGCGACGACGATGTTGCGGACCACGACCGCGCCGAACTCGACGCGCGCCAGCGCCGCCTGCCGCGCCGACAACATCGACGGCCATCGATAGCTCGCGGTCCGACCTGTAGCGTCTTCAGATCCATCCACCATAATCCCCCCGGCGGCCGCGAAGCGCTCCGAGATGATGCTCTGCCGGTACGTCAATTCGATTCTCAGCAGCGCAGGTTGACCATCGATCCTGGCCTCGACGGCCCATCCACCCCCCGCAAGCTCGCGGATCGGCAGAACCACCGCGTCACCGTCCCACTGCTGTGGCGGGCCCCGCAACCGGGCCACGGCGGCAGCCATGGCGCCGGCGGCGCGGCCGCGGGCTGTCCCCTCGTTCTACTTGACTCCAGGCGCGCAACTCACGCTCTGTGGTCTCCGCATCACCTCCGGCCCAGGCGGCGCTCGCCAGCAACGCGTGAGCCGTTCCGGAGGACCTGCCGGACGCCAACTCGATGACCGCTGGCCAGTCAGCGTCGGTGGCCCGAACGGCCGCCAAGCCGACGTACCCGCCGTCGAGTCCCGCTTCGGCGGCCCGCCGGAATCGCGACTCGGCGCCGCGAACGTCTCCGTTGCGCCACAACGCCCAGCCGTACACAAGATCGGTCTCCGGCCCCGGGTATCGGCGCGCCAAAAGGCCAGCTCGCACGAGCGCTTGGCGGACGCGATCCTGATCGAGGAGCGTCTGCACCTCGTTGACCGAGGGAACCAGCGTCCCGGCATCGGCAGCGAGTTCCAACCTGCATCCGGTCACAATCGCGCAGAGCCCGACAGTGATGCCCAGCGCCCCGGCCAAGCGGGGCAACCGCCCGTTTTTACTTTTCGCTCGCGATGGTATATTCACGGCGAATAGGGAATCTCCATGAAGCTGCGTAACTACATCACGCGCTGGCAGGAATTTCGTGAGTGGTCGGAGACCAACCGACCCGAAATCGTTTCGGATGTGGAAAGCCTGGGCGACGAACTCCGACATTCCATCGAAGCCTACCGCCAAGCCTCCGGCCCTGAAGAGCGGCAAGACACGATGGACTCGATAAGAGCCTACTACGACGAAGTTGTTGAGTGGCATATGCGCGAGATCATCGCGAAGCTCGACAACATATAGATAGGCCCCAATCGCTCCCCCTCCCGCGAAAGCCGACAGCAGCGGATCTTGACCTGGGTTTTCTGGGCCATCCTGGCACAGCAGAGTGCCGACTCCCCCGTGGTGGCTGCTCTCTTCGCCACGGTCTGCTTAACCCGGATATCTCAACGGGTCGCCAAGTGAGCGGGCTCAGGGAGTGTGAGGACAAGGCGCGCACCGATTCGCGAGCGGAGGCGTACTTGTCAGTAGGGCGAGCACCCGAAGCAAGCGCAACGCAGCGCTCGCGCGCCATCGCGCCCGCACAGCCGTGAGCCGCTGAGATATCCGCGGTTAGCAGGGTGCGACATAGATCCAGGCGATCCGGCTCGCCGCCGACCCAAGCGTTCTTACCGTCACCTCCATGCGCTCATACTCCCCTCCATCGACATTTTCGAAACGATCGAGCTTGTCGAGCTCGGCCGTCTCGATCCCGTCGAGCAGCAGTCCGGCGATGAGGCCGTTCGGATGGCGAACGGCGCGAAAATACCCGGTTGCGGGGTTCAGCTGGCGGCGGAATCCGTCGAGAAGGCCGGGCTCAGCGGCAGGAACCCGACCGAGGACTTCCAAGAGAACAGGCGGCTTACACAGCTCGCCGTACACGAACATGGTCATCGTAGCTAGTGTACTAGCGTCAGGTCTGCTACGAGTCACAATCGGTCGCGGCCCGCTCCAACTTCTCGGCGAGATCGAGCAGCTTGCGGCGCTGCAGAAAGCTGAGGCTGGCGCCGACGTCCTTCTCGAGGTCGCGCAGGATCACCGAGGCATCTACGGCGAGGCGCGACAGGGTCTCGGAAGCGGCCGCCCCCGCGGGTAGCGCACCGGCGTTCTCGCGGTCGGAACCTCGCGACTGGCGCTCTGTCCATCGCTCCAGCTCGTCCGGATCGAAGCGGACGTTGAAGCCGATCTTGCGGTACGGTACGCGCCCGTGTCGAACCCACTCGTAGAGGGTCTTGGGCCGGATCCCGAGATACTCCGCCGCCTGCTCGACCCTCCAAAGAGCCATGGCTCCCCACGTTGGTGACGTTGGTCGGTGCCCATGCGGGCACGCTCACGCTACCCTTGGATCGTACCTCCATCAAGCACCCTAGCAGGCCGTGGTGGGAGGGTGTTGGGTCTGGCAAGTGGAACTTACGGACGAGGGCTGAACGAACACCCGGGAGTACTTCACCTTCCTGCTACATTGCCCACCGCGAACGCGACGACTATACTCGAACCCACTTTCAGGATTTTGGTGCCCAGCGCGCCCACATCGCAGCCTTTCTTTCAGATGCCTGACGCTTCCAAGGCCCACCCCGAACTCATCCCGCTGAGACCGACGCAGATCCTCCGCGCCGAGCATCGCCGGATCGACGAGCGACTCAACGTGCTCTCCGCCGCCTTGCGGCAACTCGGCGACCGCGGACCGAATCCCGAAGTTCTGGATCGCATCGAGTCGGTCGCACGCTACATCGACGGCGAGATGGCGATCCACCATCAAAAAGAGGAGGACTGCCTGTTCCCGTTCCTCGAGGAGTTCTTGACTTCGGAGAACCTCAGGCTGGATGCGCGAATCGCTGATCACGAGGACCTCAACATCATGAACACCAAGTTCAAGGAGGCCCTCGGGGAGTGCCGTGAGCTTGCACCCGGCAAGCGGGCGTCGTTCACGGCGCAGATGTTGCGGGGCTACGGCCTCTACATCATCCACCTGGTTCGTGAGCATCTCTTGAAGGAAGACCAGATCCTCTTTCTGGTCGCCGAGGAATACCTCACGGCCGATCAAGAGGCCGAGATCTTGGAACGCTTCGCCGCGATCGAGGAAGCCGGCGCCTCGCCCTCCTGACTGCGGACACGCGGAAGCCGAGTTCGCCCGTGGCCCCCACCAAAGCTCGCCGACACGAGGAGCAAGGCCGGCTTTTCTGGCTCTGGCTGCTGACCCTGCCGATTATCCTGATTCGCGCTGCAGCCTTCGCCTTCGGCGCCCCGTGGCCTACTCCACTCACGCAGCGCTTCGCCATGGCAATGCTCGCGTTTCCGGTGCTTTTCATGGTCGGCGATCCACTCTTCCGCGACGCCAAGCTGGCGTTAGATGATCGTCGTCCGAGTCCCGCGGTGGCCGTCGCCGCGATCGTGCTCGCTACCTACGGCAGCGGATTGTTGGCGTTGATCGCCCCGACACCCCCGGTGGCCGGTCTTTCGGCCGTGGTGGTTTCTACGTATTTCAGCATACGCTACTTGCTCGGTAGGTATTGAAGTGACTCGATCTTCGCGCCTAGAATCCTTAGTAGCTGGGGTTTTCCGGAGGCGTAGGAGCGAAAGCAAGGGACCGAAACCGAACCTCGGTGACGAGTGCGTCCAGGCTAGCCACATCCCCATTTGTTTCCTAGAGGCTACCGTCCCCGACGCCGATCCGAGTTCCACGCGACGCTGCCGTAGATCGTGGGGACGCGAGTCGGAAGGATCGACACACTCGGTGCGGGCCGCGACAAAGCCATGAACACAGATTCAGGCATCTATCTGGAGTATTGGGGCCTGCGGGGCAAGCCGTTCGAGAACGTTCCCGACCCCGAGAGCTTCTATCTGTCCGAAAGCCACAGCTGGGCGCTGAACCTGCTCGAGTACGCGATTCGCGAGCGGAAAACCGCCGCCCTGCTGACCGGCGAGTACGGCACCGGCAAGACGACGATGATCCGCGTCCTTCTGGGCAAGATCGATCTCGAAAACTATTGCACGGTGTTGATCAACTACCCACTGATCGAAGGCGCGGCGCTGTTTCGTCACATGCTCCAGCAGATGGGTGTCGAGCCCGAGCAGCCCGCCGACAAAAGTGATCTCTACAGCCAGCTGGGCACATGCTTCTTGGAGAATGCCAGCCGCGGGCTTCACAACCTCGTCGTTCTCGACGAGGCCCAAGCCCTTCCCCTTGACTCGCTGTACGAGGAGCTCCGACTGCTGCTCAACTATCAGCTCAACGACCGTAACTTGGTGACCCTGCTGCTCGTCGGCCAGGACGACCTGTGGAATCGAGTCTCGCAGATGCCGCAGCTTGCCGATCGGTTCGCGGTGAAATGTCGCCTCCAGGAACTCGATTTCGAAGAAACGACGACCTACATCCACTACCGACTCGAGCATTTCGGCGGCGATCCGGCTGTTTTTTCGGAGGAAGCTTTGAAGCTCATCCACGAGAGCTCGAGAGGGATTCCCCGCCGAATAAACAACCTCTGTGACCTCGCCCTCCTGATGGGCTTCCAGCGCGAACTGAAGCTCGTCGGCCCCGACATCGTCACGGCTATCTGGGTGTAGCTGATGGTAAACCTCCTCCAGCTCATCAAGACCTACGACGACTTCAAGGAAGAAGGGACGAAGCCCAAGACCGCCAAAAAGAAGCCGGGCGCTTCGGCTGCGCCGTTCCCCAAATTCGACGAGGCCATCCGGCCTGCCGCTCCGCGGGCTCAGAACACCGAAACGGTGGAGGCACCACGGCCCGCCGCGCCATCGCCTCCGCCGGCGCAGGCCGCGCCCACGCCTCCGCCTCCTGCGTCCGTTGCCCCACCGCGAACCTCGCAGCCGGTCGAAACGCCCGAGGCTCCTGCGGCTGCCGGCCTCGTCAAAGCCCCGATCGCGCCGGTTCAACCAACCGCCGCCGACTACGCGACCCCGGATCCATCGCTCGGCGCCCGCATGACCGGGGTTTCAACCGCCCCAGCCGCGCCCGACACCGAAGCCGAAGCCCTCTACCGTCAGGCACTCCTGTCCGTGTCGCGTCTTTTCGAGGCCGCGGTCATGGAGAACATCACCCCCGGCAGGCTGGCGTCGCCGGTCACAGAGCTCGAGGAGCTCTGCCCGCTGGTGGTGGCCTCAACGACGGGCGGCCGCGACCTGCTGCGCAAAGCGATGGGGACCTACGCCGAGGGTGAGGGGTTCGTTCTCCCCCATTCTGTCAACGTCGCCATCCTTGCGGTGCAACTCGGAGGAGAGCTCGAGTTTGCCGAGCAAAGCCTCCTGGATTTGTGCCTCGCTGGTTTCATCCACGACATCGGAAGCGTCAACCTGCCGCAAGGTCTGCTGACCAAGTCCGAGAGCCTGACACCGAGCGAATGGGACGACATGCGTTCGCGACCCACACAAAGCTACGAGACAATTCGCCGGCTCGGCAGCCGCTACGAGCAAGTCGCGCAAATTGCCCACCAGGTCTATGAGAGACTCGACGGAAGCGGCTATCCTAAGGGCCTTCAGGACGACGAGATTCTGCCCGAGGCACGAATCCTGGGAACGGTGGATTTTTTCGAGTCGTTTGCCCACCCGCGACCGTACAAAACCACCCTCCCGGGTACCGCCAATCACGGTATCCAGATGCTCATGCAGATGGCCGACAAGTTCGGTGCGGCGACTCTGAAGGCTTTGGTTGGGAGCATCGGGCTATTCCCGATCGGCAGCTACGTTCGGCTCAGTAGCGGCGAGATCGGGCGGGTGGTGGATGTGAAAAAAGAAAACCCAATGCGACCGGAGGTGGAGGTGCTGCTCAACAGCGAGCACCAACCATCTCGCAATCCGCGCACGCTGGACCTTCTCGCGCTCCCCCACATCTACGTCTCGCGCGCTTTGACCGCTTCGGACTTGCGCGAACTCGGCCTTCTGCCTCCGCCCAGCGAGATGCCGAAATTGGCAAGACTCGAAAACGATCACTCGTAGGAGGGAAAGTGTCGTACGGCGATAGACCGGGGCACCCATTCGGGCTCCATGCGCCGCGCGCCCCCTGGCGCCGCGCGGCGCGGCCGCTCGCGATCCTCTTCGTCGTACAGTTATCGGGCATCGGTTGCGCCGCCCGCGCTCCCCAGATCCCGACACCTACCAAGCCTGACGAGCTCAAACCCTATCTGACCGTCTACCAGGACCAGCTCGAGGGCGAAGGAATTACGCTGGAAGGCGCCGAAGAGTATCTGGCCGGGAGGACATCCTCGCCGGTGCGCTACGACGACGCTCCCGCCCCCGCGTCGCCTGCCGACATCTCCCCGCCGTCGACGAGCCAGGCGGGCGAAGAGACCTACAAGATGGTAGACGGGGTCGCGGAGTATCGGATCGGCCCAGGCGACGTGATCGCGGTGACGACCTTCCTGGGACCCGAGGTTCCAGCAACGTTGGCTCTCCGCGTGCTGGCCGACGGCAGCATCTACATCGCGCGCTTCGGCATCGGAGATGTGCAGGCCGCAGGGACGACACCCACCGAGTTGACCCGGACGCTCACCGAGCAGTTCCGCCGGTACGTGCCCGCGGGCTTCTCCGAGGTCCGTGTGACCGAATTCAACGCCTGGCATGCGACGGTACGCGGCGAGATCATGGCTCGAGCAACCTCAGAAACCGGACCAGGCAGGTATTTGCTGACCGGCAGGACGACGATCGCCAACTTTATCCTCACTCACGGCGGCCCGACCTCCAACAGCGACATGGGTGACGTTCGGCTCCTACGCCAAGGTGTCGAGCGCCGGGTGAACGTTGACGCGGTGCTTGCGGGGGACGGGGAAGACCTGACGCTTCTGTCGGGCGATATTGTATTCATACCGTCGATCCAACAGGGCACGAGCCGCCTGTATATCTTCGGTGAAGTCGCGTCGCCAGGTGTGTACATTTACACCGAAGGCGACTCGGTGCTCGACGCCATCGCCCAGGCCGGCGGTTACACACAGGCCGCCCAAACGGACGCCGTGTACGTGTCGCGCCCCGGGACCCAGGAGGTCATCCCCGTGAACCTCGACATCATCCTGGGCACCGGCCAGGCGGCCTCGGCTCCCACCCTCGTGGCCGGCGATTTCGTCATCGTCCCCTCTAGTTCGGATCGCAGTCAGAAGATCCGTGATTGGGTCGGAATCTTTGGCTTGATTCTGAGCGCTCTCGCGATTATCGAGATCATCCGGCAAGACTAGCCGATGGAATACGAACTTAACGTCCGCGACTACGTCCGCATCTTCCAGAAAAGGAAGTGGACCATCATCTTGATGCCGGTCCTCGCCGGACTGCTGGGGTTTGTCCTCACCCCGGAGCCACCGGTGGTGTTCGAGGCTACCGGGAGGATTAGGATCGTATCGCGCACCCAGCCGATGGACCTGATGATGCAGACCTTCTACTACTACGAAGAAGGCAACCGGCTCGACACGCACGCTGAAGTCATGCTGAGCCGTGAGGTGCTGAAGGAGGTCGGGGTCACCCTAGGCTACCTGACCAACGACGAAGATGGCACGCCGCTGACCGACGAGCAGATCGCCGCAAACGCGGGGGACCTAGGCTTCATCAACACGTTGCGCAGCTCGATCGTCCCGACCGTCGTGGAGGGAACCAGCATCCTGTCGATTACGGTCAGCCGGCCAAATCGGGAAGACGCAATCTCCTATCTGAACACTCTGCTCGATGTATACAGCAAGCGAAACGAATACGAGGTAAACCAGAACGTCATCGAGGGCCTCGATTTCTTGAGCGCTCGGCTCACCACGGCAGAGTCCGAGCTGAAGGCGTCGCAAACGACTCTTCTCGACTTCATGATTGGGCACGCCGAGAGGCTCAGCCTCGGCACAGACGAGATCAGCCAAACCCTTCGCGAGCTCCGCTTGACGGAGGCCAGCATCGCGTCGCTCGATGACGCGATGGCGGTGCTCGACCAGGCAAGTACCAATGACTTCGCACCCCGCCTCGACCTCAGCTCTTTGACCAACAGCCCGGAGATTACGCAGAACTACGGGGTGCTCCTGAGGCTCGACGGGGAGCTTCGAACCTTGCTGTCGTACCAGACGCGCGAGTCGCCGGAGGTCATCGTTATTGCAGACCAGCTGCGCAGCCTGGTGGCCCGGTTCCGCACAGCCTTTGCCTCGGAACGAGCCCCACTCGTCGCCGAACGTGACGCCCTTCAAGAGAAGTTCCTCGCCATGCCGGCGAACGACGCTGAACTCGATAGCCTGCGTGCCGCCGTCACATTGAACGCTGAGTTGTATGGCCAGGTTCGTGCTCAGCACGAAGTTGCAGAGCTCGCCTACTCACAGATGACGAATGAGATCCAGATCATCGAGCACGCCATCGACGCCACCCGGCTAACCGTATCCGGGCGCGCCAGCCGCGGCTTGATCGCCGCCGCGATCGGCCTCCTGCTCGGCATCGTCATCGCGCTGCTCGTCGAGACCCTCGACACCTCGATCGGCGCCATCGAGGACATCGAATCGCTACTCGATGTGCCGGTTATCGGCATCATCCCGCCGATCAACTTCGAAGACATCCACACCATCGTCCGCAGCACGACGCCGCAGATGCTGGAGAACCCCGACATCGACCACCTCAGTTCCCTGGTGACCCACTACGATCCTCGTTCGCCGGTGGCAGAGGCGTACCGTGCCCTGCGCACCAACATTGAGAAGATACGAGCCGCCGCCGATGCAAAGATCGTCATGGTGACCAGCTCTGTGCTCGAAGAGGGTAAGACGACGACCTCGGCGAACCTGGCGCTGTCGTTCGCGCAGATGGGCCGCAAGACCTTACTGCTCGCCGCCGACCTGCGCCGCCCCGACATTCACCGCGTGTTCGGCTTGCAGAAGGAACCGGGGCTCGCCGACGTGCTGACCGGCAGCATGTCTTGGCAATCGGCCACCCGAAGCCTCTCCGACATCCTGCTCGGCGAGCTGCCGATGGACATCGTCATGCTGACGCCAGGCATGGACAACCTCCACGTGCTGCCTTCGGGCTCCAACCCGTTGAACCCGGCAGAGTTGCTATCGAGCAAGTCGATGGGCAGCCTGCTCGACGAGCTGCGCGATGCCTTCGACATCATCATCATCGATACGCCGCCGATTATTCCAGTCACCGACGCCGCGGTGTTGGCCGAGCACACCGACGGCGTCTTGTTGATCTACGAGGTCGGCAAAGTGGGCCGCGACGTCTTGAAGCGCGCCAAGTCCCACTTCGACAACGTCAGCGCCAACATCTGGGGCATCGTGATGAACGACGTGAAGGCCGAAGCCGAGACCACCCTGCGAGATACCGACTACTACTACTACCACTACCGCTACGAGGAAGGCGCCACGGGGCCTCGCCCCTCGGTGCTCGGCAGCTTGGGGCGGGCAGCTTCGAAGATCCTCGGCTACCGAACCTAGACTGGAGCCGGGCGACATGGCGTCCACCATCGCAAGGGCCACCTGGCGACCGACGAGCCGCCCGGCGAGGCGATCCCGCCAGCGGGCCAATATCGCCGGCATCACTCTCGTTGCGGTGTTCGCGCCTGTCGTCGCCGTCGTCGCATCGGCGGCTGACTTTCTTACCATCGCCGCCTTGGCGGCGGTGATCGCCTTGCTTCTCATCGTGCTGTGGTCTGCAGAGGCGACGTTCTACGTCCTGATCTTCTCGATGCTGTTGTCACCCGAGTTCATCGTCGGGGGCCTCGCTGGTACCGGGGCGATGGCGGAGCGCGGTATCACTCTGCGTCTGGATGACTACGTCATCGTCATCATCGGGCTCGCCTGGCTCATCCGGCTGGCGGTCTATAAAGAAGCCGCGGTGTTCCGCCGCACGCCGCTCAACGGACCGATCGTCGCCTACCTCGGGTTCGCCGCGCTGGTCACACTGCTCGGCGCCATTGCGGGCCGTGTACAAATACTGACCGGTTCGTTCTACGTGCTCAAGTACCTCGAATACACAATGATCTACTTCCTGGTTGTCAACTATGTCCGCGACCGAGATCAGATCCGTAGGCTCTTGTCCGCCGTTCTCGTCACGGCCATCGTCATCGCGATCATCGGCATCGTCCAGATCCCGCTCGGAGGCAGAATAACGGCGCCGTTTGAAGGCGAGCAAGGCGAACCGAACACCCTTGGGGGGTATCTGGTCTTGATGCTCGCGTTTTCGCTGGCTTTCCTGGGCGAAGCAAGGAACAAGGCGCAGCGCGCTATGGGGGCGCTGGCGACCGGCTTGATGCTCGTCCCCTTGGCCTTCACCTATTCGCGCACCTCGTGGATCGCGTTCTGCGCCATGCTGGTGGCCACCATCGCCTTGAGTCGTCGCAAGGCGATCTTCTTCCTGCTGATCACCGCGTTAACCGTCATCATGATCGTCTCGCCCCCCGAGGGCGTCATCGAACGTGCCACGTACACGCTGAGCTCGCAGCGAAACAGCATCGAGTTCCTCGGGTACACGATCGAGCCGTCGGCGGCAGCCCGCCTGGAAGCGTGGAGCATCGCAGCAGCGGCGCTGAGCCAGTACCCCTTTGGGGGAGCCGGAGTAACGGGCTTCGGCTTGATCGACGCTCAATACCCCCGAACCCTCGCGGAAACCGGCCTCATCGGCTTCGCCGTGTTCATCTGGCTGCTCGCCCGAATCCTCGGCACGGGCTTCCAACTACGACGAGTCGCCACGACTCATCTCGAGAGAATCCTCGCGAACGGCTTTACTGCGGGGTTTATCGGCATGCTCGCCCACGGGATCGGGGCCAACACGTTCATCATTGTGCGCATCATGGAGCCGACGTGGCTCCTTGCCGGGCTGGTCGGCGCAGCATTGCTTTTGCGCCAAGCCGAGGACTCGTCGGTCGAGGGCGCCCCCCCCATCAACGCACGCCTTAGCGCCCCGCAACTTGCCCGCTGACCGCACATGAGCACGTCCTCGGTGCTCCTTGTTTCGTGTTCCGCGCCTCACACGCGAAGAGACGCGGGCGGCGTTAGGTTTTGGTACGGAAGAGGTTGTTGTCACCACCGTCGGCCGACAGGTCGAATTCAAGGGCCAAACCATCCTCCTGGACGCGATCGCAATGGCACGTCGGAAAATTCCCGAGCTGAAATGCCTGATCGTCGGCGATGGTCCGGAGAAGCAGAAGCTTCTGGAGCGGTCAGCGCAGGAAGATTTGACCGGCGCGGTCGAGTTTCTCGGTCACCGGGACGACATCCCGGACCTGCTCGCGGCCAGCGACGCGTCGTGCTGTCGTCTCCTTCAGAGCATTTTGGGGCGGGTTCTGATCGAGGCAATGGCGGCTAGCCCGCCCGCTGTCGCGTTCAATGCCGCCGGGCCGGCAGGGATCCTGGAGGACGGCTCGACCGGGCTGCTTGCAGAGCCCCGCGGCGCGGACGGGCTGGCCGCGGCGGTTGCTCGGCTCCACGCCGCGCCCGAGCTCCGCGAGCTACTCGGCACAGCGGCTCGCCGTCGGGTCGCGGCACGTTACTCGATGGAGGGACACGCGAAGCTCGTGATCGCCCTCTATCGGGAGCTCTTGGGGAGCAACGATTGATCGGCCCCGCGACAGCGGAGAAAGGGGGAAGGAGGTTGCGCATTGGCGTCGACGTGCGGGAGTGGAAGTCGGGGACGAGCACGGGCATCGCCCGCATTCTGACCAACTTCCTGCGCTGGGCAACAGCGCAGACGAGCCACGAATTCGTCCTCTTCGGCGATCAAAATACCGAGGCCCGAGTAGAGGCTCCGACGATCTCCGCCCGCTTCGAGCGGCAACGCAACACGTTTGCCTGGGACCAGCTCGAATTACCCCGACTGCTCGCCGCCGAGTCGGTCGACGTGTTCTTATCGCCCTACTACAAGGGACCGCTGCGCGCTCCCTGCCCCGTGGTGGTAACGGTGAACGATTTGATCGAGCTGCGCTACCCCGACGCCGCCTCGGCCGTGAAGCGCGCCGTGCTTCCCTTCTGGATGAAGCGTGTTCTGCGCCGTGCAGCCCTAGTGCTGACCCTCTCGGAGTTCTCCCGGCGCGATATCGTTGCGACGCTCGGTATCGATGAAGACCGCATCCGCGTCATCCCACTGGGGCTCGAAAACGGGCTTCGCTCTCCGCCGACGGCGGAAGCCGTGTCGCACGCTACCGAGACCTACGGCATACCACCGCGGTCGGTTCTGTACCTCGGACGATGTTCTCCCCACAAGAACGTCCCGACGTTGATAGCGGCGTGGGCACGTCTCGGCAGCAACCTGCGAACCGCCCACCCGCTGGTGCTGGCCGGCAGCGATGTCGAGCGCTTCCGCGCCGCAGCGAGCGGCACCCCAGGAATCCACTTTCCCGGGTTCATCGCTGACTCGGACGTCGCCGCGGTGTACGGCAGCGCTACGGTGTTCTGTTTTCCGTCACTGTATGAAGGCTTCGGTCTGCCACCACTCGAGGCAATGGGGTGCGGTGTTCCGGTGATCGCTTCCAACGCAGCCTCGATGCCCGAGGTTCTCGGCGAGGCGGCCCTGCTCGTCGACGCAACCGATCCGTCGAAGTGGCACGATGCCCTCGAACGCGTTCTCGTGAACGAAGAGCTGCGTTCGACCCTGACGCGGAGCGGCGCCGATCGGGCCGCCGGGTACACCTGGAAACGAGCTGCCCCGGTGATGGTGCGACTGCTCGAAGAAGCGGCTCGAACACGCTCGTGACGAACCTCTTGATCACCTTCGACGATCCGCCGATGGCGGACGGTATGGCGACCGTCTTCGATCGTTTGTGGCGTCGGATCGGTGACGGCGATTCGGTTTCGGCCCGATGTAACCTACACCGTATACGTCGAGGAACACGGGTGGCTCATCTACGACAGCCTCTGTGGTTCCCGTGGATCAAATCGGCAGAGATCCTCCGCCGCAAACTTGATGGTGTAGCGTGAAGGTCGTCCATCTCATCACCAGGCTGGACCCTGGGGGCTCGGCTGAGAACACGTTTCTAACCTGCTATCACTTGGTCGAAAATGGCTGGGAGGCGGTGCTCGCCACCGGCCCCGGCTGGACCGGAACCGAGGCCAACGTCGACAGCGCGCGGGTACCGGTGACGTTCATTTCGGCCATGCGCCGCGATCCTGCGCCGCTCGCCGACGGAAGGGCGCTCTGGCAGATCTACCGGCTCCTGCGCCGCGAACGGCCCACCATCCTGCATACCCACTCGGCGAAGGCCGGTATCCTGGGGCGCTGGGCCGGGTTCTTGGCCCGGGTTCCGGTGATCGTCCACACGCCCCACGGCCACGTCTTGTATGGCTACGCCCGAGGGATCATGAACTGGGTGTACCTTGCCGCCGAGAGGATGACCGCACCGATCACCGACTGCCTCGTGGCGCTCAGCGAAGGAGAGCGCCGCGAATCGATCGAAGCGGGTATCGGTCGCGACAACCAATGGGTGGTCGTTCACAGCGGCATTCGACTCGACCAACTGCCGCCGGCCAACCCGCCGGACGAGGAACCCGGCCCGCTGCGGATCGGCGTCGTGGCACGACTCGAGCACGTAAAGGGAATCGACGTGCTCGTCCGTGCCATCGGTGAGCTGAAGGCGACAAACCCACCTCCGCGCGCCTGCGAGTTGTTGATCTGGGGGTCCGGCGCGCTCGATAGTGAGTTACGCGCCTTGGCCGCCGAGCTCGGTGTCGGCGACGACATCGACTTTGTCGGCACGGAGCAGGACGTCAACAAGTTCATCGGAAGCCTGCACATCTACGCCCAACCATCGCGTAACGAGAGCATGGGCCGTGCCCTCGTGATCGCCCAGGCGATGGGCGTACCAACCGTGGCGACGAGCGTTTGCGGCATTCCCGACGTCGTCAAAGACGGCGAAACCGGTGTGCTGGCGCGACCGGAAGACCCGGCCGACTTGGCGCGGGCGTTGCGTGTTCTTATCGAGGACGAGGACACCCGGGTCCGCATGGGACGTCGCGCCAGCGAGTGGATGACCGAGATCGACGAGTCCGGGCACCCCATTTTCAGCTACGAGGCGATGCTGTGGCACCTCCTACATGCTTACCAACGCCTAATCTGAGCGCCTGCCGCCACCTCCTGATGGTAGGCGTCGTCGGGACCATGCTGGCGACCGGAATCGCGGCCCCACCGGCCGCGCAAGCCGCACCTGCGGGCGCCCATCGGCGGACGGGAACGCCCGAGGCATCCCAGGACTCGACGCCGGGCACCCGGGAGGCGGCGCCCTTGCAACTCGTCGCTGTGCTGCACGTCCACACGACCGCGAGCACGGGAGCAATGCACCCGGCGCAAATCGCCGCCGCCGCCCGCGAGGCCGGCATCGACGTGCTGCTGCTGACCGAGAACTTCGGCTACCGGTTTCGCTATGGGCCCGCCCTGATCCGTCGCTTCGTCGAAGTGACCCAATCGACCCGGATGCTCGAGGACTTCGGCATTGACGCGTACCTTGCCGAGCTCCGGCGCACGCAGGAGATAAGCGCGTCTCCGCTGCTTCTCGTCGGCGTTGAAACGCCTCCCTATGCCTACTGGACCGGGAGCCTGCTGAGCGGTGACCTGGTTCTCCACGATATGCAGCGCAACCTTCTTGTCTTCGCGCCGCCCAGCTCTGCTGGCCGGGAGACTGCCGCAGGCGCCGGAGCATTCCCCTACCGCACCGCTGAAACCCGCGACTTCATCAAAGGCCTGCCCGCGGCTGGGAATCGGTACCATCGATACTACGGTTTCGGCAGTCTCCTGCTGCTTTTCCCCGGGCTCGTTCTTGTCGTCGGATCCTGGCGCGCGCTCGCCCGCGCCGGCGTCTTCCGCCCTTCGGCCTACGCCCCCGCGTACGTGTTAGACGAAAAGAAGGGCCGCTATGTGCGCCGCCGTCGCCTTCCGCTGGGCCGAAGGGAAGTCTTCGGAACCATTCTGTGTGCCGCCGGAGCGACGTTGTTGTACGTCAACTTCCCGTTTTCGGTGGCGCGACTCGATCCTTACCAGGCGGACCGTGGATACGAACCCTTCGAAGCCTTGATCGACGCCGTCGGCGAGGACAACGGGCTGGTTTTTTGGTCGTTGCCGGAGGCCGAGGACTACCATGAGTTCGGGCGCGCCGGCGTGCGGGTGCGACTGTCGACGGAGTCCTACAAGGACGCCCTTCTCGAGACCGACGGCTACACCGGATTCGGCGCCGTTTACGCCGACGCCACGACCGCGACGGACGTCGGCGACACCTGGGACCGCGCGCTCCTCGAGTACACTCGCGGCGACAGGAGCAAGCCACCGTGGGCGGTGGGCGAGTCTGCCTTCCACTACCCCGGCCAGGCGGGAAAGCAACTCGACGACATCTTGACCGTCGTACTCGTCCCCGAGCGGACCCACCACGCCGTCTTCGCGGCGTTGGCGAACGGCCACGTATACGCAACACGGAGAGAGCGCGACGGCGCCGACCTGCGGCTCACCGAGTTCGCCATTTCCGCCGTCGGCATCGGCTACGAAGGCCCGGTAGCGCGCTCCGGCGATACGCTCGAGGTCAGCGGAGCAGAGATCGAGGTTTCTCTTCGCATCGATGAGGCCGGAGAGCGCAGCGTACCGATTCGCATCACGATTGTCCGCAACGGAGAGCTGTACCGAAGAATCGACACGACGGCGCCGTTCGAAACCGCATGGCTCGAGACGCTCGAAGAAGACGCTCCTACGACCTACTATCGCGTGATGGTTCGCGGTCCCAGGCCGGCTCGGATCGTCTCGAACCCGATCTTCGTGCGCAATTCCTCCGGGGCCGACCATTGAGACCGGTACCTCGATGACGACCCTGGCGGCACATCAACCACAGTACCTACCGTGGCTCGGCTTCTTCGACAAGATCGCGCAGGCCGACGTCTTCGTTCTGCTCGACAACGTTCAGTTCAAGAAGAACGAGTGGCAGAACCGCAATCGGATCAAGGGGGCTTCGGGCCCGCAGTGGATCACGGTGCCGGTGCAGCACCGGTTCCCGCAAACGATCGCCGAGGTCGAGGTTCGTGACACCGAGCCCTGGCGCCGCAAGCACCTGCGCGCTTTGGAATCGAACTATCGCAGAGCGACTCATTTCGAAGAAGTAATGGCGCCGATCGCCGAGATCCTCGAGAAACGCCAGACACAGCTGGCACCGCTGAACATCGAGCTGATCGGCCAGCTGATCGGACAGCTCGGCATCGAGACGCGAATGGTGCTCGGCTCTGAGCTAGAGGCCCGCGAAGACCCGACGTTGCGGCTCATCGACCTGTGCCTACAGATGGACGCCGACACCTACTTGTCCGGAACCGGCGGTGACTACCTCGACCAGAGCGCCTTCGCCGAGGCCGGCATCTGCCTGCGCTTCCAGGCCTACGATCACCCCACGTATCCACAGTTGTACGGTGATTTCGAGCCCTACATGTCGGTTGTGGATCTGCTGATGAACTGCGGTTCCGGCAGCTTTCCAATCATCGAATCCGGTAGACTGGCGGCCTCATGAGGATCCTCGCTCTCGGTTGCCATCCCGACGACATCGAGTTCGGTTGCGGCGGTACCCTCATTAAGTACGCCGGCGCGGGCGACGACGTTTACATGATGGTGATGACGCAGGGCCATGCCGGTGGCGATGACAACCTCCGCACGGCAGAACAAGAGAAGGCCGCCGAGATCATCGGCTGTGACCAGCTCTTTTGGGGTGGATATCGCGACACCGAGCTGCCGCTGAACCGCGAGCTGATCGTCAGCATCGAAAACGTCATCGATGAATTCGAGCCCGCCTTCATCTTCGTTCACTACGCCGATGACACCCATCAGGATCACCGCGTTCTCAACCACGCTACGGTGACCGCGACACGCTATACACGAAACGTCCTCTTCTATGAGGGTCCGACGACACAAAATTTCACCCCCACGGTCTTCGTGGAGATCGACGAGACGATCGACCGCAAGATCGAAGCGCTGGAGGCGCACGCCTCGCAGGTGAAGAAAACCAACATCGGCGACCTGAACATCGTCGAACTGGCCGAGGCCACGGCGCTCTTCCGCGGCACCCAGGCGCGCATCAAGCACGCCGAAGGATTCTCGCCCTTGCGGCTGTTCATCAACGTATCGTCCGCGGAGTAGCCTTGCCGGACGCTCGGCACGGCCCATGAGCAACCGCGACCGGATCACCAGCTTCGTGCTGGCGACCGTGGGCATGACACTTCTGCTGCCACAGGTACGCGCGGTCTTCTTCGGCGGTGGTTACCGCTGGCTCTACGTTCTGGCGATCAGCTTCAGCGTCTCAGCCGCCTCGACGCCCGTTGTCCGGGAGGTAGCGCGCAAGTTCGGCGTGCTCGACAAACCCGACGTCGCCGAGGGACGCAAGATTCACGACCGCCCCACCCCCCTGCTCGGAGGGGTCGCCGTCTGGCTGGGCGTGGTCGGCGCCCTATCGGCCAACGGAGTGTGGCCGGCCGGCCTGGCGCCCGTTCTGGCGACCGGCACCCTGCTGATGCTTTTCTCCGCTGCCGACGACGTGAAGCCGATTCGCTCATCGGTCAAGTTGACGATGTTCCTGATCTGCGCCGGGCTGGCGGTTGCCGCCGGGGCGCGGGCCAGCATATTTCCTCAGACGCCGCTGGGAACGGCGGCGAACGTCGCACTGAGCTTCATCTGGATCGTCGGCATCTTCAACGCGCTGAACTTCCTCGATGGCATGGATGGGCTGGCCGCTGGCACTTCGATCGTCATCGCGCTGCTGATGGGCGCCGTCGCCTTCGAGACCGTGCAGCCGGCGATCGGCTGGGCCACGGCGGCGATCGCCGGTGCCTGCCTCGGGTTCTTGCCGTACAACTTCCGTCCCGGGAGGCGCGCCACAATCTTCCTGGGCGACGCTGGAAGTAACTTCCTCGGCTTCATGCTGGCCAGCCTGGCGCTCCTGGGCTTTTGGGCCGAAGCCGATCCTCTGGTGGCGATCAGCAATCCCATTCTGATCTTCTCGGTCCTCATCTACGACATGACCTACATCACGCTGGACCGCATCGCGTCCGGCAAGGTGCGGTCATTTTACCAGTGGATCGACTACGCCGGGCAAGATCACTTGCACCACCGAATCGCTGCCGTTCTCGACGATCGAGCCAAGGCGGTTGTTTTCATCTTGATGATGAACGCGACGCTCGGGATCGCGGCCCTCGGACTGCGCTCTGCGGACCGACGTACGGCTCTCCTCCTGCTCGGACAGGCGTTGCTTGTGCTGACCCTGATCACGATGCTCGAGCGCCGCGGCAAGGGGCTAATCAGCCGCTTTCTGCGGCGGGCACCGATGATCAGCACCGACCCCAAGCGGCCACCCGTGCTCGTCGTCGATTTCGACGGCACAATTGCTCAATGGGCGCCGTCGGGGTACCCAGACATCGGGAAGCCCCTCGAGGGCTCGCGCCGGTTTCTTCGGCTGCTAAAGAGCGAGGGCTGGAAGATCATTATCAATAGCTGCCGCCACGGCGCCGAACACGAGGCCGCGATGGCCAAATGGCTGCAATCCAACGAGATCCCCTACGACGAGATCAACCGCAATTCGTCGTACCCATGGGCCAAGGGCAAGCCGGTCGGTGACGTCTACTTGGATGACCGAGGTGTCCGATTCGAGGGTCGATGGGACACCGCCTATCAAAGGGTGCAGGAGTTGCTGCACCTCGAAGGGCTCAACGTGATCGCAGATCAGGATGAAGACTGACGGTAACGAAGCTGCCGGTGCAGACGCCGTCGCACGCCCAGCTAGCAGGCTAGCGTAGCAGCACCGTCTCGACCACCATTCCCGGGCCGAATCCCACCGCGACGCATGGACGCGGAGCCCCGCTTCGACGCAGCCGCTCGAGAATAAAAAGCAGGGTCGCCGACGACATATTGCCGAACTCGGCCAGGATCTGGCGGGAGACCTCCATCGCTCCGTCGCCCAAGCCAATGGCCTCTCCGAACGCCGTGAGGATGCGCGGGCCGCCAGGGTGGACCGCCCAAGTCGCTACCTCCTCGATCGAAAGGCCGTGCCCGCCGAGCCATTCGTTCAACCAGTCGAGCACGTTCTCGCGGATCAACCCGGGCACCCGCGCCGACAGGGTCATGTGGAAACCGTGGTCGCCAATCCTCCATGTCATGGCGTCTTCGGAGCGCGGCATCAGGAGCGTTCCGTTGCCGATCACAATCCAATCCGACGTACGGTTCGGCATTGACTCGTCAACGCCGATCACGGCGGCGGCTCCGTCGGCGAACAACGAATTGGCAACGATCTTCTCGGCATCCCACCCGTAGAAGAAATGCAGCGTGCAAAGCTCGACAGCGCACACAAGGGCTCGCGCCTCGGGATGCGATCGCGCGAACGACGATGCTACCCGAATGCCGTTGAGCGCCCCATGGCAGCCCATGAAACCGATGTGGGTGCGCTCTACCGTACGCCGCAATCCAAGATCGTCGATGAGCGCGGCGTCGATTCCCGGGGCATGAAACCCTGTGCACGAAACCGTCACAAGGTGGGTGATGTCTTGCGGATCGATGCCGCCATCGACGACCGCTCGCCGCGCCGCACGCACGGCCAGCGGCGGTGCCTCACGCTCATAGACCTCCATCCGTTCCCGCGTCGTCGGCCCACTGTCGTGCTCGTCGGTCGCCCTCGAGTAGAAGGACTGCCGATCGAACGGATCGCCGTCCGGCGCTTCCAAGAGGACACTGTGCCGTTTGCTCACGCCGGAGCGTCGATAGAGCGCCGGAATCAGGCGCAGTTTCCTGTCACCCACGTGGCAAAATGACTTATTCACCTCGGCGGCGTCACCCTGCGAAATGGAAAACTTCGGCACCGCCGTGCCGATCCCCTCGATCTTCAGGGCCAAGCGATCCCCTCCTCACTGAAGTCGGGGCCGTGAAGTCGACGGATGATGGGCCGACTGAGGCCCGGACGACGCTCGAGGATTCGCAGCGCACAACGCGCAGCCAGCGGCCGCCGCAGCAGCCAGGAAACCCCCCGACACATTCGTTGTGAGCGCCCGAGTTCGACCTGATACGTCGTGTTCCAGGCCGACACCAGTCGCGGAGACCACTCCTCCACCGCACGTAGGCTGATGGGAGCCAGGAGCAGGGATGAGTGAATCGCCCATCCGATGCCCTCCCCCGTGAATGGCTCGACATAGCCGGCGGCGTCACCCACCGCAAAGATACGTTCCGCCGCCCGCCGCCTCGGCGCCTGCCACAACGCCCGTGTGCCATTCCAATCGGCGTCGCCGAGACCGGTCGGCGGCGGAAACCCGGCCTCCCGCAACACTGCCTCCACCACCGCACCCACCCCGGTGTCACGGACGGAATCTGGCACGAGCGCCGCGGCAACGTTGAGACCGCCTCGCTCCAGGCGCACGAGACCAACGTAGCCGGCGCGGCCGACCGCCATGTAGATCGTGCCCGGGCTGTAATCATCGGCTCGACCGGGAACCATCGCGCTGCACCCGATTCGTCCGGCACGACTACGCGCCGGAGCGGGTTCGTCGACCTGGCAGCTTCCCAAACCGGAAGCGTCGACGACCACCGAGGCCGCGATGCGCCGCCTCGACCCGGACGATCGGAGCTCGACGATTCGGGCCCCGTTGCGGATCGCACCCACCGCGGCACTATGCCCAGGCAAGAATCGGGTCCCGGCACCGACCGCCTCCTCGACCAGCGCCGCATCGAGGGCGCGCCGCGAAACCGAGAGACCACGCGGCATCGGCAGTTCCACCGTGCGATGCCAGCCTCCGAGCCGAATCCGGTGCAGCGATGGACCACCGATTCGTTCGAGCACGCCGCCCAGATTCAATCGCTCGAGGCGCGCCACGGTGCGCGCGCTCAGACAGCAACCGCACACCTTATGGCGGGGGAAGCGGTGCCGGTCGACGAGCAGCACCCGCGCCCCCTCACGCGCCGTCTGCAAAGCGAGCACCGCGCCAGCCGGGCCGGCGCCGATAACAACAATATCCCACACCCCATCGGGGTCGGGCCTTGGTGATCGCTCCGCCATCAGGGTCGTGCCCACGTCAGGCTGTATCGGTACGGCCAGAGATGACGCACGTCGGCGGCGAGCCCGGCCCGGCGCGCCAAGTCAACGGCTTCCGCCGCTGTGAAGGCGGCGCGCACGGAGAGCGGACCGTCGACTCGCGCCACGCGCGAGCGGGTCAAAACGCGGACGCCGAAATATGCAAGCGCGTAGCCGACCCGGCTGCGCTCGAGATCCTGGACGACGATCATCCGGCGCGCCACGTCGGCCATCCGGCGCAAGAACGCTATCGCGTCGGCGTCTTCCAGATGATGAAGGAACAGCGTGTTGTAGATGACGTCAGCATCACCCGGGAGCGGGTCGCATAGAGCGTCGATCCGGAAGAACCGCGCCGCCGAATCGACCTCCGCGGCCCGCTCACGCGCTCGCGCCACCGCGACCGGGCTGATGTCACAGCCGCGAACGCTAAGAGCGACGCCGCCCCGTCGCGCCACGGCCTCGAGGGCGAGGAGAACGTCTCCCCCGCCGCACGCTACGTCGAGCACCCGAACCATGCGGTTGTTCCCTACGGGCACGACCCGTCGGATATCGGCCCACAACTGCGCCGCGCTTCTCGAGATCCAGTTGATCCGCTGGAGAGCATCCAGCGCTCGGCGATGCCGACGTTCGTCCAGGTGGGGCGAATCCATGATCTCGGGGTGGCGACAACGGGTCATCGTGATCACGAAACCAGTATAGAGCGGCCCGGCCGGACTTGAACGGCAAGGAGTACGACCGTTGCCCGTGCGTGGCGCACCTTCGCTCCGGGCACTTGCGGCGCTCGCCACCTGGGTACAGCTACGCTCAGCATCGAGCACTTATGCACACGATTTCCCCTTGACAGCCTAGCAACCGATCCCTAGAGTAGAACACTTGAGCTTGTTTATACGTAGCCGTGAGCAGCCGTCGCCTGCCAGGAGTTTCTCGCCGTAGAGCAGCTTACAGGGGCACGCGGGCACCGTCCGGCATCGTGAAGGAGAAGATACATGCAGGAAACGCGACCGACCATCATGACCCTCGACGAGGTTGCCCGATACCTTCGTCTACACAAGTCCACCGTCTACAGGATGGCCCGCGAGGGGAGGCTCCCCGGCAACAAGGTCGCGGGCCAGTGGCGTTTCAAGAAGGAACGTCTGGTCGACTGGTTTGAAAAGCAGGAAGAGGTCGGCAAGCTCTAGCAAACCGTGGTGGAATGGCCTGCTAGCATCTAGGTCTTCGCACCCACCGGCTTTCTTGACGCACCGCGCCGCGGTGCGTTTTTTTTGCGGCATTCGGACAACGGTGGCCGTCTCACACGAGCAACGAACCCGAGACCTCACCCATGCCCGATTCACGCCTCCTTCCGCCTGTCCCGGCGTCGCCGTCGAGGACGCCCGTCATCGTGACCGCCGGCGAGCCGGCGGCGATGATCTCGCTGCAGGAACGCCTCCTCGAGCGCGCCATCGAAGCCGGGGCGAGTGACCTGCATATCGAGCCGTTCCCCGACCGCCTGCGGTTGCGTATCCGCGTCGACGGCTGGCTGTATGAGCTCGACCCGCTGCCGACGTGGATGCACCGCGGCCTGGTCTCGAGATTCAAGGTCATGGCCGCGATGGATGTTACGGAGCGCCGCCGCCCGCAAGACGGTCGCCACTTGTTTCGCACGGCCACTGGGGTCGAGGTCGATTTGCGGGTCGCCACCACCTCTACCCAGCACGGAGAAAAGGTTACGATCCGGCTTCTGCCGCGCAGCCGCCAACCACCCGACCTCAACGATCTCGGCCTCGACAGCGAACGAATGCGCCGGATCGAGGACTTCATCGCCCAACCCTGTGGCCTTATTCTCGCCGCCGGGCCGACGGGCGCCGGAAAGACAACGACGTTGCACACCCTCCTGCGCCGCATCGACTCCGTCGGCCGCAGCATTGTGACCCTCGAAGACCCGATCGAGTACACCTTGCCCGGGGCGACCCAGATCCCGATGCGCCCCTCGATCGGGGTCAACTTCGCGACGGCGCTGCGCGCCGTGCTGCGACACGACCCGGACGTCATCCTCCTCGGCGAGATTCGCGACGAAGAAACCGCCCGCGTCGCGGTGCGGTCGGCAGCCACCGGGCACCTCGTGCTTTCATCCGTGCACACCAACAACGCCGTCGAATCGGTCTTCCGATTGTTCGAGCTCGGCGTCCCCGCGTACCTGGTGGCCACTTCGCTCACCGGGGTGATCTCACAGCGTCTCGTGCGCCGCTTGTGCCATCGGTGTAAGAGACGCCAAACGCCGGGCACCGAGCAAGCGGAGCGAATGGGATTCGCTCCCCCGACCCCGAGCGACCGGCTCTTCGAAAACGTCGGGTGCAACTCGTGTCGGGATGGTTTCGATGGCCGCCTCGGTGTCTTCGAAACCCTTACCCTCGGGCCTCAACTTCGGCGCCTGCTGGGCGCAGCGGACGATTGCCTGGTACTGGAGCGGGAGGCGCTCGAATCCGGCGCCCTCCTGCCCCTGTTGGCGTCGGCGGACGCAGCGTGGCGACGGGGTGACACAACGATCGAAGAGCTGGCACGGGTTGTTCCGCCGGCTAGCCCCGACGTCATCCGTACAACGGCTCGTACAGCTCGGGATCCAGCGAGCGAACCTCGTCCTCGCTGAGCTCGCTCAACCGGTCGGGCAGCAACGGCGGATCCTCGACCTCGTGGAGGTAGTAATCCGGGCCGACGAGGAACCGCCGTCGGCCCGGGCGGAAGTAAACGGTGGCAACGCGAACCTCCGGCGCGTTTCGCCTCGCTTTGCGGCGCAGGTAGCTGACCACTTCGTAGATGGTCCGGCCGCTATCGAAGAAATCATCGACGAGCAGCAGCTGATCGTCGGCCTCGACGACGTCCAGAACGTGCTCGAATCCCTTGATGTCGAAGCCGTCGCCGTAGAGGACGCCCTCGAGCGATTGCGTCCGGATCGCCGTGTGGTAGAGATCGTGCCCCTTCCAGCGAAAGAACTCCTGGATGACAATCCCCGGCGGCGCGCCGCCACGCCAAAGTGCGACAAGGAAATCGGGCCGGTAGCCGTTGCTCCAGACCTTGCGGGCGAGGCGAAAACAGTCGATCAGATAGACGTTCGGATCGACCACCCGGCGCTCACCTCGTTCGACAGATCCCATGTCGGCTCGGCAACTATCACATTTCCTAAGAGGCGGAGGCTGGCGGCAACTTGGGGATTCGCAGCTTATGTGCGTTGGCGCGCCGAAGTTCCTCGACACGGGAGGCGAGCTGCTCGCTGCCCTGCCCCCCGACCAGGTAGCGGTCGAGCTCATCGTACGAAAATCCGAGCTCCCCCTCGTCCGTCTGTCCCTCCCACATCCCCGCGGTCGGCGACTTGTCGATGATGGATTGCGGAACGCCCAGGTGGGCGGCAAGCTCTCGTACTTCGTGCTTGACGAGATGCCCGAGCGGCAGAAGATCGACGCCACCGTCGCCGTACTTGGTGAAATACCCCAACGTCAGCTCGGTACGGTTTCCGGTTCCAATGACGAGGTACTGGTTGCGGCTGGCGAAGTAGTAGAGGGTCGCCATGCGGAGCCGCGGCTTCAGGTTGTTGAGCGGAAGATCCTTCGTACCCAGCGCCGCGCCCGCCTCCAACGTCGAGGCGAGCACTTCGAAGACCGGGCTCAAGTCGACCTCGCGACGCTGGAGACCGAATTTCTCCACCAAGAGAAGAGCGTCCTCGCGATCGCGGGGGTCGGACTGAATCGGCATGATGACGGCGAGATGCGCGTTGCGAAACGCCCGCCGCGCGAGCACCGCAACCGCCGACGAGTCAACGCCGCCGGACAGTCCGAACACCACGCCGCGGCAGCCGGCCGCCCCGATTTCCGACCGCAGCCAGTCCACCAGGTTGTCCGACAGTTCCTCGGCCTTCACCTTCGATCTCCCGACAGTCGGTTGGGGAAGCTCGGATCTTAGCAGGCCGCGGTGAACGTGCGATGGGCCTGGTTGCCGGACTCGGTCGCGTCGGGCATCACCTAGAAAAGCGCTTTCACGGCCAAGAAAACATAGTAGTAATCAGCAAGGCTTCTTAATAATGTTTGCTTTGTGACAATAGACAGATTTGCTACACTACATCACAGCTTTGCAGATTGATGGTCATTAACCAACAGATACACACACTCCGTGGGATCAGCGCATGACCGATTCATCCGAGGTAGGCGTCGAAGAACGGCGCCCCACCATCATGACCCTCGACGAGGTCGCCAAGTACCTACGGGTGCACAAGTCGACCGTATATCGGATGGCGCGCGAAGGCACCATACCCTCCACGAAAGTCGCCAATCAATGGCGCTTCAAGAAGGTGCGCATCGACGAGTGGCTCATGGAACGCGAGCACGTCGGCGCGCTCAGCCTCGAGTAGAGTCCCGCGGGTTCCCGCCGTTTCTTGTCAGCTTGTAACCGCTGCGGTTACGTCCTCGTAGGTCACCACGCGGTACTGCTCCCGCAACTCGCGGACGAGCGATTCGAACAGGCCGCTGCGCCGCTGGTTGAGCATCTCGTCCCGCAATGCATCGCGCTCGATCGCGTACTGTCCCCAATCCGGTTGTACGTGCGCCGTGACGCGAAACAGGGCGTAGCCGCGGTCCACCTTCACCGGACCGCCGGCCTCGCCGGCGCCGTGGTCGAAGGCGGCGAGCACCAGCGCCGACTGTCGACCCAGTTCGGGAACGACGCCGTCGCGCGGGATCAGCGCCGTCGACTGGATCGGGGCGGCGATCTCGGCAGCGAGAACATCGAATGCCTCGCCCTGCTTGAGTCGGGTACCGAAATCATCGGCGACCTCGGCGGCGCGCTCTTCGGCGAGCTGGCGAATGAGGTCGCTGTTCACAGCCTCCTCGACCTCGGCGAACCCCGGCTCGTGCGACTCGACGATCTCGTCGACGCGGAAGATCACGTAGCCGTCGCCGAACCGAATCGGCTCCGAGACCCGGTCGCGACCGGCTTCGAATGCCTGCCGAGAAAACTCCGGGGACAGCACCTCGGCGAATCCCTCGAGTTGGGAAAACAGGGCGCTTTCGCGGATCTCCAGGTCGAACTGGTCGGCGAGATCCTCGAGAGTGGTCCGTCGGAGCACTTCCGTCCGTAGCTCTTCGGCACGCTGGTCGGCGATCTCCTCGGCGCGCTCAAACGTGATGCGCTGCTCGAGTTGGCCGCGCACGTCCTCGAAGGGACGCACCTGCTCCGGACGACTGCCGTCCAAACGGATAATGTGGAAGCCGAACGATGTCTGCACGATGTCGGACGTCTCATCGAGGTCGAGGGAGAAAGCAACCTCTTCGAACTCCGCCGCCATGCGGCCGCGGCGGAACCACCCGAGGTCGCCGCCGGTCGTCGCGGTCGCGGTGTCGTCGGAATTCTCTTCGGCGAGGGCCACGAAATCAGCGCCCGCACGAATCTGGTCGAGTATCTCCTCGGCGGTGGCTCGCGTGTCGGCAAGCGTTTCCTCGTCGGGGTCCGGCGGCAGACGAAACAAAATGTGTCGCGCCCGCACCTCTTCGGGAGTCGTGAACTCCTCCAGGCTCTCCTCGTAGGCGGTCCGTAGCGCCGCCTCGTCAACCTCAACCGTTCCTCGGATGGCCTCGGTCTCGATCACCGCGAAACTGACCTGGCGCCGCTCCGGAACCCGATAATCGGCGATGTTCTCGGCGAACAGCGTACGCGCCGCCTCTTCGGTCAGTAGCTCGGAAACTTCGGCCTCGAGGCCGGTGGAGCGGACGACAAAGAAGTCGAACTGAGCCCGCTCGTTGGCCCGCTGGTACGCATCCTCGATCTCCCGGTCGGTGACCGTGACGCCGTTGCTCACCAACTCGGAGAATTTTTCGAAAAGGACCTCATTGGAAACGTCGCGCTCGAAGTCTTCGAACGAGATCCCGCGGCTGCGCAGTACCTGCTTGTAGCGGTCGGGCCCGATAAACACGCCGTCCTCCTGGAACGCCTCATACTCCATGATGCGGTCCCCTACCTCGCGATCGCTGACCGACAGACCTTGATCACGGGCGGCCGCCAGGATGAGGCGCTCACGGATCAGCTGCTCGAGCACGATCTCGCGGATCTGCATCTGCTGCAGGAAGTCATCGGGGAGGCTTCCGCCGCTGACGCTCTGGTAATAGGAGGTCTGCCGCTGGAGTGCCTGCTGGAACTCGGCGATGTAGATCGGCTCACCGTCGACGCGGGCAATGATGTTCGACGGGCCACGGATCAGGTCGGGAATGTAGAAGGCGACGAATGCGACGATGACAAGCCACAACACCCACGAGAGGTTACGGACGTTGCGGCGCATGGTATCGAGCACGTTTGAACCTACCTTGGCACTGGTATCAGTTTCGCCGGGGAGCGGGTGACCGAACGGTGGCGCGGCGGACAAGAGGGCTAATGGTAGCCGCGCAGCAGTACCGACAACAAGCAAGCCCCCGGGCGCCCCCCCAATAAGCGCGTCTTTCTGCTCGAACTCGCTTGAATTCGGCAAATCCGCATTTCCGCCTGGCACGGGGCCATGCTAAACTGCGCAAGCGATCTGTGTCGTTTGCAGCCGTCTGCGTTCCTTTGTGCCCGCGCCCCTGCGAGTTGGTGGGTGCGAGGATGCGACGGAACGCTTTTTCGTGGCGGTGGGCAGACGAGCTGCGCTGATCTGGTTCGGATTCCATGTCCCTGTTGTCTTTCTTTTCAAACGATATCGCCATCGATCTCGGCACCTCGAACACACTCGTGTTCACCGCCGGGAAAGGCATCGTGTTGTCCGAGCCCTCGATCGTCGCGATCAACAAGCTCACCAACAAGATCGTGGCGGTGGGCGCGGAAGCCAAGGAAATGCTCGGCCGCACGCCGAGTCACATCGTCGCCGTGCGGCCGCTGAAGGACGGTGTCATCGCGGATTTCGACGTCACCGAGCGGATGATTTCGTACTTCATTCGCCGCGCCAACAATGGCCGCGTCTGGGTGCGACCGCGTATCGTCATCGGCGTGCCGAGCGGCATCACACAGGTCGAAGAGCGCGCCGTCAAGGACACTGCCTACCGTGCCAAAGCGACCGAGGTGTACTTGATCGAGGAGGCGATGGCGGCCGCCATCGGCGCCGGACTTCCGATCACCGAGCCCTCGGGGAACATGGTGGTCGACATCGGCGGTGGGACGACCGACGTGGCGGTCATTTCGATGGCCGGCATCGTGTACTCACGATCGATCCGCGTCGGCGGCACGGCGATGGACGAAGCGATCATCAACTACATCAAGCGCAACTACAATTTGCTCATCGGTGATCGCACCGCCGAAGACATCAAGATCAATATCGGTTCCGCGTTCCCCCTGGACGAGGAGTTGACCATGGACATCAAAGGTCGCGACCTGGTCGAGGGTAAACCAAAAACAATCACCATCACCGACCGTGAGATTCGCGACTCGCTGAGCGAAGTCGTGTCTTCGATCGTAGAATCGGTGCGGATGGCGCTCGAGCGCACTCCGCCCGAGCTGTCCGCCGACTTCATCGACAAGGGCATGATCCTCACCGGTGGAGGGGCGTTGCTCCGCAACCTGGATCTGCGCCTCCGTGAAGAGACCGGGATTCCGGTTTCGATCGCCGAAGACCCCTTGTCCGCGGTTGTGCTCGGTGTCGGACGGATTCTCGATGACCTGGATCTACTGCGGCGGGTGTGCCTGCCGTAGGCCGGAAAGGTGCTGAGAAACTCCCTGTGGTGCCGCGCATGAGGGCAAACCGCCGAGCTAGCAGGCCGTGGTGAGCTAACCAACATGGAGACGATCAGCCGCCACGTGAGCTCCGTAGCGCTCCTCGTCGGCCTGCTGTTCAGTTTCTTCGTGATGATCTCGTATCAGGTCAACCGCGACGACACCGTCACCGTTGTCGAGGGCACGATTCAGACCGTCGTTTCGCCGGCCCATCGACTGGTTTCCGCGCTTTGGATCGGCATCTCTTCCGGCTGGTCCGACTACGTGGGGCTGATCGGCCGGGCTTCCGAGGCCGATGCCCTGCGCCAACGCGTCGAGTACCTCGAACGTAGCAACATGATGTTCGAGGAGACGTCACGCGAAAACGCTCGGCTCAAACAGCTGCTCAACCTGCAGAGCCGCATCGAGATTCCCTCGATCCCGGCGCAAGTCATCGGACGCGACACGGCGCACCGCTACGAGACGTTCACGGTCAACCGCGGGTCACTCGACGGCATTGCCATGGACTCGGCGGTGCTTGCGCCCACCGGCGTCGCGATCGGACGGATCGTCTATGTGACGCCGTGGACCTCGACCGTACAGCTGATCACCAACCCACAGAGCGCCGTCGGCGCCAAGGTCGTGCGTACGTCGGCGCGCGGCGTCGCCCACGGCGCCGGCGACGGCACCCTCGATCTCGACTACGTCACCAGCCTCGCCGACGTCGAGGTGGGGGATATCGTCGTTACTTCGGGCGACGACGCGATCTACCCCCCGGGCCTCGAGATCGGCCGGGTAATCCGTGTCCTCCAAGGCGCGCCTGTACCCGGGCTTCCCCGACTTCCGTTGGCGCGAACTGAAACGGCGCTGTTTCTCGACATCGATGTGAGCCCCCTCGCCGACGTCCTCCGCGTCGACCAAGTTCTGCTCCTCGCACCACCATCGGCTCGTGAATGACTGCGCTCCGCTCGATCGTCCTGCTATTCGGCCTCGGCCTTCTGCAAACCTTTCTGCCTCGGGTCTGGTCGGGCCTCGGGAGCGTCGACTGGTTGCTGATCTATGTCATCCTGCAAGCGCTGCAGGGCTCGTTCCGAAGGTCGATCCTCCTCGGCGCCGGCGCCGGCTTGATACAAGATGGCCTCGCCGGTGGCATCATCGGGCTGCACGCCTTTGCCAAGACGGCGGTAGCGGCGATCATCGCGACGTTCGGCAGCCTGCTTGTGGTTCGCGGCCCACTGCCCGAGGCGGTGATCACCGGCATGGCGACGGCACTCGAAGGGCTGATCGTGGTCGCCTGGCAAGTGTTGCTCGGGCGACCGGCGTCGCTCGGTCCGATCGATCTCTTCCTGAGAGCTGCGGCGACCGGCGCAGCAACAATGGTGATCCTCTACACCGGTCGCCGATGGCAACAGCGGGCGCTGATCAAGCGCCGCGGCGTCCGTGGAAGTAACGAATGAGCAGTGTCGGCCCCTGGCGCCCCGAGTCTTTCACCCAGAGCACGGGTTCGCGGCGCCGACCCATCTTTCGCCGCAACCGTGGTGCTCCGGACGACCTGACGCTGGAAGGGCCGATCGTGCGCAGCCAGCTGCTGAGCCGGGTGCGCGTCGCCGAGGGCGTTGTCATCGTGATGGTCATGCTCCTGCTGTTCGGCTTTTGGCGCCTTCAGGTCGTACACGCCGCCCATTATCGAGAGCTCGCAGACAACAACCGCCGCCGAAACATCATCGTTCGGGCGCCGCGCGGCTTGGTTACCGACCGCAACGGTCTGTTGCTCGCCGCCAACAGAGCGGCTTTTGATGTCGCCATTGTGCGCGAGGAACTCGACGACCGCGACACCACCCTCGAGTGGCTCGCCAGCGTACTCCGCGTGACACCCGATATGCTCCGCGAGCGTCTCGATCAAAGGCAGCAAGGCATTCCCGTTTTCCGATCGGTCGTCATCGCCGGCGATATCGACGCCGCCCTGGTATCGGCGATCGAAGCGCGCTCGCTCGAGTACCCCGGGGTGCTGATCCAACCCGAGCACAAGCGCCACTACCCGAAGGGGCGGGTCGCGGCGCACGTCCTGGGCTATGTCGGTGAGATCAACGCCGCCCAGCTCGCATCGTGGGAGCAGGGCCGCTACCGGATGGGCGACATCGTCGGCAAGCTCGGCCTCGAGCGCGTCCACGACCTTCGGCTTTCGGGGCTTGCGGGCGACGAAGAGATCATCGTCAACAGCGTCGGGCGAACCGTTCGGGTGTTGAACCAGATCCCCCCCGAGCCCGGCAACACGTTGACCCTGACCCTCGATCTGCCGCTGCAGCAGCAGGCGGAGGCTTTGCTCGAGGGGAAAAAGGGCGCCATCGTGATCCTCGACGTCAACACCGGCGGCGTGCTGGCGCTGGCCTCCGCGCCGACGTTCGACCCCAACATGTTCGCGCGACGCTTCTCGCAAGCCGAGTGGGAAGCGGTGACCAACGATCCTGCCACGCCTCTCCAGAATCGTGCCCTGCAGAGCGCCTACCCACCCGGGTCGATCTTCAAGTTGATGATGGCCGTGGCCGGTCTCGAAAACGGGGTGATCACCCCCGAAACAACGGTTACCTGTACGGGGGGCGGCAGGTACTACGGAGAGTACCGAAGCTGCAACGCTGTGCACGGCACGGTAAGCCTGGAGGCCGCCATCGGTCGCTCGTGCAACGTCTATTTTTACGAGCTCGGGACCAAGCTTTCGCGGCAGCAAATCATCGAGGTCGCGCAGCGCTACGGGCTCGGCGCCCGCACCGGGATTGACCTTCTCAACGAGGGAACAGGCATCCTGCCAACCGACGAGTGGATCGCTCAGGCGCCCCGGGACGGCAACTGGTATCCGGGAGAGACGATCAGCTTGTCGATCGGTCAGGGACCCATCAACACGACGCCCTTGCAGATCGCCCACATGGCGGCGACGCTCGCCACCGGCTTCAGGATCACGCCCCATCTGGTCGAGACCGTGGAGAACGCCGCCGGCAGAGAGATCGAGATGGCTCCCCGGAATCGACCCGTCGACGTCAACCTGAGTCCCTACCACCGCGCCGCCGTCCTCGGGGGCATGCGGGCAGCCGCCCATCCCGTCACCGGTACGGCGCGGCGGGCCGCCGACCCCGCCTACGACTTCGGCGGCAAGACGGGAACCGCGCAGGTCGCCTCAGCCGACGCTGCCGGGCCCGAGGCGGACCGCCCCGAGGAGCTCCGCAACCATGCCTGGTTCGTCGGTATCGCGCCGATTGACGCCCCGGAGATTGCCATTGTCGTCTTCATCGAGCACGGTGGTTCTGGCGGTGTCGCCGCAGCGCCCCTCGCCGGCGTACTGATGACTGCCTATTTCGAATCGAGGGAGGCGGCACAGCGATGATCCTGTTCGACCGTCGCTCTGTTCAGACCTTCGATTATCTGCTGCTGTTCGACCTCGCGCTGCTGCTCAGTATCGGGGTTCTGCTGGTCGCTTCGGCCAGCAACGAAGGGCACTTCCAACGCCAGATCGTTTGGGCGGCAGCAGCGATCGTTCTCGCCCTCGTGGTCGCGGCCCTCGACTATCGCAAGCTGGCCAATCGGGCGTACGAGCTGTGGGCGATCTCGATGGTGGTTCTCGTCGGGCTGTTGCTATTCGCCCCGGTGACGTCCGGAGCGCGCAGCTGGCTGAGCATCGGCGGCGTCGGTCTGCAACCATCCGAGCTCGTCAAGATCGCCGTTATCCTGGCGCTCGCCCACTACTTCGCCGAAGGTGATCCGCTACCGTTCGGCGCCCGCGGCCTCTTCATGCCGGCGGTGCTGGCGCTGGTGCCGTTCGTACTAGTGGCATTGCAGCCCGATCTCGGCACCGCCAGCACATTCTTGCCGATACTCGCCGGGATCGCCTGGGTGGCGGGCATCCGCTATGGGACCGCGGCGCGGCTGACGGCGGTTGCCGCGGGAATGGCGCCGCTGGGGTACTTTTTTCTGCTCGAGGACTACCAGCGCGACCGGCTGCTGACCTTCCTCAATCCCGAGGTGGATCCGTTGGGTAGCGCCTACCAGATCATCCAATCGAAGATCGCGGTCGGGTCCGGGGGCGTATTCGGAACCGGTCTCTTCGCCGGCAGTCAGAGCAAGGGAGAGTTTCTGCCGGCCCAGCACACCGACTTGGTGTTCGCGGTGCTCGGGGAAGAGTTCGGCTTCCTCGGCGTAGCGCTGGTGCTGACGCTCTACTTGGTGCTGCTGCTGCGGGTGCTGCAGACAGCACGGCTGGCCCGCGATCGCGCCGGCACCTACATCGCCACCGGCGTGGCCACGCTGATGCTTTACCACGTGCTGGTGAACGTCGGGATGGTGATCGGATTCGCCCCGATCACCGGGATTCCTCTACCCCTTCTGTCGTACGGGGGTTCCTCGGCGTTGACGACCGGGATCGCCATAGGCCTGGTGATGTCGATACGAACCCGCCGATTCCTGAACTAGCCTGGATATCTCAACGGGTCGCGCAGCGAGCGGGCGCGAGGGCGTGTGAGGACAAGGCGAGCGCCGATTCGGGAGCGGAGGCGTACTTGTCAAGTACGTCGAGCACCCGAAGCAAGCGCAACGCCGTACCCGCGCGCCATCGAGCCCGCGCAGCCGTAACCCGTTGATAGTGCTGCGCCCCACAAGAGCTCCGGGCGGTTCTTCAGCCGGCGCCGAGCTCCGGCGTCTACGTAATGAACACCTCGCGGGAACCACGGATCCGGTATACTGGTGTGCATACGAATTTCTGGATCGCTGGCTTGCGCGGGCAGCAACATACGCCTCGTCGGTCGAGAACGCGGATAGATGCCTCGAGTGGCGACGGTTCTCATGGTTCAGGCTGCCGGCGGCAGCGGAAGAGCGATCCGAAAGGGCTTTCTTGTTTTTTACCCTTCTAACAGCGCGATGACCACCAGGCAGACACACCAACTGCCGCACGTCGCCCGTGCGCCCTCGTCTATCCCACGACCAGGGACCGGTGTGCCGCGCGCTCAAGCGCCCGTCCGCGGCGGTGAGACGTCATCACATTCCGTTTCCCCCGGACCGGGCCGCTCGGAGATATCTGTATGGTTCGCAAAGAAATCATCACCAACACTGACGAGGATGAGACGCGCCTTGCCATCCTCGAAGACGGACAGCTAACCGAAGTTTTTGTCGAGCGCGCCCAGGCGCGCGGGCTGGTCGGCAACATCTACAAGGGTCGGGTCAGCCGGGTTCTCCCCGGCATGCAATCCGCCTTCGTTGACATCGGCCTCGAACGCGACGGCTTCCTCTACGTCTCCGACGTACTCGCCGACATCGAGCAATTCTCCAGCTGGATGGAGGGCGACGAGGACGACGACTCCCACAAGCCCGGCAAGCGCCGCAGCCGCCGCGCTCGTGAGCGACAGCGCATCGAGGACCTGCTGAAGCGGGGCGACGAGATCCTGGTACAGATCTCCAAGGCCCCGATCGGAACCAAGGGCGCGCGGATCACCACCCACGTCTCGCTACCGGGGCGCTTCCTTGTATACATGCCGACCGTCGACCACGTCGGCGTGTCCCGCAAGATCCCGGATCGCGGCGAACGCAATCGTCTGCGCAAGATCATCAACAACATCCGCCCCAAAAACGTCGGCGGGCTGATTGCGCGTACCGCGGGAGTCGGTCAGAACCAGCAGGACTTCCAGGACGACACGATGTTCCTCATCGAGGCCTGGGAGGAGATCAAGCGGCGTTCCGAAGACACCAAGGCGCCTGTCCTGATCCACAAGGACCTTTCTGTTCTGCTGCGCTTGCTGCGCGACGTCTTTGCCGACGACTTCGACCGTGTCGTGGTCGACGACGAGCAGGAGTACCTGCGCGCCAAGCGCTTCGTCGGCCAGCTGCAACCGGGGATGGTCGACAAGATCGAGCACTATCAGAAGAAGACGCCGATCTTCGACTTCTTCAAGGTCCAGCAGGAGCTCGACAAGGCGCTCGAGGCCAAAGTCTGGCTGAAGTCCGGCGGTTATCTGGTCATCGATCAGGCCGAAGCGCTGGTTGCGATCGACATCAACACCGGCAAGTACGTCGGTAAACGAAGCCTCGAAGACACCGTGTTGAAGACCAACCTCGAGGCGGTGACGGAGATCGTCCGGCAGCTGCGACTGCGCGATATGGGCGGCATTATCGTCATTGACTTCATCGACATGGAGGAAAAGGCCAACGAGCAGAAGGTCCAAAATGCCCTCGTCGAGGAGCTCAAGAAGGACCGCGCCAAGACCCAGGTGCTGCAGATGTCCGAGTTCGGCCTCATCCAGCTCACCCGGCAGCGGGTGAAGCAGAGCCTCGAGCGCATCATGCTGCAACCGTGCCCCTACTGCTCCGGGACCGGACGGGTAAAGTCGGTTGACACGATCTGCATCGAGATCCTTCGTGAAGTGAGGCGCTTGAAGGACGAGCTGAACGGCAACGGCGTCGTGATTCGCACGAGCCCCTCGATCGCGACGGCGCTGCAGCATTCGGAACGTACGATGCTGCGCAAGATTCGCGCCGAGGTCGAGGTGCCGGTGAGCTTGGTTCCGGATGGGCATTTGCATCAGGAGCAGTTCGAAGTCGTGTGCTTGTAGCGGAGCGCTGAGGCACGCATCTCCGGCGTTGCGCTTGTTCGGTGCCCCTCCGACGTACCTGTGGTACGCACGGGCCGCCTCTCGGCGCGCGCCTTGGATATGCGCGCCTGTTCGAGCCCCTCCCTCGCCGATTCGAGCGTTCGCAAGCGCACCTCAGGCTGGAGCTGAGTCGTCTCCGCCGGTAGCGAGCGCCCGCACGACCGAAGCCACCAGCGCATCGTCTTCGTCGGGGAGAATGGTGCGCACGTCGAGAACGACTCGGTCATCGACGATCCGACCGATCACCGGCGGATCGGTGGCGCGCAGCCGGCGGATGAGCTCGTCGGGGCCGTAGGAAAA
>Ga0114950_10000120_pt1 | contig 44735 bp, 41 predicted proteins | sample N075metaG_FD_83503 | JGI IMG/M metagenome (GOLD analysis project Ga0114950, IMG submission 83503) | Deep subsurface microbial communities from Kermadec Trench to uncover new lineages of life (NeLLi) - N075 metaG | ecosystem: Environmental > Aquatic > Marine > Ocean trench > Sediment | place...
GCAACGCGCATTCGACACTGAGATCGTGCAATGCTTCCAACAAGCCCTTGAGCACGTCAGCAAAGTCCACGCCACGTTCCGCCAATTCGGCGGACAACTGCAACAATTCTGCAGCCGAGCCACCTGCTAACCCACGCAGCAGACTGGCAACCTCGTCACGGCCTACCACCCCGAGCATGTCCGTGATCTCCTGCGCACGCAGTGCACCTTGCCCGTAGGATATGCCCTGATCGGTCAGACTTAGCGCGTCGCGCATGCTCCCCGCAGCGCTGCGCGCAATGATGTCCAAAGCGGACTGCTCGAACTCGACCTTTTCGCCGACCAGCACTTCTGCTAAATAACCCGCAATCGCCTCCCGGGAGAGGTTTTTCAGTTGAAACTGTAAACAGCGCGACAGAACTGTTGCCGGAACTTTTTTCGGGTTGGTGGTTGCCAGTAGAAACTTGACGTGCGCAGGCGGTTCTTCGAGGGTTTTCAGCAACGCATTGAAGCTCGCGTTAGATAACATATGCACTTCGTCTATCAGATAGACTTTGTATCGACCCCGAGTTGGCAGATATTGAGCGTTTTCCAATATTTCCCGGGTGTCATCCACGCCAGTGCGAGAAGCGGCATCGACCTCTATCAAATCGATAAAGCGATTTTCCTTGATCTCAAGACAAATCGAACAAGTCCCACAAGGCGACGAACTCACTCCGGTTTCGCAGTTCAACGACTTGGCGAGCAGACGCGCGATGGTTGTCTTGCCGACACCCCGGGTACCGGTAAACAGGTAGGCGTGATGCAAACGACCGGCATCCAGCGCATGCCGAAGGGCGCGGACCACATGGTCCTGACCCACCAAGGCATCAAAACCCATTGGACGCAGCTTTCTAGCTAAGACTTCGTAACTCATGACGCGTATTCTATCAGTCTTACGGTCCCAAGCTTAATCATCTCTTTTCCACGTGAACTCAATTGAGCAACATTTTGCAGCCAGCGCGTTTGCCATCATCGGCCATCGCGGGGCTGCTGGCATTGCCCCGGAAAATACTTTACCTGGCTTCGAGCGAGCACTGCAGTTGGGATGTTCCATGGTCGAACTCGATGTACATGTCACCAAGGACGAAGCTGGCCGACAGGCCCTGCTGGTCATTCACGACGCCAAAGTCGATCGCACCACCAATGGCCACGGTCGCATCGCTGATTTCACCACCGAACAACTTCGCACCCTGGATGCCGGAGACGGGCAACCTATTCCACTACTTCGCGAAATCGTAGATTTGTTGCATCGACACCGCGCCAATACAGGTGCCACCGCCGCGCTGAATATTGAGTTGAAAGGTGCCCACACGGCGATGTTGGTCGCATCGGCCTTGCAAAAAATTCATGCCATACCTGTGTTGGTATCTTCTTTTGATCACGCTGAGCTACAACACTTTCGCCAACTCGATGCCACCACGCCGATAGGGGTACTTTTTGATCGTTACCGGCAGGATTGGCCGGAAATAGCCGCTTCGCTAACCGCTACCACAATCAATATCAGCCAACGCGTCGCCACCACAAAGCGAGTTCAAGCCATGCGCGATGCGGGCTACAGGGTATTTGTCTATACGGTCAACTCGACCCGGGAGGGGTTGCGCCTGCAAGACATGGGGGCATCAGGTGTTTTTACCGATCGACCGGATATATTGATGGTGCTGCAAAAAAATAGCGCCTGACGGGACAGTTTTCAGGCTCGACGTTCAAGTTCTTCCAACTCACGATTCAGCTGGTATTTATCCTCGGTGATAATCTTTTCTAAAACTTCGATGCGATCACGTAAGGCCTCTAGTTCATCGATGACGGCTTCAGAATCTTCACTATGCGAACGCTTTTTTTGCATCTTCATATAATTGTTGAACGCGCCTGCGCCACAACTGACCACAACGATTACCGTTACCATTGTGTATACGTCCATCTTTTTCTCCTGTTGTCTGAGTCTGTCGTAAAGTTCGAAATTGCACTGTGGCTTTGTTATGAACTCGTCTTGAGCAAATGGTCAACCACCCCGGTATCATAAATTTGTTGCAACACCCAGGGTTTACCGCTGTAGCGGACCTGTGCTGAGCCCTGCACGGTAACATCCAAAACCTTTTTTACCCAGATATCGACCTGCCCGGCTTCACGTACGTTGACCAGACTGATCTGGCTGGCTAATTCCCGAGCCATGTACCGACCCACTCCGCCGAGATCTACAAATTGATGTTCCGCAGCGCCGCTCACCTCAAAGCTTGTTGCCCCACTACCAATGACAGTCAGATCCGCGACCCGCAGATGCTGAAAATTAAACTGTCCGGCGCCGTGACCTTCCAAAGCGAGCGTTTGCAGCGTCAACCCATCACCAAATATCTGACCTCGCCCTTCACAAACCACTTCTTTAAGTTGGGAAACAGCCAGATAGATGTTCAACTCATGCACTTCGGAGTGGTCCCCTGCGTCTATATAAAGTACGCCATCAACGCTTTCGAACGTCAGTTGCGCCACCTTATCCGTTGCACCGTAGGCGGCAATCTGCCCGATGCGTGCCTGTTGGATGAGCAAATCTGGATCCTGCACCAGATATAGCGCGGCATCACCCTTGAAGTAGACCCGCTCAAAAGCATTCACATTAAATCGCTTATTGACCCAACCGCCGGATTCCGACATTGCTGCACTGGCAATGAGCACCATGGCTGAACCGATGACCACCTTCATCATCAATTTAACCAACATTGGAATGGTCTCCCTCTCTTTCGATTTTGGTGAGTTCTTTATGCAACTCATATTGGTCTGATGTTACAAATGATTCGAGTCGACGCAGGCGCAATTCCGCTTCCGTCAGGTCGGCGCTGGCATAGCGCAGTCGCCGTGTCGCGACGAAGGGCTGTGGCGGTTCATCACCAACCGCTGCGGCACCACGCGCACGACTCGTATCACGGTCTCGACTGCGGCTGCGATGACGGCGTCTGCGCCCTTTGCGCCGCTTGGTACCATCCGCGTCAGTTTCAGGGGTGTCCATAATAAAATAGGCTATCCAGTAAGCGGGGAAAACTATACCTGGCAGGAACATCAGACCGGACAACGCACACAAGCGGACCGTCCAGGTTTCAAGACCGAAATAACGCGCGATACCGGCACAAACACCGCCAATCTTTTTGTTTTCCGGGTCTCGATACAGGCGACCGGATTTCGGATTGACGCGCTCTGCGCGATCCACCAGACGGTGTCGATAACGAGAGCGGCGACGACGACGTGCTTGACTTTTCTCCACTTCCGGGTCATCGGTGACCCGACGCAGACGCAGTTCAGACTCCAGGCGTTTACTGGTGTCATCGAGCAAACTGGTTGCGCGCTCGGTCAATTGGCCCGTCGTTACAGAGACAATTTCCTGCACGGCACTTTCCAATCTAGACATCGCAGCGGAAAAATCCCCGCTCACGTTTTCTTGTCTGCCAGCTTGATGGCGAGTTCGACGACCGGTTGCACTGGAATCGGGCCGCTGCTCTTCTGGTTCTTTCAAAGCTGCTCCTAATGGCTTACTCAACGGTACTATTCAATACCATTGCGTTTGCGCCACTCTGGTGTTTGCGCGTCGAGAATGGCTTCAAGGGTATCGATGCGTTCGAGCATGCGTTCCGCCTGCAGGGCAAGGGTCTCTAGTTCGGCCCGCTCGTTTTCTGAGAGGGTCCCCTGGGTACGTTGTTTACTGCGGTAGTGCATCCAAATCCACGCGGGTGCCACGACCACCAAAAAGATGATCGTAGGTACAAGGATTGCGACGACAATGCCGTCCATAACGGCTCCTAGTTGTTAGTATTTTGATTAACATCAGCAACCGGTGCTGATGGTGCATCAGCTTGCTGAACCCGAACCTTCAGCTGGCTCAACTGCTCGTCCACACCCTCGTCGGTTTCTAAATCCGAGATCTCCTCGGCAAGTGTTTTCTGACCCATATCGTGGGCTTCAACGGCGCCTTCGAGATCATCTATCTTGCGCTCGTAAAGATCAAATCTCGCTATCGCGTCATCGATGTTGTGATCGCTGAGCGTTCGACGCACGCCTAACCGGGTCTGAGCTGCTTGACCGCGGACAATGATTGAATTTTGGCGGGCTTTAGCGTCTTTGATCTTGGCCTGCAACGCACCGACGTCTTTGTTGAGTTTAGCCAATATATCTTCCAGAACTTGCAGCTCTTCGCTCATTAGACTCGCTGCTTCACGAGCCTTGTTGCTTTCAACCAGGGCGCCTTTGGCCAGGTCGTCACGACCTTTGCGTACGGCGATCTCGGCTTTGCGCTCCCATTCATCGGCTTCGGTTCGCTGCCACTGCTCACGTCGACCAAGCTCTTTACGATCGGCGATCGCTCGGGCTGAGGTACTGCGCACTTCAACCAAGGCTTCTTCCATTTCTTGAATTATGAGACGAACCATCTTCTCCGGATCTTCAGCCTTGTCCAGCAGGGCGTTAAGATTTGAATTGATGATGTCCGTCATACGGGAAAAAATACTCATCTTCGCATATGCCTCCATTTGCACGTTTTTGGTTAATAGTCCGGCGATTTAGACGCCAGACGAGACGCTTACTACTCTCTGCCTAATGCAATACAGAATCCGTGCCAACTTTACAAGAATCGTATGTCTTTGTTTTATATAAAGTTATTCTCTCTGGTGTTTTGCTGAAAAATAAGCCTATAGTTGTTCTCACCATATATTGGTCATTTTACTTATGCGTCAAGAAATCGAACGAATGCTGGGTGAGTCTCCTGCATTTTTGCGTACGTTAGAACATGTTTCCCTGGTCGCGCCGTTAGAGAAACCGGTGTTAATCGTCGGCGAACGCGGCACCGGTAAAGAACTAATCGCCTCCCGCCTCCACTTTCTATCCAATCGATGGGAAGGCCAGTTCATCAAAATGAATTGCGCTGCTATTTCTGAGACGCTATTGGAAAGCGAACTTTTCGGCCACGAAGCGGGCGCATTCACCGGTGCCAGCCGCACCCACCACGGCCGTTTCGAACGAGCGCATGGCGGCACATTGTTTTTAGATGAACTCGCAAATACCTCGATGCTGGTGCAGGAAAAGGTCTTACGCGTTATAGAATACGGCGAGTTTGATCGTGTCGGCGGTAGTAAGACTCTGACTTGCGATGTACGTTTGGTGGCTGCCACCAATCAAGACTTGCCGGTACTCGCCACGCAGGGGAAATTTCGCTCGGATTTACTCGATCGTCTCGCCTTCGACGTGATCACCCTGCCACCGTTACGCGATCGTGAGGAAGATATATTGCTACTTGCGGGACACTTCGCTGTAAATATGGCTAAAGAGCTTGGCCGTGATTTTTTCCCCGGGTTCAGCACCGAGGTACAGGAAATGCTGGCCAATAACAATTGGCCAGGCAATGTCAGAGAACTCAAAAACGTTGTCGAAAGATGTGTATATCGCACCGAGCCTGATGAGGTTGTACGCGAAGTGGTTTTCGACCCGTTCGCTTCTCCTTATCGACCTTTAATGGATAGACCTCCGGCGGCGGACACAAATGGCTCCAACACCCTTGAAACACCACAATTTCCTCTCGATTTAAAAGAGCATATCGGTCGTTATGAGATGGTCCTCATTGAACGCGCAATGGAGGAAGCCAAACATAATCAACGTAAAGCTGCTGACCTGCTCGACCTTACCTACCATCAATTTCGTGGCTACTTGAAAAAGTATGGGCTGGTGAAGGGCGCTGCATGAGCTATTGCGGAAATTTCGCCAGTTTCAGCAGTGTCAGTGTGAGCAACACCGTACCCGTGAACAGCATCGAAGCACCAATGAGCGCCAGATCATAATTCCCCGTCGTGTCCCAGATTTATCCGGAGAGTATCGGGCTGATACCACAGCCAACTCCGAACATGCTGTACTGAATTCCGTAGATGACGCCGTAGTGATTCAGACCGATGATACTTCCACAAAAGCATCGTAAGCCGCCTGCCCGGTGCTGAACGGAAACAGCGCTGCCGCTTCATTTGAGATCGCCGGTTCACTGTTGGTTAAATCGTTCAGTCCCGACCAACCATCATGAATCCACACAGTGCCTCCCCGAACACGACTGGTAACATTAGCTGTGGCTGAGAAACGAGATTGATGGTTGTACATCGAAATCGAATCACCATCTTTGATGCTACGGGCGCCAGCATCTTCAGGCGAAATCCATAGCTTGGGTCCTGGATCGCGACGGGCCAGAGAAGGCAGCGCACGACCACTGTCGTAGAACGAATGAAAGTGGTTCATGGTCCTGCCCATGCGAAGCTCTAGCGGGAAGTCTGACACAGGCCGAGGTTGAGAACTCGATCTTGCCGGATGGGGTCGCATACTGGTGGTCAATGTGGGCAATATGCGAGATGTCCAGCGCTTGGAGACCACCTGCTTCGCGCAGAGAAGCGACGGTGGCGTGACCGGTAGCCGGATGATCCAATACCGCATCTATATGTCCGCCATCGTCATGCCAGGGGTAGAAGTCTTCGATCTCCAGGCACTCTGCCAGCGCTCGTACGACATCCGGTATCGAACGCGCTTCACCAGCCGGCTCGAGAATCTGGTCCATAAGATACAAGTGTGTGGTGGTCGCTTTGACCCCGAGACCTTCCAGCCACGTGGTGGCAGGTAGAACGATATCGGCGCATTCGCGAATGGTGTCGTTCATGAACAAGTCGTGCGCGACGACAAGATCCATTTTTTTCAAACCCTGCCGAACCCGCGCACTGTTTGGAAACGATGAAGTGAGATTTGAGCCAAACAATAGCAACGTTTGCAGATGACCAGAGCTGATGGCATCGACAATGGCGGAGATTTGATTGGGAAACTACTCCCCCGGCGGGCGCGCCTCGAAGTTAAGCATACTGGGATTGAAACCTGTGCCGTGTGCTGCAGCAGCATGGCGGGGTCCAAACCCGGCACCCGCTTTGCCCAGTTTGCCGGTCAATGGGGGCAGGCATGAGATGGCTCGGCTTGCCTGCCAGCCGTTCTGGTCCTTGTACAACGAACTGCCGCCGAGCAAAATCATCGAACGTTCAATTGCGGCGTACTCGCGCGCAAAGCGTAGGATTTGATCAGCGTCCACCGTGCAGATTTCCGCAGCCCATTGTGGCGTCGTGGCCTCAATCTGCTGCCGTAATTGCTCGAATCCCACCGTGTGTTGGGCGATGAAGCCCTTATCCTGTAGGTTCTCCGTAATGATGACATGCATCATGGCCAGCGCCAGGGCTGCGTCGGTGCCAGGTTTGACCAGGAAACACTCGTCTGCCGCACGGCAGGCTTCGCTTTCGCGGATATCGATCGCCACCACCTTTGCCCCGCGTTTGCGGGCTATAGCGATGTGGCGTGCCGTATTAGGTTGGCTTGCCTGGTTGGATCCCCACTGTACGATGAGATCCGCATTGGCGCTCATATCCTCCTTGGTATTGATCTCCATCGCGCCGGTCAGACCAACGCCAAGGCCACCCAGCCCCCAGCACACCATGGCCGGATCCCAGGACTGGTAGCCCGCCATGTTAGCCAGACGGGCAGGTAAAAAAGCGTTGGCGAATACACCATAGTCGTTCGCTGCGGCGCCATGACATGCCCAGAGTCCAACCGCACCGCGACCGACGCGATGGATGCTCGCAACGATACGATCCAACGCCTGCTCCCAACTGATCTCTTCCCAACCATTGCCGGAGGTGCGTGCCAGGGGTTTCAACAGACGCTTGGGATTGTCCATTATCTCCTGTGCTGCTCGACCGCGAACGCAGAGAAATCCTTGACTGTCCAGATTTTCCGGATCTCCGCTCACCTCGATGAGCTTATTATCCTCCACAGTCGCAAGCATGCCATCTACCTGCTCCTGTTGAGAACTCATAGTCGCATGGGTTGGTGTGGGTGAAAAGATGGGTCGCTTGCGTCGAACCTGAGGGTTTAAATCCGGGTCCGGCCGCTTCGCGGTAGACGCACAAAAAGGACCCTGGCGGATCCTTTTTGTGTATCTAATGGCGGAGAGGGAGGGATTCGAACCCTCGATAGGGGTTACCTATACTCCCTTAGCAGGGGAGCGCCTTCAGCCGCTCGGCCACCTCTCCAAAGTGCGCGCAGTATAACTGGAAGTTCTGTTTGATACACAGAGCAGGATGACTAATCTTCGAACAATTTGTTGTTGTCCTGACGCTGCATCTCCTAATCTGACAGCCTCCCAATCACTGACTTTGGAGACCGTCTATGTCTTATCACCATCGCAACCCGGGACATGCCCGCTACGCTTAAATTCTATAGCGAAGCGACGGGGTTCGAACTGGTACAGGTGGCAAAGGCACAAGGAACTTTAGACACGCGTTCTTAATCAGCCATCATCAGGCAGCGTCGAATCAGAGCGGGTGCGACTCTGCCCAGACTGCTGATCGAGTTCCTGTTTTATGCGCTGGTAGATTTCTTCGCGATGGACCGCGACATGTTTAGGGGCGTTTACGCCAATTCTTACCTGGTTGCCCTTCACACCTAGAACGGTAACGGTTACGTCGTCACCAATCATTAATGTCTCACCCACTCTGCGAGTCAGGATTAGCACGTATCAACTCCTTCGCGGCTGGGTGAAAGTCACCCATACACTTCTATTGGAGGTCGAACTCTGAGTGTAATGCTCTCACGGCCAACTCCATATATTTTTCCGCTACTACAACAGAGATTTTTATTTCCGAAGTGGAGATCATGAGTATGTTGATGTTTTCCGAAGCCAGGCAATCAAAGGTACGCGTCGCGACACCGGCATGAGAGCGCATGCCAACGCCAACAATTGAGACTTTGGCTATTTCATTGTCACCATTGATCTCTCGCGCGTCTATTTCCTGCGCTACCGGTTCGAGCAACTTAATCGCGGAGGCATAATCTTCGCGCTTCACGGTAAACGTAAAGTCCGTCAGACCATCGGCACCCGTATTCTGCACGATCATGTCTACTTCTATGTTCGCTCTGCCGATAGGACCGAGGATCTTGGAGGCAATGCCTGGAATGTCGGGTACACCCGCGACGGTAATTTTGGCCTCATCCCGGGCGTGGGCGATTCCGGAGACTATCGGTTGTTCCATTTTATCACTCTCCATGGTTATCAACGTTCCTGGTCCATCCAAAAATGTCGAACGCACTCGAAGGGGTACACCATAACGACTGGCGAACTCAACGGACCGAGGATGTAGCACCTTAGAGCCGAGGCTCGCGAGTTCCAGCATCTCTTCAAAGGTGATCTGGTCCAATCGCCGAGCCGCCTCGACCACTCTTGGATCTGCAGTATAGACACCATCCACGTCGGTACAGATCTCACACTCGTCTGCTTTGATTGCAGCGGCTAATGCGACTGCAGATGTATCCGATCCGCCACGTCCCAAAGTCGTGATATTGCCATCATTGTCGACGCCCTGGAATCCAGCAATCACCGGCACGCACCCGTCTGTCAACGCCCGCTGAATTGCGTCTGTTTCAATGTTTTCGATGCGTGCTTTGCCAAACTGAGCATCGGTCTGAATTGCAACCTGATCACCAAGCATTGATTTAGCCGGCACGCCGCACTTGGTGAGGGCCATGCACAACAATGCGATACTCACCTGTTCACCCGAAGCGGTGAGCACATCCATCTCGCGCGGGTTACTAAACTGTCCGGATATTTCTTTACCCATAGCAACCAATCGGTTGGTCTCACCCGCCATCGCCGAAACCACGACGACAACCTGATCACCGTCATCGCGCGATCGTTTGATACGCTGCGCAACACCGGTTATACAGGCCAGATCACCCATGCTGGTGCCGCCATATTTTTGTACTATAAGTGCCATTTCTGTCTAATCCAGATGCTGCTGCACAAACGTTTGGGCTGCTGCAAAGGCCTCTTCCAGTCCGGACGGATTATCGCCACCTCCAGCCCGGGCAAGATCCGCTCGACCCCCGCCTTTCGCACCGACCAATGGACCAATGGCGGCTAATACTTCAGGGGCTTGAAGTCGTTGCACTACTGTCTTACCGACGCCGACGACCATACCCACCTTATCGTTGTGCACCTGAGCCAGGACGATCACTGCCTCCCCGAGTTGAGCGCGCAGGCTATCCAGCGTCTGCATCATCGCTTTGTTGTCACCTTGAACCTCGGCGGCGAGAAATTTAACGCCGCCGATATCAACTGCGCCGGCGGCCAAGTCGGTACCCTTGCTTGCCGCCAGCTTCTGGCTCACATCCGTCAACTGCCTGGTCAGAGCTTTATTTTCTGAAACTAAACCAGCCACGCGTTCAACAATGTTTGCTCGATTCGATTTCAACATCTCGGCAACGTTATCGAGCATCTCATCCACAACTCGGACTTGTATAATCGCTCCCTCGCCGGTAACGGCTTCGATGCGACGAATACCCGCTGCAATACCCATTTCTGCAGTTATCTTAAACAAGCCGATATCACCAGTCCTGGAAACATGCGTACCGCCACAAAGCTCTACAGAATAATCTCCTCCCATCGAGAGGACCCGTACTCGTTCTCCATACTTCTCTCCAAACAGCGCCATCGCACCGCGCTTGAGTGCCGCTTCATGGCTCAATATCTCTGTGGTGACTTCGCTGTTCAAGCGAATCTGCGCATTGGTCAGATCTTCCAGTTCGAGCAGCTGAGCATGACTCAAAGGTTGCGTATGAGAGAAATCAAAGCGCAGCTTTTCATCGTTCACTAATGAACCTTTTTGTTGTACATGCTCTCCCAGTACATGGCGAAGGGCTGCATGCAACAAATGGGTCGCGGAGTGATTGCAGCGAATTCGCGCACGCCTTTGTTCATCTATCTGCGCACTGACTTTTTCGCCGCCAGAAAGTACTCCGCTAAGTAACTCGCCAATATGGATATGCTGCTCACCGCTGACCAACGTATCGTCAACCCGGAAATCAGTGCCGTCCCCGATCAATGCGCCCTGATCACCCACCTGCCCACCAGACTCTGCATAAAAAGGAGTTTCATCCAGTACAACTACACCACTTTGCCCGGCCTGCAGATGCTCCACGACATCACCTTCAAGATCGAACAGTCCGGTAATCTGACTGGCGCTGACAGTCTGGTCATAGCCGAGAAATTCAACCGCCGAACCGGCCGTCACCCGCTGAGCCAAGCTGGTTGAAAAACTCGCTGAAGCCCTTCCTCGTGCTCTTTGCTGCTCCATCGCAGCATCGAAGCCCGCCATGTCAACCTGCAAACCTCGTTCCCGCGCCACATCTGCGGTGAGGTCGGCGGGAAAGCCAAACGTGTCGTACAACTGAAAGACGACATCACCAGGGATCGTGTTACCTTCCAAACTGGCAATATGGCCATTGAGCAGATCCATACCCTGGCTCAAGGTTTCACTGAAACGTTCTTCTTCGGCTCGCAGCACCTCAATGATATTCTGGCGCTGCTCGATCAGGACCGGATAAGCTTCTCCCATTTCTGCAACCAAAAAGTCCACCAATTTATGAAAGAACGGCTCTTTGATATCCAACATATAGCCGTGTCGCAGACCCCGTCGAATAATACGACGTAACACGTAGGATCGATCTTCATTGCCCGGCATGACACCATCTGCAATCAGAAAAGCGCTGGCGCGTATGTGATCAGCGATTACCCGCAGGGAGGTATTGGCTATTGATTCCTGGGCATCGTTAATTCCTGCAAACCTACCTGCCTCAATGAGCAACGTTCGAAATAGATCAATTTCATAATTACTGTGTACACCCTGCATGATCGCCGCCATGCGCTCGAGGCCCATGCCGGTATCAACCCCGGGTTTTGGCAGCGGTGTAAGTTCTCCGTCTGCAGCACGATCAAATTGGGGAAACACCAGATTCCAGAATTCAATATAGCGGTCACCGTCTTCGTCTGGCGATCCAGGCGGCCCACCTTCCACTTCTTCACCGTGATCAAAAAACAGCTCCGTGCACGGGCCACATGGACCAGTGTCACCCATGGTCCAGAAGTTTTCTTCCAAATCGATAACCCGGTCTTTCGCGACACCAATATCCTCTTCCCAGATACGACGCGACTCATCATCGCTGGGGTGTACTGTGACCCAGATTTTTTCCTCGGGCAGCCCTAGCACACCAGTAATGAATTCCCATGCCAGACGAATGGTTTCTTCTTTGAAATAGTCACCAAAACTGAAGTTGCCGAGCATTTCGAAAAACGTGTGATGTCGAGCAGTATAGCCAACATTCTCCAGGTCGTTATGTTTGCCTCCAGCACGTACACAACGCTGGGCCGAAGTAGCGCGCGTGTAGCCCGCGTCTGACCTGCCTAATAATTGATCTTTGAACTGGTTCATCCCCGCGTTGGTAAACAACAGGGTCGGATCGTTTACCGGCACCAACGAACTCGACGGCACGATTTTATGTCCGTGCTGTTCAAAAAAAGACAAATAGGCTTGGCGAAGTTCGGCAGTCTTCATCGGGTCCAACAGGTCGCTCTATAAAATGGCGCGCAATTATAGATTAAGACGGTGTGTGTGTCTGGCGCTTATGCGTGGTTGTTTGCCCACAGCCTTGGCAACCAACTCACCAGCAAAGCCGCGCCTTTGCAAAAACCTGACGGCTTTCGCCCAAGCCTTAGCATCTTCAGCTACGTTCTGGTGGCGCCTGGCTACTAGCTCGGTGGCGAGAAGCTGCCAGTCCGTTTCAACAAGACTGAGTTGTTGCTCCGCTAGATCAGCAGCAACACCTTTGCTGGCAAGTTCTCGACGGATATAATAAGGACCGTAGCCGCGTGACGTTCGGCTACGGATCATAATTTCAGTAAAGCGGGTGTCATCGAGTAAATTGCTACACTTGAGCCGCTCGACGATCTCCTCGATAGTAGATAACGGAAGTTTGCTGAACTTTCGCCGTAATTTGCCGGTCAGCTCAGCCTCGCTGTGTTCGCGAAGACCGAGCATTCGAATGGCAGAATTATAAGCCTTGGATTCGTCCATTAACTTGCGCCATGGAGACTATAAGCTCTCCTGAGCCGCCTCCGGGACGATCACTTCACCAACAGCCTGGTTGTCCAGCTGAGGCATTAACTTAGCGCGAATCAAACCATCTATTTCATCACGCATATCCGGGTGTTCATCGAGGAACTCGGCTGCATTCTTGCGTCCTTGGCCTATGCGATCACTCTTGTAGGTATACCAGGCACCGGATTTTTCAACAATGCCTTCTTGCACGCCCAACTCTAGAATTTCTCCGGTGCGGTGTATGCCGAAGCCATACATAATCTGGAATTCAGCCTGCCGGAAAGGTGGTGCCACTTTGTTCTTGACAACTTTTACCCGGGTTTCGTTTCCAATCACTTCGTCACCATCCTTCACCGCACCAATTCTGCGGATGTCTAGGCGCACAGATGCGTAGAACTTCAGTGCATTCCCGCCTGTGGTGGTTTCAGGAGAACCGAACATAACGCCAATCTTCATGCGGATCTGATTGATGAATATAACCATGGTATTCGACTGTTTGATAAACGACGTCATCTTACGCAACGCCTGACTCATCAATCGTGCTTGCAGACCGACATGGACATCACCCATTTCGCCTTCAATCTCTGCTTTCGGTGTCAGGGCCGCGACAGAGTCGATCACGATCAAGTCGATAGCGTTAGAACGCACCAGCATGTCGCATATTTCCAGCGCCTGTTCACCGGTATCAGGTTGCGACACGAGTAGATTATCGGTGTCTACCCCAAGCTTTTGTGCGTAAAGCGGATCCAGAGCGTGCTCTGCATCGATGAAGGCGCAGGTACCTCCTGTTTTTTGTGCTTCTGCGATAACTTGCAACGTTAATGTGGTTTTTCCAGAGGACTCAGGCCCATAAATTTCCACCACTCTGCCGCGAGGTAAGCCGCCGATACCCAAAGCGATATCGAGCCCGAGCGAGCCCGTAGATATCGATGGAATAATGACGTGGTCTTGATCACCCAAACGCATCAATGATCCTTTGCCGAACTGACGCTCGATTTGTGCGAGCGCAGCATTCAGTGCTCTCTCCTTTTCCGGATTTGGTGATTTTTCCGACTTAGAAGCTTTGCTGCTGGTGTTTTTGGAAAGAGAGTCCTGAGCCATTGTCTATCCTTTTATCTGTTTACCTGGCTTGCTGGCTTACCGGATGCTCGCCGGTTGATGCAGAGTACTGTATATTCATTCAGTACTCTATTGCAAGCACCAAACACAACGGCAGGATTTATTCTCACGCCCAACGCAGAGATCAGCCTTTTTTTCATCACCAAGTTGACTCTGCTTTCGCGCCTGTAGTTCACTGCTTACCGCAGGACACAGATACGTACAAAAAACATGACCACTATTTCGAATCAGGGCGCTAACCAGGACATATCGCCAGCACACACGCCGATGATGCAGCAATACCTGTCCATCAAGTCTCAGCATCCAGAGGAGTTGCTGTTCTATCGCATGGGCGACTTTTATGAAATGTTCTTTGACGATGCCAAAATTGCAGCTGAGTTACTCGACATTACCCTGACTGCCCGTGGTCAAAGCGCCGGACAACCGATCCCGATGTGCGGTGTCCCTTTCCATGCCGCCGACAATTACTTAGCACGCCTGGTCAAGCACGGCCGCTCAGTTGCTATCTGCGAACAAGTCGGCGACCCAGCGACCAGCAAAGGTCCGGTAGAGCGACAGGTAAAGCGCATCATAACGCCGGGAACCCTGACTGACGAAGCACTTCTCGGTGGTCGCAAGCAAAGCTTGCTGATGGCGATCAAACCTAAGGGTGACGCATTCGGTGTTGCTCAACTCGATTTGTCGAGTTGTCATATTGAAATATCCGAACTCGAAGACAGCAACGCACTGGATAATCTGCTGCACCAGATCCAACCCAATGAGGTGCTGATCCCCGAGGGTGTGGACTTTACTTCTTCATATGTGACGAGTATCCGACATCTGCTGGCGAGCCAGTTTGACAACACCAGCGCCCTGCATCGCCTGAGCGAGCATTTCGGCTACAGCATCCCCGAGGTCACCGGCATCACGCTCGACAGTCCGGCCCTTGGCGCTGCATCAGCCGCACTGCAGTATGCCAAGCAAACCCAATGCCAGGACCTCGCATTCGTGCAACAAATCCGGCGCGTGGAAAACGACCAATTCGTTGGCCTCGATGCACAAAGCCGGCGCAATCTCGAAATAGATCAACGCATGAACGGTGCCACCGACCACACCTTGATGGCGGTAATGGACACGACCATGAGCCCCATGGGTAGCCGTTTGCTGCGTCGTTGGCTGCATGAACCCAGGCGCGATCCAACCGTGGTAATGGCGCGGCAACAGTGGGTCACAGCGGCTATCGAACAACGCGCAGAAGCACCCATTCGTCAAGCACTTAACGGCATCGGCGATGTAGAAAGGATTCTAACCCGCATTGCCCTGGGCTCTGCGAACCCAAGGGACCTGGCACGCCTGCGAGACGCACTGACGCGCCTGCCGGCAGCCCGACAGGCCATGCAGGTGATCGACACTGAACTACAGCAGACCCTGGCATCGCGCATTCCTGACTTTACCGATCTGCTGACCTTGCTAAGCTCGGCGATCGTGGAATCGCCACCAGCCACTATTCGCGACGGCGGTTTTATAGCATCGGGTTTCAACGCCGATCTCGACGCCTTGCAAAATCTCACCAGAGACGCCGCTGAGTGGTTGGCGGAGATGGAAAAACGCGAGCGCGAGCGCACCGGAATTTCTACTTTGAAAGTCGGCTATAACCGCGTACACGGTTACTACATCGAGACCAGCAAGTCGCACCAGGCAGAAATCCCCGCGGAATACGTACGCCGGCAAACGCTCAAGAATGCCGAACGCTACATCACCCCGGAACTCAAAACATTCGAAGAAGAAGCGCTCAGCAGCTCCAGCCGGGCATTGCAGTTAGAAAAATCTCTCTACGAGGAACTACTACGCGATGTTAACGACCACTACTCCGCCTTGCGTCTGGCTTTCGAGTCGATCGCACGAATGGATGTGTTGGCTTGTTTCGCCGAGCGGGCGCAGGCACTCGACTTCTGCGCACCCAGTCTGCAACAAGAGATCGGCATCACCATCGTTGCAGGCTGGCACCCGGTGGTCAAAGCCGCCAGTCAGGCCCCATTCATCGGCAACGACCTGACTTTAGGTGAGAGCCCTCAGCGGGTAGAGAGCCATCAGGCGGAGCAGGACAACAACCCTCACATGCTTATCCTCACCGGTCCTAACATGGGCGGCAAATCCACGTTTATGCGCCAGACCGCGCTGATCTGTCTGCTGGCCTACTGCGGCAGTTATGTGCCGGCTAAGCAGGTTTCGATTGGTCCGATAGACAGAATTTTCACCCGCATCGGCGCAGCCGATGATTTAGCCGGCGGGCGTTCTACTTTTATGGTCGAAATGACCGAGACGGCTCATATCCTGCATAACGCGACGGCTTCAAGTCTGGTGCTGCTGGATGAGATCGGCCGCGGCACGAGTACCTACGACGGACTGGCGCTGGCCTGGGCTTGTGCTGACTTCCTGGCGACCCAAAGCCGCGCGTTAACATTATTCGCCACCCACTATTTTGAACTCACCAGTTTACCGATAACAACCGAAGGCGTGGGCAACGTACATATGAGCGCGACCGAGCACCGTGGCGACATAATTTTCCTGTATCGAGTTGAGCCGGGCCCGGCGAGTCAAAGTTACGGTATCCAGGTCGCAAAGCTGGCCGGGGTGCCGAAAACCGTTCTTATCCAGGCAAAAGCGAAGCTCGCCAGTTTCGAGCAGGGTGCGGTTAACCCTCTGCAAACAGATTTGTTCATCGGCTCAGCAACTACCGTCACCGATGAACCAGGCGTTGGTGAGGTTGTCGCATCGCGGCTGAGTGAGTTGGATCTCGATGCCATGAGTCCGAGAGAAGCGCTGGCGATGATGTATGAACTCAAGGCATTGCTTGCCGAACACGGCTAGAGTGGCAAAATTGGTGCTCGACAGCAGCCGATCATTCGCTAGAATATCCAGCCATTTACGGACCTTAGAGAAGCTATGACATTCGTTGTCGGAGATAATTGTATCAAATGCAAGCACACAGACTGTGTCGAGGTGTGTCCTGTAGACTGCTTCTATGAAGGTCCAAATATGTTGGTCATCCATCCAGACGAGTGTATCGACTGCGCCCTGTGTGAGCCTGAATGTCCTGCGGAAGCAATTTTTTCAGAAGATGAGCTGCCCGATGACCAACAGAATTTCCTCGAATTAAACACCGAGTTGGCGGAGATCTGGCCCAACATAACGGAAAAGAAAGACCCGCCTGCGGATGTTGACGAATGGGACGGGAAACCCAACAAACTCGAATTTCTGGAGCGCTAGCGCAACACAGATCTCGGGTTGATCGGTTCCCCATCGCGACGCAATTCAAAGTGCAAAGTCTGCGTCAGACGACTCCTGGTTTTAATGTCGGCTACCCAATCGCCAGCTTTAACCCATTGTTGCTCTTTCACCATGGCTAACCCGTTGAAGCTATAGGCGCTTAATAAATCACTGCCGTGCTTGATGATTACCAGGCGTTCAAACCCACCTATACCGTTGCCGGCGTAGACCACCTCACCCGCACCAGCCGCGCGCACTTTAGTGCTGTTTGAGTCACCGCCGGCTACCGCAAAATCCATACCCTTACTCGACTTTCCATACTCCACATCGGGCTTTTGATTGAGTGGCCAGACCCATTTAAGCGGTTCAGGTCGCGGCGCGGTTGGCGGACGAAATTTTGCGGCTGACGAACTCACAGCAGCTGGTGCGGTTTGTACCAACCGTTGCGATTTTGGCAACTGCGTCGTTAAACGCAACGTCTGCCCAGGATGAATAACATAGGGCGCAGACACCCCATTTGCTCTGGCTAAGCTCAGATAGTCATATTCGAAGCGCCAGGCGATGGAGTACAGGGTGTCGCCATTTCGCACTGTATAGTGCCTCGGGGCAGGTCGACTGATTATTTGCTTCGGCGCCGAGTTATTAAAGACCGGTGAACGTTCCACCACCAACGGCTGACCTTTTTCCAGACAGCCGCCCAGCCCGATGAAAACCAGCAACGAAAAAATCAAACGCATGTCTGCACACCAGCAAAGTTCACCGTTCGCCCAATTTTCCCAAATACCACAGCATAAGCGCCCCCACCACAAACAAGAACACCGCGAATAAAGTCTGCGCGGGCGCGTTGAACAGCGCAGCATAGTTTTGTGGTGACATCAGCTGACTAAGCCCAGGCGCCTGCTCAGCATCCTGCCACGGCCACAATTTAGGCAGTGAACCGAGCATAAAGCCCGTCAAAAAACTCAACAACGCCTCACTAAAGTGGTGCAGCAGCCAGCTTAGTAATCTGACAAACAACAATACGCCACTCACACAGCCGGCCAGTACCGTGAACAAAACCGTCCAATTCAGCTCAGCAATCGCGCTTATGACCTGGTCATACATGCCTAAGGTCAGCAGCACAAAGCTGCCCGATATTGCGGGCAACAACCAGGCACAAACTGCTATCGCCGAACCGAAAAACAAACTGAGCAACCCATGCTCACCAGCGGCCACGGGCAACCACAAAAGTGAAATGCCAATCAACAAACCGACCGGCGCCCACCCCCACAATGCTTTAGGCGCGCGCATGCGGCCAATTACGATCACCGAAGCGGCAATGACGCCACTAAAAAATGCCCAAACCAGAGGTTGAAATGTTCCCAATAGAAAGTGCATGAGTTGTGCAAACAACAACACGCCAAGCACCATGCCAAAGCCCAAGCTCAGCAAAAAACGCAAATTGTGATGCGTATAAAACTTGCCCGGCTGTGCCAGCATCGGCACCGAAGATAGTCCGAATCTGGCCAGAGAAGACACCAGATCCGGGTAAATGCCCGTTATAAATGCCATGGTGCCACCCGAAACGCCAGGTACCACTTCAGCTAGACCCATAAGCACGCCACGACTGGCGATGGCGGCGTTATGCCTGAGAGCCTGGCCGGAGGGTTCGCTGTTTTGATTTCGCTGCTGCATCATCGACCTGGCAGATCTAGTTGGGCGTAGTGCCACTCATCAGCGGTACGAACCTGACATGTTCATGGACACCCTCAACAAAACCTTCCGGCGTATTATCGACCACCCGCAACTCTTGAACATTATCCGCACCCACGGGCAGCACCATGCGCCCGCCGGGAGCGAGTTGCTCCAGCAGTTGCGGCGCGATCACGGCTGGCGCGGCGGTCACGATAATACCGTCGAAGGGAGCGTGCACTTGCCAACCTTCGTAGCCGTCACCTAACTTGCAGATGACGTTACGAATATGCAAGGCAGCCAAACGTTGTTTTGCGCGCGGCAGGAGCGCTCCGATGCGCTCAATACTGTAAACCTTAGGGTACAGGCCAGCCAGAATTGCCGTCTGATAGCCACATCCTGTGCCAATCTCAAGTACTCGCTGGCCCCCGACTTCAAGCAACAACTGGGTCATCAAGGCCACTATGAACGGTTGCGAAATCGTTTGACCGTGGCCGATGGGCAAGGCCGTGTCTTCGTAGGCCCGATGAGCAAGCGCCTCATCAATGAATATATGCCGGGGAATGGCCGCAATTTGCGCCAGTACGCGTTCGTTCTTTATGCCCTGCTCACGCAACCGTGCAACCAATCGGTCACGGGTCCGCTGAGAAGTCATGCCGATACCTTGCAGGTCAAAATCACTCATCGATGCAGGCTATCATCCACGAACTGAAGGTTGTTGGCCAATAATGTCGTCGCAAAAACTCCCGGCGGTAAAGCAAAGCGCAACAACATTTCGCCATTGGCAGAAATTTCGCTGACGAATTCATGCGGACGTTCCGCAAGTTTACGCCGCGCTTGATTGAGACCGGTATACTCCAACGCTTCGCAGGTATCTGCCCAATCGGCTAAAGCGCAGCGTTCAATTTCTTGCGCGCGGCCACTGCTGGCAGAACGTCCTCGCCCCCACAGCGGTCCGGTCGGCAACCCTTGCTGTGCAACATCTCCATCAATCATCTGAGCATAATTGTGCAACCGTACACGCTGCTCTAAGACCTTGTTAAACAGCATGCTACGCAATACTGAAAGATGCCAGCCGCGACGCCCCCCGTTCGTTCGCTGCCGTGGTCTGTCGGGCCGTGCCGAACCCCACTGACCTTTGGCTAACCACTGCCGCGCCTGGTTGATGTTGTTAGAGGAAGTTCGTTGCGGCCCGAAATAATTGGGGAAAACTTCACCAAGCCTATCTAACTGCGGATCGTTATCGTTCAACAGGCCACTCAAACAGATCTCAAACCTGTTCAACGTGTGTTGTCCGCGACGCAACTTTTTACTATGACGCTGTACCTGCAAACAACGGGCGCCCGCTAACTCTAAAGGCCATTCATCTTCAGCAAACGGCACGCTAAACCACTGACGCGTCACGGCATGCTTATCTTTCAGACCCGCATAACCGACAAAATGTCCGGGCACCTCACAAGCCTGAGCTAAAGCCGCAGCCACATCGGCTGTATTCAGGCGCTCTTTTTCAACATAGAAATAAGCGTGCTCCCCGACCCCTGTGAAAACCAGGTCCAACTGCTCGGACACGCGCCAATCCGCGGGCCGACGCTTTATATGCGCTAGAGGTAAAGGACGCTCTTCAATCACCACAGACCCGGGCACATTATCTAGCTGCACGCCGACATGACCTTCTACAGCTCAAAGTCTGGAATGAGATAGAACACCTCACCCGTTTTTACCATGCCCAGGTCCCGTCTGGCGCGCGCTTCTAAAACACTGTGATCGCTTTTCAATGCAACAACTTCAGCGGTGAGGATTTTGTTTCTGTGACGAAGTACGGCAACCCGTTGCTGATGCTGGTGTAGTTGCCCTTGCATGCGCTGCTGTGCAAAGTGGCCGGATTGACCAAACCATAACCCGTACTGCAGCCACAGCATCACGCCTAAACAAATGATTACCAGCTTTTTCATCGCCGTTGTCTCATACCGCCTTTATCGCCGCTCGCCCGGGATAGACCGCTGCGCTGCCTAATTGCTTTTCGATACGCAGCAACTGATTGTATTTGGCGACACGGTCGCTGCGGCTCAACGAGCCGGTCTTGATCTGCCCGACACCCGTCGCCACCGCCAGGTCAGCAATTGTCGTGTCCTCGGTTTCGCCGGAACGGTGAGAGATCACGCTGGTGTATCCTGCATCACGAGCCATGGCTATGGCGTCCAAGGTTTCACTCAATGTGCCGATCTGATTAAATTTGATAAGAATTGAGTTGGCTATTTTTCGCTCAATGCCCTGGGCAAGAATTTCCGTGTTGGTGACAAATAAATCATCGCCCACCAACTGCACGCGATCGCCCATCTTCTCGGTCAACAACTGCCAGCCATCCCAATCGCTTTCATCCAAGCCATCTTCTACGGACAAGATCGGGTGGGTATCGCAAAGATTCACAAGATAATCAACAAACCCGGCGGCGTCATATGAGCGACCCTCACCACTCAGCCTATATTCACCATCAACATAAAATTCCGAGGCAGCACAATCCAGCGCCAGGGTTACATCGACACCCAACGTGTAGCCTGAATTTTTCACTGCCTGAGCAATCACCTCCAATGCCTGAGCAGTGGAGTCCAGATTTGGGGCAAACCCGCCTTCGTCGCCAACCGCGGTAGACAGACCCATGCCGCTTAACACTGTCTTCAGATGATGAAATATCTCCACACCCGCTCGCAATGCCTCACGAAATGAACCCATCGACACGGGCTGCACCATGAATTCCTGTATGTCTATATTGTTGTCTGCATGCTCTCCGCCATTGAGGATATTCATCATTGGCACTGGCATGCACATCGGCGGCGAACCCGCCAAGGTATTGATATGCTCATACAGCGGCACCGCCTTATTCGCCGACGCCGCCTTTGCGGATGCCAGCGATACAGCCAAAATGGTATTAGCGCCCAGAGAGGATTTATTTGCCGTGCCATCTAGCTCCAGCATCGTCGCATCTATCGCACGTTGATCCCGACAGTCCATACCGGCTAAAGCATCCGCTATGGTGCCGTTGACATGCTCAACCGCGAGCAGGACTCCTTTACCCATATACCGCGCAGCATCTCCGTCCCGCAGTTCTAATGCTTCGCGGCTACCAGTTGAAGCGCCAGACGGAGCAGTGGCACGCCCGCAATCACCATCTATGGTAGTCACCTGAGCTTCGATGGTAGGGTTCCCTCGAGAATCCAAAATCTCGATCGCGCAGATGGAGGCGATGGCTGGGTTGTTGTTTGTCATACCTACTTTTCGAGTTTACACACGGTCTTCGAGACGAGGTTGGCTTTTCACGACCTGGTCCAACGCCTGCAATTGCGCCAGTAATTCCTTCATCATGCCAAGCGGCCATGAATTTGGTCCGTCAGACAGAGCTTCATCCGGACGCGGATGGGTCTCTATGAATAGTCCGGACACGCCCGCAGCAACTGCCGCACGGGCCAACACCGGCACCATTTCACGATTACCACCAGATACCTCGCCCAAACCACCTGGCATCTGCACAGAATGGGTGGCGTCATAAACTACCGGGCAACCGGTCTGTCGCATCCACGAGAGGCTGCGCATATCTGAGACTAGATTGTTGTAACCAAAACTTGTACCGCGTTCGCAAACCATAAGAGCCGGGTTACCGGTTGACTGCGCCTTCTTGGCAACTTGCAGCATATCCAGAGGGGCCAGAAATTGTCCTTTCTTTATATTCACCGGCACGCCTTGGTTGCAGACATTGATGATGAAATTTGTCTGCCGACAAAGAAACGCAGGCGTCTGCAGCACATCTACCACATCCGCGACTTCATCCAGTGGGCTGTCTTCATGCACGTCTGTCAATACCGGCACTTCCAGTTCTGTTTGAACTTTAGCCAGTATGCGCAGGCCTTCTTCGATACCAAGTCCACGAAAGCTGTCCATGGAGGAACGATTCGCCTTATCGAACGAACTTTTATAAATGAATGGTATACCGAGATCCTGGGTTATCTCCTTCAAGCTGGCCGCTGTTTCCATCGCCAGTGCCTCAGACTCTATGACACAAGGACCCGCAATGAGGAAAAGCGGTCTTTCCTCACCGACATCAAAACCACAAAGCTGCATGGATAATCTTCCTATATTAGGGGATCAGTCACTGGTCCCATCTTTAAGCAGGGTCTGCTTCGCACGAACTAACCCTGCTTCTATAAAGCTCGAAAACAGCGGGTGGCCTTTGCGTGGCGAGGAGGTGAATTCCGGGTGAAACTGACAAGCGAGAAACCACGGATGATCTGCAAGCTCGATCATTTCCACCAGTTCACCATCTTCGGAACGCCCGGCAACCACCATGCCACAAGCCTCCAACTGCTCTATGTAGTTGTTGTTCACTTCATATCGATGACGGTGACGTTCATGCACCTCGTTAGTGCCATAGACTCGTTCCGCCAGCGTGCCTTGTTTGAGAATGCAGGTTTGCTCGCCCAGACGCATGGTGCCACCTAAGTCGCCGTCGGCTTCACGGCGTTCCGAGCTACCATCTGTTTCAGTCCACTCTGTGATCAAGCCGATAACGGGGTGGGGCGTTGCGGCTTCGATTTCCGTACTATGCGCACCTTCCAGACCCGCACAATTGCGTGCAAGGTCAATAATGGCAGCATGCATACCGTAGCAAATTCCAAGGTAGGGAACATTGTTTACCCGAGCGTAACCGGCAGCAATAATTTTACCTTCAAAACCGCGTCGGCCAAACCCACCAGGCACCAGGATGGCATCGGCATCGGCTAGTGCATCCACGCCATCTCGTTCCAGGTCTTCTGCATCGATATAATTGATATTGATCTTGGTCCGGGTTTGAATACCCGCGTGGGTAATGGCCTCAATCAGAGACTTGTACGCCTCCAACAGATCCAGATATTTGCCGACAAATGCCAGGGTCAAAGTATGTTTCGGGTTCTGTTCGGCAGCAACAACCGCGCGCCATTCGGACAGATCAACCGGCGGGCAATCCAGTCCCAGACGCTCGACGATGTAATCGTCCAGGCCTTCGTCGTGTAACATCAATGGTGCCTGATAAATCGAATCTACATCCCAACTGGAGATGACCGCGCGCTCCTCAACATTGGTGAACAGTGCGATTTTGCTGCGCGCGGAGCGCGGCAACGGATTCTCAGAACGGCACACCAGGACATCCGGCTGCAGGCCAATGGATCGCACTTCTCTTACAGAATGCTGCGTAGGCTTGGTTTTAATTTCTCCAGCCTTGGCCAGATAGGGGACGTAGGTCAGATGAACAAATACCGATCTTTCGCTCCCCACTTCCAACCGCATCTGTCGTATCGCCTCTAAAAAAGGCTGTGACTCGATGTCTCCAACGGTACCGCCGACTTCCACGATGAGCACATCGAAGCCTTCTGCGACTTTACGAATTCGACGCTTTATTTCATCGGTTACATGGGGGATAACCTGCACGGTGCCACCCAGATAGTCACCACGGCGTTCGCGACGCAGCACCTCAGCATAGATACCACCGGTAGTGAAATTGTTGTCTTTGCACAATCGAACATTAGAGAAGCGTTCGTAGTGTCCAAGATCAAGATCGGTTTCAGCGCCGTCGAAGGTAACAAATACCTCGCCATGCTGAATGGGGCTCATAGTGCCCGGATCCACATTAATATATGGGTCCATCTTGAGAATGTTGATTTTAAGGTGGCGGCTTTCCAACTGCGTGGCAAGCGAGGCTGTGATAATGCCTTTGCCAAGAGACGAAACTACACCGCCAGTTACAAAAATATATCTCGTCATGAATACCCATCGTTTTGTACGCACTCTGCACGCTCAGATCCGTACGACAAAGTGCGAAAGTTGGAGCCAAAAAAGGCCCTTACAAGATGGGATTGCAAGATAACAAAAGCGCCGCCCAAGCTCAAACTACCAACGCAACTAATTTCGATTATTTAGCGCATCAGATTCAATCCAGGTGGCGCAACACGCCTCACCTGCCCGCCTCACACCAACATTGACTGCAAGACCGGGCACGCATACCAGTTGCTTATCATCAAATAGTAGTGGGTACCGCCCGCGTCGCCATGGTGGCACTCGCGCTGCGGAAAATATTTGTTTGACGGTCCTGGTCTGCCCGTGAGGGGCAACACGCAGACGCTCGCCACCCTGGCGAAATCGCACTTGCAAGGGTCCGGCATAGTCAAAGTACAAATCATTGTCGGAGCTGGCCGGTTGCAGACTCAGGCGCCCTGGTCCTATGGCGAGGTGTTCGCCTAACGCCAGCATCTGATCTGTTGGTTGCTCCATGTGAGCATTTTTTTCGAAGTACAATCGACCCGCGTAACCATGCAACGCCGCGCTGCCGCAATCCAATTGCGCATGTCTACCCTGGTCAGACGCGGAGGCAAACTCCCGCAATGCTTTGTCAGAGACGTCGTAAACATCTCGCGAGCGAAGATAGCTTCGTAGCCACGCCTGGCGCGCCGCTGGTTCAGCAGGCAATTGCTCCAGCAAAACAGTGTCTGCAAGGCTGGCCAACGTGTGTTGCAACGCCGCATTCGTCGCGACGTTGCCAGCCGCCACCCGCTGAATTGCTTTGTGCAGACCCTGCCAGCGTGCCGTCAAACCAGGTATGACCTTGTGACGCAGGAAATTGCGCGTCAAGCCGGTGTCTTGATTGCTTTCATCTTCAACCCATGGCAGCGAATGAGCAGCTACGTAGTCACGTAAATGGTCTCGCTCAACGCTCAATAACGGCCGTGCAAAACGCCCTGCGCCGACCCGTCCCGAACTGCGCATCGGCAACAGGCCACGCCCCTCAAATAGCCGGTAGAGCAATGTCTCAGTCTGATCCTGCTGGTGATGCCCCAACAGCAACAGATCTTGCGCCCCAACATGCTCGGCAAATACCTGCCAGCGAGCGGTACGAGCATTTGCCTCGAGGTTGCCTGCGGGTAATATTTCAATCGAGGCCACCGTGCAAGGCACCTCAAGTTGAGCGCAGACTACTTTGCAATGCTCGACCCAGCGCTCTGCATTCACCTGCAGGCCATGATTTACGTGCAGTGCCCGCAGTCTGCTCAGCGGCAAATGCCGCCCTGCCACCCGCTGACACGCCACCAACAAAGCCGTGGAATCCACACCGCCGCTGAAACCAACCCAGACCGTACCGCCAGGTTCGCTGTCGATGGCACTTTGCACGAGTGCTTCAATGGACAATGGAATTCACTGCTTCGACCGATGACATGGCGATATCGTCGGCAGGTGCTACGAGCGCGCGTAGTCCAAATGCACACAGTTATGGAATTCTTCTTGCAGGGAGCGCAACAAATCGTCACTGGCTTGCACCCGCCATTCCTCACCAAGTGAAATTCGCGCCTGTGCTTCATTACCGGCATACAGAATTGCGATCGAACAACCTTCGACCTGGGCGCGATGAGGTGCGATGACCTGTTTCAATCGCGGCGCGAAATTATCCGGCAACTGTTCGTTGCGAAAATCGATAACAAAGCCATCGCTGAAACGCTGTCTTGCTTCGGCAATGGTGTAGACTTTTTCCGCCCGCAGCGTGAGGGCGCCGGAAAATTCATCCGCTTGCACTTCACCTTCAATTATCAACAACTCATCTTTGGCTACCTTGCGGCCATAGTTTTCATAGGTTTCCGGAAACAACGAAACCTCAATGCGCGCGCTGCGGTCATCAAGCACTAGAAAACACATCGGTGCGCCGCGTCGGCTGCGCATTACTCGACTACTCACCACCATGCCGCTGACCCATTGGGTCTTCTTCTCGGCACGCAGATCGCCAATTTTGCGTTTACTGAAAAAACGCAGTTCCTGCTCGTACTCTTCGATGGGATGACCGGTCAAGTACAGTCCGAGGGATTCTTTTTCACCCTGCAAACGTTCGCGGTCAGACATTACCGGCATGTTTGTGTGCTCGCCACAATTCGGCACAGGGTCGACATCCATGCCGCCAAACAAATCAGTGATGCCGGCTTGTGCATTGTGCGCTTGCTGCTCGGCACTGCGCATCGCGTTCGCCAGGCTGCTGCGTAACCGCGCACGGGTGCTGTTTACCGTTTCACCGGGATGCGCAAACTCATCCATGGCGCCCGCAGAGATCAACGCTTCATATACCCGTTTGTTGACCCGCTTAGAGTCCAGTCGGCGACAAAATTCATGCAGGTCAGTGAACGCTCCGTCTGCCCGCGCCGCTACGATCGCCGCCACTGGACCCTCTCCGACACCGCGTACCGCGCCCAGGCCATAAACTATGGCATCGTTGCACACTGAAAAGCGAAATTGGCTCAAATTCACGCTAGGCGGCATGAGTGGTACGGACATGCGGTTTACTTCGTCTATCAGTACCACCACCCGGTCAATATTCTGCATCTCTGCGGACAGGTTGGCCGACATGAATTCGGCTGGGTAGTGCGCCTTGAGCCACGCAGTCTGGAAGCTCACAACAGCATAGGTCGCAGAGTGGGACTTGTTGAAGGCGTAGCCGGCGAATTTCTCCATCAGGTCAAAAATTTCATTAGCCAGCTTTTGATCAACGTCGTTTGCCTGGGTGCCGGTGAGAAATTGCTCACGCACTCTGGCCATTTCTTCTGGTTTTTTCTTACCCATGGCGCGGCGTAGCAAATCGGCTTGTCCCAGGCTAAAACCGGCAAGTTCCTGGGCAATCTGCATGACCTGTTCCTGGTACAACACCACCCCGTAGGTACCGCCGAGCACACCTTCGAGTTTCTTGTGTGGGAACGTCACCGGCTCCAGATTGTGTTTGCGATTGATATAATCGGCATCCGCACCGGATTGCAAAGGGCCGGGTCGAAACAACGCAACGAGGGCAATAATGTCATTTATGCCATCTGGCTTGAGCTTGGTGATGAGCTCCTTCATACCCCGTGATTCAAGCTGAAACACACCCGTCGTGTCCGCCCGGCGCAACAGTTCGTAAGTCAATTTGTCATCCAACGGTATATTTTGGATTTCCAACAGCGGCTCGTCGGACGACTTTCCAGCATTGATGCTATGCACCGTCCGGTCGATGATGGTCAAGGTTTTCAGACCGAGAAAGTCAAATTTAACCAGACCGGCACGTTCAACATCATCTTTGTCGTATTGGGATACCAGACTACCGCCAAGCTCTTCAGTGTAAAGCGGCACAAAATCCGTCAATGCGCTCGGCGATATCACCACCCCGCCAGCGTGCCGTCCGACATTTTTGACAATGCCTTCGAGCTTGTACGCCATGTCCATTATTTCACTGACTTCTTCGTTGGCCTCGACAAACTCCCTGAGCTCTGAATTTTCGTCCATCGCTTTGTGCAACGTCATGCCGACTTCAAACGGGATGAGTTTGGAGAGTTTGTCCGCCAGACCGTAAGGCTTGCCCTGCACCCTGGCCACATCACGCACAACCGCCTTGGCTGCCATGGTGCCAAAGGTAATAATCTGGCTGACGGCATTGTGGCCATATAACTCGCTGACATGCGCTATGACCTTATCGCGGCCTTCCATGCAGAAATCTACATCGAAATCAGGCATGGAAACCCGTTCGGGGTTCAAGAAGCGTTCAAACAGGAGATCGTATTCCAACGGGTCTAAATCGGTTATGCCCAGACTATAGGCCACCAGCGAACCGGCACCAGAACCACGGCCTGGACCCACCGGTATATCGTTGTCTTTGGCCCATGCAATAAATTCCATGACGATCAGAAAGTAACCGGAAAAACCCATCTTGTTAATGACATCGAGTTCAAAATCCAGGCGCGCCTGATAATCGTCAAGAGTGCTGTCCGGCGCCAGTAATCCCCGTGTAGCGACACGCTTCGTGAGGCCTTCGTGGGCCTTTAAATGCAGGAAACTCTCTAGCGTCTGAGCCTCAGGGATTGGGTACTCAGGAAGAAAATAAGTGCCGAGATTCATCGGCGCATTACAGCGTTTGGCAATCTCCACCGTATTCTGCAGCGCTTCAGGCAAATCGGCGAACAGTTCCATCATTTCAGTCGGATCGCGCAAATACTGGAATTCGCTGTACCGTCGTTCACGGCGCGGATCATCCAGGGTCCGCCCCTCAAAGATACAGACTCGGGTTTCATGCGCCTCAAAATCCTCCGTGGCGGCGAAGCAAACGTCATTAGTTGCCACCAAGCCAACGTCGAATTGCGCCGCCAGGCCGACCAGGCGACGAAGAAACGGTTCCTCGGCATCCCGCCCGGTACGCATCACCTCAAGATAGTAGCGGTCGGAAAAGTGTTCAAGCCAACGTGCTACCCGGGCTTCCAGGGCGGCCTCATCGCCACTGTGGAACAACTGCCATAAATGTCCCGACACGCCGCCTGAAAGCGCAATCAGACCTTCATTGTATTGGAACACCAGATCCTCAGGGACCAGGCCGCGTTGTTCAACAGTGGTAAAACTTGCCGACACCAAGGCTATCAGGTTGGCATAGCCCTGCTTGTTCATGGCCAGTAGTACGACACGTTCAGGATGGCTGGATGCTGCCTGGGGATCTACCACACGTAGCTCGGTACCTAGTATCGGCTTCACGCCAGCTGCAATGCTGGCATCATAAAATTTAACCAGCGCAAACAGGTTGCCGACATCGGTAAGTGCTACCGCCGGCATTGCCTTGCCAACCACCTGGCCAATCAGTTTTTTTACCTTCAACAGACTGTCTGCCAACGAAAATTCGCTGTGCACGTGCAGGTGAACAAAACCCGGATCAGAAAGAATCACAACACCTCTCGAACTGGCGCAAAGCTGCGACGATGTTGCGGTGTCGCGCCGAGCTGCTTGAGCGCTGCACGATGTTGCTTCGTTGGATAGCCTTTATGTTGGGCAAAACCGTAACCCGGATAACATGCATCGAGCTTAACCATGATTTCGTCTCGCGCTACCTTAGCGATTATAGAAGCCGCGCTGACTTGCGGGATGCGCTTGTCCCCCTGCACGACAGCCACACACGGCATCGGCAACATCGGTGTTTTGTTGCCATCGACAAACACCATGATTGGCGCCGGAGATAGTTTGAGGCAAGCTCGTTGCATGGCCACATGACTCGCACGCAACACATTCAATTCATCGACCTCGGCGACACTGGCCCACCCCAGTGCCCAACATAGTGCTCGATCACGAATGATGGACGCAAGCTGTTCACGCATTTTTGCGCTAAGGGCTTTGGAATCTTTGAGATATTCAATGGGTCGGTTCGGGTCCAGCAGCACCGCCCCTGCCACTACCGGTCCGGCCAGGGGACCAATACCGACTTCATCCACGCCAGCTTGCAAACCTTGCGACCATGGCTGCCAAGGATATTCGATTAGAGAGGTTTGCAGCGGTTGCTGAGTGGCGGCTTGCACTCTAACGTTGCCTCCGCGGGGCTTATGTTCATTGCTGCAATAAGCGTAACACGGCTATCGCCGCCTTAACATCTGCGCCTTGCCGTAATTGATCGTGCAGCTTCTCGAAGCGTTCAATATACGTGGAACTTTCTCGCGCCTGTCGCAATTCAACAGTCAACGCTTGCGCCAACGCCTCGCCAGTTGCCGCATATTGCAATAGCTCAGGTACTAAAGCGCGTCCGGCCAGAATGTTCGGTAATGCAATAAACGGGGTCCGTACCACCCGTTTCGCCAGCTGGTAGCTGAAGCCACCTAGTCGGTAGCTCACTACCATAGGGCGATGCAACAGCATGGCCTCCAATGTACTGGTGCCGGATTTCACTAAGGCGACGTCGGCTGCAAGCAAAGCCTGGCGCGCATTACCGTCATACAATGTCAGCTGCAAATCCGGGTACGCCTGCACACCCTGTTCAATGGTTGCACGTATTTCCGGGCGCAAACAGGGGATCACAATGTGCGCTGGTGAGTGGCTGGCTGCAAACAGACGGGCTGCCGCCAGAAAGGGTGCCAACATCAACCTCACTTCGCTGTTGCGACTGCCGGGCAATAACGCCAGCACAGTGTCGTTCGCGTTGACGCCCAATCGTTCCCGGGCAGCCTGGCGACCTGAGTTTGCGCCGGCCTGGGGATCAATTTCATCCGCCAACGGATGGCCTACATATTCAGCATGGACAGCGGTACCCGCATAAAAATCCGGCTCGAAAGGATACAAACAAAGCAGCAGATCGGCACTCTTCGCGACTCGCTTGGTACGGCCCGCGCGCCACGCATACACTGAGGGACTGACATAGTGAGCCGTTTTCAAACCCCGCTGCTTCAGCGCCGACTCTAACAAAAAATTGAACACATTGAAGTCGATGCCGATGAAGCCATCAAGGCCCGCATGGGTAAATTCTTTGACTAAGCGGCGATACAGGAGAATAAGCTGCGGCAGACGTAGAATAGGTTCACGAAAGCCATTGACCGCCAGTGCATCCATGGGAGCAAGCAGTTCCAAGCCCTGGCTCTGCATGCGAGAACCACCGACTCCGACAAAACGTATGTCCCCATCAACAACATGCAGGTCTTTAAGCGCCCGCATCAAACCAGCGCCGAGATTATCTCCAGATGCTTCCCCGGCGAGCAGGCCCAGGGTTAAAGTCATGGGTTAACAACCTTAGTCGTGAGCCGTGCCGCGACCACGAATAATACCCCACTGCGATGACTCAATAGATTGCGCAAACAAATCGACTTCCCGATGTTCAGCGCGTAGTTCCTGCAGCGCTGCTATAGCGTCCGCTACCACCAGACCACGCCGATAGACGATACGGTGTGCTTCACGCACCGCCTGGCGGGTCTCTTTGGCGAAACCACGTCGCTTCATGCCTTCCATGTTCAGACCGACGGCTATGGCCGGGTTGCCGCTCACCGTCATGTAGGCCGGAACATCTTTCAACACCAGGCTCATGCCACCTATGTGCGTACCCGTACCAATGCGACGGAATTGTGGGATGCCGCTATATCCACCGAAATTGGCGTGATCACCAACCTCAACATGGCCGGCCAGGGATGCGTTGTTCGCCATCACCACATGATCTCCCACGACACAGTCATGACCAACATGAACGTAGGCCATCAACAGGCAATGCTTACCAATGATGGTGCGGCCACTACCGCCCTTGGCCATGCCGCGATGAATGGTCACACCTTCCCGAATAATGGTGTTCTCACCAATTTCCAGATGGGTTTCTTCGCCGGTGAAAGCAAACGCAGGGGTGTCTTCGCCCACTGTCGCGAACTGGAATATTTTTACTCCGGCAGCTATTTTTGTCGGTCCTTTGAGCACGACATGGGAGGCGATCTGTACGTTGTCCCCCAGTTCCACGCCAGGCCCGATAAGGGTCCAAGGTCCTATGGCTACGTTTTCACCAATAACCGTACTGGTGTCGACAATCGCACGCCCGTCTATCATGAGCGCTGTTCGACCACCGTCAAAGTTGCCGAGCAGGCCAATTCATCATCGACATAGGCTTCGCAATAAAATTTTATCACGATGCGACGATCTGCGATAATTTTGCTGTGCATATCCAGCCGGTCTCCTGGCACAACAGGACGACGGAAGCGGGCTTTATCGACACCACCGAAAAGATAATTCACACCATCGGCGGGCCGGGTACCTTTGGTTTCGAAGGCCAACACACCAGAAAGTTGCGCCATCGCTTCGAGGATCAGGACGCCGGGCAAGATCGGCTGGCCGGGAAAGTGCCCAGTGAACATCTGCTCGTTGATGGTAACGTTCTTATAGCCTTTAACGGATTCACCTACTACTAACTCGGTAACCCGGTCCAGCAGCAAAAACGGATAGCGATGTGGCAGATAATCAAACAACTCGTCGACATATTTTATTTGGCTCATAATCTTTTCGTTAACTTCTGGCTCCAGCGAATCAATAGAACACTTACCTGTCTCGGTCTTCAAGCCGTTTGACGCGCTTGAATAGGTCATTCAGCTTCATAAAGCGCACAGCGTTGCGACGCCAGGTGTTGTGCTCATGAAAAATGATGGCGCCTGAATAGACCCCGGGTTCAGTCACAGATTGAGAAAGAAAGGTACAAGCCGTCACGGTAACACCATCACAAACGGTGATCGGCTTATCCCCACCAACACCGGAACGTCCGGCAAAAACGCAGTGCTTGCCGATAACAGAACTTCCCGCAATGCCAACACAACCACAGAGTAAAGTATGCGCCCCAATACGGCAGTTGTGCCCAATCTGCACCTGGTTGTCGATTTTGACACCCTCTTCAACCACCGTGTCGTCGATGGCGCCGCAGTCGATGGTCGTACAAGCACCGATGCTCACATCTGCACCTATATCTACACCGCCGAGTTGAACAATCTCCTGCCAGTGACCCTTCGCATCCGGGCTGAAGCCAAAACCTGGCGCACCGATAACAGCCGAACTGTGCACTACGCTGCGCGCACCCATGTGTACATCGCTATAGAGGGTGACATTGGCGTGTAAAGTAACCTCATCATCCAGGCTGCAGCGTTCACCGACAATGGCATTGGCAAAAATACGCACCCCTTCACCAATGCGGGTATCCTCGCCAATAACGACATGGGCACCAATCGCGACACTCGAGTGGATATCGCAGCCTCTGCCGACCACTGCGCTTTCATGTATCCCGGTATCGAGACGGTCAGCGACAAAAAACAATTGACTGGCTTGTGCAAAACCCTGGTAGGGGTTTTCGACGATCAAAGCAGTCACGTTACACGCTTTCGCATCTTCCGCACTGAGGATAACCGCGCTGGCTTGGGTGGACGCGAGCAGTTGGCGATAACTCGGACTGGACAGATGGCTCAACTCACCAGTGGTGGCTGTGCCAAGGCTGCCCAGGCCGGATATTTCAATGCCGGTATCGCCAACCACTTCAGCGCCGATCTGCTGAGCGATCTCAGCAACGGTCAGATTCATGACGCGCGTTTAACTCGGGATGAATCTAATTGCTGGCTTCGTTGAGCTTCTCGGTTACTCGCCGCGTGATGTCGTGTTTAGTGTTCGCATATTGCAATGCATTCGGCGCAAGAATCAGGTCGATCTGGTCCACCTGAATGATATCTTTCAGGACCTTGTCAAACTTCGGCGCGAGTACTTGCAGAATTTCCTGGCGCTTGTCCTGCACCTCTTTCTGCAACTTTTGTGAACGGAACTGGAGGTCTAGCTGGAGCCCTTCCATGTCCTTCTGAACTTTTCTCTTTTCAGTCGCCGACATGATTTCGCCGTCTGTCTGTAATTTAGTATTCAACGCCTGCATGTCTTCCGCCATGCCACGCAACTCCACCTGCTCGACTTCCATTTCCTTATTAGCAGCGTCCGCGAGAACCTTGGCCTCATCACTTTCCAAAATAGCGCGTACTGAATCGAGCACAACAATGTTCATTGCTGCGTGTGCAACGCTCGCGCTCAGCAACATGCTAATTACTGCCAGCTGGGCAAACTTCTTAATCATTACATACTCCTAGTGAGGCCAAGTACCCATCGGGCAGCACCCGCCGAGCGTGAAAGGCGCGCATTCTACCTCAAAAAGTGCGCCCAAGTTCAAATTGAAATCGCTCTTCTTCATCGTAGGGTTGCGTCTGGAATGGTTTGGCTATGCTGAATGTCATGGGTCCCAAACCGGTCAGCCAGGTCAACCCGAAACCCACGGCATAGCGGAACTCGTCCACATCAAAATCGAAACAGATTATCGACACGGAAGGACAATTGGTCTGAAAAACATTACCTACATCGATAAAGAAAGCTGGTCGGAATTGCCGGTTATCATCTACAAAGGGAAATGGGAATATGAGCTCCAAACTCGTTTCTACCAACAAATTTCCACCTAGCGGGTCGCCGCGGCGGTCACCAAAGAAAATCGGATTGCCATTGGAATCCAATTGCGGCGTGGTGCGAGGACCTAAAGTTGAATTCTCAAAGCCGCGAACTGAACCGAATCCGCCAGCGAAGAAATTTTCGTAAAAGGGCAGACCGACGGTATTGCCATAGCCATCTCCGAACCCCAACTCTGTGCGCAAGCGCAACGTCCAGGACTGGGTAATCGGAAAATAACGCTCGGCCGCATAGTTGATTTTGAAAAACTGCAAATCACTACCCGGCACCGCAACTTCCATCGCGATCGACTGCGACGCCCCCCGGTCGGGGAACATACCGCGGTTTAACGTCGACGAACTCCAGGACAGGTTCAATTTATAGTTAATCGCTTCTTCACCGTTCTCATCGATAAAATCGGATATTTCTCTGGCTGCGAACCGTCCTTCGGTAATATCTGTCCAATCGACCGAAAGTCCAAAATTAATCCGTTGCACCTCGCTGATCGGGAATCCAAAATTTACTCCTACGCCGGCAGAATCTGTTGCATAACTCGCGATGTTTCGTTCATCGTAATCGAGTCGTCGGAAGAACACATTAAAACCCCGGCTCACCCCGTCCAGGGTAAAATATGGGTTGAAATAGTTGAAGCTCGCAGATTTTTGCCACTTGGAACCGCTTACCCCTAAGCCCAAACTATTGCCCGTGCCCAGCACATTAGACTGTTGATAATTGGCACCCAGAATCAGACCGGAGCCTTGCGCATAACCCAGGGTTGCAGAAATACTGCCGGAGGGCTGCTCCTCCACGGAAAAATTCACATCGATCTGGTCGTCCGTGCCGGGCACCTGGGGGGTTTCGACATCCACCCCCTTAAAATACCCCAATCTTTCAAGTTTGACCTTCGACAAATCAATCTGTGCCGTAGAGGCCCAACCACCTTCCATCTGCCTTAGTTCCCGACGCATGACCTCGTCCTGGGTAAGCTGGTTGCCGCTAAACGAAATGCGGCGCACATACGCGCGTTTACCTGAGTTAACAAAGAACTCGACGTCAACCGTGGCGTCATCGTTGATCTTCGATACGCCGCTGGCGGTGGCGAAGGTGAAACCGGCATTACCTAACGCCGCTTCGATACGGTCTTCTGTCGCTGAGATGCGAGCCTGATTGAAGGTTTGTCCAGTTGAAACAACAAACAGACGCTCTAGGTCCTCAGGAACAACATCGCCAAGTTCACCGACTAGATTCACTTCATTGATGGTATAAATACCACCCTCTTTAATACCTATCGTGATGTAAACTTCTTGACGGTCCGGGGTGATGCTCACCTGGGTAGAGTACAGATCAAAATCCGCATAGCCGCGATCTTTGTAAAATGCTTCCAACTTTTCCAGGTCACCGGACAATTTTTCTCGTGAATATTTGTCATCGTTTTTGTAGAAAGACAGCAGACTGGGGTGTTTCAGTTCCAGCTGATCCAATAACTCTTCTTCCGTATAACTCTGCGCCCCAACAATATTGAGATGGCGTATGCCGGAGTTCTTGCCTTCTTCGATTTCGATTCTGATGTCGACACGGTTACGCGGTAAATCTTCAATATGCGTTTCGATATTTGCGCCATAGCGTCCCTGGGATACGTATTGACGCTCTAACTCAAGACCCACTCGTTCCAGGGTAGCTTGTTTAAATATTTCTCCCTCACGCAACCCCTGTTGAGCCAAACCGTCAAGCAGCGCCTGAGTTTCTATCGCCTTGTTGCCTTCAATTTCAATCGACTCGATGGCCGGGCGTTCCACCACAGTAACAATCAATACCCCGTCGTCTCGCGAAATACGGATGTCTTTGAAATAGCCGGAGGCAAAAAGTCCCCGGAGAGTGTTGCGTACGCCCAGTTGGTCTATTGAATCGCCTACCGACAAAGGTATCAGGTTAAACACCGTACCCGCAGATACACGCTGCAAACCTTGCAAGCGCACGTCGGTGATGACGAAACTGGGCTCTTGTTCTACAAGACCTTGTTCTACAAGACCTTGGCTTGCAAGATCTTGCGCGGCAAGACCAGGCAGTGCAAACCCAGCAGCGCCAGCAGCAGCAAGCACAACAAAAATCGATCTGCTGCATATCCGCCTGATGTATTGGCCCATGAAAAACAAAATCCTTAACACAGCATTAAAAAATACGTAACAAATCGTTATAAGTGGCAAACACCATCATAGTAGCCACTAAAAACAGGCCAACCTGAACGCCTATCATTTGCACTCTTTCCGGCACCGGCTTGCCGGTCAACAATTCCGCACCATTGAAAAGCACGTGTCCGCCGTCGAGAATCGGTATCGGCAACAGGTTGAAAACCCCAAGCGAAACGCTCAAAAATGCCAGGATGCCGACGAAGGAACGCCAACTGTAGCGCGCCGAATCACCAGCAACTTGCGCAATACTGATCGGTCCAGAAAGATTCTTCACCGACACTTGACCGGTAATCATCTTCTTTACAATGGACAGAATCATCACCGATTTGTTCCACGTTTCCGCCACCGCGACCGGGAATGCTTCGAACACGCCAAATTGCACCTCGATCTGGGCTTGATAAACGCCAAGCGAACCGACCTCGCTACCATCAGTCAAAGTGCGAATGCCCGGTGTCACAGTAATCTTGCGCAATGCACCCTCGCGAAACAGTGTGAGCACAATCGGTTGATTTGGATGCGCTTCTATCTCAGCCACCCAGGCGCGCCAACTCTGCACGGGTCGGCTATCAACGGCGGTGACGAAATCGCCAGTGCGCAAACCACCACGCTCGGCCGGAGAGTCTGGCACCAGTTTACCAACCAGACTCAGAACCGTCGGCTCGATACCTAACGAGGCGAACACATCAGGCTCACCCACACCTTGGTGCCAAGCATTGATGGGTATTTCAACGATACGTTCTTGTCGGCTTTGCAGATCGAGAAGGGTCAAGCCGATCACCCCGGTTTCACCCAGGCGGTCAGTCAGTGCCAGGCCGATATCCTGCCAACCATTTACCGGTCGCCCATCAATCGCGAGCACTTGCACCGGGCTATTAATGCCGGCCTTGGCAGCCGGAGAATCTAGCTCAGGTGCGCCGATCACCGGCGCAATGTTGAAGCTACCGGCAATCAGCAGCGTCCAATAAACCACTATCGCCAGAACAAAGTTTGCCAACGGTCCGCCCAGGGCAATGGCGATGCGCCAGCCTGGATGTAGTTCCATATAAGAAACCGCACCGGCAGGAACCTTTATCGTTTCGTCGGCATCACGCTTATCAAACATACGCACATAGCCGCCTAAAGGAATAATCGCGAGCGCAAATTCTGTACCTCGACGGTCCACCCGGGACCACAGAGGTCGTCCGAAGCCGACGCAGAAGCGCAGGATTTGAACACCGGACCAACGCGCGATAATATAGTGGCCGAACTCGTGAAACGTCACGAGCACGCCTATTAGGGTGAGAAATGCTAACGGGTAGTACAAAAAATCCATGCGTTACTCAAATGTTGCCAATATCAATTGTTATACATGCCTATTTTAGTCTGAACCGATGCTGAACGGGACTAAATACTCGCTCGAAAATGTAACAGCCGGGTTACACAACAAAGGCTGCAAATACGGGTAATACAGCCAGTAATGAATCTATTCGGTCCAGTACCCCGCCATGTCCGGGCAGCAATGTGCCGGAGTCTTTGACCCCGCTTGAGCGTTTCACCACGCTTTCAAACAAATCACCGATCACCGACACTGCAATCAGCCCACACATGAGGGGCAGCAACCAGCGCCATAAATCGTTCTCTGACAACTGGCCCTGTAGCAGCAACAGGCCAACACCACCCAGGGTTGCCGACATGGCAAACCCACCGATGACACCTTCCCAGGTTTTACCCGGACTCACTCGTGGCGCCAGCTTGTTCTTACCGTAAGCGCGCCCGGCAAAGTAAGCGCCAATATCTGCACCCCAAATCAGCACGAAAACCCAGATCAACCACAACCCGGCAGGCTCAAATGCATGTATCACCAGCATCGCAACCCAGGCCGGCAGGATCAGCGCCACCCCTAACCCAGCCATCAACCAACGATTTCGAAACAGTGCTTCATGGCAGGGAAAACGGAACACAACAATCGTCGCCCACACCCAGAGACCACAACTCACAAACAGCAGTGATTGGTACCAATCTGTTTGCCCATATAGCCAGTAGGCCAGCACCGTTAACACAACAACATAAGCAGATCGTTGCAGGGGGTTTTTCAGACCGAACAGGCCTGCCCACTCATAGACACCTAAGCCGGCGAGCATCCAGAATACGATGGCAAACCATGCAGGCGGCAGATAGAGGATGCCGAGCAACGCCAACGGCGCAAGTACCAGCGCAGTAATGATGCGATTGCGCAACATCGTTGGTTAGCGGCCGCCGAACCGTCGTATGCGGCTGGCGTACTCGTCTATCGCACGCTGCAGATGTTGTGCATCGAAGTCCGGCCAGTAGGTTTCTGTGAAATACAACTCGGTATAGGCCAGATCCCACAACAAAAAATTGCTCACCCGGTGTTCGCCACCGGTCCGTATAAGCAAATCAGGGTTTGGCAGTTCTGCCATAGAAGTGCATGCTGCAAAGCTCTGTTCGTTTATAGCGTCGACCTCAAGTTCACCTGCTTGCACCCGCTTAGCCAATTCCTGCGCAGCGCGGATAATGTCCCAGCGACCGCCAAAATTCACCGCCACGGACAAATTCAACTTGCGATTATCCTGGGTCATCTCTTCGCATTCGCGCATCTTTTTCTGTATGTCCGGGGCGAAACGACTGCGGTCACCAATGACCCGCAGGCGCACTTCGCGCTTATGCAACTCGGCCAGATCGTTTTCCATTACATGACGCATTAGATCCATCAGCAAGTTGACTTCTCGTGACGGGCGCTGCCAGTTTTCTGTGCTGAATGCAAACAACGTCAGGTTCTCCACACCACTATCAGCACAGGCTTCGGCAATCTGGCGCAACCTTTTCGCACCGGCACGATGTCCTGCCGCGCCAGGTAAATGTCGCTTTTTTGCCCACCGGTGATTACCGTCCATGATAATGGCGATATGTGCGGGTGTAGAGTCTGAGTCGCTACTCATAAAGATTGCCGCTATGTTGCATCAAAGAACCTGGCGCAGTAACTGATCAAAAATCCATCAAGTCAGCTTCTTTAGCTGCCAGTGCTGCATCAACTTCAGCAACCCGGGTGTCGGTAAGACCCTGCATGCGGTCTTCTGCCTGGTGTCCCTCATCCTCGGTGGCTTCTTTTTCCTTCACCAACTCGCGTATGTCATTGATTGCATCGCGGCGGATATTGCGTATAGCGATCCGACCATTTTCCGATTCTTGTTTTGCCAGCTTGGCCAGGTCTTTACGATTTTCTTCCGTCAATGGCGGCAGTGGCACACGGATGACGTCGCCAGTGGAAACCGGCGTGATACCAATATCACTTTTCAAGATCGCCTTTTCTATCTCGGTAACAAGCGGTTTTTCCCAAGGTGATACGACCAATGTACGCGCATCTTCTACCGACACGGAAGCGACTTGATTCAGCGGCGTGGGGGTGCCGTAATAGGCCACCATGACCGTATCCAGCAGCGAAGGATTTGCCCGTCCTGTACGAATTTTAGCAAACGCCTGCTGCAATGAATCCAGAGACTTACCCATACGCTCGTTGGCGTCGGCGAGAATTTCTTCAATCACGGTCCAAAGTTCCTCTCGTTTATGAATTACCGTTTGTCGACTGCGCCAGACAGATCAGCTCGCAATCACCCGTGTACCGACGTTTTCACCCTTGGCGATAGCCACAAGAGCGCCGGGTTCGGCCATATTGAACACAACTAACGGCATATCGTTTTCTTTACATAATACGATGGCTGTCTGATCCATGACAGCCAGCTCACGTTGCAGCACCTGCGTATAAGTGATTGTGTCAAATTTGCGCGCGTTTGCATCGACTTTCGGATCCGCATCGTAGACACCATCAACATTGGTCGCTTTTAATACTGCGTCCACACCCAGTTCGATACCACGCAAGCAAGCCGCCGTATCGGTAGTGAAGAAAGGATTGCCTGTGCCTCCGCTCAATATCGCTACGCTTTGCGCCGCCATGGTTGCAGCTACCTCGTCGCGATGGTAACCGTTGGCAATTCCGGCCATGGCAATGCTGGAATACAATTGGTTCGGCACACCCGCCTGACTGAGAAAATCACTCATTGCTAAGCCGTTCATAACCGTGGCCAACATTCCCATGCGATCACCAACCACACGATCCATACCTGATGCGGCTAAATGCTGGCCACGAAACAAGTTCCCGCCACCCAGAACTATGGCGATTTCGACGCCCAGATCCATAACCGCACGAATGTCGGCGCAAGTCCGGGCAAGGACCTCCGGTTCGAGTCCAAAGCCGGACTCACCACCGAGGGCTTCACCACTGAGTTTGAGCAGTAGCCGAGGCAATGCTATTCGCTATTGCTTAACTGGGCAGCGACTTCCGCGGCAAAATCAGTGTCATCGGTTTCGATGCCTTCGCCGACTTCGAAACGCACAAAACTAAGCACATCTGTGCCGGCAGCTTTGGCCAGGGCACCCACTTTCTGATTGGCATCCTTAACAAATGGCTGGTCGGTCAAACTCACTTCTGCGAGATACTTTCTGACCCGACCTTCGACCATCTTGATAACAATATCCTCAGGCTTGCCACTATCCTGAGCTTGAGATAGATAAATTTCACGTTCCTTCGCCAACACGTCTGCCGGTACATCTCCGGCATTGACCACCAGCGGGTTTATCGCGGTCACATGCATAGCGATGTCACGGCCGAGGTCTTGTGAATGAGCTGAAAGTTCCACCAAGGCGCCTTTGCGCCTATCGCCGTGAAGGTAACTGGCGATACCGCCAGCGCTTGACTCGATTACGCTAGCGCGACGAACCGTCACGTTTTCGCCGATTTCCTGCACAAGGGTTTCTCGCTCGGCTTCCAGACCAGTGGCAGCCAACGCAGCCAGATCGCCGCTGGCAGATTCAAACACTCGCTCTAACACATCGTTGACGAAGCCAATAAACTTTTCGTTTTTGGCAGCAAAATCCGTCTCGATGTTGATTTCTACAATGGCGCCCCTGGTACCATCCGCGGCCACTTTGATGCCAAGCAGACCGTTGGCGGTTGTCCGACCGGCTTTTTTCGCCGCCTTCAGCGCACTCTTCTTACGCAGTTCTTCGATGGCTATTTCAACATTACCGTCAGTTTCTTCCAACGCCCGCTTGCAATCCATCATGCCGAGTCCGGTACGCTCGCGAAGTTCTTTAACCAACGCCGCTGTAACACTCATTTGCGCTTACTCCTTGCTGTCTTTTTCAGCGACGGCATCGTCCGCTGCGGCTGCTTTGTCATCCGACGTTGCATTTTCTTTCGGCGCTGCTGCTGGCACCGCGGGGGTTTCTGTCGCTGCAGCGTTAGCAGCTGCCTGTTCCTGGTCTTGTTCAGCGAAGGCTTCTTCTACCGACGCGCGGACACCTGGGGAAATTTCCGTCACCGGCGCGTTTTCTTTTTCGGCAACTTCAACAAACTCTTCCGGATCGACCTTAATCGACGCTTCGCTTTGCCCCAATTCTATGGCATCTGCCACCGCGGTCACATAGAGCCGGATCGCCCGGATCGCATCATCATTCCCGGGAATGACGTAGTCGACACCGTCTGGGTTGCTGTTGCTGTCGACAATGCCAAAAACAGGTATTCCCAGTTTATTCGCCTCAGTTATGGCTATGTGCTCATGCTGCACATCCACCACAAAAAGCGCATCCGGCAAGCCACCCATATTTTTTATGCCGCCAAGACTGCTATGCAGTTTCTTCATCAAGCGGGTCTTTTTCAGCGCTTCTTTCTTCGGCAGCATTTCAAAGGTGCCGTCTTCTGCCTGGGTTTCAAGATCAACCAGACGCCGGATCGATTGGCGAATGGTCTTGTAGTTCGTCAGCATGCCGCCCAGCCAGCGTTGATCAACAAATGGCATGGATACCCGCGCCGCTTGCTCGTTGATAACTTTCGCCGCCGCGCGCTTGGTGCCGACAAAAAGAATTTTGTTGCCGCGCCGCGCTAGACTCTGGATTTCCACCAACGCCTCGTTAAAGGCTGGCAAAGTGCGCTCCAGATTGATGATGTGGATTTTGTTGCGTGCGCCAAAGATATATGGCGCCATTTTGGGATTCCAGAATCTGGTCTGATGGCCGAAATGCACGCCAGCAGCCAGCATATCTCGCATAGATACACTCATAGTTTTCTCCGGGTTGGTTAACTCGGCAGACCCCCCAAACCCAAACCGCGACCAATCGCGGCACCCGTGGGTATGTGACGGGGCATGCTGTATTTATTTGTTGCAATGTGCCAGATGACTTGTGCAACAGTTTGCCTATATCGCCTTGGGCAGCTCAAAGAAAAAAATCAGTTTAAGCATTGCCGCCCGGCGGGCCGCTTTATACCATAGTTGATTGCCCTTTAAAAACGAGTTTATCGCCATGGTCGCATCGGTTACCGATGAAACGGATGTAGAAGGAATGCGTAGCGCAGGTCTGGCCGCAGCCAGTGTTCTGGAAATGATAGGAAACCACGTCACGCCAGGCGTCACCACAGATCATCTGGATGCGCTGTGCCACAAATTCATCACCGAAGATCTGGCCTGTATCCCGGCACCACTGAACTATGGCGGCGGCGGTGGACAAATGCCATTTCCGAAGTCAATTTGCACATCGGTCAACCATGTCGTCTGCCACGGCATTCCATCGGCAAACAAGAAATTAAAAGCGGGTGACGTGGTCAATATCGATATCACCGTTATTAAAGATGACTATCACGGCGATACCAGCAAGATGTTTTTTGTCGGCGCACCCACGGTGCTCGCCAAACGCCTGGTGCAGGTTACCCAGGAATGTCTGTATAAAGGCATCAAAGCCGTCAAAGCGGGAGCTCACCTGGGCGACATAGGATACGCGATTCAGCGTCACGCCGAATCCCAACGCTTCAGCGTGGTACGCGAGTTTTGCGGCCACGGCATTGGCAAGGTGTTTCACGACGCGCCTCAGGTTCTACATTACGGCAGAAAAGGCTCCGGCATTGTTTTAGAAGAAGGTATGACTTTCACCATAGAGCCTATGATTAATGCAGGCAAACGCCATATCAAGATTTTGCCTGACCAGTGGACCGCGGTCACCAAGGACCACAAAATGTCAGCGCAGTGGGAACACACCCTGATGGTGACAGCCACAGGCTGCGAAATATTTACCTGGCGCCAGGAAGAGGGCACGCGGCCCTAGCGCCGCAGCATCCAACGTCGTGTCTGTATCATGCTAGAGAGCCGCGCCCAACTGCACACCTTGCAGGAATCGTTAGCTGTTCGATATTGGCAAAACAATCCTATCGAAAAGCTGATGCTGGATTTAAGCGATGGTATAGACGCCATCATTACCAAGCTCTTTCATCACCAATTTGCCGAGACCGACAAAGTTGCCCTGTTTGCCGTAGGTGGCTATGGCCGGCAGGAACTGCATCCGGGTTCAGATATCGATTTGTTGGTGCTGGCACCTAAGCCACTGAAGCACAAACGGCAGATCGAGCTGTTTTTGCAGTCAGTGTTCGACCTTAACGTCGAGGTGGGGCACAGCGTGCGCGACGTCAAGAGTTGCCGCAATGAGGCCAAACTCGACATCACGGTAGCCACCGCATTGTTTGAGCGTCGCTTTATCACCGGCAACGAGTCATTGATTCCAGATCTGGATAAGGTCATGTCCAGCCCCCGGCTATGGCCGGCAGACCAGTTTTTCCGCGCTAAATACGACGAACAAGTACAGCGTCATAAACATTACGACAACGTTGAATACAACTTGGAACCCAATATCAAAACCTCTCCGGGAGGATTGC
>Ga0114950_10000121_pt1 | contig 44300 bp, 32 predicted proteins | sample N075metaG_FD_83503 | JGI IMG/M metagenome (GOLD analysis project Ga0114950, IMG submission 83503) | Deep subsurface microbial communities from Kermadec Trench to uncover new lineages of life (NeLLi) - N075 metaG | ecosystem: Environmental > Aquatic > Marine > Ocean trench > Sediment | place...
GCAGCGGCCTCGCTACCCTCGCGCCTCAGGATGGCGGCTTTTCGGACCACTTCCACCTGTAGCAACAGTTCCGGACCTTCGAGTTCGACCAGGGCCTCGCCAACCAGCTGACCCAACATGCTGACATCATTGCGCAACGGCAGGTCTTTATCCGGAAATTCGATGTTGCGGTATTCTTCCATTTCAATGATTCGGCTTCCAGGGGTGACCCTACTATCCTACACAACGACGGGTATTTGGGAAGCCGCGATTTTCCGATGAAAAATGGTTTGACTCCGTGTTGGTCATGCGGACACTGTTGGCGCCGAAGAAGCCTTCCAACGCGCAGGGTGGCACTGGCAGCAGCATTATCACCAGTTCTGTCAACTAGAGTTGACATAAACCAAAGTGTAAACTACAGCATACGCGCGGTCGAAATCATCAACAGCACTACTTTCGAAGGATGGGGCTTGGGAATCCTGGGGATGTGCAGCCAATTGGTGGCGGCTTGAGCGAGATTAGAATTGATTATGGCCCTGGTTATAGGGTGTATTACCTGAAGTCAGGTTCAGTATTGGTCGTATTGTTATGCGGTGGTGACAAGCATACCCAACAAACTGACATTAACAAGGCCAAACGATTGGCTGCTGAGTGGAGGACTTAAGAAATGGTAAAAGAATTTAGCCATTACGATGCCGCTGACTATCTGGAAACAGAAGAAAATATCCGACTTTATCTGGAAGCATGTCAGGAAGATGGTGATCCCGCACTTGTTGCTGCCGCCTTGGGTGACATTGCTCGTGCCCGAAACATGACACAACTTGCCAAGGAAGCCGGAATGACCCGAGCGGGCTTATACAAGGCTTTATCAGCTGAAGGGAATCCCAGTTTTGCCACGATTTCAAAAGTTGTTAAAGCACTCGGGCTAAAAATTACGGTTCATCCCGCTTGAGGGCTAATAAACCCCTCGATTCAACAGGTATCGATAAGCCGTGGCATTGAGCGTTGCTCTTTGTTGTCGCCATTCGGGGCACAGCGAGCCAAGCAAGGCGTAAAACCGGGGCCCGTGGTTCATTTCCTGCAGGTGGCACAATTCATGGCTTATTACATAGCTGATCAACGCCGGCGGCGTCTTGACCAGGTGCGTGTTCAGCTTGATCACACCATCGGCTGAACAATTTCCCCAACTGCGTTTCATTTTTCTCAACTTGAACGGAATGATCCTGCCGCTTGCCCACGGTGCAACGGCTGCCAGCCGTTGCAGGCTGTTACTGAAAATTTCCGCCGCTTTTTGACGATACCAGGACTGCAGACTGGATTGGATTTTTCCGGCTTCGGGTGATGGTGTGTGAATGTGGAATTGACCCTCTGCCAAGCGTACGATCGGTCTGCCACCCGCGCACAGGTGGATGTTAAGTGGGAATTGCTGACCCAGGTAATAATGCAGTTCAGCCTGGACAAATTGCAATGGCCGAACCTGCCTCGGTCGGGCGCGAGCGAGAAAACGCGAAATGCGATGACTGTTTTGTGCCAGCATTGCACCAATATATGCGTGAGACCAGTGTCCAGGTGCAACCACAACCAATTCGCCCGCTTCATCCAGTTCCATGTGCAGCCGTTTTGTTACACGTGGTCGGTGAGCGATTGTGTACGGGGTGTCACCCTCCGGGGTTTCAAGGTTCAGTCGTTTCATCGTTTTTTAATGCCACCTACGGAACTGAACCATAAAATTGAAGCTGAATAATGATAAACGTCACTTTATCACAACCGTTCATTGGCGAGACACCCGCCAGCACCCAGTGAATGATGATGCTAACCAACGATGGCGGTAACTGTTGGCATCACGCAAGCGGCAACATAACCGTCGATACCGCGCACACACTGGCTTTATTGATGTATTTGAAGTATTATAAATCGAGTTTTCGCCACCCGCTATACTCTGGACGGTCGTAAATAACAGCGTAAAACTGAATTAAATCGCTGCACGCCAGCAATCGGTTTTGCCGCTTATCCGTAAATACCGCGCTGGAGTAAACTTCGGGTCATCAAAGCAGATGCTTCTCTGTGAAGCGTCTGCTTTTTTTATTGGCCTGTACAAATACAAAGGCAGGACGCAGGATACGAATATGCGCTCACAAACAATTTCCATCCAAATGATGTTAACGGCCGCGATGATCTTGTTTGGTACACAATCGGCAATCGCACAGGATTTTGATCAGCTAAGCACAACCGAGATCAAGGAGAAATGGGGTCGGGTAATACTGTGTCAACGTATTTATACCCTGTCAGAAGTCAAACCGAGGCTGTACGATTTCGATTATGAACAATGCGACAGTGCCAGTCAGCTAATGACGGAGATCGTGGCAAACTATCCAGCAACAGAACAAGCCCTGCTCAAAACCCAGGCAGAGAGGCACGCCAGGGCGCTTTCTTTTAATACTTCAGAGCCTTATCACTCTGTCCATGCCTGCCGACAGTATTGTGGCAAGCTGGCTAAAATGCGTGATCAACGCAATGACTGAGAAAACAGAATTTTCTATTGACGTCAAGGTTGACGCTGACACTGGCTTCAAGCGGCTACCCGAGTTGGTGGTTTTCGACCTGTGTCAGGCCTACCCGATGCCCGGTGGAAAGATATTGTTGCACAACACCCGCAATGGCAAACGCGCGATGGTGCAACCCGATGTCTATTCAGTGCTATCAGGCTGCGACCAATACCGAACAATAAAACAACACCTTGATAAATTGATTGGCACAGATGCCAGCCTGGAAGCAGAACGGGGCGATATCGGTTTGGTGCTGCAGACCATGCTCGACAGCGGCATCATGGTGTCGGCAAGCGAGACATGTAACCGGCTGAAAAGTTTAGATAAAAATACAACTACCGATGTTGAAACCGACGGTCCGGTGGTGGTGATCATTACCTGGGAAAGACCGCAGGCTCTGCAACGCCTGTTGAAATCCATGCTGACCAATTGTGATACAACAAAACTGCATCGCGTATTCGTTGTAGACGATTCACGGCTTGCTGAGAACATTGAGAATAATCAGGCGGTGGTGGAAAAACATGCTTCCGAATTTCAAGCCCCGTTGCATTATTTCGGTCAACAGGAACAACGCTTGTTGCGTGAAAAGCTGGGAGAGCGACTACCACAACACCAATCTGCCATTGATTATCTGATCGACCAGGAGCGCTGGGGAGATCTGTGGACCGCCGGTCTGTCGCGCAACCTGAGCTTGTTGCTATCTTGCGGTAAGCGACTTGTGGTGTTTGATGATGACACCATTTGTGATGTTTTTGACCCGCAGTTCCCAAAACCCAACATCACCATTTCGGACAGCCCGCGTGAAGCGGAGTTTTTTGACAACGCTTATGATTGGAGGGGGTTTATCCCGTCGCTCAACCGCGACCCGGTTGCTCGTCATATGCAGTGCCTGGGTTTGTCCTTTGCAGCGGCGCTGAATCGGTTGGGAGAAAATAACCTGAGGCCCGGTGGTCTCAATGGCGCCACAGCACTGATGAGCAGCGAAATACGAGCCGACTCAAAGGTGTTGATAAGTGAATGCGGTTCAATCGGCTGTCCGGGTACCCACTCGAACACCTGGCTGCCGGATATGGCTCCGGTGTCACTCGGCAGGGTGCTGAGCTCTGCCAAAAGGACCCAAAACGCTTTGCACGAACGTAGCGTCTGGAGCGGTCGAAGCAACCCGCACTTTGCACCCCGTTCAAACATGTCCCAGGTCGTTGGTCTTGATAACCGGGAAATGCTGCCACCTTACTTGCCTGTTATGCGTGGCCAGGATCGTTTGTTTGGAAACATGGTAGATTTTATCTATCCACATTCGATCACGCTCGACAACCCGTGGGCTGTGCCACACATGCCGCTTCCACAGCGGCTGTGGCTGGATAAGGAACGCGTATTCAAATCGATCGACAGCTTTCCGCAATTCTTTTTTGAGCAACTGCTGCAACACATATCCCTGTGCCAGGCCGAAGCCCCCGAACATCGACTGGCAGCATTGTCAGCCTGGTTCAGTGATATGTCCTCGGCATCCGACAACACCCTGATTGCAATGTATCGCGACGCAGTCCTCGCTCACGCGGCAGAAACGCTCCAGCACCTGAGTGCTTTGCTGGCTTCGGCTGAGGGGGCGCCACCTGCGTGGAAAGAGTACCTGCAGAACGGCATCGATCAATTAAACACTTGCATGGACCAGGCCAGCGGCGATGACTTTGAAGTCAGGGGCGTACCGGCCGAATTGGAAGGCGAAAAGCTGATCGCGTTCTGGAGGGATGCCTGGGCCGGGTTTGCGGAAGCGCTGGATGCCTGGCCCGCCATCCGGGCGGCTGCCGGGGAAATCACCACCGAAAATGCCTGATAGTAAGTTATGAATTGTCAGTTCTTTGCTGCCGCGCCTCACTGGGCGTGCGCCCTGTCCATTTTCTGAACGCACGGGAAAACGAACTCTGCTCGGAAAACCCCAGCAACAGCGAAATTTCAGTCAGGGTCAGGCTGTTGTCCATGATGTACTGGTCTGCCAGGCTGCGTCGAATTTCTACCAGTATGGTTTTAAAGTTACTGTCTACATCTACCAGTTTGCGGTGCAAGGTGCGCACCGACATGTACAAACTGTCCGCCACTGAGTCATCAGTGACCGAGCCATTTGGCAGTTGATCGATCAACGCCGCCTGTACCCTTGCAACAACATCATGTTGATTCATTCGCGCCAGGTAGCGCGTCATGACCTTGTCGTTTAACAGGGCCAGTTCGGGGTTTGCGCCAACCAGTTCTTTATCGGCAATGTCCAATGGAATCAGAAGTTCATTCGCGGGCTGGTCAAAATTCAACGGGCAGCCGAAAAATTCATAACAGGGCTTTAGATCCTTTGGTTCGGCGTGCTTGAAGTTGACCGCCTGTAGTCGAAAATTCCGACCGCAAATAGCGCGGCTCATTTTTGTCACCAGGGCCAGCGCACCGTCGTCCCGGACGGTAATGTTTTCACTCGGTATATCCAGTTTGAAAGCAATGACGATGCAATTTTCCCGGTCCTCGATGAGGACCTCGGCCTTATCGTTGACCACACGTATGAATCGCTCCAGTCTCTGGAACGCCCTTCTCAAGGTCAGGCTGGCCAACCATGCATAACCGAGCGCCCCCAATTGGGTCGGGCCGTAATTGGCAGCGACCTTGAGACCGAATGCTTCATCACCGCTGAGGTTTGCTGCGTTTGCCCGAATCCGGTCTATTTTCTGATAAGGAATCCGCACACAGGGGTCGATGGGCAGCGTAACGTTGATGCTTTCGGCATCAAACAGCGGCGCCGGATCGATCCCATATGAATCGATCGTTTGCCATAGATTAACCATTCCTGGCGCAAATACGGACATTAGAAACCCACCGTTGATTAATGCTTACACCTACCATTCTCAATCACCGTTAATCGTCGGTCAACTGATTGTCCACTTTGGACAAGCGCCCGCACCTCCACTTGCCTAAAGTACGCCCATCGCAATGGCAGCAAATGGAAAAGCGCTAATGCAAAAACAAGAACAAATGCTGCAGGCGGAAGTAGATTTTTGGCGCTACATGATTGAGAGCCGGAGAGGAACAATACCAGAGGCTGCGACTGAACGAATGTTGTACGCATGTGAACTGGCAGAGAGAAAACTGATGTTGATCAGCCCGAATCGGTTGGTCGGTGAGCAAATACAGTAACCAGGAGAGCGAGAATGGAACGAGCGATCATGAAAAACATTATGCGGTTGGTTGTAGCCGGTTCTGTCATTGCTATCTTTATAAACATCCAGGTGGTGTTTGGATAACGGGTTTTAAAGGAAATTACGGTAGCAACGGACGTTGCCGCGTTTATGCCCTGGTCCTAAATTTAAATTCTGATGGATACTTCCCCCCCATCCTTCAGGTTTCGGGACCGGGGCACTTTTTTAAAGTGCAATACGTTACAAGTAAAGGCCATGGACCAGGTCGATAACGGAGTCTGCCAGAGGGATCTGGTAGTGAAACGGATAGCAAGCAGCGTGACTTGCACTATAAGTCCCCGGCTCTTAAGTTTTGGTGTTTATGTCCTCCTTCACCATTCTAAGAGAGTCGGGGCAACCTAATTCAGATATAAAAAAATAAGCCCCGGTTTTACCCGGGGCCAACACTTGATGAAACACAAACCCCCCCTTGTTTAGTTAAACAATTGTTGGCGGAAAAAGTTGGTCAAGCGAGCAAGAAACGTTTCAACTGCGTAAAATCTGACGGCATCCGCGTGCTCAAGACCTGTTTATCAACAACCTCCTCCAATTCCGCAGGCAATGGCACAGACCGGTTTAACGCTGTTTCCAGCGTGCTGACAAACTTGGCCGGGTGTGCAGTGCATAAAAATACGCCGGTTTCTTGTTCCTCCAACCTGTCGGTTAATCCATTCCAGGCAAGTGCACTGTGCGGATCCGCGACATAACCCGATGCATCAAGTGTACGAATCGCATCCATGGTTGCAGCATCGCTGACAGAAAATGAAGTCAACAACTCTTTCAGCGGCAGTCCGTGGCGACGCTCCAACTCCAGCACACGTGGAAAATTGTTTGGCAGCGAGATATCCATGGCATTGGTCAAGGTGCTGACCGTCGTCCGTGGCTCCCACTTACCTGAGCTCAGGAATCTTGGCACCGTGTCATTGCGGTTGGTGGCCGCGATCATTCGCTTCATCGGCAAGCCAATCGCGGTCGCCAGCAGACCAGCGGTTACATTGCCGAAATTCCCGCTGGGGACGCTGAACACCGGCCTGGTTCCTGCAGGCAACCGGGCAAGTGCTTCAAAGTAATAACAAACCTGTGCCAACAACCGGGCAACGTTAATCGAATTGGCAGAATTCAGCCCCAGGCTGCTGACCAGGAACGGATCATCAAAAGATTGTTTGACCAGACGCTGACAGGCGTCGAAATCGTCCTCTATGGCAATCGTGCGGATATTTTCTCCAAGCGTACAAAACAGTTTTTCCTGAAGTGGTGTGACCTTGCCATGCGGATACAACACCACGACATCGACCCCCGGTTGCCGGTAAAACGCCTTTGCGACAGCCGCCCCCGTATCACCGGAAGTAGCCGTGAGTATGGTCGTGTGCTGGTTTTTTCTGAAGGTCGCCAGGCACTGAGCCATAAAGCGTGCGCCAAAATCCTTGAACGCTAACGATGGTCCGTGGAATAGCTCAAGGGCGAACACCTGTCCGGAAACCGGCCTTAACTCAATCGGAAAATCGAATGCCCGAGCCACACAGCCCTGCAACTGCCCGGGGGTCATGGCATCGCCAACCAGCGTTTGCAGTATCACCGAACTGCGATGAATAAAATCCATTTCAAGCAGGCCCCGGATATTATCCAGCGGCGCAAGCTTTTGCGGGAAAAACAGGCCCTGCCCCTTGCCCAGGCCTATCAGCGTGGCTTGTGAGAAATTTACAATTTGCTCCGGGTGGGCGATGTTGATGAACTGCATGCTCACTGTTTTAGTTTTTCCCGCCCCGAATTCCTCCACCCCGAAATCCATTGGCATTGATGTCCCCTTTACTGACCTCTCTGGCACCGGCAAGGTCCGCTCTGCAGATATGCACAAACCCATGATCATTTTTCAGATAATGCTGTTTTAACCAATCCGCTGCAGACCGCGCCACGCTGCCATCATCCGTGATGCAAAACACCGTCGGGCCTGAGCCGGAAATTCCAATCGCAAGCGCACCCATTTTTGTCAGCGCGGTCCTGGCTTCAGCGAAGCCCGGTAACAACGATGTCCGGTAGGGTTCTGCCAGCAAATCCACCAGGCATTTAGCCGCACCGCCAGCATCACCTTGATGCAGGTGGTGCACAAACAATGCAAACCCGGCACCGTGTGCGATGGTGGTCTTGCGGTCATAATCCGCGGGTAAAACCTCCCGTGCGGCCCGCGTATCCAGCCGTGTGCCGGGCCAGGCCACCACCGTATACCAGTGACCGGGCCATGGCAGCGCATACTGCTCGGCGCCGCCTGGCACACATAGACGAAGACCGCCCAGCAAACTGGGTGCAATATTGTCCAGGTGAACCTCACCGCTGATGCTGCCTTCCATTTCTGCCATCAGTTGTAACAGCGCTGGCCGGTCCAGTGGCCGGTCGAAATAGCGATTGAGTGCCACCAGTGTCGCCACGATCGAACTGGCGCTCGAGCCCAGACCGCTACCCACCGGCAAGCGTTTTTGCAAGGTGATGTGTAACGGCTGTATCGGCTTGCCTCGTGCCGCCGCAGCTTTTTCAAATCGTCGGCATGAGATCATCACGATGTTTTGTTCCGGATCGGGTGGCAGGGCGTTGCAATACGGGCCTTCAACCTGTAAAACCCAGTCCGCCTGGATGTCAGATGGCATATCGCTATCTTTGAGCGCCGCAACGCTGACGCAATCACCCAGCAAGCTGCCGTCCAGTGGCGCCAAAGCCAGGCCGAGCGCATCAAAACCCACCGACAGGTTACCGGAAGATGCCGGTGCGTAAACGGTCACCTCCCGGGTTTCTGAAAAATTGTTATTCACAAGTCTAATGGCCTCCATGCGGTACGCAACAGGTCACCAAACACACCGGCTGCGGTAACCTCCGCACCCGCACCGTAGCCCCGCAACACCATGGGTATGGGCTGGTAGTATCGCGTGTGCAATACCAGCGCATTCTCCCCGTCACGGACTGAACCGAGTGGGTGGCCGTCTGGTACTGCATCGATCGAAACACTGCAGTGGCCGTCTTCGATGCTGCCCACGTATCGTAAAACGCAACCATCCGCGCTGGCCCTGGCAACCCGTGTAGCAAACCCCGTATCCAGCTCCTTTAAACTTGAAATGAGTGTATCGCTGTCAAGGTTTTCAGCAAAATTCCGGTCGATCACCGGCTCAACCTCAACATCCTCCAACTCGAGTTCCAACCCGACCTCGCGGGCAATAATCAGCAGCTTCCGGGCTACATCCATGCCGGAAAGGTCGTCTCTGGGATCGGGCTCCGTAAACCCCAGTTGCATGGCTTTTTCCACTGCCACTGAAAATGCAACCCCGTCTTCGAGCATGCCGAATATCATCGAAAGGGAACCTGACAGTATTCCCCCGAAAGACTTGAGTTCATCCCCTGAGCGGATCAGGGACTGCAAGGTATCGATCACCGGCAAACCGGCACCGACGTTGGTTTCATACATAAACTTGCGAAAATGACGGGCGGCCACCTGTCGCATTTGGCGATAATAGTCCATGCTTCCAGTGTTTGCTTTCTTGTTGGCGGCCACGACATTGAAGCCATTGGCAAGGAACTGGGTATATTGTTGGGCCAGTGATTCATTGGTCGTGCAATCAATGATGGTCGGATTCAATAAGCCCAGATGTTCACGTATTCCAATGATGTCTTCGATCGACCAATCCACGCCGTTTTCTTCCAGGTCCTGTTGCCAGTTTTCCAGTTCGAGGGTGTCATTTCCGACCAGCAATTTGCGGCTGTTCGCAATCGCCCGCACATGTAAAGAGCGATGCTCTTTCGACAGGGTGCTGTGCTGGTTCTGAAACTGCTGCAACAGCGCAGAACCGACATTACCGCAACCCAACAGGATCACGTCCATGTGGCTTGTATGGCTAAAAAAAGCGGTATGGCACGCCCGCAATGCGCCAGTCGCCGAGCGCTTTTCAACCACAACAGCGATAGCACACTCGGTCGAGCCCTGTGCGATAACCTCGACATTTACACCCGCCGCTGAGATCGCGCTCAAAAACCGCGCTGCAAGCCCCCTGTAGTGCTTCATTCCATCGCCAACCAGGGTTATCACCGAACGCTGGTCGAGCACGCTGATATCGGTGATCAACCCGTGCAACAGCTCAAAATGGAACGTGTCCTGCAGTGCGTGCAGGGCACGTTTCGCCTCGTTGCTGCGTACGCATAAAGTGATGCTGTATTCAGAAGACGACTGCACGATCAGCAGCACTGAAATTGACTGGTTGGCCAGCGCCTCCATTACCCGTCGCGCCACACCGACCCTGCCCCGCATACCCCCGCCTTGCAGCGTGATGCTGGCGACATCGTCCAGATGGGATATACCCCTGACCACCGCTGGTTTCTCTGTTTTGGCATGGATCAGTGTACCCGCACGCTCCGGCCGATAGGTGTTCCTGATCTCACAGGGAATACCGGCGCTCATCAGCGGCGTTAACGCTTTTGCGCTAATAACCCTGGCACCAAAAAACGACAACTCCATCGCCTCTTCGTAACTGGCTTCAGAGAGACACCTGGCGCTCGCAACGATGCCCGGGTCCGCCGTGTAAAATCCGTCAACATCCTTCCAGATCTGACAGCAGCGTGCATCCAGGGCCGCTGCCACACAGGCCGCCGTATAGTCAGACCCATTGCGACCCATCAACTGGGGCCGGCCTTCAGCATTGCGCCCATAGAAACCGGGCAGCACCAGGATTTTGTGGTCGCCGTGCAGTGCCTTTCTCAGTAATGGCGCGGCGGCTTCTAAATCAACAAGTGAATCTGTATAGCTGTCGTTTGCTGGCGGGAGGATCCCGGTATCTGACCAATGTGCTGCGTGCCCTTGCGCCAGCAGAAGGTCCGCCATCAGCCTGCTGCTGAATGCTTCACCCGCCGAAAGCACCTCTGCGCGAACCTGGGGGGGCAATGTTCCAGCAGGGCGACACCCTCCAGCCGGGATATCAGCCGTTGTTGCTGTTCCGCCAGAAAATCCTTTGCGACCGGACAGTCCAGACCGGTTTTGTGCAGCTCGCGGAGTAATTCCTGCTCATTATCGTGGATACCGACAAGCACATCCCTGAAGTTTTCCCCGTTTGCCGCGGCAGAAATCGCGCTTTCCAACTGATCCGTGATGCCGTAAACAGCAGACAATACAGCCACAACTTTCTGTTTGGCTGCAGCACTGCTGATGATGCCTGCGGCCGCGAGAAACCCCTTCACACCGGTCAGCGAAGACCCGCCGAATTTTTGAACCAGCATCCTAGTAAGCCTGTTGATGCACTGAGCGAATGGCACGCCCGGAGGGGTCATTCATCTCCTGCAAGCTGTTGTCCCACAATATGGCTTCCGGTGTGCTGCAAGCCACTGAAGGGCCGCCCGGCACGCACTCGGCCGCACTGGCCAGCGGGAAATGTGCTTCAAACAGACGTCTGAACAAATAAGCCTCCCCGGTTGCAGGCGTATTGAACGGAAAGCGCCTGGCGGCGTGTGCAAGCTGTTGGCTACTGACCTGTGTGTTTGCATAATCACGTATGCCGTCGATCCAACTGTAGCCCACACCATCGGAAAACTGTTCTTTTTGACGCCACGCGATTTCGTCTGGCAACCAGTCACTGAAAGCCTCTCGAAGTATTTGCTTTTCCATTTTTCCCGCTGTAATCATTTTATCCCTCGGGTTCAGGGACATAGCAACATCCAAAAATTCGCGATCCAGAAACGGTACGCGTGCCTCAATACCCCAGGCAGCCATGGCCTTGTTGGCACGCAAACAATCATAACTGTGCAAACGGGACAACTTGCGCACGGTTTCCTGATGGAATGAACGGGCGTCCGGGGCTTTGTGGAAATACAGGTAACCGCCAAAGATCTCATCAGCGCCTTCACCAGACAACACCATTTTGATCCCCATCGCATGAATTTTGCGCGCCAACAGGTACATTGGTGTGGCTGCGCGGATGCTGGTGACGTCATAGGTCTCGACGTGGTAAATAACCTCATCCAATGCGTCCAGGCCTTCCTGCAGCGTAAATTCAAAACCGTGGTGTACGGTCCCAATATGCTCTGCGGCCTTCTCGGCTGCCGCCAGGTCCGGAGATCCTTTAAGACCGATCGCAAAGGAATGCAGACGCGGCCACCATGCTGGCGAACGCTCCTTATCCTCGACCCGCATTCCGGCATGTTTTTGTGTGATCGCCGCAATGATGGAGGAATCCAGACCACCGGATAACAGCACACCATATGGCACGTCTGTCATCAGGTGGCTGACCACTGATTTCTCAAGTGCCGCCCCCACCGCTTCAACATCCGTCACTGCGTTTTCTACTGCCGCATAATCCTGCCACGGGCGGCGATAGTATGCTTGTGGGCCATCATCATCGCTTGACCAGTAGTGCCCTGGCGGAAACTCGGATACAACATTGCACACACCGACCAGCGCCTTCATTTCCGAAGCAACATATAGCTGGTGCTGGTCGTCAAACCCATAATACAAAGGAATAATACCGATCGGATCACGCGCAATCAGGTACTTGTCTGTCGTCTCGTCATATAGAACAAATGAAAACATGCCTTTGAGCTGATTCAAAAACTCAACGCCGCATTGCAAATAAAGTGGCAGGATGACTTCACAATCGGAATCTGTGCTGAATGCGTAGGAGTGCTTCAGCGTCTTACGCAACTCCCGGTGGTTGTATATCTCCCCGTTAACCGCCAATGCCTGTTTGCCATCCGGTGAAATTAACGGTTGCGCACCTGTATTTATATCAACGATTGCCAGACGCTCATGTGCCAGTATCGCCCGGGGTGCCGCATAAATTCCACTCCAGTCCGGGCCACGGTGACGCTGTATGCGCGACTGCTTCAAAGCAAGCTGGCGCAGCAGCTTCCAATCACCGTTTATATCAAGCACCGAAAATATTGAACACATGGCAAAGCCTCTGAAAAAATTACAATATCCCTGCTCGCATGATACGTTCAGAAAGCATGGTATGGAACCACCTTGTGCTCCAAAAAACGCTATGCTTACAGATGAAACTTTCTGATGTGGAAGCCGGAAAAACAATTATGCCTGTGAAGAAAATTTTCAAATGGCTTTTTTTGTTGTTTGCCGTGCTTGTTATCGGCGTAAGCGTATTGTTGTTCAGCCCCGGTTTGCAGAAACAACTGCTTGAGCGCTTTGTCGGTAAGCTGACCGGTCGTGAGCTCGTCATTGACGGAAATTTTGACCTCGACCTGGGTACAAAAATACGCCTTGACGCGAAAAATATTCGTTTGTCCAATCCGGACTGGGCGATCAAGCCCTGGATGATTGAAGCAGATCAACTGGTGTTGGTAATTGACACTTCATCCTTGTTCGGTGAGACAGTTAGTGTTGAATCCATTGACCTGAACGGGCTTTATATAAACCTTGAAACCTCCAATGATGGCCTTAATAGCTGGGATTTTAAAAAGGGGTCCCCTTCACCGCCTAAGGGCGTGGAGAGTCCGGGTAATTCTGACAAGCCTGCCATAATCTTTGGTGATATCCAGGTGATTAATGCACAAGTTCAGCATCGTGGCGGTGTTGACGACGTTACAAAAACGATTCGGATAGCAAACCTGCAACAACACTTGCAGCCTGATGGTCTTCTCCATATTGAGCTTCAGGGCGACCTCAATGGTGCACAGATGGAATATACCGGCACCATCGGACCTTATGTGAACCTGCTCCAGGGGAAAAATGTATCGATTGACGGTAAAGGGCAGTTCGGTTCACTGACGTTGAGTGGCAAAGCCACCATTGATGACATTGCTTCACCACATCGTCCATTGTTAAATGTTGAATTAAAAGGTCCAAATATCGACGATGTAACCTCCATGCTGGGTGTCGACGATCTCGGCAGTGGCGGTTTTCTTGTCAAGATTACCAGCAGTGACGCCAATGGTGAACTTGTTGCAAGCCTGCGCGGGGATATTGGCGATTTTTCAATCAATATCTCTGCACAACTTGCTGATCTGTCGGCACTGGAAAAATTTGATCTGCAGATAAATGCCAATGGGCCCAGTCTCGGCTCATTTACACGTGCGTTTGGAATCCGGAATTGGCCCGACAAACCGTTTAATCTCCAGGGCAGTTTGAAAAGACACGGTCAAATGCTCGATGTGCCCAGCCTGAACCTGAGCATCGGTGGTACCGAGTTGGCTCTGGATGCCAAACTTACCAAGTTTCCCGATCTTGATTCCAGCCGGGTCCACCTGTCGATAAAGGGTGATGACGTCGTGCAATTTCGGGACTTGTTGGGGATTAAAGGTATTGCCACCGGGCCATTTGAACTGAAAGGCAGTCTTGATGTTTCACCTGAAGGCGTCGAGTTGGTTCAGCTTGAGGCAAAAACTTCCGCCGGTAAACTTCTTATATCCGGCACTTTGACGGGAGCGCCGGCTTACGTGGGCAGCAAGTTTCATGTCAGCCTTAACGGTGGCAGTGCACATGCGTTTTTGGGCATATGGGGAATCGATGCCCTGCCGGATGACGCGTATAACCTCGATACCCGGGTAGAGGTGGTAAACAACGGAATTGTATTGGAGCACGGCGTGCTCGTGACCATTGGCGAAGACCGGGTGGAGTTGGGCGGACTGATCAGCTTTGCACGATCTTCCATTGGCACTGATTTCAAAGTCAAAATCAGTGGCGATGACCTCGCTGATATGCTGTCGGGTCTGTTGAGTGAAAATATGGCCCCTGCCGACCCCTACGATCTGAGCGGGAGGGTACGAATTCTTGAACAGGGTACCCGTCTGGATGACGTCAAGGGCGTATTCAACGACATTAACCTGACCCTGAATGGCCTGATCGCCAGAGCCAGTGCAAATGAAACGACCCGGCTTGACTTTGCGATCAATGGCGATAATTTCGAGGACCTTGAAGGCCTGGTTATCAGGGGTGTGGAAAAACAAATTGTTGCACCCGGTTTGAAATTTGATCTGAAAGGTGAAGTCGAGCTTCCTGAAAACGGTTATCAGCTGAACAAAATTGTCGGACATGTTGGAGACGCAAGCATCAGCGTGGATGGCTTGATTGGCAAAGCCGCCGGCCTTTCCGGCACCGATATTCAATTCAGCATTGCCGGGTCCGACCTGCGAAAACTGCTGGTTATACGGGAAGACTTTGAAGTTCCCGCAGGGGCTTTTAAGACCAGTGGCCGGTTTCGGTTAAGTGAAGATACCTTACGTATCAGTGGTTTCGAATTTGATGCAAACGCCACCCATGGAAAAGCTAATTTGAGCATGGGCTGGCCGGTCGGCGAACGAGCAGACGCGGAATTTGATATCACCATAATGGGTCCTGATATACGACTCTTTGTTCCTGCAATGGATGCTTTTAAGCCTAACAAGACCGCATTCGACCTGGCAGCCATTGGCAACTGGCGCGGCGATGCTTTGACCCTGAAAAAGGCAAACCTGACAACTGGCGACCTGTACATCGATTTTCGGGGCAGCGTTGATACCAGCCAAACCCTTAAGGGCGGCAGTATCAGCTTTGCATTGAGGTCCCCTGACTTGTCAGGCATTGGAGAACTGAACGGCCAGCCACTGCCCGCAGTCTCTGTGGATGCGACCGCAGACTTTAGCGGCAGTGTGCGGCACTTCTTTTTCGATAATCTGAAAGGATCGGTTGCAGACCATCCTTTTAGTGGCCGGATTGAAATTGATCTCTCAGATAAAGTGCCACGACTGGATATTAAGGCAGACATAGCATATTTGGATATTCGCCCATATCTTGAAGATGCAGAAACAGAAGTGGAAGCTGCTGTTACAGACAAAAAGAATCGTCTGATTCCTGATACACCTCTGCCTCTCGAGATGCTGGCCAGCACTGATTTAAAGCTCAAGGTTCATCTGGGTGAACTGAGGTACATTCAAGACAGCCTCAATAACCTGGAGTTTGATGTAGAGATAGAAGCTGGCAAGTTGTCGGTTACAGAGTTTTCACTGGATGCGCCACACGGCAGATTTGTATCTTCATTGTTTATCACGCCCACCGGCAACGGGGCGGCCGATGTCAGCATTGATTTGAACAGCGATAAAGTTGCATTGAACCTGGCCGGTCTGCACGTAGATCAGCGGGATGAGCTATTCAAAATGGACGTTTATTTCAAGGCTAACGGTCATGGCCGCAACTGGCAGGAGGTGGCGGGGTCATTGAATGGAACACTCAGCGCGGGAAGTGAGGGCGGCTTATTGCGTGGCGTTAGCCTTGGCATCCTTGACTCTTTCCTGTTTGACAAAGTACTTGCCGTGGTCACTCCCCAATCCAAAAAAGAGGAGTCGGTCAATGTGCAATGCGCGGCGTTGAGTCTGCATATTGAGAGCGGTCTGGCGACAACTATACCCTATATCGCGTTCGAAACTGATCGCGTCGTCCTGCTTTCCAGCGGCACGCTAAACCTCAAAAACGAAGAACTGAAACTTGATTTCAACGCAACCCCGGTTCAGGCACTAAATTTTAGTGTGGGCGAGGTGTTTCACTCCTCTATCGCGGTAACTGGTACGCTGATGAATATCAAAATTGCAGCGGATCCAGGCAAGGTTCTGTTATATGGCGGAGTGGCGGTCGGCACCTTGGGCCTTTCAATACTGGCCAAGGGGCTTATCGATCGTGTAGTAACCGCGGATAAGCCTTGCAGGAAAATGCTGGATGAAATGATCAGTAATAAGCAATAGAAAATCCCGCACATTTGCCGCGTTGATGCTTTCGGCAAACTGACAATCATAAGCAAAGGGGCTGTTCCATTGATTCGCCACATTCATACATAACATCATGAGCCGTCTGCCTGATTTTCGCCCGACCAGAGCCCTGTGCAGTTTTTTCTTCCTGCTTACATTGGGTCTCCCGGTTTGCAGCACTGCATTTGAAGCCTACGACCAGGACCAAAAAGTTGTGCCTGCCGTGGCGACCGCAATCCCGCCGGTTATTGACGGCATACTGGACGATGAGGCCTGGAAAAACGCTCCGCTGATTACCCAGTTTTACCAGGTAGAGCCGATCGAGTTCGGCGAACCGACGCAGCGCACCGAAGTACGCGTACTGTATGACGATAAGTATCTGTATATTTCCGGACGTCTGTTCTATACAGACATGAAGCTGTTGACCGCCAATATCATGGTGCCGAAACAACGCGTGTTTCAGGATGACCGACTGTACATCATGCTGGATCCTTTTCTTGACCGGCGAAACGGTTATCTGTTTGAAGCCAACGCCAACGGCATCCAGGGCGACGCGCTGATTGAAAACAATTCGCAACGCATCAATGAATGGTCTGGTGTCTGGCAGGCGCAAACAACAATTGACGATGCTGGCTGGAGTGTAGAGTTCAGAATTCCTTTCGCCACCGTGTCTTTCAGGCCTGATGGCACGAATTGGGGTATCAATTTTTTACGTGACATCAAAAAGACCCAGGAACGGTTGGCGTGGTCCTCTCAGGGCCGCCAGAATGTACTCGAGGCCCCCTCGGCCGGCGGCACGCTAACAGGGCTGCAAGATATCAAACAGGGGCTGGGGCTGGATCTCATTCCAACCATAACCGCGGTTAGCCGGAGAGATTCCCTGCTAAACCAAACTGACAACTCATTTGAGCCTTCGCTGGACGTCACCTATCGCATCACTCCGTCCCTGACCGGAAAATTAACCATCAACACAGATTTTTCCGGAACGGAGGTTGATGACCGGCAGATCAACCTGACCCGCTTTTCGTTGTTCTTCCCTGAAAAGCGCGACTTTTTCCTGCAGGATGCCGGAATTTTTGAATTCGCAGATCTGCGCGGCAACGGTCGTCCGTTTTTCTCCCGCACAATTGGCATTTCAGATGACGGTGAGCCACTCAACCTGAATTACGGTGGCAAACTGACCGGTCGCATCGGCCGTTGGAACATCGGCCTTCTTGGTGTACAGCAGGAGGCAAGCGCACAATTGGGCTCGAGAAACCTGTTTGTGGGCCGGGTTGCAGCCAACGTGATGGAGGAGTCCAGTATTGGTGCCATTTTTACCAACGGCGACCCACAACTTGACCGGGATGCGCGAACCTTCGGCGCGGATTTTCGCTACCGGACTTCGCATTTTCTTGGTGACAACATTTTTCAGGGCGAGATTTGGTATCAGCAAAGCGATAACGAAAGCCTGCCGCCGGACGATGATGACCCGGGAGCCGATGTCAGCACGGACAGTGGAACTGATGAGTCGGCGTGGGGTGTTCATGCCGTGTACCCGAATGACCGGCACTATGTTGATTTCTCGGTATATCGCTTTGGCCAAGACTTTGACCCCGCGATGGGTTTTGTTAACCGCCCCGGTATCACGGATTACCGGTTCATGTATCGCTTCCGCCAGCGCCCGCAAGGCGGTTACTGGCAACGGCACGACCAGCGCATATTTTCCCGCCTGATCGATTCGACCTACAATGATGAGCTCAGTCATTTTATTGAGTTTCAGCCCTGGGGTGCCGAAAGCCGGAAGTCAGATCGCTTCAGAACTTATGTTTCGCTTGAGCGAGAGGTATTGGAAGAGGGTTTTGACTTGTTTGACAAAATTTTTGTCGCACCGGGTGACTATTCTTACGTTCGCTATGGTGCTTTTATCCAGACTGCCCGGTTTAGGGAGATCAGCATACAGGGTGGCTTTGAACTGGGAGACTTTCTCAATGGCAGACGAACCACGCTTTACGGTGAGCTTAAATGGACCCCAGCACCCCGCTTCAACATTGAAGCCAACTACCGCAGCAACGACGTAATGCTTCCAACCGGCAACTTTACCGCCCGTGTCATGTCATTGCGCTCGGAAATTGCCATTTCCAACCGCTGGTCTTTTATCCCGTTGGCGCAATTTGACAACGTTTCCAATGAATTGGGGATCAATCTGCGACTGCGCTGGCACCCGTTCAGAGGCAGCGACCTGTTCCTGGTCTGGAGTAAGAATATGCTGCGTGATATGGAAAACCGTTTTCAGAGCCTTTACCAGGAAACCGTTCTCAAGGGCACTTACACCTTCCGGTTTTAGTGTCCTTTTTTAGCGCATCCGCTCTTGAAGTTTTGCCAGTGCCGCACTACCGGGGTTCAGTTGATCAAACCCGATCTCGGTGAGCGCTGTGGTGGTGGTGCCGTAAATATCGTGCATTTCCGGCAGGTATTCATTGATAAACAGCAGTCCTGTGACCACTTCGCCGCGGCTTCGGTGTTGCTCTACATAACGAAGCGCCCCGCTGCGTGAGGAGGGGTCATAATCGTTATCCGCCTTTTTCAATACCAGCTTGGAACCGCCGTGCAACTCAACAATCCTGCATTCCCCGCCTGCATAACTGATTTTTATTTCAGTGGACGCGGGTACATAATCTGCCTCTTGTATGGCGTGGTAGTGTTCCCGGGTATAGGCGTAGCTCTTGGTGGAGCCAACATGGTCGTTGAACGTTACGCAGGGTGACACCACGTCCAACACAGCACAGCCCGGATGGGTAACGCCCGCTTTGATCAGCGTGACCAATTGATCGCGGTCACCGGAAAAGCTGCGGGCCACAAAACTGCCCCCCAAAGACAGTGCCATGGTCACCGCATCAATATTCTTCCACTGGTTAACCTCACCCTTTTTGGACTTGCTGCCAGGGTCGGCCGCCGCGGAAAACTGTCCTTTTGTCAGACCGTAAACACCATTATTCTCGATGATGTACAGCATGTTCAGGTTGCGTCGAACTGCGTGCCCGAACTGCCCGAAACCGATCGACAATGAATCACCATCGCCGGATATCCCAATGCAAACGAGGTCCCGATTGCCTGCCTGTGCACCGGTTGCAACCGACGGCATGCGACCGTGCACCGAATTGAAGCCATGCGCACCGGAAAGAAAGTAGGCCGGTGTTTTTGAAGAACAGCCGATACCGGATAACTTGGCGACCTTTTCGGGTGGTATGGAAAGCTCCCAGAAGGCCTGCACAATGGCCGCGGTAATGGAGTCATGGCCACAACCGGCGCATAAAGTGGATAACACGCCTTCGTAATCGCGTCTTAGTAAACCGATTTCGTTGGTTTTCTGGCCGGGAAGATCGATTTTCGGTTTGCGAATATAGGTCATGCTGCGTTCTCCACCTGCAAATATTTACACAGCCCTTCTACAACGCAGTGGCTTGGAATGGGCATGCCGTTGTAATGCAACACCGGGATCAACTTTGCAGAATTGGTGTTGGTTTCAAGCACCAGCAATGATCGAAGCTGTGCGTCACGATTCTGTTCAACCACGAATACCGTTTCATGGTGCTGCAAAAACCTTGTGACTTCTTCACCAAACGGGAATGCCCTGACTCGCAGGTAATCCGCGTGGATATCCAGTTCCGCGAGGCGGTCAAGTGCTTCGACCACGGCACCGTCTGAACTGCCATACGCTATGATGCCGATTTTGCCGGGTTGCCGGGACTCTGTCAGCACGGCGGCGGGCACCAGGGTTTTGGCTGTTTCCCATTTCACCAGCAACCGGTCGACAACGTCCTTGTACTCATCGGCGTTTTCGGTGTATGCACCAAAGCTGTTGTGGCCGGAGCCGCGTACAAAATAAGCGCCTTTTGGATGGTCGCCCGGATAAGTGCGCGCGGCGATACCGTCGCCATCCTTATCAAGATACCGATAGAATTTTTCCAATGCTTCTACTTCAGTTGCGCGTAAGACCTTGCCTCTGTTTGGCTGGTAATTATCGTCCCACTGCAGTTCCGGAACCATCCAGTCATTCATGCCAATATCAAGATCAGACAGCACAAATACCGGCGTTTGCAGCTGTTCCGATAAATCAAAAGCTGTTACCGCCATTTCGAAACACTCGCTTGGGTTGGCGGGGAACAATAACGGATGCCGTGTATCACCATGGGAGGCATAAGCGCACAACATCACATCGCATTGCTGGGTCCGGGTTGGCATACCTGTGGATGGCCCAACGCGCTGAACATCGAAAAACACTGAAGGTATCTCGGCATAATAGGCAAAGCCAATAAACTCGCTCATCAGGGAAATGCCCGGTCCGGAAGTGGGTGTGAACGCCCTGGCCCCTACCCAATTGGCACCAAGCACCATGCCCGCTGCAGCCAGCTCGTCCTCGGCCTGTATGATGCAAAAATTGTTTTTACCAGTCTGCTCGTCTTTGCGAAACATTTCGCAATAGGCTTTAAAACCATCCATCAATGATGTCGATGGCGTAATCGGGTACCAGGCACCTACCGTCGCCCCGGCAAACACGCAGCCCAAACCGGCAGCTGTGTTCCCGTCTATCAGTATGTGTTTGCTGTTATCGCCCATTCGTTCCGCACGTACCGGCAGTGGGCAGGTAAAATTTGCGCTCGCATAGTCGTAGCCGAGACCCAGTGCTTTCAGGTTGCCTTCTATCAGTTTTGGCTTGCTGGCGAAGGTTTCCTCAAGCAGCGCGCGCAATATATCGCGCTCGATATTCATCAGCGCCGCGAGCACACCAACATAAGCTATGTTCTTCATCAAAATACGAATGCGCGCACCGGTAAAGTGCTCGTTACACATCTTTGCCAGCGGTACACCAAGCACCGTGATGTCATCCCTGTTCAATTCTCGTTCACGCGGCCAGGTGGCGTCATAAACCAGAAACCCTCCCGGGCTGACTTCCGCCAGATCCTGTTTATAGGTCTGGGCGTTCATTGCAACCATGACATCGACACGCCCTGAACGGGACATATATCCTTTGTGATTGGCTCTTATCTCATACCAGGTCGGTAAACCCTGAATATTGGACGGGAACAGGTTTTTACCCGCCACCGGGACGCCCATGCGGAACAGGGCTTTCATTAACAACCCATTGGCGCTGGCTGAGCCTGTGCCGTTTACGGTGGCGATTTTCAGGTCAAAATTGTTGATCCGGCTTTCAGACATGGATTTTAAGCGCTTTCCGCACGCGGAAAGGTAAGCAAAGATTTTTGCATGTCCCAGGCAGCGGTTGGGCAGCGTTCGGCACACAGGCCGCAGTGAATGCACAGGTTTTCATCTTTTACCATTACCCTCGAAGTCTGTTTCAGCGATTCAGAAACAAACAGGAGTTGCTCCTGTTCCTGTCTCGGTGCCAGCAGGCTGGCGAGTAAATCGGGCTCGTCGGCGTTGGGCGTTATGGTCAGGCACTGTGTCGGGCAAATATCCAGACAGGCATCGCATTCAATACACAGCGTATCGGTAAATACCGTCTGCACGTCACAGTTTAAACAGCGCTCGACTTCAGTCTGAACCTGCTCTACGGTGAAGCCGAGTTCGACTTCGGTGATCAGGTCCTTGAAGCGTTGCGACAATTCCACGTGCTCCATTTTGCGTCTGGCAGCCGGGTCAAAATCGTTGGAGTAACTCCATTCGTGCATACCCATTTTACGGCTGCCGAGATTCAGCAACACGGGTGGCCGCCCGGCCAGGTCCTTTCCCTGGCAATACAGATGTATCGAAATGGCGGCCTGGTGTCCGTGCTCCACCGCCCAAATAATGTTCTTTGGCCCAAAGGCGGAGTCGCCTCCAAAAAACACTCCCTTGCGCGTCGATTCAAAGGTGGTTTTATCAATGACCGGGACATCCCACTGATCAAACTCCATGCCAAGGTCACGCTCGATCCACGGAAAGGCATTCTCCTGACCGACGGCGAGCACTACATCATCACAGGAAATCATCACTTCGCCGATGATGCTCTGCTCGATGATGCGGCCGTTTTCAATGTTGTATTCCATTTTCTCGAACAACATGCCTACAAGCCGGCCATCTTCGACAACAAACGACTTGGGTGAGTGGTTTACAACAATATCAATGTTTTCTTCCTCGGCGTCTTCGAGTTCCCAGTCGGAAGCCTTGAAAAACTCCCTGGGTTTGCGCGCCATGACTTTGACGTTGTCTGCGCCGAGGCGCAGCGAGGAACGACAGCAATCCATCGCAGTATTGCCAACACCGATGATCAATACACGCTTGCCGATTTCTGTGATATGACCGAAAGCGACGGATTCCAGCCAGCTGATGCCAATATGGATGTTTGCATCCCCCGCTTCACGACCCGGCAGCTTCAGCTCTTTGCCCTTTGGCGCACCGGTACCGACAAATACTGCGTCATAACCCTCATTGAGCAATTCGCTCATACTGTTGATCGGGTGATTCAGCAACAGCTCTGCACCCATATCGATGATGGTGTAGATCTCCTCGTTCAACACCTTTGCTGGCAGCCGGAAAGAGGGAATATTTGAGCGCATCAAGCCACCGGGTTCGGGCAAGGCTTCAAAAATCGTACATTCATAGCCGATCGGTAACAGGTCGTTAGCAACCGCCAGCGACGCGCAGCCAGCCCCGATCAATGCTATTTTCTTGCCGTTTTTCTGTTCAGGGATAAGGGGAAGAAATTCAGTGATGTCATCACGGTGGTCGGCCGCCACACGCTTCAGGCGGCAGATTGCCACCGGTTTCTCATTGGTGCGGCCACGACGACAGGCAGGTTCGCAGGGGCGGTCGCAAACACGACCGAGTATGCCGGGGAAAATATTACTTTCGCGATTCAGCATATATGCCTGGGTGAACTCACCCTGGGCGATCATACGAATATATTCAGGCACATCCGTATGCGCCGGGCAGGCCCATTGGCAATCCACGACCTGGTGGAAATAGTCCGGCTTATTTGTGTTGGTGGGCTTCATTCCTGATGCCAAACACTCTCCGCAATCCCTGCTCCCTCAGCCGGGCTTGGCGAAAGGATAACCGTTTTACCCCGTCCATGCATCTACTATTGCAGGGTCGGTTGTGCTGTCTTATGGTAGATGCAGTTCAACTGAGAGATTTGTGAATATGCTGCACCGATTTTTGCCTTTACTTACTCTTATCTTTCCACTTGTTGCAAACGCGGATCAGGCAGGTCCTGTTGACCAGGTAAGCCACTGGCGGCAATCGAACGAACAGATAATTGTCGATAGGTTTGCGGGTCTGCTCGCCATTCCCAACGTGGCAGCCGATCAGATCAATATCCGGCGAAACGCCGCGCATATCAGTGAAATGTTGAAAATGGCCGGCATGCAGGTGGAACTGCTTGAACTGAAAGGCAGCAACCCGGTCGTGTTTGCCGAAAAAAGGGTTCCGGGCGCGAGCAAAACCATCATGATTTATATCCATTATGATGGTCAGCCCGTGAACCCCGCCAACTGGGATTCTGACCCCTGGCTGCCAGTGATGCGCACCGATATGGTTGAAAATGCTGGTGTTGAAGTGCCGATGCGCGCACCGTTTGACCCGCAATGGCGCATTTTTGCCCGTTCGGCCGGAGATGATAAAGCGCCCATCATTGCGTTGCAGTCCGCACTCCTTGCGCTCAAACATGCTGGCGTTGAGCCTTCTGTGAATCTAAAGGTTTTCATGGAAGGCGAAGAGGAGGCGGGTTCTCCAAACCTTCGTCGCATGCTGGAAAAGTACAAGGACAGGCTGGGCGCTGATCTCTGGCTGTTTTGCGATGGTCCAGCGCACCAAAGCAGGCGCTGGCAACTGGTGTACGGCGTGCGTGGCACTTATGGGTTCAACCTGACGGTTTACGGCGCGAACCGCCCACTCCACAGCGGACACTATGGCAACTGGGCACCTAACCCGATCATGCTGCTAACGGGGTTGATTGCAAGTATGCGTGCGCCCGACGGAATGATTCGTGTTGATGGCTTTTACGATCAGGTGCTGCCATTAACCGATGCTGAGCAGGCGGCAATCGCTGCAGCGCCCCAAATGGATCGATTGTTGAGCGCGGATCTCGGAATTGCCGGTCCGGAAACCACCGACCGGCTTGAACTGGCGATAACGCGCCCGGCAATGAATATCCGAGGGATTCAGGCTGGCAATGTCGGCTCAAAAGCCCGCAATGTGATCCCGCCATCAGCCACGGCCTCAATCGGCTTGCGACTGGTGCCAGCACAAACACCCGATTACTTGCGTGCTGCTGTAGAGAAACATATCGAGGGTCAGGGCTTCCACATAATTCGTGATGAACCCAGGGATGAAGACCGGCAACAACATGACCTGCTCGCTCGGGTTAACTGGTCGCCCTCCGGTGGATACCCTGCCTACAGGACGGATTTTGATAACCCTTTGGCCATGCAGGTTTCAAGCTTGCTCAATGACCTGTCAGATAACACACTGATCCAGACACCCAGCATGGGCGGTAGCCTGCCAATTTATATTGTCAAAGAGGTCTTGGATACACCGGTTGTTATCCTTCCGATCGCCAATCATGATAATAACCAGCACGGTGCCAACGAAAATCTGCGTCTGCAAAATCTGTGGGATGCAATTGAAATCTACGCAGCAATACTAACCGGCCTGTAGGGTGTGCAACTTTGTTGCGCAACGAGTTGCGCACCCTACAGGATCTGATCGAGTACATTAAGCAGGCGTGAAATCTCTTCTTTGTTTGTGTAGTGCACAAACGAAATCCGTGCGACGCCCTGCTCCGGCGGGATATCCAGCGCCTGCATCAACCGGTAGGCATAACAATTTCCATTGCCGATGCCGATTTTCTGTGCTGCCAGTTGTGCTGCTATTTCCGCCGGCTTACGGCCCTCAACGGTAAAAGACACGGTTGGGGCACGATTTTCTGCCGAGTTTTTGCCGATCACCCTGACACCAGGTCGCTGCGTCAAAAGTGCCAGCAATGGCTCAAGATTTACCTGTTCTGCGCGCTGGAACAGCTTCAACACAGACGCCGCTTTCTGACTTTGAGAAACATTTGTATCTTTAAAGTGATGCGCGTAAATGTTGTCAAAATAGTCGATCACGCCGCTAACTGCTGCAATCTGGGCGTGATCTGGCCCTGCTGGTGTAAATCTGTCAGTGCGGTGATCCGCATTAAAAAAGTGCGCCTGGCTGGGCAAGGCTTCGTTGATCGCTTGGCGCATAACCATCACACCCAAATGCGGACCATAAACCTTGTAAAGGGACAACAGGTAGATATCGGCACCCAAAGCACCGACATCCGGCAAACCATGACCCGCATACGAAACACCGTCAACGATTACGATTGCGTCAACGGCGTGTATTTTGTCCGTCCACTCACGCACCGGGTTTATGCTGCCGACAATATTTGAACAGTGTGTAAATGCAACAACCTTTGTGCGCTGATTCAACAATTGATCAAGCGCGTCAGTTTCCAGCTCAGCACTGTGCGGGTCTACCTGCCATTCCCGAATACATATGCCGTCGGCCTCGAGCCTTCGCCAAACGCCAATATTGGCCTCGTGGTCCTGGTTGGTAACGATGATTTCATCGCCCGGTTTGAGGTGTTGCCTCAATGCCTGGGCGAGCACATAGGTGTTTTGAGAGGTTGAGGTACCAAAGTGTACTTCATCAAACTCCACGTTTAACCACTGCGCCAGGGACTGCCGGGACCGGTCCATTTTTTCTCCGGCAAGCCTGGAGGGTCCAAAACCGTAGTAAGGCTGCACCTTTGTCTGTCGGTAGTACTGGTTCAGCGCGTCAACCACGGGGGCACAGGCATATGAACCACCGGCGTTTTCAAAGTGTGCGAAACCCTGCAGTGATGGCTCACTGAATGCCGGGAATTGGCTACGGATGAACTCAAGATCGGGTTTTGGCATGGGGTTTTGCTCCTTAGAGGCATTTGTGCGTAATGAATTACGCACCCTACGGGGGGCCCAAACCGGCCATGGTGATGTATTTGATTTCTATGAATTCATCGATACCGTATTTAGATCCTTCGCGACCACTGCCAGACTCCTTCATACCGCCGAACGGCGCGGTTTCGGTGGACAAAATACCATCGTTGATACAGACCATACCGTACTCCAGCCCTTCCGCTACGCGCCAGACACGCCCCAGGTCCCGGGCATAAAAGTAGGATGCCAGCCCAAACTCCGTCGCGTTCGCGAGATCAATGACTTCCTGCTCGCTGCTGAAGCGGAATATCGGTGCAACCGGTCCAAAAATCTCCTCCCGTGCAAAGCTCATTTCCGCCGTTGCGTTCTTGACCACGGTCGGTTGGAAAAACTGTCCACCCAAAGCGTGCCGCTGACCACCTACAACCACCTCGGCGCCCTTAGACGTGGAATCTGTCAGCAGACGTTCTACTTTTTCAACCGCACTTGAGGAAATCATCGGCCCAATACTGACCCCGGCCTCATCGCCCCTCCCCACGGTCAGGGCCTTTACAGCAACCGTGAATTTCTCAACAAACTCATCGTAAACCGCATCCTGCACATAAAACCGGTTTGCACAAACACAAGTCTGGCCCGCATTGCGATATTTGGAAATGATTGCACCGCTCACTGCGGCGTCAATGTCTGCGTCATCAAATACGATAAACGGCGCGTTCCCACCCAGTTCCATCGAGACCCTTTTAACCGTGGATGCGCACTGCCGGATCAGCTGTTTTCCAACGGCGGTGGAACCGGTAAAAGAAAATTTCCTCACCAGCGGGCTTTCGGTTAACTCCAGTCCAACCTTATTTGCCTGTGTGGTTGTAACAATGTTGAACACGCCGGCCGGAATTCCCGCCTGTGCGGCCAATTCAGCAAGCGCCAGCGCAGACAGTGGTGTTTCAGGTGCCGGTTTGATAACGATGGTGCAACCGGCGGCCAATGCAGGCCCCGCTTTGCGCGTGATCATCGCGTTCGGAAAATTCCAGGGTGTAATGCAGGCAACCACACCAACCGGTTGCTTGGTAACGATGATGCGCCGGTCGTTCATGTGCGTGGGAATCACATCCCCATAAATGCGCTTGCCCTCCTCTGCGAACCACTCGATAAATGAAGCGCCGTACACTACCTCACCAGCAGACTCCATCAATGGCTTGCCCTGTTCCGCCGTCATCAGTTTCGCAAGGTCATCCTTGTTTTCTATGAGAAGGTCAAACCAGCGACGCAGGATGGCTGCCCGCTGTTTGGCCGTCTTGCCGCGCCAGGCCGGCCAGGCTGCATCTGCGGCTTCAATTGCCCGGCGCGTTTCCGCCACGCCCTGGTCTGGAACGTCTGTCAGTACACTGCCATCAGCGGGGTTTGTCACTGCAAAAGCAGCACCATCATCAGCACCAACCCATTCACCATTTATGTAAGCCTTGTTTCTGAACAGGGCTGTATTTTTGAGGTCAAGCATTATTGAATTCCTTTATTTACCAATACAGAAACTTGAAAAAATCTCGCCCAGCAAATCATCGGGCAAAAACTCACCGGTAATTTCGCTTAAATCTTTTTGAGCCAGTCGCAACTCTTCGGCCAGGATTTCCGGTGCGTCATGGTGCTTGAGTTGCTCGTATCCAGTATGCACATGGGCCTTTGCCCGTCCCAGCGCATCCAGATGACGTTTGCGTGCAGAAAAACTACCGTCATAGGCCGCACCGGCGCCAACGATAGTCTTAACCAGTTGTATCAAGCCCGTCAACCCTGTTCCGGTCTTTGCCGAAAGCCATACCTTCATCCCGGGTTCGTCTGTTTGCGCCTCGTGCCCGGTCAGGTCAATCTTGTTGTAGACCTCTACACAGGGAATACCATCGGGCACCTCCCGCCGTAATGCCTGCTGCGCTTCTATGTCGCCACATGAATCAATGACCAGCAATACCAGGTCTGCTTTCGATAATACATCCCGGGCCCTGCGCACGCCCTCTGCTTCGATGCAGTCGACCGGCTCACGAATTCCAGCTGTATCGATAATGTGTGCCGGCAGACCGCCCAACGATATGTGTTCCCTGAGCACGTCCCGCGTGGTTCCGGCAACATCTGTAACAATGGCAGCATCTTTGCCGGCGAGAGCGTTTAACAAGCTTGATTTACCGGCATTGGGTATTCCGGCTATCGCAATATTGATCCCGTCACGAAGTAACTGCCCTTGCTGGGCCTGATCCAATAACTCCTGGAGCCTGTCACAGACACCGGTCAGCTTATCCAATACATCGCTGTCGGCCAGAAAATCTATTTCCTCATCCGGGAAATCCATAGACGCTTCGACAAATACCCTGAGGTCGGTCATTGCCTGCTGCAACTCCTTGACCTGTTTTGAAAACACCCCCTCCAGTGAGCGCTGCGCCGCCCTTGCCGAAGCCTCGGTCGCGGACCCAATCAAATCGGCAATGGCTTCTGCCTGGGTCAAATCAAGCTTGTTGTTTAAAAATGCCCGCTCTGAGAATTCACCGGGCCTGGCCTGTCGTGCGCCCAGCGCCGATGCTCTGCTCAATAACATTTGCAGGATTTGCGGACCACCATGGGCTTGCAATTCAACAACGTCCTCACCGGTAAAAGAGGCTGGTGCGATAAAAAGCAACGCAATACCGGAATCAATGGTGTCACCGCTTGCATCAACAAAGCGGGCAAAATGAGCACAGCGGGGCGTCAGCTTTACATCCAGCATCGAAGCTGCGATGTCCCGGGCCTGTGGTCCCGATATCCGGATTATACCGATGCCACCCACCCCGGGCGGGGTGGCAATGGCACAGATGGTGTCGGTATCAGGGGTATTCGAGTTGGCCGCGTCTGTCGTCATTGTCTGATTATAACCGCGTATATGGTTTATCCTGCGGCGCTGATTTTACGGGTTATGTACCACTGCTGTGCCAGTGACAAACCGGCGTTGGTTGCCCAGTAGAGAACCAGACCGGCCGGGAAAAACGCGAACATGACAGAAAAGCCGATGGGCATAAAGTTCATGATTTTGCGTTGCAACGGGTCCATACCAGCCGTTGGTGTCAGGCGCTGGGTCAGGATCATGAACACAGCATTGAGTGCCGGCAAAATGAAATACGGATCCCGAACAGAAAGGTTGTCTATCCACAGGATAAACGGCGCCTGGCGCAACTCAACCGATTCCAGCAACACCCAGTAGAGGGCGATAAATATGGGGATTTGCACCAGGATGGGCAGGCAACCACCCAATGGGTTGACCTTCTCCTTTTTGTACATTTCCATTGTGGCCTGGCTCAAGCGTTGCCGGTCATCGCCATAGCGTTCTTTGAGCTGTTCGATGCGCGGTTGCAGCTTCCTCATCCGCGCCATTGACCGATATTGCGCTTCGGTAAGTTTGAAAAAGACCATCTTGATCAAAACCGTCAGCAATAAAATCGCCCAACCCCAGTTATTAACCACGCTGTGAATCTTGGACAACAGCCAGAACAATGGCTTGGAAAACACGGTAAATATGCCGTAATCGACAGTGTAGCGAAGCCCGGGGGCGATCGTTTCAAGCTCGTCCTGAAGTTTTGGTCCTACATACAGGCGGCTTTCAAACTCGTGACTGGTGCCATTGCTAACATCGACGCCGGGTGAAATGGCTCTTACGATATAACGTGGCAGCCCGGTCGGCGAATATACCTGGGTGGAATATGCATTGACCTGGTCACCGCGAGGAATCCAGGCGGTGAAGAAATAGTGCTGTATCACGGACAACCAACCACCACTGAAACTACGCTGATATGGCTCGCTGGCGACATCATCAAAGTCTATTTTCTCAAACTTCTCATCCGGGCTGTAAAAGGCCAGTCCAAAAAAGCTGTAGCGACCCGGGTTTGTAAAACCGCCGGTGTCTTTGTCTTCCGGGACTGCTATCTGTAGTTGTTCGTAGCTGCTGCCTTTCCAGGACTGCCCGCTTTGGTTGCTAAGCGTGTGACGAACGGTGACGTCATACTCACCGCGTTTTAAAATAAATGTCTTGGTCACTCGGATGCCGTTGCCGTCGTCCCAGGTGAGCGGCACGCGAATTTCATCTGCAGCTTGGTCCAACACGTATTCCATCCTGGCTGTCTGGTAGGTGCTGGTGTGGTTGGGTGCCGCTACACGGCTCAGTAAACCAGATTGTGCGATAAACATTTCCGGTCCGCTGCGACGCAGCAGATCAACTTTTTGCTTTGGGATCTTGAGTTCTACCGGGTAAGTAAGCAATTGTGCCGACACCACGGTGCCACCGGTCAGGTCGATACCCAACTCAAGTACATCAGTGGTAATAATCAACAGATCATTCTCGCCAGTCATCACCGCTTTTGTATCAACATAAGGGCCAGCTGCAGTTTGTGGGCTAACAACATCAGCGTCGCCCGGTTGCGGCAGGTCGCCAGTTGACGTGTCTGGTGCTTGAGCGGGGCCCGGCACAGCAGAGGAGTCGAAAGAAGTTGTTGTGTTGCCTGTCTCAACTTGAGGTTTTGGACCGTAATCTTTTTGCCATTCAACCCACATCATGTAGGCTAGAAAAATTAATGTCATGAACAGGATCGGGCGTAGGTTTGCCATTTATTGCTTATCCTTAGGTGGTTTTGCTGTTGTTGCCGGGAGAACCGCTCCGTGTGTCAGCCCTTTTGCACAATTTTTTCCAATGTGCGCCCAGTGAATCGTTCAACGCCTTGTTGCACTGGTGCGATGCCTGCGCTGTGGGCAACACAACAAAATCCAGTGTGTTACCGGCTCTTTTCCCGGTCATTCCGGCTCTGAAGCTCTCCCGTATAACCCGCTTGATTCTATTGCGACCAACCGCTTTTCGACATGACTTTTTGGAAACAGCCATACCGAGACGGTGACATTGCTTATCGTTGGTTCGTGCGAGTATGCGGAAACTATTGTCTCCCGAGTGGATTGAACGCCGGAAAACCCGTTTGAACTCAGCAGGCCTGAGCAGTCGGGATTGCCTGATAAATTTCATAATCCCGCCCCATTTAGCCGGGTCTGCAGCGCTCAGGCTGTTAAGCGTTTACGACCCTTGGCGCGACGGGCATTTACCACGGCACGACCACCACGAGTTGCCATGCGGGCACGAAAACCATGTCTGCGGGCACGCTTCAGTAGACTTGGCTGAAAAGTACGTTTCATTTCTAGAACCTCATAAAAACTGAAAGAGCTGCTTTTTTATCTGTTTAAGCAGCCGACACAAGAGACGAATGGTATCCCCTATAGCTATGGTATTCAAGCTTTTGCACGGTCTTTTACCTATCTGCAATCATAGTGCGCAAAGCTGTGGCTAAGTTATCCACAGCGCGTTAGACTAAGCCTCAATCGGTCGGGGTGATTATGAGGCCAACAACCCGCCTGACGGTATACCCTACGAACTATCGTAAGCTCCGGTAATATAACAAGAACCCGGCTCTCAGCCTTGTATTTCACGCTGCCCCGGACAGGACAGAACCCTTTTGGCTCTGGATCAGAATGACAAAAAATAACTGGCACTTGTGCCTTCAACACCTTGAACGGGAATTACCGGCTGAAGACATCAATACCTTCATCCGCCCTCTTGAACTTGTCACCAGTAAAAACCGCACGCGCCTGATCGCTCCAAACGCCTATGTTCGTGACCACATCGCGACACATTACCTGGAACGTATCCGGGATATTTTTGAACACCTGCGTGACTCCAGGGACTCGATCAGTGTTGAAGAGGGCCAGCCTGAGGCCTCTGATATTACCAGCGTCACTATGCCCCCTACCCCCCGACCCCGCTCCGGTCTTGATAAGTCTTATACGTTCGATAATTTTGTGCGTGGTAAGTCGAATGAGCTTGGTTACGCCGCAGCCTTGCAGATCGCCCAAAAACCCGGTGACGCGTACAACCCGCTGTTGCTGTACGGCAGCACTGGTTTAGGTAAAACCCATCTGCTGCACGCGATCGGCAACCACATCCGGAAACACAGCCCCTCGACCAAGGTGCTGTACCTTCCTTCTGAGCGTTTTGTCAGTGACATGATTCAATCTTTACGCCGCGGTGATATAGACAGCTTCAAGTCTCATTACCGCACAACCGGGGCTCTGTTGATTGATGATATTCAGTTTTTTGCGAAGAAAAAGGGTACCCAAGAAGAATTTTTTCATACCTTCAATGCTTTGCTGGACAGCAACCAGCAAATCGTGCTGACCTGTGACCGTTACCCTAAAGAGATTGAAGGACTGGAGGCCCGTTTGCGCTCCCGTTTCGGTTGGGGGCTGACCGTGGCGATTGAGCCACCGGATTTTGAAACCCGGGTTGCGATCCTGATGAACAAGGCTCAGGAGCGGGGGCTTCCGTTAGATGAATCGGTCGCATTCCTTATCGCCAACCGCTTGAGATCACATGTTCGAGATCTCGAGGGCGCATTAAATCAATTGTTCGCTAATGCCCGTTTTACTGGCCGAAGCGTCACCGAGAGCTTTGCCCGCGAGGTGCTAAGGGATCTTCTGACGGTGCACGATCGCCAGATTACAATTGAAAATATACAAAAAACCGTATGTGAATATTACAAGTTACGGGTAGCAGAACTATTATCTAAGCGCAGGACCCGCAGTATCGCGCGCCCCAGGCAAATGGCGATGGCGCTTTCAAAGGAGCTAACGCAACATAGCTTGCCTGAAATTGGTGATGCGTTCGGTGGTCGGGACCATACCACGGTGATACACGCTTGCCGTAAAATAGCCGAACTGTGCGAAACTGATGGCCGTTTGCGCGAGGACAAGGCAAAATTGTTACGCTTATTGACCACTTGATAGTTTGTGGAACAATAGGGGAACAAACACTGGATAAAATGTGCATAACAGGGTGACTATAAAATTCCATTACTTAGTCCACAGTTTATACACAGCTTGTCGGCCATGTTTGCATTGACAAATAGACAATTATGTATTTGATATATAAAAATAAAAACGAGTTATAGAGTTACTAACAAGGCTTACTATTACTACTAATCTATATATTATAAATACTTATAAGAGCAGTAAGAAAAGGATTCAGATATGAAATTCAGAATTTCCAGAGAAGTGTTTCTTCAACCGCTCAGTCAAGTTATTGGTGTGGTGGAACGTAGACAAACTTTGCCGGTGCTGGCCAACTTCATGCTAAGCGTCAGAGATGGCCGCTTGACAATTACGGGCACCGATATGGAGGTTGAATTAATTTCATCCGTTGCCGCAGATGTTAGCCAGGACGGGGAGATTACGATTCCTGCAAGAAAGCTGGTGGACATCGTTCGTGCATTACCCGATGGCGCCAATATCACGCTTAGTGTCAGCGATGAAAAGGCTACACTGACCGCTGGTCGCAGTCGATTCACACTATCTACTCTTCCAGCATCTGAATTTCCTGCGACGGATCAGGTAGAAACACTCGAAAATATTACCGTTGGCGAAGCCACGCTGAAAAGAATGATGGACAAGACGTCGTTCGCAATGGCCAATCAGGATGTTCGATATTACCTCAACGGCCTGCTGTTTGATTTCAGCGGCACTGTATTACGCGCGGTTGCGACGGATGGCCACAGGTTGGCGATATGCGATCTTGAAAGCCCGGTCAGCATCAGTGCAGACCGCCAGCTAATCGTACCCCGCAAGGGGGTCATGGAGTTGAGCCGTATGCTTTCGGGTGATGATGACGAAGTTACACTGGCTGTTGGCCGAAACCACATCAGGCTCGTCAAAGGTGACACCATATTTACTTCGAAACTGATTGATGGCCGTTTTCCGGACTATCAGGCGGTGGTTCCGGCCGGTGCCGACAAACAGATGCTTGTTGATCGTTCAATCTTTATCCACGCACTGCAGCGTGTTGCAATATTGTCCAATGAGAAATACAAGGGCGTCAGGCTTGAGGCCAGTGGGAGTATGATCAAGATAGTCGCACACAACCCACAACATGAAGAAGCGGTTGAGGAAGTTGAAGCGGAACTGAATTTCGACCGACTAGCAGTGGGGTTTAACGTTAATTATTTGATGGACGCCCTGATGGCAATAGAAACAGACCAGGTTTCGCTGGAGTTAAAAGACGCTAACAGCAGTTGCCTGGTGTCGGCCCCCGACTCTGATATTAACCGGCACGTGGTAATGCCACTAAAACTCTAGATCTTTTGGGCCGCGACCGAAACAAGGGTCCTGGGTCGGGGTATTGATGTGATATGCGGGTAAAAACCTTAAATATCAATAACCTGAGAAACATCAGCAAGATTCACATTGAGCTGGAATCTGGCCTGAATTGTTTTATTGGTGAAAATGGTGCCGGCAAAACAAGCATTTTGGAGAGCCTGGTTGTTCTTTCCAAAGGCCGCTCCTTCAGATCAGGCCAGATCACCTCTCTTATTGGACCGGATGACAGCCACTTTCAGATTGTTGCAAAAGTAAAAAGTAGCCAGGGCAGTGAACACCAACTTGGTTTGGAGCGTGGCACGGACTATTGGACCGCCCGGCACAATGGCGAAGACGTCAAGCAACTAAGTGAAATCACACGGTTACTACCCCACGTTATGCTTGAACCCAACAGTCATACTCTGATTAGTGGACCGCCAGACGGTCGCCGGAAGTATCTGGATTGGAGTGTGTTTCACGTGAAACATGACTTTTTGTTGCTGTGGCGACGGTTTAACAGGGTTCTGAAGCAAAGAAACGCAGCCTTGAGACAATCTGAACGCTCGGTGGTCGATAGTCTTGATCCTCAGTTTGTTAAGTTGGGTGCTTGTTTGCATCAGGCGCGCATGCAACATGCCGGATTATTGGCAGAAGGGTTGGAAAAAAAGCTACTGTTGTTCAATAAAACACTGTCGGATATTGAGATCAGTTACCGCAAAGGTTGGCAGGGTGATGATCTGGCGGTGGCGATAGAGCAATCCTACCGACGCGACTCTGAGCGCGGCGCAACGGGCCCCGGCCCACATAAAGCAGACCTGCACATCACGCTTGATGGCGCACCCGCAAAGGAGCGCCTGTCCCGGGGTGAGCAAAAGGCTTTGACGGCGGCGATGATAATGGCCCAGGCCGAGTTGATTTGCAACCTCGGGGAACAGCCGGTCCTGCTGTTGGATGACCTGTCTTCAGAGTTGGACGAAGAGCACCAGGAAAGGATTTTGCATGCCGCTCTTTCCTTGGGTGTACAAATTTGGGTAACCGGGACAGCATTATCGCCCGCCATCGCCGCCTGCGGTTCAGATTACGCAGTGTTTCACGTGAAACACGGTGGCATTGAAGCTTAACTATTAAAGCCGCTTAAAACCGCCTGAAAGCGAGCATTTAACGGTCTAAAATGGTATAATGACGGGCACTTCAGAGCATTTACACTTCACACTGAACACGGTTTTCATCACTGTGAGTATTCGCAGGTAAAAACCGTGTAACCGGGGTTCAAAGACGGTATGAGCAAGCAAGAATATGATTCCAGCAGTATCAAGGTATTAAAAGGTCTTGATGCTGTCCGCAAACGTCCAGGAATGTTCATCGGTGACACAGATGATGGCACCGGTCTTCATCACCTGGTGTTTGAGGTTGTTGATAACTCCGTAGATGAAGCGCTTGCAGGGCATTGCGACGCGATAAAAGTCGTTATTGAAGTTGGCGGTTCGGTGAGAGTAAGTGATAACGGTCGTGGTATTCCGGTGGATTTACACGAGGAGGAAGGGTGCTCCGCAGCCGAAGTCATCATGACGATGCTGCATGCCGGAGGCAAGTTCGATGACAACTCGTACAAGGTTTCCGGGGGGTTACACGGTGTCGGTGTGTCGGTGGTAAACGCCCTGTCTGAACACCTCGAACTGGTCATTTATCGTGATGGCAAGGTCTGGGAACAGGTTTACAAAATGGGTGTGCCGGTTGCTCCGCTCAAAGCCACAGGCAAAACAAAAAAAAGAGGCACCGAAATACGGTTTTTACCCAGTACAGAGATTTTTTCTGACACGGTTTATCATTACGATATACTTGCCAAGCGCCTGAGGGAGCTAAGTTTTCTTAACTCCGGTGTTAGAATTGAATTGAAAGATGAGATCAGTGGGAAGCACGATATATTTGAATACAACGGCGGAATCAAGGCTTTTGTTGAGCACCTTAGCCGCAAGAAAACACCCCTACATCAAACGGTTATGCACTTTGAAGGTGAGGTAAACGAAATCATCGTAGAAGTCGCGATGCAATGGACTGATGCGTATCAGGAGAACGTTTTCTGTTTTACCAACAACATCCCGCAACGTGACGGCGGAGCTCACCTGGCTGGTTTCAGAGCGGCGCTTACGCGCACGATGAATCATTACATTGAAGAATCCGGGGTAGCAAAGAAAAACAAGGTTTCGATGACCGGCGACGATGCCCGCGAGGGTCTTGTAGCGGTTTTATCAGTAAAAGCGCCTGACCCCAAATTTTCTTCGCAAACAAAAGACAAGCTGGTTTCCTCGGATATAAAACCCGTGGTGGAGTCTTTGGTTTCTTCACACTTAAGAGATTTTTTGCTGGAAAACCCGAAAGAAGCCCGAATCATTACCATGAAAGCGGTCGATGCAGCACGAGCCCGTGAAGCGGCCCGCAAAGCCCGTGACATGACCCGGAGAAAGGGTGTGCTGGATATTGCCGGCTTACCTGGTAAGCTTGCAGACTGTCAGGAAAAAGACCCCGCTTTATCAGAACTGTTTATTGTAGAGGGTGATTCCGCTGGTGGTTCTGCAAAACAGGGAAGAAACCGAAAAACTCAGGCTATTCTGCCACTTAAGGGCAAAATTCTTAATGTAGAGAAGGCGCGTTTTGATAAAATGTTGTCATCGGTTGAAGTAGGAACACTGATAACAGCCTTGGGCTGCGGTATCGGACGAGACGAATTTGACGTCGAGAAGTTGCGCTACCACACGATAATTATCATGACGGATGCGGATGTCGATGGCTCGCACATTCGAACCTTATTGTTAACATTTTTTTATCGGCAAATGCCCGAGCTTATTGAACGGGGCCATATTTATATTGGTCAGCCGCCGCTATATAAAATCAAACAAGGCAAACAGGAATACTATCTTAAAGATGATGCAGAGTTGAATGATTACCTGTTGGCCCGCGCGATGGATAATGCTTCGTTGGTTTTTGACCAGGATGTGCCGCCCCTGTCCGGGGAAGCATTGGAAGGCCTGATGCGGGAATACATGGCGGTGAAGACGGCAAATAGCCGTTTATCTCGTCGGGTTGACCCATTATTTTTAGAACAACTTATTGATAGTAAGAGGTTTTCTGTAGACTGGGGGGTTTCCGATGCCAGCCAGTGGTGTGCCAGTATTCAGGATAAAATAAACAGCCTATCCCCGCCCAGCGTAAAGTACGATCTGCAAACGGAAAAAGGAGAGGAAGGGCTTTATCTGGTGTTAAACAAGTACACCTACGGTGTTGTAGATACCACACTTTTACGCCGGGAATTTTTCCAATCCCCCGAGTACCGGCTCACTGGTAAATTGGCGGATAAACTTAATGAACTGATTCAGCCGGGTGCGGTGGTGCACCGGGGTAATGCTGAGCAGACGGTAGCAAATTTTGGCGAAGTGTATGACTGGTTAATGAAAGAAAGCCGCAAGGGCCGGACATTTCAACGCTTTAAAGGCCTGGGTGAAATGAACCCGGAGCAGTTATGGGATACAACCATCAATCCGGAGACCCGGCGACTACTCAAAGTAACCATTGAGGACGCAATTGCGGCGGATGAAATTTTCACGACTTTGATGGGTGATGAAGTTGAACCCCGGCGGGAGTTCATTGAGGCCAATGCGTTATATGCGACCAATCTTGATATTTGATTTCGTGATGTGGTTGTGAGACTGACCAGCTAACCAATCAGTGCAAGGTTTGCAATCCGGTCAAACAATTCTTTAAGCCCCGCCAATATACTCAGTCGGTTTACGCGGATATCTGCGTTCTCATCCATGACCATTACATGATCAAAAAAGGCCGCCACGTTGTCGGACAAGCCGGCCAAAAGAGTTAGCGCCGAACTGTAATCCGCCTGCCTGCATAATTGGTCTATATCAGATGAAATATTCTTAATTTCGTCGAAAAGCAACCGTTCTTCAGCGATAAGCAATATATCTTCGTTAATTTTGCTACCTTTATCAAAGCCTGACTTACGCAGTATATTGCCGATTCGTTTGTTCGCAGCCACCAGGATGGCGGCTGCTGGCAGCTTGATGAATTCACGCAGTGCAGCAAGCCTGGATACCAGGTCCGGTAGCGTTGTCAGTGGAGCATCCAAAGCAGAATTGATCAGGCTGGTTTCATACCCCTGATCGCGCAAGTAGTGTTTCAGGCGCTCGATAATAAACTGTCTGAGCTCGAGCAGCACTTCGGGCGATACGGCCAGTTGTTGCTGCACAGCCATGGCGGCGATCGCCAGCAACTTGTCCAACTCGATATTCAATTCACCGTCCAACAGAATGCGAACCAGGCCGAGCGCAGCGCGGCGCAATGCAAACGGATCCTTATTTCCGGAGGGCTTGAGACCGGTGGCAAAAATTCCCGTCAAACTGTCTAATCTGTCAGCGAGCGAAACAATTTTGCCAACCGGATGCCCCGGTAAACGGTCACCTGAGTAAGCGGGCAGGTAGTGCTCGCCAATTGCCTGGGCAACCACGCTGCTTTCACCGCTGCTGTCGGCATAATAACGCCCCATAACACCCTGTAACTCCGGAAATTCACCAACCATTTGGCTGGCCAGATCACACTTGCACAACAAAGCAGCTCGCTCAGCCGACTCTTTGTCGACACCTGTATATTCCGCTATCTTCAGTGAAATATCAGCGATACGTCTCGATTTGTCGCCAATAGACCCCAATGACTTTTGAAATACAATCTTGTCCAACGATGGCAACCAGTCCTTGATAGCGGCCTTGTGGTCTAAATCCCAGAAGAACCTGGCATCTGCAAGACGTGGTCGAATGACCCGTTCAAACCCCTGTCGAACAGCGTCAGGATCACGACTTTCCAGATTGATGACGGTGATAAACCGGGCGAGCAAGCCAGAGTTTTCAGGTTCAAGAACCGGGAAAAATTTTTGATGGTCCTGCATGCTGGCGATTAAGGCCTCGGCAGGTATATCCAGAAATTCTGGATCAAAGCTTCCGCAAATGGAGCGCGGCCACTCAACAAGATTTGAGACCTCGTCGAGAAGATTTGGGTCTATGAGCGCCCGCCCACCTGCTTCAACGCCCAGTTCAGTGGCCTGGCGCTGAATAATTTCACGGCGTTTATCGTGGTCGACCAGTACAGATGCGGCCTCAAGCAAGGACTCGTAATCCTGCGGGGATTTAACCAGGTGCGGACCCGGGCTATGTACACGATGACCGCGGGTTGTATTGCTGGCCCTATGACCCATGAGTGTGACGTCCACCACCTTTGTACCATGTAATACCAGCAGCCAGTGTAGCGGGCGAATAAAACTGAAATCATTGGATGCCCAACGCATGGGTTTGGCGATTGCCAGCATACCCAGTGTTTTTTCCAGCATGGGCAAAAGCAGATTATCAAGCGGCTGGCCGGTTTTTTCGACACGGCAATAGAGCCATTCACCGTTGTCGGTTTTTAGTGTCTCCAGATCCGCAATGTCTTTGCCCACAGAGCGAGCAAAACCAATGGCCGCAGGGGTTGGATTCTGATCAGCATCAAAAGCAGCGCTGAGTGCGGGGCCCTTTCTTTCCAGGGTCTGGTCCGGCTGTTTGCTGGCCACACCGGACATCAGCAATGCAATCCGCCTGGGGCTGTAGAGAACCCGGCTGTTTTTTGAATTGAAACCCAAATCAGCGTTCAGAAGCTGGGCCGAAAACAATTCAAACATATTATTGGCCAGTGCGGGTAGCGATTTGGGCGGCAACTCTTCGCAACCAAACTCTATCAACAGGTCGGCGCTGCGGATGGTTTTGTCCTCTGAGTTTTCTCGCTTTGATTTAGTCATCGCCGCTTGTCCCCAGACCGGGAAAGCCCAGTGATTCCCTGCGGGCCAAATAGGACTCAGCGACTTTTCTGGCCAGGTCTCTGACGCGAAGAATATAACGCTGCCGTTCAGTGACCGAAATCGCGCGGCGGGCATCAAGCAGGTTAAATGTATGGGATGCTTTCAAAACCTGCTCGTAGGCCGGCAACGGCAGGTCAAGCTCGACCAACTTGCGCGCCTCAGTTTCGCAAGTATCAAACCAGCCAAACAAGGCGTCGATGTCGGCGTGTTCAAAATTATAAGCAGATTGCTCCACTTCATTTTGGTGAAATACCTCGCCGTAAGTCACCTTTTTGCCGCCCACGTCAGTCCATACGAGATCGAAGATGCTATCCACGTTTTGCAGATACATCGCCAGGCGCTCCAGACCATAAGTGATTTCACCCAGAACAGGCCGGCACTCCAGTCCGCCGGCTTGCTGAAAATAGGTGAATTGAGTCACCTCCATGCCGTTTAACCAGACTTCCCAACCAAGCCCCCAGGCACCCAGTGTGGGCGACTCCCAATTATCCTCAACGAAGCGTATGTCATGCACTTCAGGGTCGATTCCGATCGCCACCAGCGAATCCAGATAAAGATCCTGGATGTTTTCTGGTGCCGGCTTCATTACCACCTGGTATTGATAGTAATGTTGCAGACGATTCGGGTTTTCGCCGTAGCGGCCGTCCGTAGGTCGTCTGCACGGTTGAACGTAAGCAGCATTCCAGGGCTCCGGGCCGATGGAGCGAAGAAATGTGGCGGGATGAAATGTCCCGGCACCCACCTCCATGTCGAGAGGCTGTACCAATACACAACCCTGTTTTGCCCAATACGTCTGCAGGCAGTTGATAAAATCCTGAAAAGTCATGAAAATCCTGTGGTTCATAAACCGGGTCTGAGCCCTGATTACACTATCGGCTAGTATAGGCGAGGAAAGACAGAGGACGAAAGGGTAAAAAGCGATGAAACCAATGGCGCTGATCAAAACCGGTGGCACAATCCCGGAAATTATTCCCCGTCATGGAGACTTTGAAGACAGGCGTGAAGAAATAAAACCTGTTGATTGGACAGCTCAACCAGGGTGTTCTTGTTACCCTTTGATATTGTGAACCCGAGACGCTACGGATCGATGGGCTCTACCGTTAAAATGACGCCATCAATGCCGGTGACCCTGATTGAAGTGCCTACCGGCAAATCTGGACCTGTAACCCGCCAGGTCGAATCGTCTACCCTGACCTTCCCTACGCCGTTTTCAATCGGCTCATTGAGGGGAAATGTGCGCCCAATGTATTGGTGCCCGCGCCGGTTGAGATTGGGTTGATCGGTTACAATTGGCCGCGCCTCCCGGTACTTTCTCCACGCAACAACGGCGACCACAGAGGCAATGGCAAATAACAGCAACTGGGTTTCCAGGGGAATTGCAGGAAAAGCCAACAGGATCAGGCCGACTGCTGCAGCAGCAATTCCAAGCCACAGAAAGAAAAAAGCGGGTGCGGTCAATTCCAGAATCAGCAATATGCCGGCCAATATCCACCAGTGCCAGAATACAATATGTTCAAGCCATGCCATCATGGTTTTGAGCTTCCTTTATGCTCGCTAAACGCAGCTTTTGCGATTTCGGTGATGCCTGCCAAACTACCGAGGATTCCGGTGGTCTCCATTGGCAGTAGCAGGGTCTTCAGGTTGGGGCTGTTGGCAAACGCTGTAAGCGCATCAAGATACTTCTGCGCCACAAAGTAATTCACCGCCTGCATATCACCGGAGGCGATGGCGTCAGACACCATAACCGTGGCCTTGGCTTCAGCTTCGGCCTGACGTTCGCGGGCCTCTGCATCCCTGAAAGCCGCTTCCCTTCGGCCTTCTGCATCAAGAACAATGGCCTGTTTATCACCTTCAGCACGCAGGATCGCTGCTTGCCGGAAGCCTTCGGCTTCGAGAATGTTTGCGCGCTTTTCTCGTTCTGCCTTCATTTGTCGGGCCATGGCGTTGACCAGATCCATCGGTGGCGTAATGTCCTTGATTTCAATACGTGTAACTTTCAGCCCCCACGGAGTTGTGGCTTCATCCACAACCGAAAGCAGTTTGGCATTAATGGTGTCGCGTTTGGAAAGCGTGTCGTCCAGGTCCATCGAGCCCAGCACTGTACGGATATTGGTGACGGTCAGGTTCAGCACCGCGTGTTCAAGCCGGAAAACCTCATATGCGGCCTTGGCAGCATCAAGAACCTGGAAAAATACGATGCCGTCGACCGTCAGCACCGCGTTGTCTTTTGAGATGACCTCCTGTGACGGCACATCCAACACACGTTCCATCATATTTATCCTATGGCCAATCCGGTTTACAAACGGGAGCATGATGTGGAAACCGGGCTTGAAGGTGGTGTAGTAACGGCCAAAACGCTCGACTGTGTACTCATAGCCCTGGGTGACGATGATGACCGACTTGCGAACAATCACAACGGCAAGAAATACCACAATAACTGCCCAAATTAACGGATTATCTAACATTTTCTACCCTCTCTTTTCGTTCAAACCAAAGGTTGCTGTACGATATGAAACCCATACCATGAATTATTTTCTCCACTGGAGAGAATATCAGAACCGGTGATGTTCAGGATGCGCCAGAAGTCACTAACAACACGCCAGCAGCGGGGAAAAGCGATGACCGAAGAACAAGACAAACTGTTTGCCAAAAGCCGTGCAGAAACCACTGGTTTCCGCTTTGATGAACAGGTGGTTCGCGTATTTCCAGACATGATTTCCCGTTCTGTACCAGGCTATGAACTGGTCGTGCCGATGATCGGCATGCTTGCCCGCCGCTACGCTCAAAGCAGTACAAATATTTACGATTTGGGTTGTTCATTGGGTGCCGCGAGCCTTGCAATGAGCCGGGCGGTGAATCGACAGGCCGTGAAAATTATTGCGCTGGACAATTCAACGGCCATGGTGGACCGGTGCAGGGAGAATTTGACCGGCAACCCCGGCCTGGTGCCGGTTGAGGTCCAGTTGGAAGACATCCTCGATACCTGTATCGAAAACGCTTCGGTGGTGGTGCTCAACTTCACATTACAGTTTCTGCAACGCGAACAACGACAGACGCTGATAGATAGAATTGCGGCGGGTATGTGCAAAAAAGGGGCATTGATCCTTTCTGAAAAGATTTGTTTTGAAGATCAAGACGAGCAAAACGACCAAACACAATGGCACCACGACTTCAAAAAAACCCAGGGGTACTCGGATCTGGAAATCGCTCAAAAACGAAATGCGCTGGAGGATGTTCTGCAACCCGACACCGAAGCAATGCACCATCAGCGATTCGAGCTTGCGGGGCTATCCCGCCCGCGTCGATGGTTTCAGTGTTTCAATTTTGCCAGCTATATTGCATTTCGGTGAACAACCCATACCAGGCATTATCGGCCGGTAACTGGCCGCAACTGGCTGAATTGGCGTGGCAGACGCTTAAACAGTGCCGCCACGGTGATTTAAAGGGCTGGCTGGACATCATTGACTCATTGCCGGACGGTGTTCAAAGCGCGCAGCTTGACCGGGATGCGCCGGTCCTGGGCCGGGTGATTGGTGACGTGGAACAATTAAGTGCGCAACTGATCAAATTGCACCCGTGGAGGAAAGGGCCGCTCAACCTGGCTGGCATTGACATTGATACAGAGTGGCGCTCGGACTGGAAATGGGGGCGTATTGCACCGCACATTGATCTCAACGGTCACCAGGTGCTGGATATTGGTTGCGGCAACGGCTATTTCGGTCTGCGCATGCTCGGCGCCGGTGCAAAGCGGGTGATCGGCATTGATCCCACGATGGTATTTGTCATGCAATGGCTGGCGATGCAAAAGCTCTGCCCGGGTTTGGAAAACTTTGTGATGCCGCTTGGAATCGAGGATCTGCCCACGGACACGCGGGGCTTTGGC
>Ga0114950_10000122_pt1 | contig 44147 bp, 49 predicted proteins | sample N075metaG_FD_83503 | JGI IMG/M metagenome (GOLD analysis project Ga0114950, IMG submission 83503) | Deep subsurface microbial communities from Kermadec Trench to uncover new lineages of life (NeLLi) - N075 metaG | ecosystem: Environmental > Aquatic > Marine > Ocean trench > Sediment | place...
CCAGCATCCCTGGTTCATAGCCTGCCAGTTCCACCCTGAATTTTTGTCCACACCGCGAGAAGGGCATCCTCTATTTAGTGGCTTTGTCGCGGCTGCCCGTGAATATCATTCACATGAAGCAGCAGAAGTCGCCAGCGCTTAGTCAGATTTTATAGTCAGATTTTATATGCAGCTACTGAATTTTAATGTAGGAGCCGATCAGCCGTTTTTTCTGATTGCCGGTCCGTGCGTTATCGAAAGTGAAGGCATGGCTATAGATACAGCCGGTTATCTGCGCGATTTAACAGCTCGTCTGGATATTCCGTTTATTTATAAATCATCTTTCGATAAGGCTAATCGATCTTCGGTGCAGAGCTTTCGTGGCCCGGGTATAACCGAAGGGTTGCGGATTCTGGCAGAAGTAAAAAGCCAGATCGGCGTCCCGGTGCTGACCGATGTTCATGAAGATACGCCCATAAATGAGGTGGCAGACGTCGTTGATGTCTTGCAGACGCCCTCATTTTTATGTCGGCAGACTAATTTTATTCTCAAGGTTGCCAGTGCCGGCAAGCCGGTCAATATAAAGAAGGGCCAGTTTCTTTCACCGTGGGAAATGCTGAATGTGACCGAGAAAGCCCTGTCGACCGGCAATAAGCAGATTATGGTTTGCGAGCGAGGAGCCACGTTCGGCTACAACAATCTGGTCTCAGACATGCGGTCGCTGGCAATCATGCGTAAAACCCAGTGCCCGGTTGTTTTTGATGCTACGCACTCGGTGCAGTTACCGGGGCAGAAAGGCACGGCATCCGGTGGCCAGCGAGAGTTTGTGCCTGTTCTGGCACGGGCTGCTATTGCGGCTGGCGTAGCGGGCATGTTTATGGAAACGCACCCTGAGCCTGAGAAAGCATTAAGTGATGGTCCGAATGCCTGGCCTTTGGGTGAGCTGGAAGGACTGTTACGCACGCTGAAGAATATTGATGATGCGGTTAAATCGCAGGCGTTCCCCGAGGACGCCCTGATTTCCTGATGGTGTGTTTAGGCTAACTGAATATTGATCTGGTACGGAGTGGATAAGAGTAATGGCTAAGATTCTGGAGCTGCGAGGGCGCGAGATTATCGACTCACGTGGCAACCCTACGGTTGAGGCCGACATCACATTTGCATCCGGTGCTACCGGGCGCGCAGCTGTTCCGTCAGGTGCATCTACTGGCAGTCGTGAGGCAGTTGAGCTACGTGACGGCGGTGATCGCTATCTTGGCAAGGGCGTGCAAAAAGCAGTGGCTTTCCTGAATGGTGAAATACGCGATTCATTGATTGGGCTTGGGGATACGAATCAGCAGGCACTGGATCAGTGCATGATTGAGCTCGATGGCACGGATGATAAAGGTCGTGTGGGTGCCAATGCCATCCTCGCAGCTTCGCTTGCCTTTGCGCAGGCTCAGGCGGCAGAGCAGGGTCAACCACTGTTTCGGTTATTAGGCGATGCGCCGTACCAGATGCCGGTGCCTATGATGAATATCATTAACGGTGGTGCGCATGCTGATAACAGTGTGGATATACAGGAATTCATGATTTTACCTGTCGCGGCACCCAGCTTTAGTGAGGCCCTGCGTTATGGAGTTGAAGTATTTCATGCGCTTAAATCTGTTCTGAAGAAGGCGGGGATGAATACCGCTGTTGGTGACGAGGGTGGCTTCGCACCGGATTTGCCATCAAATACCGCGGCGCTCGAAACCATAATGCAGGCTATTGAGCAGGCAGGCTTCACTCCGGGTAAGGATATTTATCTTGGGCTGGATGTCGCCAGTTCCGAGTTTTATAAAAACGGTGTATATCACCTGGAATCTGAAGCTAAACAATTTGATGCTGCCGGCTTTACTGATTTTCTGGCGGGCATCGTTGATGCATTTCCCGTTATTTCCATTGAGGATGGAATGGATGAGAGTGACTGGGACGGCTGGGCCTTACTTTCGCAGAAACTGGCCTCAAAAATTCAGCTGGTGGGTGATGATCTGTTTGTAACCAATACCACTATTCTTGCTGAGGGGATCGAGAAAAATATTGCGAATTCGATTCTGATTAAGCCGAATCAGATTGGGACACTAACGGAGACCCTGGATGCCATTAATATGGCGGTTACTAAAGGTTACTCGGCTATTGTTTCGCACCGTTCAGGTGAAACCGAAGATGTAATTATTGCGGATATCGCCGTTGGTACAGCGGCAACCCAGATTAAGACGGGGTCGTTGTGTCGGTCAGATCGTATGGCGAAATACAATCAGTTGCTGCGGATTGAGGAAATTCTGGGTGCGGAAGCACGTTATGCGGGCAGTGCAGGTTTCCCGGTCAGGATATCTTAGGTTTGCTGGTAAGCACTTAGGCTGATGGCAAAACGACCACTAAGTTTGCAGCTATCTGTACTCGGCTTGTTGGGATTGCTGGTGTTGCTGCAGGGGCGTTTGTGGTTCACGGATGAGGGCTGGCCTGAGGTGACCCGGTTGCGCTCAAGTGTCGCTGAGCAACAGGCCGAGATTGAGAAGCTGCAAGAACGCAATGCCCGGCTAAAAGCTGAAGTAAACGACCTTAAAGAAGGTTTTTCGGCACTGGAGGAACGGGCAAGATCTGATCTTGGCATGGTAGGTCCCGAAGAAAGCTTTTATCTGTTTGTTCCAGCCGATGCTGCTGGTTCGTCCGACTAAGAGTCGGATGTGCGCTTACTCCATCCACTCACCTGTTCCCGGTTAATCGCGCGCTGATGTCAGCGCTTGCCGAAGAATTAGAGCGGCTGCGTGTTTATGCTGATCCTCCGCGCCTGCCTGTTGCGGGCGCTGGACCTTTTGGAACAGCAGATATGCGCTGTATGGCCGAAGATTTTTTTGTCGTGGAGCATAGCGGGCTTGCGCCGGCGGGGGACGGCGAGCATTTATACCTGAGAATCCGTAAAATCGGTCAGAACACGCGCTGGGTGGCTAAACGGCTGGCTGAAATGGCGGCGGTGCCAGGGCGAGCCGTTAGTTTTGCAGGTATGAAGGATCGGCATGCGGTGACGGAGCAATGGTTTAGTTTGCATTTGCCGGGGCGGGTTGAGCCAGTCTTTAATATACCTGCTGGCGAGGGCATAGAAATCCTCCAGGCAGTCTGGCATGATCGAAAATTGCGGCCTGGGCAGCTTAGTTACAACCAGTTTCGCCTGCGCCTGCGAAATTGTGTCATTAATGATCCCCCGGGTTTTGAATCCCGTTTGCACGCGCTGCGCACAGCAGGTGTGCCTAATTATTTTGGTGCGCAACGCTTTGGCTTTGAACAGGCCAATCTTTTTATTATTCGCGATATCCGTTCCCTTCCCCGAATTCCCCGGGAGCAAAGGTCTTTTGCTCTGTCGGCGTTACGGGGTGCGCTATTTAATGGTTACCTGGCTGCGCGGGTAGCAGACGGCAGTTGGGCTGATGGATTGGCAGGTGATATTGAAATTTCGGACCGGCCGCGCGGGGTGGCAGAGGAAGATCAGTCGATCTTTACTTCGCAGCGGTTGCCGGCGGGGCTCTTGTGGGGCAATAAGTATCAGCCCGCCCGGGAAGAAGCAGGATATTGTGAACAGACTTTTTACGGGCGGTTCCCTGCGATTACCAGCCTGCTTGAAGGCGCGGGGTGTCGGGCCTCCCGGCGCGTTTTACGTGCGCGTACAGGCAACTTATCCTGCCAGCATGACGGTAACCAGGTTGAGCTTAATTTTGCTCTGGGATCCGGGAGTTATGCGACTATGGTTCTGCGCGAATTACTGGCGATTATTGATCAAGGAACCGCTGGCTGAATCGGTCCTAAGGGGAATGTAAATGTTGAATATTCGGGAACATGGTTCGATTGCAGAGATCCAGATGAACCGTCTGCCGGTTAATGCCATGAACCTTGAATTTATCAATGAATTGGCAAACGCTCATGTGCGTCTTTGTGCTGATGGCGCCCAGGCCATTGTCGTGTCTGGAAAAGAAGGTTTGTTTAGTGCGGGTTTGGATGTTCCCGAGCTGCTGGGCCAAAGTCGTGCCAGGATAGCTGCTTTCTGGGGAAGCTTTTTTCGTTTGATGAATGGGCTGGCCGCCAGTCCGGTCCCGGTCGTGGCTGCAATAACCGGGCATTCTCCCGCAGGCGGTGCTGTACTCACATTGCATTGTGATTACAGAGTTGCTGCGCGTGGGGAATTTCTGATGGGTTTAAATGAAGTGCGCGTGGGCTTGCCCGTTCCGCCCAATATCTTATATATGCTGGAAACCATCGTTGGTGCACGGCAGGCAGTGCTGCTTGCGTCATCCGCAACAATGCTTTCCCCGGAACAGGCATATGAGCTTGGTCTGGTCGATGAATTGGCCGAGCCCGGTGATGTGATTACAGCCGCTATCAAGTGGGCTGAGAAAATGCTGGCATTGCCACCAGCTGCTATGAATACGACACGGCTGGCGGCCAAGGCCGGGGCAATAGAGCGGGCGAAAAATAATGAAGCGTATGTAGAAACGGCAACGGATTACTGGTTCAGCAGTGAGACTCAGGTCATGCTGCGTAAACTGGTTGACGATCTGGGGAGTAAATCAAATTAGCAGCTTTCGATTTACCGGCTTTTTAACAATACGTAGACCGCACCAGTGCCACCGTCACGATCAAGTGCAGAGCAGAATGCCAGTACTTCATCCCATTGGCGCAGCCATAGATCGACTCCGGTCTTTAGCACCGGTCCGCGTGATCCCGAACCGAGTCCCTTGCCGTGTACTACGCTGATGCAATTTAGTCGGTTTTGATAGCTGTAGCTGATGAAATCGCGCAATGCTTTGAGAGCCTCAGAGGCTGTCATCCCGTGCAGATCAATTTCCTCTCGTACAGGATATTTTCCACGGCGCAAATCACGCATGATTTTGCGACTGACTGATCCGTGTTGAAAATACAGCTTCCCTTCAGGTGCAATGGTCGTACTTGCCAGATGCTCGAGGCCAGGGTCGGCAAATTGCTCCGGGCTGATTTGCCGCTGATCTCGCTTTGGGCGCGGAACAGATGCATTGTTTTGGATACGTTCACGTTGTTTGATGGGCCGGGTATCGGTCACTGCGGAACGGAATAGCGCGTTGCCCTCTGAATTGTTATGTTTGCTGTCTTTTGTGCCCATTAGAGCCTGATGAAAATATTGTTAAGTAACGATGATGGTTACCATGCCGAAGGCTTGGCCGCGCTGGCAAGTGCGGTTGGTTCTTTAGCAGAAACGGTTATTGTTGCGCCGGACCGTAATCAAAGTGGTGCCAGCCATTCTCTCACACTGGATGCACCTTTGCGGGTTGGGACTACAGCGGAAGGCGTGTACTTTGTCAGCGGCACACCGACTGATTGTGTGCATCTGGCGATAACCGGGTTGCTGGATGAGGAACCCGATATGATTGTTGCAGGTATTAATCATGGCTCTAATCTTGGGGATGATGTGTTGTATTCAGGTACAGTGGCTGCCGCTATTGAGGGTCGGTTTCTGGGATTACCGGCTATCGCTGTGTCACTTACAGGTGATGACCCACAACATTTTTCAACCGCTGCACAAGCAGCCTGCAGCCTTATAGAGCGATTGTGGAGCCATCCTTTGCCCGCCGACACCATTCTTAATGTAAATGTGCCGGATGTACCGTATGACGAATTGCGGGGCTACCGGGCTACACGACTGGGGTTTCGGCATCGATCCGAACCGATGGTCCGGGCTGCTGACCCCAAGGGACAGCCCATTTACTGGGTGGGAGCGGCCGGGGCCGGCCACGATGCAGGACCGGGTACCGATTTTCATGCGGTTGGTGAGGGTTTTGTATCGGTGACACCCCTGCAGGTTGATCTGACTCGATATGATGCCATCGAGACACTCGGTACCTGGTTGCAACACTGATGACTCGTGGCCGCAGTATTCAGGGTATAGGCATGACTTCGGCGCGTACGCGTGATCGCCTGGTGCAGCGCTTGCAAGCAGAGGGCATCAGACAACCGGAAATACTGGAGCGCATTCGTAATGTACCGCGGCATCTGTTTGTCGATGAGGCGCTGTCCAGTCGTTCCTATGAAGACAGTGCGTTGCCAATAGGGCTGGGCCAGACGATATCCCAGCCGTACATAGTCGCATTGATGACACAGGCACTAATCGAGCGGGATGGTGAAATACTGTGTTTACCAAAAGTTCTGGAAATCGGTACGGGTTGTGGTTACCAGACAGCAGTGCTGGCCCCGTTCGTAAGGCAGGTGTTTACGATTGAACGGATTCGACCGCTGTTGCAGGCAACCAAGCAGCGATTGACCGAACTGGGCATAGGCAATATTCGCTACCGCCATGATGACGGCTTCCGGGGCTGGCCTGGCCAGGCACCATTCGACGGAATTATAGTCACAGCGGCACCGGATGCCATCCCTGAAAAGCTGTTGGAGCAACTCGGGCCCGGCGGCAGATTGGTATTACCGGTTGGGCCGACGGGTGGCAATCAGCAGTTATTACGTATTACGCGAACTGGATCAGGCTTTGAGCATGAGAAACTTAGTAGTGTGTCGTTCGTTCCCATGCTTGAAGGCAAAGACAAAGGTCTGAACTGAATGAAGATTTTTTCACCCTTATTTGAACTTGTATTACGTTGGTCGCGTCATCCTAAAGCCCCCTGGTACCTGGCCGGATTAAGTTTTGCCGAATCATCCTTTTTCCCGATTCCGCCGGATGTGATGTTGATGCCCATGGTGGTCGCTCAACCGGGGAACGCGTGGAGGCTGGCGGCGATAACTACCATCTGTTCTGTGGTGGGCGGTATGGCAGGCTTCGCAATTGGTTATTTTGCCTTTGATGCGATCACTCCCTGGCTGCATGAGCTTGGGTATTGGGAAGCTTTTGAACATTCACAGGGGTGGTTTTACAAGTGGGGCTTCTGGGCTGTACTGGCCGCGGGTTTTTCTCCCATCCCCTATAAAATTTTTACCATAGCGGCAGGTGCACTGGCGATGCCTTTTGCTCCATTTGTACTTGCTTCAGTCGTCGGGCGTGCCGGACGTTTTTTTCTGGTCGCGGGGTTGCTCTTTTGGGGCGGTGCGCGCGTAGAAGAGATGTTGCGACGGTACGTTGATATTCTGGGCTGGATATTTGTGGGGCTTTTAGTTGTGGCCTATTTTCTATTGAGCAGTTGAAACCGCTTTCGATTTATCTTGCGCTGATTGCTGCTGCGCTGCTTCTGGCTGCATGCAGTGGTAATGTGCTGCGCTGGACTCCTGACTATCATACGGTTCGTTCAGGCGAGACGCTGTATTCAATTGCACATAGTTACAATCTGGATCATCGGCAACTGGCGCATTGGAATCACCTGGGTGATGGTTCTGTCATCAGGGATGGACAGCGACTGCGTCTTAAGCCACCTGCCGGCAGTGTTTCCGGTTCCTCGACGCCTAATACGTCCGCAAAGCCGCAAAGCCAGCTTGCAGTGCCTGCACCGACCTGGCGGTGGCCAACCGCTGGCAGAGTCTATCTGCACTATGGCGCCTCACAGAAGACAGAGTCAGGTATTCGAATTGCGGGTAATAACGGTCAGGTCATTACGACCGCAGCTGCGGGTGAAGTTGTGTATGCCGGCAACGGTCTGGCCAGCTACGGAAATCTATTGATCATCAAACATAATGAAGGCTGGTTGAGTGCCTATGGGTTCAATTCTGTTTTGCTGGTGTGGGAAGGGCAGAAGGTAGGCACAGGCCAAAGTATCGCCCGAATGGGCCAGGACCTTGCAGGTCGAGCTGTACTGCATTTTGAAATTCGGCGCAATGGTAAGCCGGTCGACCCCGTGCGCTATTTGCCGGCTCATTAGTCGTCAGCACCTGTACAACCAAATCCAGGCACTTATTCAATCAGTAATGCGGCGACAACGGCACGAAACTCGCCAATTAATATGTTAAAAGTTCGGCATGCAGCGCTGGTTTCCATGATTTCGATGGCAGTGCCTGAACGCATGATCTCCGTCAGTAATGCAATATTGGGGAATTGTTGCCGGGCCCCAGTGCCGAACAGGATGATCTCTGGTTTGAGTTCGAGAGCGGGTGCAAAATCCGCTATGCTCAGTTCGCTAATTGCGGGAGGATCCCAGTCGAGAATGATCTGGTTCTGGGAAACAATGACATTGTTGTGAATAATGTCAGCACCAATTTTAATTTCCCCCTTGCTGTATGAGCGAATGACATTGCCGCTGGCGGAATCCGCAGTAAATTTCATTATTGAGTGTCCTGTGGCTGAGCCCTTAGCATGGCATGGGCTCAGGTTTTTGCACAATATAAAGATCATCAGGATAGAGTCCGTGACTGTGAATATAGTGCTATGAGCAACAGACGTGAGATTTTGCGGCGCCACGTGGTGGTGTCCCGGGAAAAGGATCTCCCGACTCAATTGCATCCGGTATTGCGACGGATTTATGCGGCGCGTGGTGTCGACTCAAATTGTCTGGATACTTCGTTGTCATCGTTACTCCCGGTGAGTCAGTTGGACGGCACAGCGGAGGCAGCAGAGCGACTCTGGCGGGCCTACGCACAACAGCAACGAGTGATCGTGGTGGGTGATTTTGATGCGGATGGAGCGACAGCCACCGCACTTATGATGCACTGCCTGCGGGCCTATGGATTTTCTGAGCCCGCTTATCTGGTGCCGGGCCGGGAAAAATTTGGTTACGGTTTGTCGGTCGGTATTGTGGAAAAGGCCGCGGCCATGTCCCCCAATCTGATTGTGACGGTGGACAATGGTATCAGTAGCCATGCGGGTGTAGTTGCTGCCAGCAAGCACGGCATTGATGTGATCATCACCGATCATCATTTACCGGGAGAATCACTACCGCCAGCCCAGGTCATTGTTAACCCCAATACTCCTGGAAATGATTTTCCCAGCAAGCACCTCGCTGGAGTGGGTGTGGCATTTTATGTGATGGCGGCGCTTGGACAGCGGCTTGCTGCTGAAGGTGTTATTGATGCCGGATCAGCGCGTTCAATTTGTGCGGCTTGCCTGGATCTGGTTGCTCTGGGAACCGTGGCTGACCTCGTGCCGCTGGATTTCAATAACCGGGTGTTGGTAGCCCAGGGGCTGAAAAGGATTCGAACGGGCGGCAGCAGGGTGGGTATAGAAGCGCTCTTCAAAGCTGCCAGGCGTAACATCAAAGATGCAGTTGCATCCGACCTTGGCTTCTCGATTGCACCACGACTGAATGCCGCCGGCCGGCTCGATGATATGTCAGTGGGTATAGCCTGCCTGTTAGCAGATTCTGTGGCGCACGCACATGCATGGGCTGCCCAACTGAGTCAGCTCAATGAGGATCGGCGTAAGTTGCAGTTGAAAATGCAACACGATGCAGAGGTTCACCTTGATGCGCTGGAAGCCCTTGCTGATGGCCCTGCGGGTGAGGCTGTATGTCTGTTTGATCCGAGCTGGCATCCTGGAGTTGTTGGCCTGGTTGCTACGCGAATCAAGGACCGTGTTAATCGACCGGTGATTGCGTTTGCCGCTGGTTCTGAGGATGGGACCCTGAAGGGATCGGGGCGGTCTGTTGCAGGCGTGCATATGCGGGATGTTCTGGCCGCCATTGATGCCCGGCATCCCAATTTAATCAGCCGTTTTGGTGGTCATGCGATGGCGGCTGGCCTGAGTCTTGCGCCAGGGATGCTGGATATTTTTACCGCGGCATTTGTAGCTGAGGTGCAGCGGCATGCTGACCAGATTGATGACTCTAATCAAATCTGGAGTGATGGTGATCTCGAATATCAGGAGATTGGTTTGCCGCTCGCAGAAGAATTGCGCCGTGCCGGTCCGTGGGGGCAGGGTTTTCCGGAACCGGCCTTTGATGGGCATTTTGAAATTCTGGAACAACGGATTGTTGGTGAGAGCCACCTGAAGCTGGAGCTTCAGCCGCTGGGTTCATCAATTTCAGTCAGTGCGATAGCATTCAATCACCCTGAGTTGTTGCCCACAGACCTCACCACGGAATGTATCGCGGTGTATAAACTCGACGTAAATGAGTATCGGCAGGTGCGAAAACATCAACTGGTTGTGGAACATATTGAATGCGTCTAGCATTACGCAGCTTTAGGCACACCATTCGGTTGTCAGGACGGAATCAAACGTGGAATTAAATCAGCTTAAGAATGTTATCGATGACCTTCGTGCACGCAGTATTGCGCTTAGGGGGTATCTTTGACTTCGATAATCAGCTGGATCGCCTGAACCAGATCAGACAGGAGCTTGAAGACCCGGATATATGGAGTGATCAGAAAAAAGCTGAGGCACTTGGCCGTGAGCGAGCGCGCTTGGAAGAAGTTTTGTTGCCCCTGGATGAAGTCAGCCGTGGGGTAGAAGATGCTGCAGGATTGCTGGAACTTGCCCTTGAAGAAAGTGATGCTGATACTCAGGAAGAAATTGCGGCAGACCTGGAGTGCATGACTGCTGTTGTAGAGAAGCTTGAATTTCAGCGGATGTTCAGCGGCAAAACGGATAGTGCGAATGCCTTTGTGGATATACAGTCCGGAGCGGGCGGAACAGAGGCTCAGGACTGGGCGGAAATGTTGCTGCGGATGTACCTGCGTTGGTCTGAAGCTAACGGTTTCGAGGCAGAATTGATTGAAGTGTCGGCAGGAGATGTGGCTGGCATTAAAAGTGCTGCTTTGCATGTCACAGGTGAGTATGCCTTCGGCTGGCTACGTACCGAGTCAGGTGTGCATCGTCTGGTTCGGAAATCACCGTTTGATTCGAGTAATCGTCGGCATACATCCTTTGCCTCGGTTTTTGTCTCTCCCGAGGTTGATGACGATATAGAAATCGAAATCAATCCTTCTGATTTGCGTATTGATGTCTACAAAGCCAGCGGGGCAGGCGGGCAGCACGTTAATAAGACAGAGTCCGCGGTGCGCATAACGCACGCACCAACCGGTATCGTTGTGCAATGTCAGAATGATCGTTCACAGCATAAAAACCGGGCAACTGCTTTGAAACAATTGAAGGCCAGGCTCTACGAACATGAGGAACAAAAACGCAAAGCTGAAGCTCGGGTTGAAGAGGATTCCAAGGCTGATGTGGGTTGGGGGAGCCAGATACGCTCCTATGTGCTGGATCAATCACGGGTAAAAGATTTGCGGACCAATGTTGAGTCAGGTGACCCGGACTCGGTTTTGAATGGCGATCTTAATAAATTTATTGAGGCGAGTCTTAAGCAGGGTGTCTGATATGCAGTTGTCGACAGGATCTATTCATGACAGATAAAGATATAAGCGAAAATAAGTTAATTGCTGAACGTCGCAATAAGCTTCACGAGTTGCGTGCCAAGGGATTTGGGTTTCCAAATGAGTACCGGCGTACAGCACTCGCTGGGCAGTTGCACCATATTTATGATGATTACAGCAACGAAACGCTGGAAAAAGATGCCATAGAAGTAGCGGTTGGCGGCCGGCTCATGACCAAGCGCGTGATGGGTAAAGCCAGTTTCGCGACGATTCAGGACAGGAGTGGCAAGCTTCAGCTTTTCCTGCAGCGAGATGGTGTGCCTGAGGGTCGCTATCAGGAATTTAAGCGCTGGGATTTGGGCGACATCATCTGGGGGCGTGGGCAGTTATTCCGCACCAAAACCGGCGAATTATCAGTTCGTGTCAATGATGTTCAGTTGCTGACCAAGTCCTTACGGCCGTTGCCTGATAAATTTCACGGCTTGAGTGATCGGGAAATGCGCTATCGGCAACGCTACGTTGATTTGATTGTTAATGAAGACTCACGTGAGGTATTCCGCAAGCGCTCAAGGATTGTGCAATTTATCCGCTCCTATCTTGATGCGATGGATTTTCTGGAAGTGGAAACACCGATGATGCAGCCTATACCCGGGGGCGCTGCCGCGAAGCCTTTTGTAACTCACCACAATGCTCTTGACCGTCAGTTGTTTCTGCGCGTAGCGCCCGAATTGTATTTAAAGCGGCTGGTGGTGGGTGGTTTTGAGCGTGTTTACGAGATCAACAGAAGTTTTCGGAATGAAGGCCTGTCAACGCGGCACAACCCCGAGTTCACGATGCTCGAGCTTTATATTGCCTATGCAGATCAGGATAACCTGATCGAACTACTTGAGAGTTTGTTGAAGAGCCTTGCGGATGCATTGAATGGCAGTATGAAACTGGTTTACCAGGGTGAGGAATATGATCTTGGGAAGCCGTTTGCAAGGATGACAGTTGAAGAGGCGGTGCAGGAATACAATCCGGATATTGATGCAGACCGTTTACGTGATGTCGATTATCTCAGTGAAGTATGTACTGGCTTGGGGATTCCTGTCCCGGCGAATGCCGGTAGTGGCAAGTTACTGATTGAAATTTTTGAGAAAACGGTTGAAGATCGTCTGACCCAGCCCACTTTTGTTACCGGCTATCCAGCTGAAGTTTCGCCGCTTGCCCGGCGTAATTCTAATGATCCGTGGCTAACAGATCGTTTTGAGCTCTTTATCGCCGGCAGGGAAATTGCAAACGGATTTTCGGAGTTAAATGACCCCGAAGATCAGGCAGAGCGGTTCAAAGCCCAGGTTGCACAGAAGTCTGCTGGTGATGACGAGGCGATGTTTTTTGACAGTGATTATATTACTGCGCTGGAATATGGCCTGCCGCCCACGGCAGGCCTGGGTGTTGGAATAGACAGACTGGTCATGTTGCTGACTGATTCGCCGTCGATACGAGATGTCATTCTGTTTCCCCATATGCGGGAGCAGCAGAGCTGACTGGCTATGAGAAATGCTGACCTTCCTATTGGGATTTTTGATTCTGGTGTAGGTGGCCTGACAGTTCTGCATGCTATCCATGGCCTGCTACCTGCCGAACAACTGATTTATCTGGGTGATACGGCCCGGGTTCCCTACGGGACCAAGAGCCCGGAATCCATTCAGCGTTATGCTTTGCACGCAGCCAATTATCTGGTTGGCAGGGGCATCAAGTTACTGGTGGTCGCCTGTAATACTGCATCTGCGGTCGCGCTCGATGTGCTCCGGGAGACACTGGCCCCGTTACCGGTGATTGGAGTGGTGGAACCAGGCGCAGCCGCGGCCGTTAAGCTGAACAGTGGCGGCAGGCATATCGTTCTTGCTACCGAGGCAACCACCCGGCGGTTGGCGTATACAAAAGCGATTCACCGGCATGACCCGGAGGCGACGGTAGAGGAGGTGCCCTGTTCTTTGTTTGTTGCGCTGGCGGAAGAGGGCTGGCACAGAGGCGCGATTGCAGACGCGGTAGCAGAAGAATACCTTGGTGCAATCCGTATGCGGCCAGCGGCAGAGCGTCCTGGTACAGCCATTCTTGGCTGCACCCATTTCCCGTTATTGTCTGGTTGCATACGCAGGGCTCTGGGCGTGGAAATAGAAATTATAGATTCGGCGACTACAACAGCGGTAGCCGTGCAACTGGAGTTAGAAAAATTACAGTTAGGCTCAGTTGCTGTGGACAATTCAGAACGCATCAGCCTTGTTGCTACCGACGGAGCTGCACGGTTTGCCCGTATTGGCAGTGCTTTTCTTGGCCGCAAGTTCGAGTCGGCAGATATCGAGTTAATCGATATCCATCCTGCCGACACCCCGGGCCTGAGCGCTCGCTGAATTTTAAGTCAGGAGCGCGTGCACTTAATTTTCGCCAAAGGACGGTGCCGATAGCGCGAATATTGGGCAGTCACCCGGGATAGTGGTTCAGGAAACCCTATTTTGGGAACCGCATTCAGGGAATTGTGTAGGGTAGTGATTGTTTAGCCAAAGGATACGTGCCCTCAGGCTCCAGGCTGAGATTCTGTTCCAGACTATCGATTCTGATTACCGCCAGTAACTCCACACCTGTTTCTGTAACTGCTGCATCGACTATCTGGCCGACTACCCCGTCAGCGCCATAAACAGGCTGGCCGGGAGCAACCTCGCTTGATGGTATTATTGCTGTATTGAAGGCGTACATGCGACGTTTTATACGGCCCAGGTTCTGGGTTCGGGCGACAATTTCCTGCCCAACGTAGCAGCCCTTGGTGAAGCTGATTGCATCCAGAAGGTCGAGATTGACCATTTGTGGCACAAATTCCTCTGCCGTGGTCTGCCAGATGCCGGGAAGGCCTGCACGAATATTTGCGAGTCGCCAGCGCAGCAGACTGATCGGGTTCTCCCCGTCACCATATGGCCCGGGTTGTACCCGGATACCCATCTCGGTTATTCCGGAAGGAAAGATACAGAATTCATTTTCATTGTAAAAACAATGATTAACATGATTAATATCAGGTTCTTCCTTAATGCTATGCAGCTCTCTGAGCAGCTTCTGTTCAACCGGCTGAACCCGGGCATCTGCCAATTCCACCTGCACATCTGAGCGGAGCACAAACATTTTCAGCCGTTTTGTAATGGTGTCTGCCAGTTCCTGGGGCAAGACCAGCCATAGGGCGTTTTGCCACTCGGCAACCCATAGCACGCACAAGAGTCGGCCCTTCGGGGAAGCCCAGCCTGCGAGCAGCGGATAATCGGCTGTCAGACGTTTCACGTCCTGCGTCAACTGGCCTTGCAGGAAGTCGATCCGGTCCTGACCAGCAACCCGGATTGCTGCTAATTCACCGGGTTGGTGACTGGACTGCGTCACCGGAGCGTGCTCACCGTTATTTTGCATAAGTGTTAAGTCTGCATGTGGAGTTAAGTAAGGGCTTTTGCGTGGTGCAAAACGGGCATCATTCTGGCACACTTCGCGCCATGTTGGAGTCCATCCCCGCAATTGATCCGAAGTTGCCTGAAACGGGTGCTAAAGAAAGTGCTGGTGTCAGGCCTGATATAACCGTGAAAGATGCGGGTGAGGTTGGCACACTGAAGACGCCTGAGCCTGGTATAGCAGAAGTTGGGACGCAGGCGGGTGGCAGAGAAATAGGCGGTCCCGAGGGTCCTGAGCCTACAAGGTTCGGAGACTGGGAACGCAAGGGTCGCTGTATAGACTTCTGACGGTGGTAGCAGGTTGCTGCTCCGGCATACATCGTAGAAAATCAACGAACAATCGATAGGACACTAAAGGACGGTCATTTGGTTTGCAGAACTTCTGTAGCTGCCAGCTGATGATTTACTAATGGTATAGGTGTGTCCGGAGTTGCAGAGATGCCTGAAATAAAACGACCGCTCTCGCCTCATTTGGGTGTTTATAAATGGGAGGTCGCTAATACAATGTCGATCTTGCATCGTGCGGCAGGTGTATTTCTGTCGATGGGGGTGCTGGTGCTGGCTGCCTGGATTATTTCGGCAGCGATGGGTCAATCGACTTACGATTGTGTGCTGGGTCTGCTGCGCGGCCCGCTGGGACTCCTATTACTGTTCGGGTTGTCGGCCGCTGTTTTCTTTCACCTCGGTAACGGTATCAGGCATCTGGTTTGGGATGCCGGATATGGATTTGATCAGCAGGTGGCACGCAAGTCAGGCTGGTTTGTTTTTCTGGCCTCGCTGGTGTTTACCGGTCTGTTCTGGCTGGGGGTGAATTCATGAGCCTGCAGTCTCCGTTAGGAAAATTCCTTGGTTACGGTTCGGCCAAAGGGGGCACCGAACACTGGTGGTCACAACGCGTGACCGCCGTAGCATTAGTGCCGCTGACGCTCTGGTTTGTTAGCGCATTACTTGGTATGGATAGTTTTGAGTACGCAGCGGTTGTGACGTGGATCAGTCAGCCTTTGCATGCTGTATTACTTATTTTGCTGCTGATGGTTGCCCTGCATCATTCCCAACTGGGGCTGCAGGTAGTTGTGGAAGACTATGTTCACAGCAGGTGGCTTAAAGTCCCGACCCTTATGGTATTCAAATTTCTGCATGTCGCCGTTGGTGTTGCATGTATTTACTCCATCATCATTATTTCTGTTGGAAATGCACCTGGAATTGCACAATGAGCAGCGATTACGAATTTATTGATCATACTTATGATGTCGTTGTTGTTGGTGCGGGTGGTGCAGGCCTCAGAGCTACATTTGGTCTGGCTGAAGCCGGGCTTAGCGCAGCGTGCATAACCAAAGTATTTCCAACCCGCAGCCACACGGTAGCGGCGCAGGGTGGCATTAGTGCTGCGCTGGGCAATATGGGCGAAGATGATTGGCGTTGGCATATGTATGACACGGTCAAGGGGTCAGACTGGCTGGGTGATCAGGATGCTATTGAATACATGTGCAAGGAAGCGCCAGCAGCGATTATTGAGCTTGAGCACTACGGAGTGCCTTTTTCACGCACTGATGAGGGCAAAATATACCAGCGCCCCTTTGGTGGGATGACCACTCATTATGGCGAAGGCACTGCACAGCGTACTTGTGCCGCTGCGGACCGCACTGGCCACGCAATGCTGCATACGCTTTATCAGCAATCGCTGAAGCATGATGCAAGCTTTTATATCGAATACTTCGCCATTGATTTGATCATGGAGGACGGTGCTTGTCGTGGGGTTATCGCCCTGGATCTGGCAACCGGACGACTGCATCGTTTCCGCGGACATAAAGTGATCCTGGCCACCGGTGGCTACGGGCGCGCATTTTTCTCCTGTACTTCGGCGCATATCTGCACGGGTGATGGTAACGCGATGGTATTGCGTGCTGGCCTGCCGTTACAGGATATGGAATTCGTGCAGTTCCATCCCACCGGAATATATGGCTCTGGTTGTCTTATCACTGAGGGCTCGCGGGGTGAGGGTGGTTATCTGACCAATTCGGACGGGGAGCGTTTCATGGAACGCTACGCACCTAATGCAAAGGATCTGGCGTCTCGCGATGTGGTCAGTCGTGCCATGACGATGGAGATTCAGGCGGGCAGAGGTGTGGGACCAGAAAAAGACCATATCTATTTGCATCTTGAGCATCTTGGAGCAGAAATTATTCAGGAGCGTCTGCCAGGTATTGCTGAAACCGCCAGAATTTTTGCCGGTGTGGATGTTACCAAGGAGCCGATCCCGGTCCTGCCAACCGTTCACTACAACATGGGCGGTATACCTACCAATTATCACGGCGAAGTGCTGGATGGAAAGGGTGGTGAAGTGCCCGGCCTGATGGCTGTCGGAGAGACGGCCTGTGTGTCCGTGCATGGTGCCAACCGGCTGGGTTCGAATTCGCTGCTGGATCTGGTTGTTTTTGGTCGTTCCGCAGCTCAGCGTTGCGCTGAAACCGTGCAGCAGAATACGCGCCATAAACGACTTCCCGAGAATGCGGGTCGTGACGCTGTTGCACGTCTCGATAAGTTGCGTAATTCTAACGGCAGCCGACCTACCGCCGAGATTCGCGTTGAAATGCAAAAAACCATGCAGAATCATGCGGCGGTATTTCGTACCGGTGAGACATTAACCGCGGGGATCGAAAAATTACAGAAAACTTATGCGAGTTTCGCTGATGTAAAAGTTACCGACCGTTCATTAATCTGGAATACGGATCTTATCGAGACGCTGGAGTTGGATAATCTGTTGATGCAGGCATCAGCCACGATCGCAGCTGCCAGCAATCGAAAAGAAAGCCGTGGCGCCCAAGCCCGAGAGGATTTTCCGGACCGGGATGATGAAAACTGGATGAAACACACCCTGGCGTGGGTTGCTCCTGATGGGAGTGTTCGGTTTGATTATCGGGCAGTCACTCTGGAGACCCTGACAGATGAAGTTGATACGGTACCGCCAAAGGCGCGTGTTTACTAAACCGCAAGGAAAGAGGATCGAACATGGCTGAGTTTCAGCTCCCGCCTGATTCAAGAGTAAAACCGGGCAAAACCTTCAAGGCCGCCGCTAATGCCACAAATGTGCGACGGTTCATGATCTATCGCTATGACCCTGATAGCGGTGAGAATCCGCGTCTGGATACTTATGAAGTTGATATAGACAGCTGTGGCCCGATGATCCTTGATGTCCTGATCAAAATTAAAAATGAAATTGATCCTACGCTGACTTTCAGACGCTCCTGCCGTGAAGGTATATGTGGGTCTTGCGCAATGAATATCGCTGGAGGCAATACGCTGGCCTGTACTCAGGCAACAGCAGATCTGAAGGGTGATGTAAAAATATATCCATTGCCGCATATGCCGGTTGTTAAAGATCTGATCCCTGATTTGACAAATTTCTATGCTCAATACGCATCGGTAAAGCCGTGGCTGCAGACGCGTACACCGGCACCACCGGATCAGGAGCGATTACAGTCCAAGGAAGACCAGGAAAAAATTAATTCGCCATCAGCCTGTATTCTTTGTGCCTGTTGCTCAACCAGTTGCCCCAGTTATTGGTGGAATAGTGATCGGTTTCTGGGGCCCGCAGCGCTTTTGGCATCCTACCGCTGGTTGGTTGATACACGGGATGAAGCGACTGGTGAGCGTCTGGATGATCTTGAGGACCCCTTTAAAATTTATCGTTGCCATACAATTATGAATTGCACCAACTCTTGTCCTAAAGATTTGAATCCGGCCAAAGCAATTGCTGAAACCAAGAAGATGCTTGCAGCTCGAAGTCACTGATATTCTGCCTGTTAATTTTCTGACTCGTGCTAACACCCGATAGAGTAAGAGCTGGCAAAGGGGCCGTTGATGACGGGTGATCCTGAACTGTCACGTCTGCGCTGGCGTTGCCGGCGGGGTATGCGTGAGCTGGATATGCTGCTGCTGAATTATCTCGATAATTCCTATGTGGATGCAGAACCAGCGGAACAGCAAGCATTTCGGCGGTTATTAACTACCCCGGATCCGGATATTCTGGCCTTGCTTATGGGTAGGGCACTGGCCGATGATGAACATTTGATTTATGTCATTAAACGGCTTCTTGAGCGCCCCTGAAATCAAAATCAGCTTTACCATGAGGTTGCTGAGTGCTTCCAGGTGTCCCGTATTTCTTGCTATGGATGTTAATGCGGCTGGTGATTGGCGCTGCCGAACAACGCAAGGCTTTCAGCCCGTGCTATTGTTGCGAAACAAAAGTATTTGGCTAAAGGGAATCGCCGGGCTTACCGTAAAACCAGATCAAGGCCCTGTCGTGGTGCTCTGGTTTTTACGTCAGGATTGCGACGCAATAGCCTGGCGCCGGCTACGGGCATGGTTTTTTCATTCGTAGTGTTAAACTGTGTCAATGCCGCAATGCAATGGTAGATGTGCAGTGACGTGTCTCTGACTTTAAAAGAAATAGCGAACTTTCCTCGAGGGACTTGGTCTATCGAACGATGGCTGATAGCGTCGGCACGGGAATATAAACCCTATGGGTAATCGTGCCAGCGATCAGTTACTTGTTGAGCGGGTTAAAGCAGGTGACAAACACGCGTTTGATCTGCTTGTGCTCAAGTATCAGCACAGGATTATTAAACTGATCATGCGATATGTTCGTGATCCGGCAGAAGCCTTAGACGTCTCTCAGGAAGCTTTTATTAAGGCATACCGTGCGTTGCCCAATTTTCGTGGTGATAGCGCGTTTTATACATGGATGTACCGGATTGCAATCAACACCGCAAAGAATCACCTGGTTGCAGCGCAGCGCAGCCCTCTTAATGCTGCTGTGGACATTTCTGAACCGGAAGAGTTTGAATGGCACCCCAGTTTGCAGGACAGATCATCACCTGAAGCGGAAGCATTGGGTGATGAGTTGCGCGAGGCTGTTGAACAGACACTTCAGGATTTGCCGGATGATTTGCGGGCAGCTATTACGCTGCGCGAACTAGATGGTCTGACATACGAAGAGATTGCACAGGTGATGGAGTGCCCGGTTGGCACGGTCAGATCCCGTATATTTCGCGCACGCGAAGCAATGGATAAAACTATTCAGCACATCATGGAGGAGACCTGAGTTGCAGGAAACTGATGTAAGCAGAGGTATAGAAGAGCAGGTGTCAGCATTTCTTGATGGTGAGTTGCCTGAGGAGGAGCTGCAATTATTGGTTCGCAGGCTCGAGCGTGAGGAAGCTTATCGTGCGACTCTCGTACGGTATTCGCTAATAGGCAATGTTTTACGCAATGATCCGGTCCGGTCTTCGTCGGAAATGTTTCGTTCCGGTATTATGGCTGCAATCACCAGTGACCCAGAGGTTGTTGAGTATCAGTCAGTGCAGCGCAGTCCCGGGTTTGGCTGGACCAAACCCCTGGTAGCAGCAGCCATGGTGGCCGTGATTTTTGCGGGGATCTTCAATATGGACCTATTTGATGGTATTAAGGAGCTGTCCGTCCCTGGGTTGGCCCTTACGGTGTCCGCAGAAAACGGCAACCTTTCCGGTGCCGCTATGCCGCGGATAGAAAGGAAAGCTGCAATAAATCGAGAACGTATGACCAGTTATCTTGTATCTCACGGTGAGTATGCACGTTCATTTCAGGGGCCGATGGCCGACTCCCGAATATTTGTTCAGCAGGCCAGTTTTGAGCAGTAATAGCGGCTTGTATAACTCCCCGCTAAAAAATGCCTCATGGTATGGGCTTTGCTGCGGGCTTATATTTTCTTTCCTGACACCCGCATTTTCCGCCGATAACCCGCGCGCTTGGTTGGCCAAGATGGCAGAGGCTGTCGAATCACTTAATTATCAGGGGACTCTGGTCTATATGCGTCCTGGAAGAGCCGAGACCTTTCAGGTATTCCACCGGGTTAAGGATGGAGTGGCAACCGAAAGAGTAGTTTCAATGGATGGTGACGGTGCTGAAATCAGCAGAACGCTGGATGAAGTCATTTGTATATTTCCCGCGCTGAAAAAAGTAGTTGTAGATAAGCGGGGCGAAAGCTCTGGTAAGCAAAATCCATTACGAGCTAATTTGCCGGAGTACGACCCGTCTATGGATGCCCATTACCAGTTGGGAATTGAGTACAATGTCCGGGTTGTAGGGCGTTCAGCTCTGATTGTTTCGATCCGGCCTTATGATAAGTATCGCTATGAACATCGTATCTGGCTGGATGAGCAGACCGCGATGCCGCTCAAAACCCAGTTGATTGGCCATGCTGGCAAGATGCCCGTAGAGGAATTATTTTTCACCTCCATTTCGCTGCCAGACCTGGTTGCGGAGGAGTTGGTTAGTCCGTCTTTAGATACGGACGGGTATACATGGGTTCGGAATGGAGGGCGCCCTCAGCATTTATCCTCACCGGTCAACCCGATTTCCTGGGTGGCTACAAAACTACCTGCCGGTTTTATGCTGACCGCGACTACTTTGGAGTATATGGCACAGTCGGAGGAACCGCGCATACATCTGGTTTACTCTGATGGTCTGGCGTCGGTTTCGGTTTTCATAGATGTTGATGTGGCTGCATCGGAACAGGTTGAAGGATTGACAACTATGGGAGCAGCGAATGCTTACTCAAAAATGGTTGATGGGTTGCTTGTTACAGCCATGGGTGAGGTTCCGGCGCAGACGGTTCATCAAATAGCAATTTCAATGCAACTGCAAAATGACAGTGGTTGATTCGCCATTCAGTTCTTCCGTGGGTTGTTTTGTCTGCTGCTGATCATTTTTTTTGATAATTACATGTCAGTTTCAGTTTTGCATCAAGTATTCTGGTTGCGATCAAATTGTGGGTTACGTAGACTCCCCGCCGACAGCGCTGCGCAGGCTTGACATAAGCAAGATATCCGGGCGTTATAAAATAACTTGGCGATTTGAAGTATTCTTCGGGTTGGTTTTGTTGCGCCAATTATTGTCATGGAATAATGACATCTCAATCTAACCCGATAATGCGGGAACGCTAAGGAATTATGAGAGATTTTTTTAAAGGTATTGCTGCAATATTCGTGTCACTAGTAATTTTTCTGGTGTTATTAGAAGTTTCGCTGCAAATATATACACGCTTGTTTATTTATTATGATGTCGAAATGTCCCGCTATGCGGCGGATGTGAAACAGAAGTCGGATAACCCGAAAATCGGCCATGTACATACCCCAAATGCCCGAGCTCACTTGATGGGTGTCGATGTCAGTATAAATTCTGATGGTTTCCGTGATGAAGAATATGACTCTCAGCGGAATGAGAAATACCGCATAGTGGCTTTGGGTGATTCACTTACCTTCGGTTGGGGCGTGGAAAAGGCAGATACCTTTGAAGTTCTGCTGGAGGAAATGCTTAGTGAGAGCCGGCCAACCGAGATGATTAATTTCGGTCATGGTAACTACAACACTGAACAGCAGGTAAATCTGTTTAAGGAAAAAGGGTTGAAATACAATCCTGATAAGGTTGTAGTATTCTATTTTATAAATGATGCTGAAGTGACCCCGGCAAGATCAAATTGGGCATGGGTCAGCAAACTCCGGTCGGTTACTTTTATTTGGTCTCGCGTTCGTGGTTTACTCACGCGTTCAGATTCGGGCCAGACTTTTGAATCGTTTTATAGTGCTTTATACGAAGACGATCAGCCAGGGTTTATTGCGGTTAAGGAATCGTTCCTTGAGCTTCAGGGAATTACGGAAGAACGCGGGATCGAGTTGCAGGTGATAATGCTGCCGGAATTACACAATCTGGTCGACTATCCGTTTGCTGCGGAATATGCCAAAGTTGCTACCGCCTTAAGTGAGATAGGTATCAATAATATAGATCTGACTGATTCCTTCAGTGGTTATGAAGACCCGACCGGCTTGTGGGTCGCAATGGATGATGCGCACCCTAATGCATTGGCACATCGCATGATCGCCGAGTATTCTCGTGAATTTATAGAAAAGGGTGTTGCCGTTGATGAATGAGTCAAAACAGGGTTTTCTGTCCCGCTATAAGCGCTGGATACTGGCATTTTTTGCTATATGGGCACTCTTGCTGGGTATTCTTATACTCAGTGGTGATGGTGGTAATTTGCCCTTTCAGTACCAGGTATTTTGAGGGGTGCACACCCAGGCAGGCCTATGACCTTTACGTTTGCCTTATGTTAATTTTTGGTAGCCGCTTGTGTATGGTTCGGTAGTTTCAACTTCGGGGACTGTTCTGGGTTGCGAGTCCGGGCAATTGCGCATTGAAATGGCGCGTCTGGAAGGTTGTGGTGCATGTGCACAAAAATCGGTTTGCAACCCTGCCCTGAAATCCAACTCCCGCATGCTGAAAATGCCGGTTAAAAGAATGCAAATGGACGGTCTATCTCCCGGTGATCAGATTGTGGTGTCTCTCAGTACGACCGTATTGGCAAGGATGATAATGCTTTGCTATCTGGTCCCCGCGGTACTCATGCTGATGGGGGCCTGCCTGGGGGCTGCAACTATGGGTGAATATCGTGATTTGGCTGGTGTTGCGGGGGCGGCGTTGGGCTTAGTGGTAGGTTGTGGGCTGTTAAGGCTGTATGATTCGTCGGTCGGCTGGCCGCTGGGCAGTAAACGTCCAGAACAGCCGATACAGATTTTCCGGTTATCCTGACGGAACCCTGAACAACAGTATATTTGTGCGCGAATTCATGGTTTACAGCCGTCGCGGCTGTCATTTATGTGACGAAATGCTTGAACAACTCGAGCCGCTTTGTCGTGGCAGGGGTACGTTGCTGGTCAGGGATGTAGATACCAGCCCGGAGTGGACCGATGCTTATGGCCTGCACGTACCGGTGCTTATGGTCGATGGAGAGGAAATCTGTCGTTATCAGCTCGACAGATCGGCAGTTTTGCAGTTGCTGGCAACTCAATCAAATTAGTTTCAGGAAGTGCAGATAAGCACCCGATAGCCTAAGCGTATGTCTAATATCCGTAATTTCTCGATCATCGCTCACATTGATCATGGCAAATCGACCCTTGCCGACCGTTTTATACAGGCATGCGGGGGGCTGGAGGCCCGTGAAATGGAGGAGCAGGTCCTCGACTCGATGGATCTCGAACGTGAACGTGGCATTACGATTAAGGCGCAAAGCGTTTCACTTGAGTATACGGCACCGGATGGCGAGACCTATCAATTCAACTTTATTGATACCCCGGGCCACGTCGATTTCTCCTATGAAGTCTCTCGTTCCCTGGCGGCCTGTGAAGGCGCGCTGTTAGTTGTTGATGCGACGCAGGGGGTGGAGGCGCAGAGTGTCGCTAACTGCTATACAGCGATAGAGCAGGGGCTGGAAGTTATTCCGGTGATTAACAAGATTGATTTGCCATCCGCGGACCCGGAGCGAGTAAAAAAGCAGATTGAGGATGTAATCGGTATCGAGGCTCAGGATGCAATCCTGGTTAGCGCAAAAACCGGTGAGGGAATTGCTGCTTTGCTGGCAAGCCTCGTTGATAAAATACCACCTCCGAAGGTCGATGTAGATGCGCCGTTGCAGGCGCTAATCGTGGATTCATGGTTTGATAACTATGTTGGTGTAGTGTCACTTGTTCGGATTGTGCAAGGTAGCCTGCGCGCGGGCCAGAAAATCCGGATAATGTCTACGAGCGACGACCATCTCGTTACCGCGCTTGGCGTCTACACGCCAAAGAAAAGTCCGCGTAATCAGTTGTTAGCGGGTGAGGTAGGCTATCTTGTTGCCGGTATCAAGGAGCTTAATGGCGCACCGGTTGGTGACACGATTACTGATTCAGCAAAACCCTGCCAGGATTTTCTGCCAGGTTTCCAGGCAGTCCAGCCGCGTGTATTTGCCGGACTTTTCCCGGTCAGTTCGGATGACTTTGAGGACTTTCGCGATGCTCTGCATAAGTTGCAACTCAATGATGCAGCTTTACAGTTCGAGCCAGAGTCGTCTGCTGCGTTGGGGTTCGGATTTCGTTGTGGATTTCTCGGGACTTTGCATATGGAGATTGTGCAGGAGCGTCTGGAGCGGGAATATGATCTCGACCTGATTGGTACAGCGCCTACGGTAGTCTATGAAATCCTGCGGAATGATGGAGCATTAGTTCGGCTTGAGAATCCTGCGGGTCTGCCACCTGTGGGTGAAATTGCAGAAATTCGGGAGCCTTATGTACTGGCATCGATACTTACGCCAACAGAATTTGTTGGCAAAGTAATGCAGTTGTGTATAGACCGCCGCGGTATACAAAAACGTATGCAGCACCTTGGTTATCATGTTCAGCTGGATTATGAATTGCCATTAGCCGAGATCGTGATGGACTTTTTTGACAGGCTAAAGTCCATCAGTCGTGGTTTTGCATCGCTGGACTATCATTTGATAGATTTCAGAGCAGGTGACCTGGTGCGGCTTGATATTCTCATCAATAAGGACCCTGTTGATTCATTGTCCGTTATTGTCCATCGGGAAACCGCCTATACACGGGGTCGAGAGTTAGTGGATAAATTGCGTGAGTTAATTCCCCGACAGATGTTTGACGTGGCCATACAAGCCGCAATCGGTGCCCATGTCATTGCCCGATCAAGCGTAAAAGCATTGCGTAAGAATGTTACAGCTAAATGCTATGGTGGCGATATTTCGCGTAAGCGAAAATTATTAGAAAAGCAAAAGGCTGGTAAGAAGCGCATGAAGCAGTTTGGTTCTGTGACCATACCACAGGAAGCTTTTCTTGCCGTTTTGAAAGTTGGGGGCGGCTCAGGCCGGAAGTAGAATTGTTAATGACACTTTTAATAATGAGGCAGCAACTTTAAATGGATTTTTCACTGATTTTGGTAATTCTAACCACCGTTTCAGGGGTTATTTGGGGGATTGAAGTCCTGTACAGGCGAGTTCGTCAAAGTGAAGAGCACAGCTCGCCTTCGAACAATCTGGTGGTAGAGTATTCACGCTCTTTTTTTCCCGTGTTGCTGCTGGTACTTGTAGTTCGTTCATTTTTATTTGAGCCATTCCGAATTCCGTCCAGCTCGATGGTCCCAACCTTGCTAGTAGGTGATTTTATTTTTGTAAATAAATTTATCTATGGTCTCCGGCTGCCTGTTTTACATAATAAATTTGTAGATATTGGGCGACCTGAGCGGGGCGATGTGATGGTTTTTCGACTTCCATCTGACCCGAGTGTGAACTACATCAAGCGCTTGGTAGGATTGCCCGGCGATACTATCGACTATAAAAATAAGCGGTTATTTATAAATGGTCAGCTTGTTGCGCTTCAACGGAAGGGTGAGGTTGCAAGAAAAGATGGCCCAAGGGCGATATTGGCAAGTGAGGTTCTGGGTGATGTTACTCATGATTTGTGGCTGGAGCCATTTAGTTTAGGGCGCGAGGGGCGCTATAAGGTTCCGGAAGGGCACTATTTTATGATGGGCGATAATCGCGATAACAGTCAGGACAGCCGATTTCCCCAAGTAGGTTTTGTACCTGAAGGGAATGTTGTTGGGAAAGCCGTAAGGATATGGATGAACTGGGATTTTCCGGCGACCCCGCAGTGGGCAAGAATTGCAACCAAGATTCAATAGGTTTGGCACGAGTAGGAGAATGTATGATGCGCAATAATCAGCGAGGTATGACTGCCATAGGTTTTATTTTTGTTCTGGCGGTATTGGCCCTGATCAGTTTTGGTGTTCTTCAGATGGTGCCTGTTTACCTGGAGAGCATGAAAATTGCCCAGGTTCTTAAGCAGACCAAAACAGACCTTGATGGTCAGAATGCAAGTATTGATAAAATCCGAAATGCGCTTGACAAGCGGGTCAACATAGAAGCCCTTTATGATGTAGATACGCGTAGAGACTTCACTATAAAGCGTAGTGGTAATGGATTCACTGTTGGTATGGCTTACGAGCGTCGCCGCGCTTATGTGGCCAATATCTATCTATTGGCTGTTTTTGATCATTCGGTTGAGATTATTCGGTGACATCTGCTGAAAACTGGTCGCAAAAGTATTTGCGATACGAGTTTTTGCAGCCGACACTTTTGGAACAAGCCTTAGCTCATCGTAGTTACTCAGCGGAGAATAACGAGCGACTTGAATTCCTTGGGGATGCGGTACTGGGTGCAGTGATTGCGGAAGCCTTGTATCAGCAGGAAGATGCTGCCGATGAGGGTACCCTGACTCGATTGCGTGCCAGCCTGGTGCGGGGTGAAACCCTCGCAGATATTGCTGCGGAACTGCAGCTTGGCAACAGATTACTGCTGGGTGGGGGTGAAGCGCGGACGGGCGGCCACCAGAAACGCTCATTTCTGGAAGGCGGGCTTGAGGCTGTATTCGGTGCTGTATTTCTTGATGGCGGTTTTGCCGCCGCGCGTGAGGTGATTCTGCAGATATTCGCACCGCGACTCGCTACATTGCCTGCTTTCGACCAGTTGAAGGATCCTAAAACGCGGTTGCAGGAATTATTGCAGGCGCGTGCTATATCACTACCGGTTTACACTGTGCTATCTGAAGAGGGTCCGCCCCACGACAGGGAATTTGAAGTCATGTGCACGATAGACCAGCTGAAAATTGCAACAAAGGGGCGTTCTTCCAGCCGGCGTCGCGGCGAGCAGGCTGCAGCGGCAAAAGCCTTTGCTTTGATAAACCAATGACTACTACTGTGTATCGCAGTGGCTTGGTACCGGTTATCGGCAGGCCCAACGTCGGTAAATCTACGTTAGTTAATGCACTGGTTGGGCACAAGATTAGTATTGTCACTTCCAAGCCGCATACAACACGGCATGCAATTCTCGGGGTACTGACCGAAGCTGATTTTCAGGCTGTTTTTATTGATACTCCTGGGTTGGCCGCGCGTTCCGGGAAGTTAATTAATCGCGCGATGAATAAAGCCGTAGTGGGCGCGATTGAGGGTGCGGACATCGTATTTTTTGTGCTTGAGGCAGGAAAATGGACTGCAGCTGATGCGAATGCGTTGCAGCTGATAAGCAGGTCGAATTTGCCCTGTATTTTGATCATAAACAAAATTGATCGAATTAAGCCTAAAACAAAATTGCTGCCCTTCATGCAAACTGTATCTGAGCGGCATGAGTTCATGGAAATCATTCCCGTATCTGCTACCAATAACGTTAATCTTGACCGAGTTAAAGATATGCTGGTAACAAATTTACCGGAGCAGGAAGCGCTCTATGATGCAGAAATGTTGACCAACCGGGGGATACGTTTCCGTGTAGCAGAAATTTTGCGGGAGAAATTGATGCAAAACCTGCATCAGGAAGTTCCCTATGGCCTTGGCGTTGAAATTAATGAGCTGGAAGAAGATAAATCCGGACGGCTGCACATTGATGCAACTATCTGGGTCGATCGTGAGTCGCATAAGGGAATAGTCGTAGGACGAGGCGGCGAAAGTATTAAGAAGATCGGGAGTGCGGCCCGTCAGGAAATGCAGGAGGTCCTTGATAAGGCTGTGCATCTCAAATCGAGAGTCAAGCTGAAGAAAAACTGGTCGGATAATGCACAGGCCCTGAATGAACTGGGTTACGACGGTGAGGTATGAGCAATCCCGTAAGAGTTGAACTTGAACCTGCGTACATATTGCATACACGCGCCTATAAAGAAACCAGTCAGATAATAGAGATTTTTACACCTGGTTTCGGGCGGGCGGGCCTGGTTGCGAAGGGCGCGCGGCGACCCAAATCACCTTTCAGGGGAATATTAAATCCGTTTCAACCCCTGCGTGTGTCCTGGTCGGGAAGGGGTGAGTTAGCTACTTTAAGGCAGGCAGAAACCGTTAATGTTGCCGACGTTATGCCTGGCTCTTCCGTTATGGCAGGTTTTTACGTTAATGAATTGTTGCTGAAATTACTGCATCGACATGATCCGCATCCCGATTTATTCGCTCATTATTCCTCACTGATCGGGAAGCTGGCTGAGGGCGAGTCGGAGGACGACGGCTTCATCGAGAAAGCCTTACGTAAATTTGAGCTGGAACTGCTGCAGGAGATTGGCTACGCCCTGGATCTGGAGCGGGATGCACTACAGCAAGAGCCGTTGCGTGCCGAGCAATTGTATGAATTCAGGATAGACCAGGGAGCTGTAGCTGTGGATACTGGTGGTATGGATGGTTTGTATTTTACCGGGGCAGAGTTGTTGCTTATTGGCCGCTTACAGTTAGATGATACGGACGTCCTGCGCAAAGCAAAACAGTTATTGCGCCATGTTCTGGACTACTATATTGGTGATAAGGGCTTGCAGACGCGCAGAATAGCGGCCGCTATGAAGCGTTAGCTTGCTTCGACTGGTTGCTGACTCATTGCAGCACTATGGAGGAGGTGCCAAAATCGCCGCCTGTTTGATTAGCCTGGCCGTTCCGGAGCCAGGAGGTGGTGAGGATGTTACTGGGTGTAAATATTGATCATGTCGCTACTTTGAGACAGGCGCGCGGCACCGTTTATCCGGATCCTCTGGAAGCTGCGCTTATAGCTCAGGCATCAGGTGCTGACAGCATTACAGTGCATCTGCGGGAGGATAGACGGCATATACAGGATCAGGATGTCTACCGGTTGCTGCAGAAACTGAGTGTGCGCCTTAATCTTGAAATGGCCGTTACCGATGAAATGATCACTATTGCCTGTGAGGCAGGGCCAACTGACTGTTGCCTGGTTCCGGAGAAACGGGCGGAGCTGACAACCGAGGGTGGACTGGAAGTCGCCGGACAGCATGATGCGGTAGGAAGAGCTTGTGACCAGCTAGCGGCGGCCAATATTCGTGTAGCACTTTTTATTGATCCGGAGATGAGCCAGATAGAGGCTGCCAGATCAGTTGGGGCAGGGGTCATTGAGCTGCATACCGGTGCATTTGCTGATGCGGTTACGGATATAGATCGTGCTCGTGAATTAACCCGAATAGCTGAAGCGGCCGTTTTTGCCCAATCATTGGGCCTGATAGTTAATGCCGGTCATGGACTCCATTATGAGAATGTTCAGGAAGTAGCTGCACTATCTGAGATAGTTGAATTAAATATCGGGCATTCAATTGTGGCCCGTTCAGTATTCAGTGGTTTTGCCGAGGCCGTCAGTGAAATGAAACGATTAATGCTTGAGGTGCGTACTACATGATATTCGGTATAGGTACAGATATCCTGAAAGTAGAACGGATAGCGGCAACCTACAATCGCTTTGGCAGCCATTTTGTCGAGCGACTGCTATTGCCCGAAGAAAAAGAGCTGTTCGCGCAAACCAAGAATGCTGCCCGGTTTCTTGCCCTGCGTTTTGCTGCAAAGGAAGCCATTGTTAAGGCGATGGGCACCGGTTTTGCGAATGGAATGTGGTTGCGTGATTCTGGCGTAATGCCGAATCAGTTTGGACGCCCCGATATTATCTTTTCGGATCGTGGTTTAGCCATGTGCAACAAATTGGGTATAGGCGGCGGTCATTTGACCCTCACTGATGAGGCAGGTCTGGTGGTTGCTGTCGCAGTGCTGGAGCGGACGGAGTCTAAAGTTGGTTAGATGCCTTGTATTTGACATCGAAACGGTTCCTGACACTTCGCTTGGTGCCCGGTTGCTGGGTTTGGAGGGAATCTCGGATGAAGACGTTGCCAGGGCAATGAGTTTTCACCAGATGCAGGAACGGGGCAGCGATTTTCTCCCGCTTTACCAGCATCGAGTGGTCGCTATTGCAGCTGCCTGGCGCAGTGCAGATGGCTTTAAGGTCTGGAGTCTTGGGGAAGAGGATAGCGATGAGAAAGAGTTGATCCAGCGTTTTTATGATGGTATTGATCGTTACACGCCGGAACTGGTCTCGTGGAATGGCTCGGGCTTTGATCTGCCCGTGTTGCATTATCGGGCACTACTGCATGGCGTACAGTCACCGCGTTACTGGGAGATGGGTGACGAAGATCGCAGCTTCCGCTACAACAACTACCTTTCCCGGTTCCACTGGCGACACATTGATCTTATGGATGTGCTGGCTGGTTTTCAGAACCGCGCGCGAGCCCCCCTTGATGCTGTTGCGACCATGCTGGGGTTTCCCGGCAAAATGGGTATGGCGGGAAACAAAGTCTGGGATTGCTTCCTGAATGACGGTATACGAGATATTCGTCACTATTGTGAAACAGATGTCCTGAATACCTACCTGGTATACCTGCGATTTCAATATATGCGCGGGCACCTTGATGATGCTGATCTGGAGCGGGAATACCAGTGTGTTCGTGAAGTTTTGGCAGCAGCAGATGAAACTCACCTGCTGGAATTTCTGCGTGTTTGGCAGTCCTAGCTGACTCTGGACTGTAGCTATGAGTAGACGATCAAGGCGGCCGGAGAGGCTGATTGAGACTGCTTCCATCAGAGATCTGACCCTCGATGGTCGGGGTGTTGCGGATACTGATGGTAAGAGTGTTTTTGTAGATGGTGCGATTACGGGCGAGACAGTCCGCTTTCAGCGGGAGCGAAAAAGAAAAAACTATGATGAAGCGGATCTTGTGGAAGTTGTTGCAGCATCACCTGATCGTGTAGATCCCCCCTGTCCTAATTTTATGCTTTGCGGGGGCTGTACGTTGCAGCATCTTAGCCCGGAAGCTCAATTGCGCCTGAAACAGGATGCGCTGCTGCAAGCACTGGAGCGGATAGGCAAAGTTAGCCCTGAGCATATTCTGGAGCCGCTGGCTGGTCGTCCGCTGGGTTATAGACGCAGGGCACGTCTGGGTGCGCGCAGGGTAGACAAAAAGGGTCGGGTGTTAGTTGGTTTTCGTGAAAAGCGTAATTCATATATTGCCGATATGCAGAGTTGCGAGACACTCAAGCCCGAGTTAAGTCAGCTGATTCCGAAATTGTCAGCACTTATTGGTGGCATGCATATCTCAAGGCAGGTGCCACAGATCGAAATAAGCATGGGTGATAATGCGATTAGTCTGGTTTTCCGGGTGCTGGAATCACCCACGGCAGCTGATCAGGAACTGCTGCGAGCATTTGCAGACAGCAATGACGCCCAAATCTGGTTGCAAACCGGTGGGCCGGACTCGTTAGTGCCGCTTGATGGCCGACCACCGCCTGCCGACCTTTGGTATGAATTACCGGAATATGATTTGCGGCTGGCCTACGGCCCACTTGATTTCGTCCAGATAAATCAGGATATGAACCGGCGTATGATCACGCAGGCCATGCGGCTGGCTGATCCCCAGCCAGAGGAGCGTATTCTCGATCTTTTCTGCGGTATAGGTAACTTTAGCTTGCCTCTGGCACGTCATTCCAGGCATGTTGTTGGTGTGGAGCTTGACCCACGTATGGTCAGCAAAGCGGCAGCGAATGCCCGCATGAATGGTCTGGACAGCGTGGAGTTCCATGCGGCCGATCTGGCCGACAGCAACGCAGCAGTGCCTGGCTGGTGGAAAGATGGTTTTGATCTGGTGGTGATTGACCCTCCACGAGCAGGTGCACAGGAAGTTCTGCAACAAATCGCGGCTACCGGTGCCCGAAAAATATTGTATGTGTCGTGTCACCCGGGCTCACTTGCGCGTGATGCCGGCATCCTGTGCAGTGAATATGGCTACAGCTTGCGCTCTGCCGGCGCTATGGATATGTTCCCTGCTACCAGCCACGTAGAGGCTATGGCTTTGTTTGAACGGCTGTAGTGAGAATGTCGCGGGTCATGCTGGTAACTGACGTAGCCTGGATATTCAGGTTCGGCAAACTCAACAGGAGTGCAGAGGCGATGGCACTGGGTCCACTGATGATCGATGTAGAAGGCGTAAAGCTGACTGCAGAAGACCGTGATTTGCTCTTGCATCCGCTGGTGGGTGGCATCATTTTGTTCAGCCGCAACTTTGTGGACCATGCACAGCTAAAAGCCCTCACAGCGGAAATCCGGGCGCTCCGCTCGCCTTCGCTGCTGATCGCAGTTGACCAGGAGGGCGGCCGGGTACAGCGCTTTCGCAATGGCTTTACGGCTTTACCACCCTTGAACTGGTTGGGGCATCTTTATGATGCGGATCCGGCGCAAGCCCGGTCGCTGGCTGTAGTGGCTGCACGGATCATGGCCCAGGAAGTCCTTGATGCAGGTGTGGATTTCAGTTTCGCCCCGGTACTCGACATTGATCGTGGTTGTTGCGAGGTAATCGGTGACCGTGCGATTCACCAACAGTCCGAGGTGGTGAGTGCGCTTGGTATGGCGTACATGCAGGGTATGCGGCAGGTGGGTATGCCTGCAGTGGCTAAACATTTTCCCGGGCATGGCGGCGTTACAGGTGATTCTCACCATGTGCTGCCGGAAGATCAGCGTCCCTATACCGAATTGCTGGATGATATGCGGCCCTATACCAGCCTTATCAGTGACGGCCTGCAGGGAGTCATGATGGCCCACATACGCTATACAGAGTGTGATTCTGTCATTGCGAGTCTCTCGCCGTACTGGATGCAACGCGTATTGAGAGGTGAGCTGGGGTTTAACGGTGCAATATTTTCAGATGATCTGACAATGGAAGGCGCCAGTGTCGGCGGCTCTGTTTCTGAGCGTGCTGTAGCAGCTTTGCAGGCCGGCGCGGACATGATCCTGCTGTGTAATAACAGGGGTTCAGTTGGCCCGGTACTGGAGTCTCTGGATGGCTATGATGAGGCTGTGTCGCATGGGCGCCTTGCCGCCATGCGTGCAGATTTCAATCGATATGCCGAGGTCCCGTGCGGATCACCTGACTGGGAGCAGTCGCTTGCGACGCTGCATTCCGCCCAGGAGCGGCCGTCCCTGATCCTGGATGGGGAGAGTTGACAGTGTTATCCATGCCAGTTAAGCCTGGGTTAGCCGATGCGGACGAAATCCTTTCATCGAGCGAGGTTGATGCAGGGTTTGATTCGCTCGCGACTCGTTTGCAACCGATTATTGACGCCGCTGACTGCATCCTGCTGGGTATCCTTAACGGTGGAATGTTTCCACTGGTGCACCTGGCAGAAAGGTTGCACGGTGATTTTCTTATCGATTATTGCCATGCCACCCGTTACGCCGGCGGGATAAAAGGGCAGGTGCTTGCCTGGCTGGAGCGGCCACATGTCGAAGTTGCCAACAGGACGATCATAGTCGTCGATGATATCTACGATGAGGGTACGACGCTCCAGGCTGTGGCTGAGCACTGCAGGCAGGACGGTGCTGCACAGGTTTATACAGCGGTAATGCTGGTAAAAGACCGGCAGCGGGACCCGGAGATTCCACTGCCTGATTACGTCACTGGCCTGATTGTGCCTGACCGCTATGTTTTTGGTTGTGGCATGGATCTTTACGGGCGCTGGCGCCATTTAACGGCGGTTTATGCTCTCAGGGACAATACGGGCAGAGAGGGGAGCTAAGCGTTGGCTACGGTGGCAGTGATAGGCGGGACCGGCGCGGCGCTGTTTCCTAACCCGAACGAGGTTGAAACCCTCCGGATTGAAGTCGAGTGGGGCGAGACTACTGCCCCCGTTAAACGCTGGCGGCAACACGGTCATGAGGTGCTTTTTATTTCCCGACATGGGGTGCTGGGTGAGATTGCGCCCCACCATGTGAATTACCGGGCCAATATCCAGGCACTGAAAGATTTGGGAGCTGATGCGGTTGTCGCCATTAACGCGGTAGGCGGTATAGCCAAAAATGCTTTACCCGGTCAGCTGATCATTCCGGATCAGCTAATAGACTACACTTGGGGGCGCGAGCATACTTATTTTGATGGTCAGTCTGGCGGGTTGAGATTCATTGATTTTACAAGGCCTTATGATGATGATTTAAGGGAGAAAATAATTAATGCTGGCAGCAGTCGGGGTCTGCAGCTGGTTACTAAGGGTATCTATGGCGTGACTCAGGGACCCCGCCTTGAAACGGCAGCTGAAATTGATCGACTGGAGCAGGATGGTTGTCATATTGTAGGCATGACGGCGATGCCAGAGGCGGCACTGGCCCGCGAGCTTGAACTGCCCTATGCCAGTTGCTGCATCGTAGTTAACTGGGCGGCAGGCCGATCTGATGCGTCTATTCATGACGAAATAGCTGAATTTCTGCGCCAGGGCATGCTGCGAGCGGCTGAACTCATCGATTACCTGCTTCAAGCGGAGTAGTTTGCGGTTATTCCAGCAGGTCTATTTCAAATGCCTGGCGTTTTTCTGGTTTTTAGCCGGCATTTTCACGTAATCCCCCGAGAGTGAACGGTTTCACAGTCTTTTTCTGGCTGGAACGTAATATCGGCAGGTGAGTACAGTATTGGCAATTCAGAAGGGGTCTGGGAGGCGCAGCGCCTTACCCGATATTAGTTAATAAAACAGTAATAGCTATATGTTTAAATTAGAGAAAACAATTCTAAAGCAAGCTCTGGACCTATCCCCGGTAGCAACCGTGATAATTGATCTGAATGGACCTGTAACCGAAGTTGCCTATGTCAACCAGGCGTTTGAGGCTCTCAGTGGCTTCGACGTTGCAGAGCTGGTTGGGCAGCCCTGGCACCGGCTACTGATTGGCGAGCCTGATCCGGAAAGCTGCCCGCAGGTTGCTGAATTGGAGTGCCATCCGCGGCTGGGTGTTTCCGAGCAGCTGGTGCTCGATATGTTGCCCTTGTATGACAGGCCCGGTACGCCGCGTTACTGGGTGGGTACTGAACGTCAGTTTGACCCCAAATTATCGGCTGATGATGGTGAGCGGGAGGCCCTGCTGACTATATTACGTGATGCGCGCATGCATTTGCGGCGTCTTGAAGGTAGAGACAGTGCTACCGGAATACTCAATCGCCGTGCATTTGACGATATGTTTCAGCGCGACTGGGTAATGGCTAAAAGACAACAGCGTAGTATCGGCATTATGCTACTGCGTCTGGATGCATTCGAGGAATATCGCGAGGTTTTTGGGCGGCACGCAGCCGATTCATGCCTGCGCAAGGTGGCTCACTCGATTACGGGGTCCTTGCGTCGGGCCGGTGATCTCGCCGCAAGATTTTCTGATGATCAGTTTGTGGTATTAATTGCTGCAGATGATGAGGCCAACGTGATCAATTTTGCTGCAAATATTGCGAAAAAGGTTCGCGGGCTTGCGATTCATCACCCGCGTTCACCAGTGGACCGGTTTATTAGCGTTTCCTTTGGTGTTGCAACGAGTATACCCGCCGGCACGGCCACAACCGACTCGCTAATTAAAGCTGCCACCAAGATGCTGGCAGATGAATCCCCGGAAAGACAAAGTCTTACTCTCATTTGATTCCGGCATCTGACTCTGGAAACGGGCCCAGACCGCCTGCTATTGCGGTAGATCAAGCTCCGCTTCTGAGCGCGCTACCATTACGATAATGCCAAATTGAGGCTGGTCAAAATACACCAGTTTTTCCAGCCGTATCCTGCGCGAGTCATTTATCGCGGGCACGGCTTTTGGTACTGAAAAAACCTGGAACGCATCCCGGTCACCTGTTGCCAGAGATACGTCTACTGCAAGATGCAGATAACGCCGTTTGAGCAGTTTGATGCTGCCAGTCGCCTGGTCAAAACCGATACCCAATTCTGCCAGTGGTATTGCGTTGGCTAGAGCAACGTCTGGCGCAGTCTGCAACCAGCCCGTATGTGAAATCAAATGGTAGGCGGCCAGTTTATCCAGTCGTCGACTTACGTTATTCAGAAGTAGTTGATTGCTATCCAGCAGCTGCCAAAAAGTTGCATCATTACCGGCTATTGCATAAGTACTTTCGGGGTCCTGTGCAGTCTCAAGTCTCGGTAAATCCTGTGCGAGAATATCTGCTATTGCGGCCTCCGGCATACGCAGTATTTCGCGGGTAGTCTGCGATTGATCCATGTGCTGAAAAATTAACAACTCGACCTGATAAACCGGTGGCTTCCCGGCATCCTCCGCTTCCTGAGCTTCCTGAGCTATGGCATAGGGCGCCACTATGAATAGTGCAACGGCTGCCAGGCAGGGTAATTTACTTTTTACTTTAATCATGCAGCGGTATTTTTACACAGAACTTCTATGTGTGTGCAAATGTCTCCGTATCGGCGCCGGGTGCTTTCCGCAGCCGGTTAAGCATGCTTTCGATAGCCAGAAAGCGTGCTTCTGTTGCCTCGAGTTCTGCGGTCAATTTCAGTCGGCTGCCATCAAATTGGAAAGTTTCTGGCTCCAGTTGTACCAGGTTGACGATGGCAACCGGGTCGACGCAGGTGTTGCTATCAAATCGGACTGTTGCTCCGCCAGCTGAACCCTCGATTTTGCGGATGCCGAGCTGGGCGGCTCTGATTCGCAGCCGGGTTTGGCGAAACAGATTACGGGTTGCATCCGGCAATATGCCAAAGCGATCAATGAGTTCAACCTGAAGTTTCTGCAAGGCGTCCTCGGATTGCGCACTTGCTATGCGTTTGTAGTGGACCAGGCGCATTTGGACGTCGGGTAAATATTCCTCCGGTAGCATCGCCGGGACCCGCAGGTTAATTTCCGGGCCCAGACTGCGGGACTCTTCCAGGTCAGGTACTTCACCTTTTCTGATGGACTCCACCGCGCGGCTGAGCATTTCGGTGTAGAGACTGAAACCAATTTGCTGAATTTGTCCTGTTTGTTGCTCACCGAGCAGTTCACCAGCCCCCCGTAATTCAAGATCATGTGTGGCCAGTACGAAACCTGCGCCAAGATCTTCCATAGCCTCAATTGCATCGAGCCGTTTACGGGCATCAGCAGTAATAATGTTCTCTGGTGGAGCCAGCAGGTAGGCAAAGGCTTGATGGTGGGAGCGGCCAACACGCCCGCGTAACTGATGCAGTTGAGCAAGCCCGAAACGGTCAGCACGATTGATGATAATAGTATTGGCATTGGGGATGTCTATGCCGCTTTCAATAATTGCGGTGCATACCAGGATATGAAAGCGTCGGTGCGAGAAATCCACCATGATTTGCTCCAGTTCCTGCTCGCGCATCTGGCCGTGGGCAATTTTCAGGCTGGCTTCCGGTACGATCTCCTGAAGCTTGCGTGCTTGTTTCTCTATATCTTCTATCCGGTTATGAACAAAAAATACCTGCCCACCACGTTTAAGTTCACGCTGGCAGGCCTCTCGCAGGACACCATCTTCCCATTCAGTGACAAAAGTTTTGATCGACAGGCGGGATTCCGGTGGCGTAGTAATCAGGGACAATTCCCGCAATTCCCCCATTGCCATATTGAGCGTGCGGGGGATAGGTGTGGCAGTGAGAGTCAGTATGTCGACTTCAGCCCGCATACTTTTCAAGCGTTCCTTTTGTCTTACTCCGAAACGATGCTCTTCATCCACAATGACAAGCCCCAGATTGTAAAAATGTATATCCGGTTGCAGCAATCTGTGGGTGCCAATAACGATATCCACTTTGCCTTTGGCAATGCCTTCCAATACGCCTTTAGCCTCGCGGCTGGTCCGGAAGCGTGATAACACGTCAACATTAATCGGCCAGTCGGCAAAGCGATCAGCGAAGGTCTGATAGTGTTGTTGCGCGAGTAGGGTAGTGGGCGTAAGTATCGCAACCTGGGTGCCGCCCATTACCGCTACAAATGCAGCACGTAATGCGACTTCTGTCTTGCCAAAGCCTACATCGCCACAGACCAGTCGATCCATCGATTGCGGCGAACCAAGGTCTGCGAGTGTGGCAGCTATAGCCAGTGCCTGGTCCTCGGTTAGCTCAAACGGGAAGTTGCTGCAGAACAACTCATAGTCGCTTAGATTTGCCGTCAGACTTTGGCCCGTGCGTGCAGCCCTGGTCGCATATAAATCCAGCATTTCAGCGGCCACATCACGAATCTGGCTGGCTGCCTTTTTGCGTGTGCGTGCCCATTGATCAGTTCCGAGCCGATGCAGCGGCGCATTTTCAGGTGAAGTTCCGGTGTAGCGTGAAATTAATTGCAACGATCCAACCGGTACGTGTAAGCGGTCACCGCCTGCATATTCAAGCGTCAGAAAATCGCCAGGGACTGCGTCGATCTCAAGGTGAGAGAGCCCACGATAGCGACCAACTCCGTAGTCTATGTGTACAACCGGCGCACCTTCGTGGAGGTCTGTCAGATCATTCAGGATACTTTCCGGGTCCCTTACCCGGCGTTTACGCCGCCGCGCTGGCCGGGTGCCGAACATTTCATGTTCTGCAATCAGGCACAACCCGGCTTCCCGCAACAGCAGCCCTCTGTCCAGGGGGGCGACTACAATGCATCGGTCCTGGGTTGAGTTGAGAAATTCATGCCAGTTGTCGACCGTATGTATGGCGTTGCCCTGATCCCGTAACATATCGGCCAGCATCTCGCGGCGGCCGGCCGATTCAGCGCACAGCAATACCCGTTCATTTGAATTCTCCAGAAAGCTAACCAGTTCAGCCGCCGGGTGCTCGGCATGTGACTGGATCATGACAGCCGGTGCATTTGCAGCCGGGAGATTCACCGCCAGGTCAGTCGTTACCGGTAATTCACGGCCGTGAAGATGTATATGGGGGCGAACAGTTATTGCATCCAGATGATCCTGAGGCGGTGCAAAAAGTTCCAACGGTGCGAGCGCCGGGCGTTCGGTATCGTGGCGATACTGTTCGTGGCGCTGTTGAATCTGCTCCCATGTTTGGCTAATCGAGTCATCCGTGGCACCTAGTGTGATAACGGTGCAATCCGCAGATACGTAATCCCACAAGCACTGAGTTGCGTCGAAAAATAGCGGCAGATAGTTTTCTATGCCTCCCGGGCACCGGCCTTCTGAGACTTCCCGGTAGATTAGTGATTCTCCAGGGTTGCCCTCAAAGCGTTCCCGGAAACGGCGGCGAAATTCGCGTATGGCATCGGGGGAGGTCGGAAATTCCCGGGCTGGCAGCATTTCCAGCGTGGTAATTTGCTTGCCGGAAAGTTGTGTGTCCGGGTCGAAAAACCTGATCGAGTCTATTTCGTTATCAAAAAAATCCACACGCACCGGGAGGTCATATCCCATCGGGTACAGGTCTATCAATGAACCCCGTACTGCATATTCGCCGTGCTCGCTCACCTGGCTGATACGCTCGTAGCCGCTTTCAGCAAGTTGCTGTTGCAGGTTTGCGATATCCAGTGACTGGCCAGTTTTGAGTGACAGGCTGAAGCTGCGGATATAGCTTGTAGGCGGTAACCTTTGAAGCAGTGTGGGTGCGGCGACCAGTGTTATGCCCGGTTTGGGTGTTAGCAGGTCGGCCAGTATACAAAGGCGCCTCGAAACCAGATCCTGGTGTGGGCTAAAGCTGTCATAGGAGAGAGTTTCGGGATCGGGAAACAGAGTGCTTGGTTTTGTAGTTAAAAAAAAGTGTAGTTGGGCTTCCAGGGATTCGGCTTCTGCTACGGTCGGCACGATGACAAGTAGCGGAGATGTTTTGCTTTCGGCCAGTTCTGCCAGCAGTATTGCTGGCGCACAACCGCGCGCACATCCGATAGAAAGAGTGTGCCCCGGCTCGATATTGGGGGGGATGGGAGGCAAGGTGACGGGCGTTGAGAGCATGGATTGCGCTGCCGAAAGAAGCTAAAAGCCCGTGATTATCACACAGCCCACGGTCTTTCAGCATAGCCTGAGTAAGGCCAGGGTATAGATCCAGGCACACAGAGAAACCGGGGCATCGCGAAACGATGGCCCGACAGGATTAACAATTATTATCGGTTAGTGCTTGCTTTAACGCTTGGCGACACTGTGGATTACATGGTCGTATTCAAAATAAACCACAAAGGTGTCGTATTTCCAGCTGGAAATAGGTGGCTCGCCTACGGCTGTACTTTTATTCAAAGGTTCGCCCCACCTGGACTGAACCGAATTTTGTGACAGGCCACGACCTGGGCTGGAATTGCTAACCCCCTGCGCCTCAATCCCGTCGACGATCAGTGTGTCGGCTACAGCCGCGCCAGTCGCGCAGGCAGAAACAAGTATTAGGACAGCAATAGATTTACGAAGCATGGTACTGGTACCCTCCACAGCGCACAGTGCCAAAAATATAGCACCGGGGCAGTGGCGGGGATATGTAGCAGGTCATGGACAACGCCATGAAATTGGTATAGCAATTAGGCAGATTATTTAAAAACGCCCATATAAACAGTTAGTTATTGTAGTTCTGGTGTGAATGACCGGGAACAGCAAATGGGAAATAAAGGATTCGGATTCGGAATAATGAGAACTGCATGAGAAAGCCTGTGGCCCTGTTTGTTGGTCTGCGTTATCTGCGCGCCCGCAAAGGCAGCGGGTTTGTGTCTTTTGTTACATTCGCATCGGTAATCGGGGTTGCGCTCGGAGTCGCCACGCTTATCGTTGTGTTGTCGGTGATGAATGGTTTTGAAAAGGAGTTGCGCGAGCGGCTGCTGGGCCTGACCTCACACGCCTCAATTTTGCAGGATGACGGTCTGGATGACTGGTCGCCTTTGGTCGAAAAGCTTCTGCAAAAAAGTGATATTCGAGGTGCTGCTCCGTATATCGAGCAGGAAGCTATCCTGTCCGGCCCGGGAGGGCTTGCGGGTGCCCTGATTACGGGTATAGAGCCCACCCTTGAGGCCCGTGTTTCCAGGATTGGTACAAGCATGCTTATCGGCTCCCTGGACGATTTGCGGCCTGATTCGTATCGGATTGTCCTGGGACGCGTACTTGCGCAACGTGCCGGGATCGCTGTAGGTGACAAAGTGAGAATTCTCGTTCCACGTTTCCCTTCTGGAACAGCGGGCGGTGTTGGGCCGCAACTGGTTAGTTTCACGGTCTCTGGTATTTTTGAACTGGGTGTGCAGGATCATGACTCCCTGAGAGCATTCGTTCATCTGCAGGATGCTGCCGTACTGGCCCAGATGGGCAGCAAGGTAAGCGGTATCAGGGTGGAAACTGTTGATATTTTTGCGGCCCCTATATCGGTGCGTCGGGATCTGGCGGAGGTGGGGGATCGGGGTGTACTGAAAGTCCGGGACTGGACCGAGGAAAATGCCAGTTATTTTCGCGCTATCCGTATCGAGAAATTGATGATGGCATTGCTGCTTTCACTTATTATTGGGGTTGCTGCATTCAATATAGTCGCAACTTTAGTCATGGTCGTCGCAGAAAAACGTTCGGGTATCGCAATACTTCGTACGATCGGGTGCTCCAGACGACAAGTTATCGCTGTATTTGTACTCCAGGGAACGTTGATAGGCTGGATTGGCGCCATTATAGGAGTCGTGATGGGGGTGCTGCTGTCATTGAACATGGACACGGTTGCGCCTGCGCTGGAGCAGCTGTTGGGGTTTCAGTTTATGCCTGCTGATTTGTATTACCTGACGTCTTTGCCGGTTGATCTGCAAACTGCGGATGTGGCGTGGATATCAATCGTTGTCCTTGTGATTACATCGCTGGCGACAATTTACCCGGCAATGCGGGCTGCGAATGTCCAACCGGCAGAAGTTCTGCGTTACGAGTGATTGTGATGAAGGCTGGTTAATTTTATGTTTCGACCTTTTGAATTATTTTTGGCATTGCGTTATCTGCGTTCCAAGAACCGTAATCGGTTTGTGTCATTCATAGCAATAATTTCGGTGGTCGGGATAGCACTGGCTGTAGCCGTCCTCATCATTGTTTTGTCGGTGATGAATGGTTTCGAATATGAGGTAAGAAACCGGATTCTGGCTGTTGTGTCGCACGCAACGATCACCGGGATAGAGGGCGCTTTGGAGGATTGGCCTGTTCTGAGCGATATTGTTGATGCTCAGAATGGGGTTGTCGCAACAGCACCGTTCATTAGTGGTCAGGGCATGCTGGTCAGTGAGGATGGTAGTGCGGGGGTGGAATTGCGTGGAGTACTGCCGGAACGTGAAAGCGCGGTATCGGGTGCAGATGAACTGATCACGGATGGAAGCCTTGGTCACCTGCAGTCACGTGGATACGGTATTGTCCTCGGTAAAGTATTGGCAGAGAGGCTTGGGGCAGATATCGGTGACAAGATAATTTTAATGACTACCGAGGGCAGTATTACGCCCGTAGGAATGGTCCCGCGAATGCGCCGCTTTGAAGTGGTGGGTATTTTTTACGCCGGTATGTATGAGTTTGATCGTTCACTGGCTTATATACATATGGATGATGCCGCGCGAATTTTGCGTATGGGCACTGCGGTTACCGGTATTAGCATGGCGGTCGATGAACCCCTTGCTGCAGCGGAAATTGTTCGGCAAGCTGCCAGAGCTTATGGTGGCGGGGTTTATGTCAGTGACTGGACCCGCCAGCACGCCAATTTTTTTCGCTCAATCGAGCTAACCAAGTCCATAATATCTATTATTTTATTGATGGTTGTCGCGATCGCAGCGTTCAATATCGTTTCCACCCTTATCATGGTGGTTCGCGAAAAGTCAGCGGAAATAGCCATATTGCGTTCCATGGGAGCATCCGCAACTTCGATACTGTGGATTTTTGTGGCCGAAGGAACGCTCATCGGACTGGTGGGTACGGTTGCCGGTTTGCTGTTTGGTGTGCTGGTGGCCAGTAATCTCGGTGCCATAGTGGGAGTGGTGGAATCTGTTTTGCAAATACGCTTTGTAGCTCCGGATGTTTACTTTATTAGCGAATTGCCCAGCAGACCTGAGTTCGGTGATATATGGCGTATTTGCGTTGTTGCTTTTGTGCTTGCCGTGGCAGCTACTATTTATCCTGCCTTACGTGGCGCATGGACAAATCCGGCGCAAGCATTACGGCATGATTAAACCCCTGGTGCATTGTTACCCGATAAGTATGCGAGTGAATTAGGATTTATGAATCAAACTGATCAATCAACCGGGAGCGGATCCGACGGGGTTGTGCTCGCCTGTGAAGGGCTGACACGAGAGTTCTATGAGGGAGGCAAAACTCTTCAGGTATTGCGAGATGCTGCGCTTGAGATTCGCTCGGGCGAGCGGATCGCTATCATTGGTGAGTCAGGTTCCGGTAAAACAACCTTGTTGCAGTTGTTAGGTGGCCTGGATTTGCCTACCCGGGGTACGGTTCGTGTGCAGGGGCAGGATATCGCCAAAATGAACGAAACAGAGCGTGGTTTGATGCGCAATCAGGCGCTTGGTTTTGTTTATCAGTTTCACCATTTGTTACCAGAATTTTCAGCGCTTGAAAATGTAGCAATGCCATTGCTGTTGCGCCGCGATTCCCTGAAAAGTATTCGTGAGCAGGCCAGCACGATTCTTCAACGCGTCGGCTTAGGTGAGCGTCTGACTCATCGTCCTGGTGAGCTGTCCGGTGGGGAGCGTCAGCGGGCGGCAGTAGCGCGGGCACTGATTACCAAGCCAGCGGTGGTGCTGGCGGATGAACCGACGGGCAACCTGGATCATGAGACTGGTGAACGGCTATTTGATTTGATGCTGGAGTTAAACCGTGAGTATGGATCCAGCCTGGTTGTTGTTACGCATGACCTGCAATTAGCAGATCGTATGGACCGGGTGTTGCTGCTAACAGGCGGCAAGCTTGTGGATGCGCCGTAGGGATTTATTAACCAATTAAGGGGCAGGTTTTTTTTTGCCGCCTTTTATACTGCCTACAGTTCGTTGGTGCCGGCGCCTGTACCGGTATACGGTTGAAATATGCCAGACCGCACTAAATAGCAGGTAAG